>Ga0265301_10000912_pt1 | contig 40537 bp, 54 predicted proteins | sample AusTroGonzalo_MG_2_FD_193488 | JGI IMG/M metagenome (GOLD analysis project Ga0265301, IMG submission 193488) | Bovine rumen microbial communities from tropical cattle in Woodstock, Queensland, Australia - Gonzalo_04 | ecosystem: Host-associated > Mammals > Digestive system > Stomach > Rumen ...
CTACTAAAGAATCTATACTCTTTTGATAATATCTAAAAGCATTTGATTCTGTTGTTCTAGAATTATATTTTGTTGCTCTAAATCTTTTTCTAAAATAGCGAGAAGGGTACTTGTTTTATTACCAATCTAATCAATTATATCATTATTTTTAGATTGTTCTAAGTTTTCTTTAAGGTTCATTAAACCAATAGCAAAACTCATACATCCCATACTATCCATAAAATCTGGATTAAATCTTCCACTCATATTAGCATATTTTTGTAACTACTATATTAAGTGAAGTTAATGTTTCACTTGCAGTAGTAGGATTAAAAACTTGAACAATAGTAGGTGAAGAACAACAACAATTTGTGTTGTTAGAAGGTACTTGTACCAATGTTACAAATGCGGGACTCGTTCCGGTTGATTGAGCCTAGGGTTGTAAAACACCATTTTTAGTTAATTGAATAGTTGAAGACGCAGCTGCAGATCCATTACACGCAACCATATAGACTCCACATTTATTTAATTGAATTGATCCAGTTCCAGTGAATTCTGCAGTACAGCCTTTTTCAATAGTAACACTAGATATTGTGAACGGTGAACCTGCAGCCGCAGTAACATTTAAACTATAACCTTGTAACATATTTTCTCTCCTTTACATTAAAAAAATGGGAAAGTACATAGTAGTACTTTCCCATATATTCATCAATTGGTTTTAATATGGCGTACTACTACGCTCTATATTACATTGCTCCGCATCCGCAGAAAGGACTTGTTCCAGCATTATATGTCCAACTATTTGGATATCTAAGTACGTTGGAAGTTGCCTGTTGAAGTTCAAGCTGATTTACACGACTCTGAAGAGCTTCAATTTTGTTTTGGGCGATTGCATCAAGGATTCTCTGAGTCTGCTCTGTTGTATTAGCATTGATAGCAGCTGTATTCATAGCAGCTTCATAACGATTCTGAGCAATATTAGCGTTGATTCCCGCACCAATTTCATTAATCAACATCTTAGTACTGCAGCAGCAATCGTTCTGGTTTGCTAATAGATTAGCCTGACCCATAGCGATTCCCGCAATATCTCTGGAAGTTTCATTGTATAGATTTTGCATAGCTGCTAAATTATCATGGAAAGTCTGATTGGTAGCAGCAACAGTTTGAGCAGTTCCACTATTAACAGCAGCGAGAATATCTCTTGTCTGCGCTTGAAGATTTTGATTATCGAATCCTCTTTGAACTTCACTTGAGGTAGCTAAGTTTTCGTAGCCAATAGCATTTGCGAAATTATTATTTCCAAAACCATTGAATCCGCCACCTGCAAGAATTAATAATGCGAAGATCCACATAAAAGCTCCGCCATCTCCAAAACCAAAACCATTATTACCATTTAATAAAGCAACATCGGATGCACTTAATCCATTTTCACCCATTTGATTTGTCCTCCTTTAAAATTGTTGTTGTAATACAGCCAGTATTTCATCTGGATTGATTCCCTTTTCTTTTGCCATATTATAAAATGCATCTTTAGCATTTCCGCCATTTTGTTGAATATATTTCATAATCTATTGCATCTGAGGGTTATTATTTATCATTTGTTGAAGCATTAATTCAGGATTTTGAGATGTTCTAACCATATTCATCATATTTTTAACTTGATTTAGATTCTTTAATCCTTTTGATAGGTTGAGCATGTTCAACATTGGATTGGGAGAGTAATTCATTTACAGTTTCCTCCAATTTATTTATTCTTTCTTCTAATAAACTTGTATCAGTTACCTATTTTATATCTTTTTTATGCGGAACTATATCATATGGTGTTAGTGTTGGATAGCCTGCGCCATCAGTAATTTTTAACCATACAATAGGAGCAGAATCATCTAATAATAAAATACTACTATTAGGTGGCAATTGATATGCATTTGCTCCGTTCATTCCATTTACTCTAACTACTTCTTGTCGATTATTCATTGTATTATTACTATTATACAATGTCTGTTGACCATATTGATTTTGATACATTGTATTAGGTTGCTGATAAGGATTAAAATTATATTGCATAATCTTGTTCTCCTTTAGTTTAAGCCTCAGTTTGTTTTATTTAATTCAACAAAATCCTACAAGTTGTTTGAAGGTATTTCTTGAATATTAGTATCTGATTTTATTATTGTTTCTCCTGCGATACATTTTCCAACAATACCTTCCGTTGTTTGAAGATTTGCCCCTGCAGCGAGTTTATCTTCTACTTTTGTTACAGCCATAACTTTTCTCCTTAAAGATTTTTTATTTGAATAATGAAAATTATAGGTAAAAGAAAATTTTCATTATTCATAAAGAAGAAAGTTACTATTTTAAAGATTAAGATAGTAACTTTCTTCTTTTAAGTGAAGTTGCAATTTGTTCTTGTATAGAAAGAAAGGAGTTTCTTTTACCCTAGTCAAAGAAGTCCTTCAATTCGTCTTGTTGTATTAGGTGGATCATCCAGGCCGAATACAACAGAGTTCTTCATGATCTTTCATGAGACTGAAGTGCTTTTATTCTCTTTGACACTTTACATGAAAAAAGTGTTGTTAAGTTTTTCTATTTTTGTCCTAAAATTTTTTGTAGTTTATATGCTACAAAAATAAGATATGTGATTAGGCACTAGACTGATTGGATATATTATACAAAAGGTTTGTTAGTATATCCTTTTTTACATACACCACAAGTTTCATTATTTTCAATAAGCTTTTTAGTTTCTGGGTTATTTTCCATTTTTTCCCATACATCGTAAATATGTTCTGGATCATATTCTTCTGATTTTAATTTTTCTAAAAATTCTTTTATTCCAATATGCGGGATAATCCCAATTAAAGCACCAGATGCCCACTTTTCTTGAGAACACATACTAAACATTTGACTAAATATTTCATCAGAAATATCTTCTTCAATACGTTTATAACAAGCATGATAAAACTTTTTAACATATTCCCAATTTTGTTCTGCAAATACTGGCTTTCTTGCAACCGTTTCAATATAATAATGATATAAATTAATCATACAAGTAACAGTCCACTGCATTGCTGCTCCAGAAAATGGCTTATATTTCTTTACATGATTAATTGCATCGATCATATTATCAGTCCATCCACATAAACATTGGTCGTATGCATATTGACCATCATTGATTCTTGTAATAGAACCTTCTTTATTATGCCAATAATATACACATTCTGTAATATATCTTACTTGTTCGTTTGGATTATCGCAGAGAAGTTTTACTATAGTATTGAATCCAGTATCTTCATTTGCTCTAGTGTCATTAAATCTAATTTTATAATGATTAATAAATTCTCTGCGATATATTTTACCAAACATCCAGACCATATCATTTGCATGACCTACCATAGTTTGCAAGGTATCTCCAAGTTGCATGAAAGATGCAGAGCAACATTTTATAATTGGATCTATATTAATACCCTCTCTGAGTATTTCTAATGCGATTGCACCGCATAATGTATCATCTGCATCCATACATGTAAAGAACTCATCTTCGGTGTTATCAATCCCGTATTGTCGTGCAACACCAGGTCCGCCATTCTATTTAAGTTTAATTTCTTTGATACTCATATACGGACTAAACATTTTTACAAATTTTGAGTAATCGCCCTCTGGGCAACAATCGTTTACGATTGTAACATCTACATCTTGTAAAATAGTTTGTTCTGCTATTGATGATAAGGTACGTAATATGGTATTGTGTGCTTTATATGCTGGAATAATTACATCTATTCTATTTTTTTTCATCCTTTTATCTCCTTTTAATGCTTTTGATTTTAATCAAAAGCATTAGTATATATGTATACATTGTAATATGAATTGTGATAACCATTATCTATTGTTTCCCAATCTGGACGTATACATGACCAAGTTTGATCCACATTTATACTTTTTTGATGTATACAATTGGTATTAATTAAATTAATTGCTGTTGTAGTATCAGTATGAATATTTAAAGTTTGAATATTATTTATTCGAAAAGCTCCAATAAATACTCCATTTGCAATACCAGGCTGAAGAGTTATATTAGATATTTTATTACACAGACCAAACATAAAATGGGCTTTAGTAACGCTGTTTGGTATTAATATATTTTGATTTATTTTATCTCCACAGTATACAAACATTCTTTGAGTAACAGTAACTGTATTTGGTATTTGGATATTTTGATTAAAAGATTTACAAGATTGAAACATTGCATTAAGATTGGTAAGTGAACTCGGTATTTGAATATTTTGATTAAATGGACTAGCGGCAAATATAGTAGAAGCTTTTGTTATACTATTAGGTAGTTTAATATTTACATTCATTTTTGTAGTAAAAAACATTGTATCTGCATCAATAACCCCTTCGGGAATTTGAATATTCTGATTAAATTTTGCATTACAATAATAAAACATTTCTTTTGTATTAGTTACACTATTAGGAATTTGTATGTTTTGATTAAAATTATAGCAAGAATAAAACATTCTATAGGTACTAGTTACACTATTAGGAATTTGTATGTTTTGATTAAAATTTCGACAAGATTCAAGAGTTATATATAATACACTATTAGGAATTTGTACATTTTTATTAAGTTCATAAGAAGATTTAAATGACACTTTAGTTATTCCATTTGCTATTCTTGCCTATCCATTCCAGTTATTTCCATGAATCCACATATTATTATTAACAATTCCATAATTTCCATTTAAATCAAAAATTACAGAACAGTTTGTAACACTTGTACCGAAATTTATTTCCATTTACTCACCCCCTATTAATTAAGTATTACATGATACCCATCAATAGTATCGGGTATTGTAATTTCTTGTAAGTTATCTTCTACAATTTTAGCTGTGTTTAATCCATTAATAGTAACAGTCATATTTACATCATCTTTGGTATAGTTGAGATAATCCCAATACTTGTAGCCTTCACCAAGACAAAAGCCAATTACTACTCCGCGCTCATTTTGCATTCCAGCTGTTGAATAAATAGTTCCATCTGGGTTTACACAAGAGAAATTTACTGTATTGCTATTTTGTGAACGTAACCACCAATAAGATGCCGTACCATTTACTGTTTTTATTCTTGATGTATTATCTTTAAATATATCTGAATATATAACGCCAGTAGATTCTACATAATTATAACCAAAAATTTCTCTTGTAGATGGAATCCATAACTTTTCTACATCAATTTTTGTAGAGGATGTTACTGTACTATAATATGTCTTATTAACTTCTTGTATTCTAACTTTAATGTTAGAAGGAATAAGAGGATAGATGGTATTATCAATAAACGGTTTCATTACATTTGTAGCTGGATAACCATCTGTTGCTGTGTTACTGCTATTCATTGCTTTTTTAGTGAGTAAACATTCCTTCGCCACAAATGTTAACGGAGCAGTACCACCACTTGCAAGTTCATCTCCATCAATGGCAACGATTTGCATATTAACAGTTCCATACGTACTACCTAGATCTAATGGTTTATAATTACCGAGTTTATATACTGTGCTATATGTGCCATTATTAATATTAGCTAGAATAGTATCCCAGCTGTCTTGTATTTCAATATCTTCTACAACAGATTCAAATGCTGCATAAACAGTTTTATTACTTTGAATGTTAGTAAGTACAGCGTCAGCAGTATTAGAATTCATACTGTCAGACCAACCTAAGAATGTTGTTTGATCAACATTAGTAGGTGTGGTTCCAGTATAAGTAGCTGTATTGCCCTGTACAACATTTACAGTTTGAAGTGTTGTAGCACCATCTTGAGATTTGAAAGTTACAACATAAACTGGTTTATATGATGCTGTATATGTAGTGTTTCCAGTAATTGCGGCAACCTCAGGTACCCACGTAACGAATGGAGAACCTTGGCCAGATGGATCTACAGGTGTTGCGCTATTATATGTAGGTACTGTTCCATATGGTACACTATTGTCTGTTTCAAGTGTATTATTATTACTATTTTTCCAAGTTACAGTATAAGTTCTAATAGTATTTGTATAACAAGCGTATATATTTCTATCTGCCGTAACATTATTTCTTGCGTCTGCATCAACAGTATTATCATCATCTTTAGACCATCCCGCAAATGTGAATGTATATTGAGGAGTTGATGACTTAGTAGGAGTTCCAGAATAGACACCATTCCCACCGTCTGTAATACTTTCTGTGTAGTATAAAGTTTCACCGTTATAATAATATAAATTAGAAGTAATATGATTATAAGTAATATCAATATTAGGATAACGAGATTTCATTTGTGCTAACCAAGCGCCTGTTATTGTATCGAGACCTGTAATTATCCCCTGTACTTGTGGAGTATCTACGTTAAGACCTTGCTGATTCAGTCCTTTCATAGTATCTAAATAATCATAAAAATCTTCTACTTCAGCAGTAGTACTGGCTGTAGTAGTAAAACCAATTATACGCACACGGCTTCCTGCTTTTATATCTCCTAATATATCCAAGACAGGAATAATAGAACTAGAATTTTCAATTCTCAATGTTTCAATTTGAGAATAGTCATTGTTAGTAACACTAAAATCGTTAATGAGAGGTTGATTTATAATTGTTAAGTTTTTAATAGTATTAGGTAAATGAATTTTTTTCAATACACCATCACTAGGTAATGTTACACCTAAAACATTTGTGCCTTCAAAATATGCCTCTTCTAGGATGGAACAATTAGAAAGATCAACTGTTTTTTGAGCATGACCTTCCGCACCTAAACCAGAACAGTTTCGTACATCTAATTTTTTAAGTAATACATTATTTCCAAGAGTTAAATTATAAAGCTGTTGATTATCATATAAATTACTTGCATCTCCTAATTTTATTTCTTGAATTCTTGTGGCTTCTGAAAAATTCGCAAAACCAATTTCTAATGGAGCAAGATCTCCGACACTTGAAAGTTGCGGTGCCGAATAAATAGAAATTTCTGTATCTAATAATGTATCTACAGGACATGGAAGTAATGTAGGAACACCGCTTTGTCCTCTTTCTTGTACTACATAAGAAGCATATTTAATAGTTGGATAAATATCTGTATATGGAGTGACTGTAATATCCGCTTTGGCGTAGGCTCTTAAAATAATAACCTGAGAGAGAGCGTCTCCTGCATTCCATTTACTATCCATATATTTGAATCTATTAAAAAGCCACCATTTTCTTTGTTCTTCTTTTGATCCTTGTAACATTTCAAGATAATCTCCCGTAGGACTCTTACCTGGGTCAGGATTTACTAAAGGATCAATATATTTGAATCTAGTGTCCTAAAGCCATATTGCTTCAGGCCATTTACTTTGATGTTCTTCAAAGCGATTTTCTGTTAATGAATAATTTAAACCAGCTGCTCTTAATTGCTGATACATTTGTCTAATTTCCATAGAAAAAGCATCTCTTAAATTATTCCATAATACAGAATTTTGACCATTAAAAATAATTTTTCCATCTTGTAAATCAGTATCTTCAAGACCGTAAGAAAATACAAGAGTACCTTCATTATTTGTACCAATAGCAGTATCCATATCATATGGTTCTGCTACTGCTTTTCGTCCTAAACCTGATATACTAGAAGGACTTCCGTGAAAACCAATAAATAAGTTTTTTGCTCTGCTATCAACCATCAGAAAGAGTTCTGTGAATATATAATAGAAAATAAAACTATCGATTTCCGCGTAATTACCAAATTCTGCTTTAAATTTGGCTAATCTATAATCTGATGTATCTTTATCGTAAGTTACATCAACTCTATAAGTTCTTTCTTCATAATTAACTGCCCCTGTTGTAGGATCTATAACTTCAACGTATTCTGTTCTTGTTCCAGGATATGTAACAGGAGTAGTAAGATTGTCGTTTGTAGCATCTTCTCTATATGTTGAATAAATAAAACTCTATAAAATTTGAAGTTTGCTATAATCAATCCATTCATCAGAAGGAAATCTTGCTTCGTAATCAAAACGCCATCTTTCTTTTGTTTCTCCTGTATCTGGATCAGTATAAAGAGATTCATCAAAATAATCAGATAAGAATAACATAAGATTAGATGTATTATTTTGGAATTCCCAAGATTCATCATTACCTTCATATCCGTAAGGACCAGGCGCACGTTTAGGAAGATTAAAATTATATTTTCCTAAAAATGATGTTAATCCTGTAGATGTATTATTCCAGAAAACAACAATAGGAAGTCCATCAATACCCCAGCGGACTTTGTTATTTTGCTGCATCTCTGGAGTTTTATAAGGACATGAATCGTTATAAAGTCTGACAAGCTCTACGTTATTAGCTCCTTCGGAAGAAGCTACATCAGCTTTTAATACGAATCTATTAAAAGGAATAACATTATTTTTTAAAGCATAATTACTAGCATGTTCTCCACTAGAAGTCATATCAAACCCATTTTTAAACTGTAAGTCATAATTTTTACGAACGTAGACTGCTGATGAAGTACCTTGAACATTAATTTGACATCCTGTAAATGTGAATGATTTTGATGGATTAACTGGATCAACATATGTTCCAGAGATAGTTTTTTTATCTCCTTTGTATTGCGGAAGCTATTCTGCATTTAAAATAAAATATGGCAAGTTTGTAGGTAATTTTGAAATTACAATATTCCCATATTGATCAAATATATTATTTCTTGTATAACGGTCACGTTTAATAGTTCCTATTTGAGTATCCGCGATCCAATTATTTAAAATCTGATGATCAGTAAGATCGTTATCATATATTCTAATACAATAAATATCTATAGTACAATCATTTGAACCTATACTAATATTAACTGGATTAATTTGAGAGAAATCATCATTATCAGCATATTGTACAACGCCAGATGGAATACCATTTATAAATACATAAAGCAATCTATTTTCTGCTCTCTTTTCAGCAACAAAAGCAATTCTGACATGCTCATCTTCTTTGTACTGAGTTGATATTTGAGATTGCTAGGATTTAAGATATGCACTCTGTGATGTTAATTCAAAGCCGCGGTTACCGCTCATGCACGACATAATGACTGCACTATAATCAATAACATTCCTAGTTGCAAATTCTATCTAAATTGTTTTTCCTGTTGTTCTAAAGTCTCTTTCAAAGGGTTTATATGGAATAGTAACTCTTGCATCTCCAGAGCAACGTAAAACTGAATTTTCGTCTTCATCTTTTACCCATCCATCTGAAGTAAAATTAAAACCGGTAAGAGTACATTCTATTGCATCTGCTCCATCTCCATAAATCCATTCTGTTGGAGGTGGAATTATATCACTATTATTTCTTCCTTGAGAAGAAAGATAAAGAACTAAATCTTGAGTTACTGCTTCGATATTTGCAGAAGATCCCTAGACTGTAAAATTAATTACTTTAGATACATTCCCACAAGCTATAACAAATGAAACTGAACCGCTTTCTTCTGCAATAAAAGTATAAGTTTGTTCTGTTCTATCAACAGTTTGAACTGATACAATAGTCCCTCCTATGCTAATAGTAATATTAGCATAGAAACTATTTGGATTATATACATAAAAAGGAATTGGAACAGAATCATATTGATTTACTGAAGTTTTATTAAATGAACTAGAGATAAGAACTCTATTAACTCCAGGAACAATAGACATAAATTCATAATATAATTCATTTGATGTTACTGTACTACCATTTATAGTTGCAGTCAAGTAACATTTGAAAGTATGTGTATCATGAGATTGCGCAGGAATAATAAAAGATTGTTGTTGATTTGATATATCTATTGTCTATGTTGCAATTTCAACTTCATCTAATATAAAGTGTACAATTTTTGTTGTTGCTCCAACTGGAATATATGTAAAAACGATATCTCCAGTAAAAGGAGTTGAAACATCAAAAGTAGAACGAATAGATAATTCAACTGATATTATTGTAAAGGCTATAATTCTTGAATTTCCATATATATCGGTTATTTGTATTTTAACAGTATTATTTCCACTTGTTAAATAAGGACCTACATTAACTTGTATTCCACCTTGTTGGATATTTTGGGTGAGTTTTAAGGCTCCATTGGAAGTTACTGTCAAAGTTCCATCACCAGTTGGTTGGCTATCTTCTATCGAAGACCAAGTAAAACTTAAAATACAGTCATCTCCAGTTGAAATAGTTTTGGAGTTGAAGCCAGAGGTGTTTGTAACTGTAAGTTTTGCTTCATTACCTCCTCCTCCTCCGCCACCTCCTCCGCCACCACCACCAATACCGGTGATTTCAAAGAGGATGTTTTCGCCATGAGTAAAATAAGCCACTCCGTCTTCTACATATCCAGAATCTACATAATTATAGCTCTGGACATCTAATATATCAACATGATTAGATAAATCAGAATATTTATCTGGAATAGAATCTAAAACTTGATTACCTTTATCTTCTATATCTTGTAAATATTCTTCAACAGACTAATCAGCTAAAATATTATGACTTGTATAATTACCTTGCTCATCTTTAAATTTGAGAGCACCAGGTTTTAAAACTATAGGCATCCTTTTTCTCCTTTCTTTAAAAATAATATATTCATATTTGATATTATTTTTTAGGAAATGATTTTATTTAATTTTGTCCTTATTAAAATGCACTTCTATTCTATTTTATATAAGCCATACCTAGACAAATTGCATCACTTTCATCATCATTTACTTCAATGTTATAAGTATTTTTAACTAAATCTTGGCTTGCTTTTTTAAGAGTATCGCGGCGGACACCTCTTCCGGTGCGGATCCCGCATATCTTCCGCCAATGACTAGATCCCATGAATTCTATATCGGGACCTCCGCGTTTCCAATTCTATAACACAACACCAGCTTGCAAATAAATTAATGCCTTATAAATTGTTTGATTATGTTTTACATCCTAAGGAAGAACTTCCTACATTACAATTCTATTGGGTTTAAACTAGGCAATAATCTACATAATTTCATTTACCATGTTACAAATTCTTTTATTTTTATCTCCGCTATTTTCTTCTATACATTCATAATGAATTAATTTTGTATCATCAAATACTGCGATACCACTACTTTTAGTGGATCCATCAATTGCTAACGTTTTCATTCTATACCTCCTTATTCTAAGTCTATTCTATCAAATTTTTTAAAACTTGTCAAGGTCATTTCTGTTTTGATTTACTGTAATTTTTTTAATATAAAATAGAGTAACTCATTTAATCTTGAAGAAAGGAGAAAATTTTTTAATGAGTAATACAATAAAAAATCTAAGAGTGAAGAAAAATGAAACATCTCTTTCCTAGGTTGTTCCCATTGGTGCGGACGCGGTTAATGTTGAAATGACCAACCGCCGCAATCTTCAATAGACAATAGGTAACATAGATAGTAGAACAGATGGGAGTATTACCAATAATTTAACCCTTCTTAGTTCTGCTATTGATGTTCTTGATAATATTAAGGCCGATACAACTATGATAGGATCTCCTCTTACTGCGGCAATCGCTTCAGAAATGATTGATCCAAATCATATCTATATTTATACTGGTTCTGAGACAGGATATAATAATGGGCATTGGTATTATTACGATGGGACTGAATGGCAAGATGGTGGAGTTTATAATAGCTTTGCTCTTGAAACTGATAAAACTCTAAAAATTCAGGATACTGCGGCTGACGCTAAAGCAACTGGGGATATGATTAAAGTATCTGAGTCTCAGCCTAGCGCAAGTAGCAATAGGTTGTGGATTAATCCAGATGTTCAATAGATAGCAGTCCCTACTATGTAGGATTTTCAGGCTCTTGTTGATAGTGTTGCTAGTGAATATGATTCTACTAGCACATATAGTTTAGCTGATTATTGTATATATGGTTATAGATTATATAAATGCAGTACTGAAATTACAACTGCGGAAGCCTGGAATATAAATCATTGGACTGCGGTAACTATTATGGATTAGAGTGGTTCTGGAGGACCTGGAGTTGGAAGTTTTTTATATTTTTATATAAATGAAAATGGAGATCTTATTCAAGATTCTAATGAATATGTTGATGTAACTTTTTCAATAGATTAGAATGGAGATCTTATAGTATCAGGAGGTAGTGATATATGAATTTAGGACATGTAACAGCGTATGCGTACGCTAAAACAAAAGGTTACACTGGTACAGCCGATGAATTCGCTGAAATGATGGCGGGCCTCCCTCAGTATGCAACATAGGCTAGTGCTAGTGCGATTGCAGCAGCGGAGTCCGCGACAACCGCTAGTAATAAAATTGATGCTGCTGATGCTCTTATTACAGCTGCAACTAATATTGAAAATCAAAGATTTGAAAAAAAATATACTGTAAGTAGTTCTACAAGTAGCTTTACTTTTGATCCAACTGGTTATACTTATACTAGTGGAGATAGATTTGAAGTTTATGTAGATGGAGCAAAATTAACTGATGATGCTTATAGTAATAGCAGTGCTACGATTACTTTAGGGACGGCTGTAAGTAGTGGTACTGTTGAGATTATTTGTTATAGAGATGTGACTTTTAGTACAGATGCTACTCTTAGTATTCAAGGAGCGGCAGCTGATAGTAAAAAGACTGGGGATTAGATTTCTAATTTAAAGGATGATTTAAGTAATATCGAAGGTATCAGTGATGATGTTAAAACCGCTTTATTGGCATGTTTTGAACATGTTGCGTGGATAGATGATGATGGACAGGATTATTATGATGCTCTTGAATCTGCTATGAACCCAAAAACACTTTTGTCTATCAATGCTGTATTTACACAAGGGCAAAATGTTATATATGCTGATGACGATTTAGAAACATTAAGACAGTATCTTGTGGTTACTGCAAATTATGCAGATTCTACTTCCGCCGTGGTTCTAGGGTATGTCCTCTCTGGAACTTTAACAGAAGGAACAAGCACAATTACGGTCACATATGAAGGAAAAACTGATACGTTTACTGTTATTGTATCGGCGGCATATTGGGATTATAAATGGGATGCATCTAGTCACACTTTACCAAATGACATGACGGCAGATTCCTATGATTTTACAACAGAATCAGGGGCTTTGTATGCAAAACAGCCCAATCTTGATTTTGGCGTGATGGGTTCCTATGAATTAGAAGTTACTTGTAAGTTCCGTAATACATATGAATCTTCTGGTGATGTTTTTTATAGTGGAAACAATTCACAATTGCAAATACTATCAGAAGAAGTTTCAACTGGGGTATACCGTGGCATAAAACTAATAGCAAATTCTTCGCTAAATCCGGACAACCCTAAAACATACGCAGGGATTGCTGTTGGTATAAATGGAACTAATGCATATATACCCGGCGTGAATGGATCTGAGTATCACACATACAATGTAAAATGCACAAATGGGGTTTATTCACTAAATATTGACGGCGATGCGATTTCATTGACGCAAAATAACAACACAACTCAGTATCTTGATTTTACTGGTATTGTATCAGCCGTTCTGACCAATGGAATCGCATATATGTTTATAAAATCAATAAAAATGAGGAGTGTTAGCTAATGGGAAACATATACGATATCAATGGAAAAGTAATTATTCAGGAGGAAACTCTTGAAGATTTATTGCCTGATAGGTTGTTGATTTGGCACGATGAATTTGACCAGCCTACGATTGACCTGACTAAATGGAAGAATGTGTATGGCGATTATCGTGGATATAACTGGAACTCAGAAGACATTATGCGTAATATATCCAGTGGCAAAGGAATGTCATTCTGGACTGCTAAAGACTATCCCAAAGAATACACGGATTTTAGCGGGGCATATATTTGCACGAATAATCTGTTTGAATTTCGATATGGACGAATTGAGGCAAAAATACGCTTCCCGTCTGCAACTCCACACCATACTACATTTTGGACGCTAGGAGCATGTGATGATGTAATCAGCACAGGAGAGGACACAAGATATGATGAATCCAAAGGCGTGAAGTTCCCTTCGTGCGGCGAAATTGATATTGCTGAATATGACAATGGAACTGTAGGTGCAAGAATGCACTGGGATTCAAATGGATTCGATCATGATAATGGATATGCGTCTGGTGGCAATGTAGCATCACTGACAAGTACGCCTTCAGACTGGCATATTTATGCATGTGAATGGACAGAATCATCAATAAAATTTTATGTTGATGGTGTATTAAAAGGCACATGGGATACATCAAACGCAACAGTAAACGGCTGGAATCCATTCAAGATTCCGCATTATCTTGTACTTGATTGTATTTCTGCGTTAAGCGGTACAATCAATTGGGATATTGCAAAAACAGATGTGAAATGGGTGCGTGTGTATGCTCCTGTCGGTGTGACTGAGTACATCAAAGAAACAGCTATATCCATTCCTGCAACGGCATCAATTTCTGTCGGACAAAGATACTACCTTGACCAGACTTTTACTCCTGCAAATCCATCTGACATGACGCTGAAATGGGAAAGTTATAATCCAGATATAGCAACGTGTTACGGGGGCATGGTCATAGGTGTGTCTGCTGGAACTGCAATTATAAAAGTCACGACAAGGCATAATTGTGTTGCATTTTGTAAAGTAACTGTTTCATAAACTCTCTTAAAGGGGGCTTAAAATGAATAACGTTACACATATAAAGATCTTTAATACGGTAATAAAACTGATAAGGTGGTGATAGAGATGAGTTATACAAAACAAACTTGGCAACCCGGAGAAGTAATTACCGCAGATAAATTGAATTATATATAGAATGGTATTGAAATGGCAACAGATAGTATAGAATATATTCAATTCTATATTGATAATAACGGTGATTTAATATATGAATATGAAGGGGAACCAGTTGCTAAATTTAGAATTGAAGATGGAGATTTAATTCTTTATGAAATAGGTCATAACGTAATTATTGATTTAAACGAATAATCATAAGTAGAAAAAGGTAATGCTCTTTTCTATAATAAAAATCATACTGTTCTACAAGCTAATGGTGTTAGATACGTTTTAAATAGTATTGCAGAAAAAGCAGGAGTAGAAAATGTTCATCCTCATAGATTTAGGCGAACTTTCGCTAGTAAATTAGCTAAACGAGGTATGAAGATTGAAGAAATTCAAAATCTTCTTGGACATTCTAATATTGATACTACTACTACTTATGTTTATACGGAAGATGAAACGATACATAATTCTTATAAAAAATATATTACATAAAGTTTGATACTTACTTTCTTTTTGAAAGGACTTAAAAGTTAAATAACTATAAAATAAAAATTAAATAAAGAGAAAGATATATGCTTTTACTATAACAACAAGAAATAATCATATATAAAGTTTTAAACTAAAAATAAATATAAGAGGTTGCTTTATAGTAAGAAAATATATTTTATAAGTAAAAAGTACAGTTATAAACCTATGGGAACATAGTGTTCGCTGTATTACCCAGCTTGGACTATCCACTTGGTAGTATAAGCAGCTTTATAACTGTACTTTTTATTTTTATAAAGAAAAATGAGAAAGGAGGAATCCTTTTAACAATGAGTGATTTACTTAAAAAAGTAAAAGTTCAGAATAATGATGGTTCATACTCTAATCCAATAATGGTTTCAACAGATGGAGATTATATTTTTTGTTATAATGGTAAAACTCTTAATGAAACTTTAAGAGATATTTCTTCATCTTTATTAAATACAATAGATGGTTCTTTAACTTTTTATTATTTAGCTACTTACTTGGAAAGAGGAGTAACTATAAATACTCCAGGTTGGACTACAACTATGCAACAAATGACTAATTAGAAACGATATTTATGGATGTATTGTTCTTATCAAAAGACAAATGGAATCACTGAAAGAATTAGCCCTGTTATAATCGGGGTGCGCGGAGCCGATGGATAGAAAGGTGATACTGGAGATCCTGGTACATCAGGTCTGGTTATAAATGGTTCAACAGTGAGTTATGGAGTTTCTAGTAGTGATAGTATAGAACCTTCTAATTGGGGTAGTTCAATGCCTCCTCTATCTAAAGGAGATTGGCTATGGATTAAAACTACATACACTTATTCTAGTGGAAACCCTCAAGTTGTTTATAACAAAAGTTATGTTGGAACAGATGGATAGAATGGAACTAGTGTATATGTACAAAGCAGTAGTAAAGTGGATGGAGTTACTACTGTAACTCTTACTGATGGAACTGTAATGACTATTGCAGATGGCTAGGAAGGAGATCAAGGTATTCCCGGACAATCTGAATATGTTCATATAGCTTGGGCTACTGCGGCAGATGGTAGTACAGGATTTTCTACCTCGATTAGTGAAGGTAAGACATATATAGGTGTTTATAATGACCAGAATTCAAATGATTCTTTAGATCCTGGTGATTATAATTGGAGTAGGATAAAAGGTGCGGACGGCACTAATGGGCATGATGGGACTGGAATCAATTCTACTGTAATTACATATGGAAAGTCTAATAGTAGTTCTATTGAACCTCAAGATTGGTTTAGTACGGTTCCTTTATTAAATCCAGGTTAGTGGTTATGGACAAAAACTGTATATACTTATACTAATGGTAATGATTACACTACATATAGTAAAAGTTATGTTGGAACTAATGGAGATGATGGAGCTGGAATAGTTTCCACTCAACCTCAGTATTATTTATCTATTTATCCAAATGATTTAGTTGGAGGAAATTGGGTAACAACTTTAAATTATGTACCTGGAAAATATATATGGACTAGATAGTATTATACTTATGACGATGGTAGTGATTCAACATCCGTGCCTATATATGATGCGGCCCTCACTCAATCCTGCATTGACTCACATTCCGCATTAGCAATAGCAGAGTCTACCAATCAATACTTCTGGCATTTTACAGAAGAGTTCTATCTTACTGAAGATACTACAGTAGATTCTAGTAAAGATTATTATGAATTAATTGGAAGTATTTATACACTTGTAGTTCCTATAGGAAACTAGAATCCTTCTGAAGAAGGTTGGTATGAAGTTTTTTCTGATACTGGAGCTCATATTACAGAGATCCCGCAGGAGGATTTCATGGCAGATCCCGCAAATGCTGGTGGAAATCTTCTTGCTAGAAGTAATGGTATTGCTATTAGAGATGGATTAAATGAATTAGCTACTTTTAGTGCTAATGGAATTGGTCTTTTTGATGGACAAGGAAATGCTTCTTCTAATGAATTAGCTGTTTTTGGTGTTAATGGTGCTAGAATTGGTAAAGAAGATTCTGCTAATTTTAATATAACTCCAGCTACTACTTTTGCTAAGGATGTAAATCGTGATAAAGTATTTGAAATATATTCTGGTGGAGATGAAGAAACTGCTGAATATTCAGAAAGATCCATCATTTATAGACCTTCTAACCCACAAACAACTAGTATTAATTTACAGAATCCTCGTTGTGTAGATGGAGAAAATATTAATATAAATATTAAAGTATATTTCTTTGCAAATGTTAATGCTAATAATACGTGTTCTATAATGTATACAGAACCTGATGTTGGAGAAACTCTTACAGTAACTGATTCTCTTACAATATATCATCCTATCAGTTCTGCATTAGATCAAGTAGATTTTACAATAACAGGAACTTTTAAACAACTTACGGTTGGAGATTATACTACTACGATAAATATTGAATGTAGTAATTTTAATGATGTATATAAAATTGAATATGAAATTAATTATACATCATACCGTTCAAAATCACCTTCTTATACTTTAGGCGTTAGAAATGTAGATGATCCTAAAGGCGATTATAGTATAGTAGAAGGCTATAATAATATAGCCAGTGGAAAATATTCTCATGCTGAAGGGAATAGAAATACAGCTAGTGGTAATAGTGCTCATGTTGAAGGTAATGTAAATACAGCTAGCGGTAGTTTTTCCCACGCTGAAGGAGATTATACAAAAGCTTTAGGAGCAAGTTCTCACGCTGAAGGAGATGAGAGCCAAGCCACTGGACCTATTTCTCATGCAGAAGGCAATAGAACAATAGCATCTGGAGATGTTTCTCATGCAGAAGGAAATAATACTGAAGCTAGTGGTAAATATTCTCATGCAGGAGGAAATAATACTATAGCAGCTTCAACTGCTCAAACAGTAATTGGAAAATATAATGTTGAAGATGTAAATGATACATATGCTTTTATTATAGGGAATGGTACTGGAACTAGTTCAAGAACAAATGCATTTACAGTAGATTGGAATGGGGTAGCAACAGCATCATCTCATGCTACACCATCTGATATTCGTTTAAAATAGAATATTTAGAATACTGATGTAAATGCTTTAGAAGTTATTAATAAAATAAAGATGCGGCAGTTCGATTGGAAAAGGACTGGGGAGCATCAAAAAATTGGATTTATCGCAGATGAACTCGAATAGATTGATTCTCGTATGGTAATTTAGAATGGATAGAATAGCTATAAATCAGTTGAATCATATTATCTTGTAGGTTATTTAGTTAAAGCTGTACAAGAATTATCTGCTGAAGTCGATAAATTAAAGCAAGAAATTGAAACTTTAAAAAATTAATAATTTTTTTAAGGAGGAATAAATTATGGCTTATACAAAACAAACATGGCAGAACGGTGATGTTATTACAGCTGAGAAGCTCAACCATATGGAAGATGGGATTGCCAGTGGGGGGACACTGGTTATAGGATGTACAAACAACGATGGTAATATCGTTTTAGATAAAACATGGCAAGAAATCAATAATTTTTATTTAAATGGCGGTTCTGCTGTAATAATTTTCCCTTATGACGAAACAGATACATATATTATGTCTGTTATAAGAGTTTATATAGATAATAATAATAGTTATAGAGTTATTGGTCTTACTGCTTCATATAATAATACAACAACTGTTTTTGTATTTCAAGCTGATTCGGCTAGCGGATATCCATCTTATAGTTAAAATAGATTTTATAACGAACCCAAGGGACAATCGCTCGACTGTCTAAACTATTTTAATTCTATCATTAATAACAATAATTATCAGCCATAACACAATAGTGGTATAAAATCCAAATAAAAAACACCAAAACCCACTTTAAAATTAGAAATACGTAGGTCTGCGTGCCGCGCAGATCTACTGTTTCATTAAAGGAGTTCAATAAAATGGAAACAGAGAATATAATTACCTATAAGTGGAATAATGGTGTATATAACTTATAGGATATGATCATATTAGTTAAATATGAAAACCTTACACCAGAAGATTTTTTCAAAATCACTCGATATAATTATGATGCAGTAAAAGATAGAGTGGAGAGATAATATGAAAATTATAAAACTTTTATCTGAGGATATAGAACAAGAATTAGATGATGCAGAAAAATATGCTAAATTGGCTATTCAGTATAAAGAAGAATATCCAGAGGTGGCTCGTGTTTTTTATGGATTATCTTCAGTAAGAATGGATGGAATTAAAGAATTGCATGATCAAGTTGTGTCACTTATTAATAATTATAAAGTTGTTAATGGAGATCCACCTGCTCCAATGATGTCTATATATGAATATTTACATGAAAGACATATTAATCAATCTGTTGGAGTTAAGAAACTTCAAGAGATGTTTAAAACAAATAAATAACAGAAAAATGGGGATTACCAATTAAGGTAATCCCCATTTTTTATTTGATAACAGCGTATCTCTCACTGTTCAGCTTCTCAAGCATCAGGCTCACACCATCCTTACCAGAGAGAATAGTATCAATCATAGTAGGTGAGAATCCACTTACATATGAAAAACCTCTTCCAATAGCAGGAATGTTGTTATGACGGGCATCAAGATTCCAGAAGATAACGTCTGGGAGAGTATAACCGAGTTTTGCCCACTCAATAGCGATAGTGTCAAAAACAGTGTTCATCTGATCCATGGATTTGATAGACCTATTATTTGTCGTAACACATCTATCAAATTCCATGTCGGAGAAGATATATAACCTAGTAGGCATATCCTCTTTTCTAACATGATCTTTAAGAGCAGTCTGTAGAAGAAGTTCAAATACCTTAACGATATTTGTATTCATTCCCCAGTTTGCGTTTTCAGCTCTTTTAAATTTATCTACAATATCCACTCCCTCGAATCTGACAAGTTCTGGATCACGAGAAAAAGTAATGAAGTGGTTTGCAAAAGGCCCATGAGCCTTATCTGCGACATAAGCACCGAGAGAAACTGCGGCGGCCAGCGGTCTTCCCCACATTGATCCAGATACGTCGACAACAGCTAAGCCATTCTCTTTGCGGCCTTGGTAATAGTCAGGAAGCGCATCCCAGTATTTCTGGAGAGCGAGTCTATTAATTCCTCCGACTGGTTCATAGGTTTTAAAAGCCCTTTCCGCAATCTCATAAGGATAAAGAGTCTTTGCGTTTACCTTTGTATCTTTGCTCTTGATGAAAGTTTCATACTTTTTAGAGATAATATCTCTACGAGCAAAGGCATTCTTATATACTATTCCTGCTTTTGATGGAATCTTATCAAATTCGATTTCATCCCATCTATTCGCAGACATTAACATTTCGAGAACGTTAATTTTCTTTCTAAGTCTAGTCAGCATTTTCCTGTAGTCTCTTGCTGAGATTCCAAGATAATGCCTAATTTTCTTAGCTTTTGCGACAGTCTCTGCACTGGAAGTGTTTTCAGAAGGAAGCCACTTTGCACACAGACTGATTCCATTAGATTCAGTACGCATATCTTCGATAAGCTGGCTCCTAATCTGTTCAAAGACCTCTTTTTCAACAAAAGTATCAAAGAGACAGAACCAGTCATCATATCTACCATATTCAGGAATATACTGAATAAGTGCGGCCGCCCTATCAGGATAATTTTCCGCGAGCCATCTCATACAGGTCCGGAAGAATCTTCTCTCACCCTGGCCCCCGCGCACATCCCGCAGATAGAATAGACACTTCAGTGCCAGAACACTATCCTGTTCAAAAGCGTTCTTAAAAAGGAGGATACAATCTCCTTCGCTTCTATTACGGTAGGCTCCTCCCATAGCAAACATGTCTAATACACTATCCAGAGTAGAAAGATGCTTAATCCCGCCATTTTCAGTATAGCCATAGTTCATCTCATTCTTCATTTCATTTAAAAATGTATTCATTTTAATCTCCTTATCTTTGTCAAGATAGTTTAATATATGCAATATGTTTCAACAAAATCTTCAGGATTGTTACATAATTCTCTTTCAAGTTCTACAAGATCTTTAGACGTATAGTCTTTTTGAAATTCTTCTTTTAATTCATAGATAGCACCATCTATATCTTCGTTATAGACATCGTATCTTAATTCCTCAATCTCTTCTTCTGACATGTCGTCGGTTTTATAATCTTCTACAGTTTGTTCCAAATCTTCAATTATAGAACTATAAGATGTGATAACATCCATAGAATTTTCTAAAAGCCATTCATTAGCTTCTTCTATTGAGGAACATTCTGCAAGAGACCAGTTTTCCATTCCATGAAGCCCGCCATAAATTTGCTCGTAAGCGTGAATTACATATAGCATATTACTTCTCCTTTTGTTAAAAAATACTCCGAGAGGGAATCGAACCCACATTTCATGGTTCGTAGCCATGTAGTCTCTCCGTTAGCTTATCGGAGTTTAATGAGGAATTAGTTGGCGCTAATCCTCAATCCTTATATACGCCAATATATAAGGTTTTTGGTTTATGTCGGGAAAACCGTGGCGCGACACAGTCCGTCATCAGCACCAAAACCCGTTAGATCTAACCTTCTCTCCAACTTTTCGTATGCCACCTACTTCGTTCAAAAGAGAAGAATACCCCAAGTTGGATTTAAACCAACGACCCTACGCTTAGAAGGCGTATGCTCTAGTCCACTGAGCTACTGGGGCTAGTCGGCTTTATCGTTAAGCCGTAACGCTGATAGTGTGGATATTTTCCCAAAGTCTTGCAAGACACTCTTTAAATGGGGTGCGCACTTCTCGACAAGAGTAACATCCTATCAGATTAAGTAAGCCACGATTTCCGACCGTAGCTTAACAGGATCTAGAGGAATTGAACCCCTGTCTACTGATTTGGAGTCAGTCATGTTACCACTACACCAAGAACCCATACAGCCCCTGTTGGATTCGAACCAACGACATATCCAGGAGTCAAAGTCCTGTGCCTTGAGCCACTTGGCGAAGGGGCTAAGAAGTGGCTTGTCCTGGTTACGCTCCAGGCTCCCTGGTTCTTCAGACCAGTGCTTTCACTAGATTAGCTTACAAGCCATAGCAAGAGACATTTAAGGATTTGAACCTTTCAAAAAATTTTTGGAGAATTTTTCTTTAACCATTTTAATAAATATTGCTGTATGTCTCTTTAAAGATCTGTTTCCGACTTGCACGGAAGTCTATCGGGTTGCAGCCGATATGCCCTTCTTATTAGACGAACAGATCAATAGAAAGATACGTTTTTCATATCTTTCATAAATATATTATATCAAAAATTTTAAAAAAAATCAATGCGGACGTTACATTACCAGTTAGTATACACATCTAACGTGTTCCAAGCACATCCACTGTCATAAACTTTTCCTTTTTTACCAAACGGGGTTTTTACAACTCTACCACGTTTTAGTTTAGAACTTGCTAAACAAATATATCCTTTCTTATCACAGACATATCCATTCTTATCTACGTGTCTGCCTGGAATTTTTAATCCTCTACCTGGAAGAACGCGTTGTGAATACCAAGTCCACCGCCATCCATTCCAGCGAATAACTCCCATTCTTTTAAAGTATTTAGCAGAATATTTTGCTTTTTTCTTTTTCTTTTTTGCTTCGGCAGTAACAACAAAAGGACTCTTATGATTTAAGTCTGGCATAATAAGAGTCGCTCCAAAAATCAAACTAAGGATTAAAAACAAACTTAATATCTTTTTTCTCATATATCTATTTTCCTTTCGTAATAAAAAATAGGGCTGTTTATCTAAATATAAACAACCCTAAATTCCTAAAGCAGACTTTTAATTTAGAAACTTACTAAGGACACTAAGGAAGTCAAAAACATCATTTTCTCCTACGTCGTCACAAGAGAAAGTAGTATGAAAATAACCATAATCTTTAGTAAAATCTGTTAGAAGTTTACTAACTTTATTCTGTGCTTCCCTAGCTTCTCTAAAGGCTTCCTCGACCTCTTTCGCACGTCTGGTCCTTTCAGCCCTCTTAGCAGCTTCCGCCCTTTCTTTTTCCGCACGTGCTTGTTCTGCTTTTGCTTTTGTTATACGTTCTTTTTCTTTTGCTTCATTCTCTGCTTTGATCAGTTCCTGTTCTGAATCAAAAAATTTGTTTAGATCTGTACTGTAATACTTCATTTTGTTAATTCCTTTCTTAACATATTTGGCGGCTAGCCACTTCCTAGGCATAGCCTGGAACCGCCACTTTGTTGATGGCACATTTAATCCAGGGATTTCACCGTACTTATTTAATGACTGGCTCGGGAGCTACCCTTACAAGAATCTAAGTTCCTACGGCTACCAGCGGTGACTACTGGGAATCGAACCCAGATCTTTAGAACCACAATCTAAGGTATTACCATTATACGATAGTCACAGACGGAGTGATGGGACTCGAACCCACAACCACGTGATCCCAAATCACGCATGCTACCAGTTGCAACACACCCCGATATACAAGACACTTAATGTTTACTATTGCCTTTACCATTTGGCTACTTAAATTTTAAGATGAGATTCGAACTCATAATATATAGTCTTCTATAAGAATTGCTGTATGTGTCTTATAATTTTAAATGTAATCTCTTAATCCAAAGAACTATTCATCAGTTCCTTTGAAATCATTGAAGTTTTCTTTAGTATATCTCTAATCTTTTAGAATATCAACAAGAGAAGATAAGTATCCCTATATTAAAAAAGGTAAGTATAAATCTTCTGCTATTGTAAAATAACCTTCGTCATCAAAATCATACTATGTTAAATTTAGAATATTGTCTTCCTATTCAAGACCCATTACATAGAAATTGCCCTATTTAAAGGGATAATCTAATATCATTGCACTTTTTCTCATATACATCCCTCTTTCTTTTGTTTTTATACAAGATTGGTAAGAATTTACTTTGTATTTTATTGTAGTTCAAAAGAAATTCTTTGAAAGAAAGATACTACTTTGCAGCCTTTTTAATCTTCAGATTTTTTATTGCAGTTAACCAACCTTTAACGGAAGTGAGAGGATTCGAACCTCTGGACCCTCTCGGGTCGGAAGTTTAGCAAACTTCTGCACTAAGCCATACTATGCGACACTTCCATATAATAGCCCGGCTGGGATTCGAACCCAGGATCACCAGATTTAGAGTCTGGGGTGTTAAGCCTCTCCACTAACGGGCCAGATTAATATAACAAGACACTAAGTAAATAAACAGTTTACCCAAAACAGTTTTTTTCTTGTTGATTGCTGTATGTGTCTTAAATGGAGCTGGCCGGTACTGCCCCGGCGTCCAACGATACTACTTATTATAAGTTTTTCCACGTTGTATCTGTGATAAATAGTTACATTAAAACTATATAAAACTTAAATCAAGCAGCTAACGCTGTAGGATAAAAATAATCGTTTGCGTTTATTTTAATATATTGATTACGTCAATTACTCGAACGAACTTATAATTTTTATACCCCTGTCGAAACTATTTACAGCCCCAAACATAATCATATTAAACTTACCTTTATCTAAATTACTCAACACCGAAACACTATTAGTTGGTTTGTGTTGCCATCTTCATCATGTGATTACTTAATCCTCATCCACGCCTCATTAAATATAAAAGAAGTCTAATATGATTTGTTCGTATTGCCCAGTCTTGTTTTCATGCGCACCGTCACGCAAATATTGCACACAATATCCAAAACCAAACAACCGATTACATTAGTCAACGGTGTTATTATATTAAGTAGATCTGGTGTGCCAGAGTGCACTCGGTGGGACTTGAACCCACATGAGTATTATCTCCTGGGATTTTAAGTCCCATGCGTATGCCAATTCCGCCACGAGTGCAAACAAAATGGCAGTTTATAAAAACTGCCAAACAACGAGTTACAAATCATTACTGGGCCTGTTCCTTAAGGAACTCGTCATATTCATCCTTGAATACCCAGCGGAATCCATAAGCTACACGAGTCTTGGTACGCTTATTCAAAGCATCACCAATACCAGATTTACCTTCCTTACCAATAGCAGCAAGGGCTTCTTTCTGAGTTGCATACTCTGCAAGAATCTTCCCTGTCTCAATGTCAATCTGGAGAACGCCAGACTTATTCGGGGACTTGCGTTTCTTAGCAGCTGCCGCATCCTGTTCATCAAGAACTTCAAGAGCATCACTAAGAACTTCAATTACCTGTTCCTGAATACCGGGATCAATCTCACTTGAATTCTGGAAGTAAAACAACAGTCCATTGATCTTATTTCGATCCATATTCCTATCTCCTTTTATCTCTTGTTTTGTTAATAAAATAACTTAGTTATATTTATGACAGACCTTCGCCTTACTGGTAATAACCTTCGCCTATGTTCAACCAATGAGGAGATATACCTGAGCATTAAAGAGCGACTTTAATGCTATATACCCCATCCGCATAGCAGATAAATATGCAATATATCCTATCTGCATAGCAGACAAATCTCATAAAGGATTTGTTACCTTTAACTTTCAGCTACCTTTCAGTTAATATTACGAATTTTTTCTTACTGTAAAAAATCCCAATATCAAAGTCAACGCACATTTAGCCTACTCGTACCCTGACCCAATCTTATACCTGACTTTCATCAGTTCAAGTGCGAAACCTCTTAGTGGATTTCCAAGGTTTGTTTAATTTTCCAGGTCAAACCTAACTTGGATTGGTGCTCTTGTTAAGAACCCCATATTGCGAAGCCGATTGGAACAGTGTTTTTAGTCGCGATTACACCAGCGCTGTTAACCGAAACCTTTAAGTTCTTAAAGGCGACCTATGTACATCACTGCATAGATTCTTTTTACACAAAGGGTATCCTCTTTGTTTCATTATTTCCAATAATGGTTAACACCTCAGCACTATGGAATTAGTGTTTATCACTGAGTTGAATCATAAATATAACTAAATTATTTTATTTAGTTAAAGTCCCAGGTAAGGATTCGAACCTTACTACTCTAAGAGCAAGCCACTCTGGGAACCTCTATATTACAACAAAAGAGGGTAATGGGTGAAAGTCGCGGAAGTGGGATTTGAACCCACGATCTTTTGCTTATGAGGCAAACGAGATGACCCCTTCTCCATTCCGCAAAATATATAAAAAATAGCTTTGTCCATTTCTAGGCTCTCTGACTTTTGTTTATAGCCTGAATTTTTTGGGTCATGACTCCCATCAGATAGTCTGTTATGATCTCTCCCTGCCGACCGCCACAGTCTGGTGGACTCTCCTAAGGTTAATGTACACTCCTCTTAGGTTACCGTTGCTATCTTTTTGCATCAAGACAGTTTATAAAAAGTGATTCTTTAAATGACTAATTTAAAATACCTATTTTTTTATTTTAATGGCTGTAACTGTCTTTCTTTATCTTATACATATATTATATCAAAAATTTTCGTTTTTGTCAAAAATTTTTGAAATACCCTACGTGGAAATTGCATCCACACTTCATCTGCGCTTTTCTTCTAAAATGAGTTTACTTCGTGCTATGAAGTTCTATCATTAGGGTACGCGGGAACAGGTTAATGCAACGTTGGACTAGCCTATTAGCGTATATAACCGGAGTCCGCACTCCTTTTTTCTCCTTTTCTATATGAAGAATAAGTTAGTTGCAACAGCACTTATTCGTAAAAAGAAGTTAGTGGTATATACCAAAGCGACGAGAAGGTGATGAGCCTTCACTCTAAAGATATTAGAGCCATGGTTATATATCTTTAGATTCTCCTCAGGGACGTCGCATATGATCCTGGTGGGACTTGAACCCAACATTACGAGATTGAAAGCCTCGTGACCTAGCCTTTAGTCGACAGGACCGAACGGGAATTTACTTTGCCTCTTTATATACCGTTTGTCACAATGCCACATACCTCGCAAGCCAGTGGTAGTTTAATTCCCCAAATCCATGCTAACGGTGATTTTAATGTCTTATCTGACTAGCGACTCTGACGGGATTTGAACCCGTGATCTTCGCCGTGACAGGGCGATGTCCTAAACCACTAGACGACAGAGTCAAATTAATAGAGAAACTACTTTCCGCGGCGTGTCCCTTTTCTGGGCCGACTCCCAGCGAGGATTTTTCCTCCCCACCGTTAGGCTGTTACTCATTTCTCTATTGTATAGGAGTAGGGGGACTCGAACCCTCAGACTTCTGATCCTAAGTCAGACGCATATGCCAATTCTGCTATACTCCCAAATAATACTTCTGGTAGGATTCGAACCTACAACACCCCGGGTTTGAGCCGATTGCGTCTGCCAGTTGCGCCACAGAAGCATTTAAGTGGATACGGTGGGATTCGAACCCAATCTTTCTCCTTGCAAGGGAGATGCTTTCCCAATTAAGCTACCGACCCAAAATGGTAAGTTGAGTTTATAGTCCCAGGCACTTACCAAGCCACTGGACAAGTCTTTTTTAATTTGCGAACTTGAGTAAAAAAGACAAAACTCGACTCCTTTAATTTCTTCTCTTCTTATTCGGAAGGAATATGCCGCTGTGACATAACAGCGGATCCCCTGATAACCAATCTTTGCAACAAGGTGGGCCGGGTCCAGCCCTCAGGTTGTCCATACCATGATGACTAGGTTTCTCGTTCAAACCTAATAAAACGTATAGATCCTCATTTCACGCCCGAATCTAGAGCCGGCTGTTCTAACCATCAACAGCTTAGGAACTTGCATTGGTTTGGGGCAAGTCATCCCAAATGACCTTAGAGGGAATCGAACCCTCTCTTCCACCGGCGTGCTATCCCAATACACTATAAGGTCTATGTCTTAAACCGTCGTTTAAGACATAAAATATGTTTAAAGTCGTCACTCTAAACATAAAGGCAGATCCGGATTTCAAGAACATATTACTCCAAGCACGGGGAATCGAACCTCTTAATATGTCTGACTACCTTAATTCTTTCTTTTGCTAGCTACCGCCAGCCTTACGAGGAGAAGAAAGATTGAACTTAGGTGGTTTATAGCTTACCACTAACTGCACGGGAACGGGTGGACTCGGACCACCGACATCTTGCTTAACAGGCAAGCGTTCTGACCGACTGAACTACGCTCCCAATTTAATTAACGATCTTTTCTCTTTTCCAGAGCTTCAAAAATGATGCTTCCGAATCTTTCTTCGATGAAACGTACCTGAGAATATCCTTTTACAAAAGTAATATGCTTCTGTCTGTTGTCATCCTGATAAGTTACCATGTAAGTTACTAATTCTTTCTTCATAATTAAAACTCCTCTACATGATAAAAAGCATTTTTCATTTGATATAATAATTATATCAAAAATTTTTTATTTTTTCAAATGATCGTTATAAATCCCCTTCATAAAACTTTTTTCCAAAAAACTTATCAATAGATACTTCTGCAAATCCTAGTAATTTACAAAAATCTCTACAAATGGTATGTATTTCATTTAGATCTGGATCAGAAGGAATTTCCCAGTTACAAGAGATCTTTCTTTCATAAGAATTGCTTCCATCGGGAATAAAGGTTATTATAATATTATTCATTTTTATATCCTCTTTAAAATTATTATAAAAGCCCTCGACAGGATTTGAACCTGCAACCCAGTCATTACAAGTGACTTGCGCTTCCGTTGCGCTACGAGGGCACGCGCAGGTATGTTTTATGCGGACTTTCCTGCTTTAACCGCACGCCGGATTTGCATTTGGTCAGGCGCGTGACCTACCTACATCTGAATCGCAACTTCAGGGGATAAGTACGCCCAATGGGATTTGAACCCATGACACCTAGATTAAAAGTCTAGTGCTACTACCAACTGAGCTACGGGCGCATAAGTCTCATACGGGATTCGAACCCGTGACTCATGCTTGGAAGGCACGTATGTTTCCACTACACCAATGAGACAGGTCGAGGCTCTGCGCATAAGCCTCTGTCCTTTTTCAAACTATTAGGTAACCCATTAGGAAAAACATTTAAAATCATAGGGAGTGCGAGGCATCTTTGGTTTTTTAGGAAAAAACCACTGAGGATCACACCAAGCAATCTGGAAAACCGTCCCTTTACTTCGGGACTGAAGCCGCAGTCTTTGTCAAATAAGAACTTTCGGAAAAACTCATTTTTATTTTTATTGTATATATATTATATCAAAATTTTTTGTAAAAATCAAACGTTTTTTATTTTGCTCGATAGCATTTATACCAATATCTATGAAATTCTTTAATAGTAGGAAATCTTTTTCTCCATGCACTATCTTCTTCATATGCTTTTTTAGCTTCAAACCATGTCCATCTACTAATATAATCGTGTATATTCCAAGAGCAAAATAATTTTTTATATTCTTTTCTGTTGTATTTACCTTCAGTATTTCTTACTTTTGAATTAGCTATTCTTTTAGACCTTTTTGTAGAACCAGCTTTTCCATCACTACATATAGGATGTTTTTTATAACTTCTACTCATTTTTTTATCCTCTTGAATGCGTTTACAACTCCATTAATTATAGGACTAAAATATTTTATTTTTTCTTTTTTATTAATAGGAATATGAATATTATCAGTTATTCCATATAATTCAAAAAATACTTCAGAAGCTTTGTCAATAGGAATATAAAAGCGACCTTTTTTACCCCATAAAACTCCCCATGAATTTTGAACGATTAAATATTTTTTAGTCCAGCCAACGATAATAACAGCATGACCGCTATAATTAGCATTTTTATTATATTTGTATACATTTTTAGTTGATAAAGATGCATCGTCATACCATTTCATACCAGCTAAAACGGGACCATGATTATAGATAGCGTATTTTAATTCATTAATATTTTGAATTTTATAGTATGTACTAATCCTATTTGGATATGCTTTTGCTTTATAAAAATTAAAATTTGATGAAACTATTTTCATAGCAGTTTCATAATCGTTATTACCAGGAAGTATATTTTTTAATAAATCTCCATATTTTTGAACAATTTTTAAACCATCTCTTAGATACATTCCATCTCCAATGTATTCACATTCTTGTCTACATCCATAAATAAAATCCGTACTAAAACGATTATATTTAGATGAATCTTTAAAACTATGATATTCAACAATTTCTGCAAGAGCATGAGCTACACAGGTTGGTTTTGAACCTTGATTTTTAATTGATAATATACCCAAATCAAAAGTTGCTGGAACTTTTGAAACATCAACAGTTTTTGCAATAGTATAATCTCGCACATCAAAAGGTGAAGGTATTGCACCAAACCCATTATTCTACATATTATCCCTCCTCTTACTTTGATAGTAGAAGATCCGGGACTCGAACCCGGATTTACCTTGCTAGGGCCTAGGGCTTATAAGGCCCGGGCTCTTACCGATTGAGCTAATCTTCCACAGCGGAGGGAGTAGGATTCGAACCCACGGACCTTTCGGCCTCTGGTTTTCAAGACCAGTTCCATAAACCGCTCGGACATCCCTCCAAAATGGGCGGTGAAGGAGTTGCACCTCCCGAGTCCAAGGACAACAGATTTACAGTCTGCCCCGCTACTACTTACGGTATAACCACCCTAATATGGGGCACAACCCCCATTCGCAGGGTATTCTACCCTGGAGTTCCCCGGTATTTGATTCTCACACGTTCCAGGTGGTAGGACCTGGGGTAACTTAATCCCAGCCCACGTATATATAAGAAGATTGCAATCACTTTAGATTAAAAATTTTCTTTTTCTAGCTTCCTTATTTATGAATAGACTATATCTATGACAATCTACATAATTTTTCCAACTATAACAAAGAACATTTGTGTCCTCATTATAATGGAATTTGTCAACATGAAATTCATCTTTTAACAAGAGAATGAAATCAGTAAGTTCTATTCCTAGCATTCTTGCGGGAATCCACCAGTAATTACTTCCCCTGGCTAAATCTGAGGTATCACCAGAATACCATTTACCATTAGATTCCCATTCTGTATATTTTAAAATATGGCTCATAGATTTAATGATTGTAGAAGTTTAGCTACATTAGCCTTTTCTTCTTCTGAAACCTGAATTGCGGGCGTCGGTTCATTCATGTCTACGCCTGGATTAATTCCGGAAGGAGCAGCGTCCGCAAAAGCACTAGAGACACCTTCTCCCACTCCCAAATTTGTCTTTGCCGCCGTTAAAGTAACTTTTACTTCAATACACTCTCCATTTTCTGTCATAGGGATACGCAAGATCTTTCCTTCATCTTCCCAGAAAGAATCAAGAAACATTTCCTGCAACTTTTTAAAAATCTGATTCTTACTTTCTGTTCCTCTTGCCATTATTCATTCCATCCTTTTTCTGCATATTCTTTCCAATGTTCAGCAAAATAGCTAGGAATTTTTTCTTGTACTTCACAAGTTCCTATTACTTTTGTTAAATAGCTATGCTTACAGATATTTTTCTTACCTTCTTTGAGCATATTCTGCTTTGCAATATATCTTTTCTGTTCTCTTGTTACAGCATAATTGGTAGCAATTCTTTTAGTTTCATTCATTTTCTGTTTCCTTTTCTATTGTAACATAAATATTTTTATTTTTCAAGGTTTCACTAAAGTCTACAATTCGGTCGCATATGTGACAAGTTTGATCAACTTCATACATACATCTTTTCTTACAATTTAGTCTTCTTTCTCCAAATAGAGAAATAAGGAAACGATTATCTTCATCTCCATTGTAATTAAGAATTATTTCTTTTAATAAACCAAACCACTTTTCTTCTTTTGCATATACTTCATATAATACATTTAATTTATGAAAATCAAAAGTATTAAAGAAAAATTCAAAAGTATCAATAAAATTCCCATAAAGAGAAATATCTTCTGGTCTAATGAAAAATGTTTTTAAAGATGGAGTATCTTCCCAAGAAGTCTGACATATATTGCAATATGTTCTTAAAGCGATATTTTTTTGTTCCGCTTTTTGTTTTGCTGATATAATATTAAAACAAATTTCCTCTCCAACGAAAATATCAGTAACATTTAATTGTAAGAAACCTGCAAAAGTATCCCAATCTGTAGCTATTTCATTATAATAATGAAGTAGTTTCCTTTCGTTAAACTTTTGTTCTATTTTTTTTGAATAATATGGTATACAAAATACTATTCTATAATCAGGGTATGATTCTACTATTGCTTCAATAATTTGAAAATCCCTGTCTTCATCTAATTTATCTTCTAGGAATATATTAATTCGATGTTTTTGACCATAGATAGAAATAAAATCACTTAGTTCTTTAATCTTTGGCTTGTATTTAATATTAAGCTAAAGATTTTCATCTTCCATATACTTAAACTTCCTCGTGAAAGGAATCGCAAAGTTCATTTCTCCATTCCTCCTCTTCCTCATAATCTAACATACCACAAAAGAGAATAGAATCTACATAGTCCGATTCAAAAGTCATCTGATCTTCATAAGTCCAACCCATAGCAATATCCCCTTTCTTTATTATATTATTATTATATCAAAAATTTTGAAAAAATTCAAACAGGTTCACAGTAAGACGCATAATCTACTACAACAGGAAGGTCATTAAGAAACCCTACATTATAATATAAATCGTCATCCCACTCTAAATCTTGAATAAAGTTAATAAATCTGAAAAATGCTTCTTTTCCATAAGTAAGTCTAAATGCGGTCAACCATTCGGGATCAATTCCACGATAAGGTGAAAGAGATCGAGTTTCATGAATTTCATCTGCATTTACAGAAGAAACGTAATCTATGTTCATTATACATTTTTCTTGAACATAGATAGGATAGTTATTTACATATCCTACAAATTCAATTTTTGCAAAATACTTACTCATACCTTTTTCTTCTGCAATATAATACCGATCTTCTTCGGTAGCACAATAGTCCCAATCATGACCAGGTGCATATTGATTGTCATTATATGGAATCTTAATGACAAAATCCTTTTCTTTATCGTCAGGCACTAATACAAAACGTGTTGCTCCATGATAACCTGTATAATTATTACTTAAAGCAGGATTAGAACTAAGTACATCCCAATTATGTTCCTCTGTGAAAGGTTCGAGAGGAGATAGAGGAGCATTTTTAAACAGTTCAAGTATTTTTTCTCTGTCGTATGTCATAATATCCTTCCTTTTATTATATTTTATAATTATATTATAACATATTTTTTAAAAAAATGCAAGAAAAAGGACGTTATGCAACGTCCTTTTTGATGATACATCTACTGAGTTTAGTCTGCTTTACTCCGTTATACTCGTCATGATCTTTAACAGTTCCGGTAAGAAGGAGGTTATCACCAACTTCAATGTCTTTACAAGAGGAAGTAAACCAAACAAGTACGTTCTCTCCCTGTTTGAAAGTATAAATCATAGCGGGACCATAATAGCTATCAATCTGGCGGGCGCTGGTCAATGTCACCTTAAGATCGCGAAGCCTTTCTTTGATCTCCCCGAGATATTCTGAATGAGATTCAGGAAGGAGGGCTACCAGAGCGGCGTCCGCAATTTCCTTAGCATTAGGATTCATATCAAATCTTTTGCTAAGAGGAAACCATGTATAAACATCGAAGAAGTTAATACTAACCATTCCATATCCTTCAGGGACATCGATCGGTTTATTTGAATACCATCCAAATTCGCGGCAGAACTTGCATCCCTGTTCCTTGAGCGAGTCCTTGATCGCATAGGTGTTTCCGCCACCAACCAGCCAAATGAGGGGATTCTCAGGATCATAACCCCACTCTACCAGTTTTGCTTCCATGTTTGCTTTGCTGTTGTCAAGTTTTTCCTGGCGAATAGCTTCTGCTTTTGCTTCTCTGCGAGCCTTAGCCCTCTCCCTGCTGTCAAGATATTTCTGATACTCTTCTTCGGTGTAAGCCTTGACCCATTTCTGCTCCAGACCAGATCCATTGCATTTGTAACAGACGCCGCCATCTACAGGAATGGGAATATACTGTCCATTCTCTACTCTTGCTACGATGAAGCCAAGTCCGCTACAACGATCGCACTTACCTTCAACAAGTGCCTTATGAGTTTCCTCATTAACAGCTTTAATTGTCATACCCTGATAAGAAGGAGCTACATAAATCTTTTTCATATTATTTCCCCTTTCGGTAAGTGCTTTTGTTTTCTTTATTGTATATATATTATATCAAAAATTTTTAAAAAAATAAAGAAGGTAAAATAATTTTACCTTCTTTCTTTTATATAGGCTAGAGTATTTAAAATGCCACAAGCGAACCAAATTATGCTAAGAATAAAATAAGAAGGATGTTCTTCATAGATACCCATAAAAAGATATGAAATAAATAGGAAAAAATTAAGAAAAATCAAGATCAAACTCATCTTTCTCTTCCTCCTTTTTTGGATAATTGTAAGTATTTTTAAATTCATCCATAGTCCAGGTGTAATAAATGTAATCATAACATGAACGAGTATCTTCTTTTTCTAACTTCGATTTAATCTTTTTTATAAATTCAGGCCAGGCTAATGCCATTACTCGTCCCCACTCTCTTTGAGTTACTTGAAATGGTTTTCCATTTTCAAAGATTGGGACTCCATGATATCCATTCTGGTGATAATCTCCAGGGAACCGGTATCCGCATTTTCTAACGGCGTCCGCAACAGCATGATATTCTTCTTCGGTATAAGTTAATTTAACAGGCATATTTTTGAAATAATGCTTAGTTACTTCATCATCCCAGTTTCGCCACTCTACAATCTCCATATATTAATATCTTCCTTTCCACCACATTAATAAAAAACAACAGCCAATCACTAAATAAAATATAGATAGGCATAATTTTGAGATAAGAGGCAAATCATTTGTAGTAATCCATAGGATACTACATAGGAAGCTAAAAAGTGCAAAGACCAATGGTTCCATTACATATTCCTTTCTATCTCTTGAATATCTTTTAAATCATCAATATCACAGGTGTAATCATTTATTACTGTATAATTCTTATAATTTATTTTATTTAATGGAGTATCTTTAATTACTTGCCATAGTTCCCACATGATAGGTCTACGATTAAATAAACCTTGTTCATTATATTCTTTTGTTTTTTCTATTGCTTTACGTAGAAGTGCGGGATCTGCTACTTTTAAAGCAAACGGCTCCGCCCACCTTTTAATGTATCTGTGACTAAAAGGAGGAGCGGAAGCAAAAAATTCAATGCTATCTGTTTCTGTTTCTACTATTGTTTTTATAGCAAGAGGAGAAAAAACAACATCCCCGAAAATATAACAAACTGGTTCGTCAATAGGATAAAAAGCATCATACCAGTAACCTTCAATTTTATGATGTGTTAATGCATGATAACTATTTGGATGTTTTAATACTGGAACGTTAAACTGTTCAAAAATTGGATCGTTTGAGCTTATTGCTATATCTTTTACGCCATTCTATCTTAAAATGCGGATGGTGCGGTCTAATACTGTTTCACCCTGAATCTTTGACAGTTGTCTCGGGGTCTACCAATCATCATACCGACCGCCGCACATAATAATATATTTCATCGCAGCATCCTTTCTACTTGTCTTTTAATATAATAATAATCTCTTTCTGAAAGAGATACGGGATGATTGCCAAAGATCTTTGCTTGAATACGACCTTCGTTAATATCATATCCATCTTTATGATATTTTACAAAATCGTTAATGATTGCATTTATCTTTGCGGTTTTAGTGCTTACGAGATCATCTCTGCCGAAACTCTCCATGATATAAGGAGCGTATCCGCTTTTAATTGCATCATTAAAATTTGTAGGGAACATAACCATACCTTCTTTCTTATTATATTATTTTCTATTATAATTATATCAAAAATTTTCAAAAAAATAAAGAGGGCGAAAAACCCTCTTTATTTTTATTTTTAACGAGTGATATTATTGATAACTCCTTCAAGAGTTGTTCCACGCATTAGCTTATTAACTGTGTCTGCAACAGATTCGTTATCACTAATAGCATAAGGAGACATATTCTTGGTAGCAGTTTCAAGTAAGGATGCATTTGCTTTTGCAGTTAATGCAGCGATTAAATCAGGACTAATAGTTGAAATAATTTCCTTAATAGTTTCTGCATAGGCTTCTTGCTCAGCTTTCTTAATTTCAACCTGCTTTTTCTGGAAAGTAATAGCAACTTCATCTTCGGCAATTTTTCTAGCATTTTCTGCGTCACTACTTTCATTTAAAACTTTTTGAAGATCTGCTCGCGCTTGTGTTTGTGCAGCGTTCGCAATACGTTCTTTCTCCTCTAGTAAAGCACGCGCGGCAATTTTATTTTCTTCATGTAAAGTTTGCAAATCAAGTTCCATCTTTTTGGTATCGTATTTTAGCTGATTTGCTTGTTGTTCGTATTCGGCTAGTTTTTTATCGGTTTCCGCTTTTCTTTCAGCATCAGAAAGCGCGAGAGTCTTTTCAATTACTTCGGTTTGATGGTCATGTAAAATTTGAGCAATATCATTTTGAACTGCTACTGTCATAAGTTCCACATCTTTGATAAACATTCCATTTTCTTTGAAAAGTTTCCCCGGTTGATTTGATTCGGACTTATCATTTAATCCAAGTACAACAGAACGAACAATTGAATTTATATTATTATAAAAATCTTCAATGTTATATTTCTGAGCCTCTTGTGCAATAATACTTCTTTCTTTATCACACAAATATTTTACATAATTTTCAACATTAAACCAGCTATCTTTATATTCTTTTAAGAAATCTACGTTGTAAGAAAGTCTGATTTTAACGGAAACAAAATCTTTAGTAGTTACTTGAATAATATCTTCAACTTTATTATTTTCAATTCTAAGAAAAGCAGTAGTTTCTGTTTTATTAGAAGATTTAGATTCTCCTACAGAGAGTTTAATTGCTTCAAGAGTTTCATTATAATCTAAAAGTCGTGTAGTAGGACCTACAACAACTTCTCGTTTACCATTTTTTGATATAACATTTACCGCATATCCTGTCCATACATCAATAGCTACTACTCCTTCATATTTAGTTTCAAGGGTAATGGTTCTAGGTTTTGTATAGGAGGTACCGCGAGAAATATTTGCATTAGCTTCAAAAATGGCAAGAGTAGAAGCCTGATCAGCAGTACAGTATGCAGTATTTAAGCAATCTGTTGTTGCAGTTGAAAGACCTTTCTTTGCAAGTCTTTCTGTTGCCTGTTCAGAAAGTTGGTAGTTATAATTAAGAACTTCTTGGTTCCCAGGATAAAATAAATCACATTCTTTTGCAGAAAGTTTTCTTCTGACAACTACTTCTGTTCTAGGATCTGGAAGATACATCTTTGGACCTTTTACAGTCTTAATCTCCCCTGTAAGTCTATTAAGAACATATCTACCCTCTCCTTCTGGAATAGCAATAGCATGATGCATATATTTACCATCATACTGGATCATTGCGTGCTCAGGGCGAGGATAATAAATCATCTGATCATTTCCAGTAATAAATAATTCTTCCCCTATTGGATGTTCTATTCCATTGTCATCTTTGTAAGGTGCAATTACCTTAATATAAATTCCACTAATAGGAGAAAGTTCCAATGCTCTGAAAATATTTCCACCATTAGGAGTTTCTACAAATGTTTCTGTAGGTTCAGGAAAAACAACAGCAGGACCATGACAATAACGCTTGTTACCATCTTCGTCTTTTAGAATTGCATATTCCAATCTTTCAAGAGTAATAGCATCTCTGATGTAGCTTGCGCCCTTATCTCCTACTGGAATTACTTCAATTCCTGTTGGAGGAATATAGAAAGATACTTCTGTTCCTTTGATAACGAGAAGCTGCCCAGAGTGGTAACGTTCTTTGGAAGCAATTTCATTACCTTCTGCATCTACCATAATTGCAGACTGCATACCTTTTTGTGCGGCAGCCGCATCGTACACTCGAGCCAGGAGATATTGATTTGAACGGAGTCTATGTCCTTGAATTATTTTCGCCATTTGACCTGGGAAAAGAGAAAAGGAACAAGGTCCATTTACAATAATCTTTCTTCCAATTTCAAGATCAGCTCCAATAGATGCCTTTCCCATTTCTGGATGAATATTGTCATTTGCTGGATTCTTTAAAATTACATACCAGTTCTCAGGGGCAGACACCAAGAGATGCCGCGCTTTTTCAAAATCAGATGTTTCTTCAAATCTTTTTGACTTGGGATTAAATACAACAAGAGACTCTTGCTGAGAAATGGTTAGCATAATGGGGCCTGTATATGTTTTAATTTGTCCATTCGTTCTGCTTTGGACATAAACAAATTCATTTGTGGCAAGGACGAGGTCTTTTTGTCTTACTCCTCCTGGAGCAACAGAATAATCATCTTCATATCTGCTCATAAATTATGTATTCCTTTCTATTTTTATTATCTTTATTATATCATAAATTTTATTAATTGTCAAAAGAGGGGGTATATACCCCCTCTTAACAGTCAAACCAGTATAGTATTTTTATTTCAGAAGGATGAGTCCATTCGTAATTCGCAAAATAAACATATGTTTCTGCTAGATCTATAAAGCGTTTTACTGGATTTTCTATCAATAGGAAACGTTCGCTGTTCGGGTCTTCTACTTTTGGATTTTTAGCGAGAAAAAGTTTTAAATCAGCTAAATTAACTTCGTGGAAACCGTAAGTACCTATTGCCTCCATTTCTCTTTTAATTTCTTCTTTAAAAGAAGGATCAAGAGACTCTAATCTAATGGGAAGTGGATCAAGATTACCACCACTACCATCTAGTATATCAAATAATGTATAATTTTTTCCAGAAAAAAAACGAGCAATAGGAAAATCTTCACTATGAGTGTAAAGTTTAATTTCTTCCCAGATATTTTTATCTGGATTATATATAGCAATTCTGGTATGAATATCTGTACTCATAATATACACCTCCGCGGGAATGGGTTAATGTTTAATAGTTCTGGATCACTTCTAGATCACCATTGCATTTTTTGCAGTAAAAATCCTCGATATTCTTGATGATTTTCCCAGCCCTATGATACCTACCGACGACTGCACCACAATCTTTGCAAACTACAAAATATTTATAGATTTCATTCTCTGGAACAATAGTAGCGAGATTCTTGATGTGCGTTCCATCATTCGTGCATCCAATGCGTTTGCACATTTCTTTGAAGTAGAAGTCATGACCATGAGGTTCATGAGTTTCTACAATAACGAGGTAGTGAGCACATTCATGAAGGATTACATCCATGATTGACTCTTGTGTAGATGTTGAAAGAAGCTGATAAGAAATTTCCATGAGATAGGGGTTAACTACTCCTCTTGATTTGATCCATTTTACCCTACCAAGAGTGCGAGTTAATCTTTTGTTGATTTTTACGGGGATGTTGAAAGTGTATCCAACTTTCTCACAAATATCTTCACAGATTTTCGTTATATCCTTTTCATTCAACATATTAAACTCCTCATTTTTAATATACTTCAGATAAAATAAAGAAGACTAGTACAAAAATATAAAAAGCCATGCAAATGATAATTCCTAGCCAGGTACTTATTGAAAATAAAGTGGATATGATAAATGTCCCACCTGTGATCGCGCTAACAGAAATAAACAACAGAGCAAAAAGATAAAAAATTGTAAGTGTGATGCTTTTCATATGTGGAAACCATCTTCATAAGAATTATCAGAAGGAAAAAAGAACTCTTTAATTTGTCGAATCTCTGATTGCGAAAGTGCGATTTCCTTCGGATTAGCAATAGCAACAGCAGCAAGTGAAATGCAATCAATTGGATCTAGAATCGCTTCCCATTTATTAACAATTGAGGCAGCTTGTTCGGTTGTCATCAATATGTTTTCTGCTTCTAGATAGTTGATAACAAGTTCTACTGCTGACTCTGCATTACTCATTCTTATTTTTCCTTTCTTTTGTTTCTTTTATTATAGCATAAATTTTTTAATTTTTCAAGAAGTTGACATTTAGCGAAATTTTTGGTATAATATAATAGGGCAATAGTAGAAAGGAAAAAAGATGGTAGTTTGTGATGTAGAAGTATGTGTTTATAGATCTAAGGATAGATTTTGTACGCGGAAGTTGCTAAAAATTAATTCTAATGGATCTTGCGGGACTATATATGATAAAAATGGAAATGTTAGAGCTAATTGGAATGTTTTAAATAATAATTAGGTAAAACAAGAGAAGATAATAGAAGGGAAGGAGGTGCGGGCTTAGGTTGATGATTAAATTATTCGAGGATAATATTAACATTGACCGGCTGCCGCATGATTTACGCAGATAAGATAAAAGATGAGTATAGGATTGAAGGAAATCCTAGAATTGTTGGAGAAGAGTGTAAGAAAATTTTGGGGGGTCTATATAGGAGATATTTGGGCGAAACAGATGATCCTACTTATGCGA
>Ga0265301_10000914_pt1 | contig 40514 bp, 38 predicted proteins | sample AusTroGonzalo_MG_2_FD_193488 | JGI IMG/M metagenome (GOLD analysis project Ga0265301, IMG submission 193488) | Bovine rumen microbial communities from tropical cattle in Woodstock, Queensland, Australia - Gonzalo_04 | ecosystem: Host-associated > Mammals > Digestive system > Stomach > Rumen ...
TTATAATTGATAATGGTGAAGCATATATTAGTGGGTTGACAGAACTTCCACTTCGTATCAATGGTTTCAATATTCAATTTAATGAGGAAACATCATTGGATGAGCGTTATAAATTTCAAAAAACGCTTACCCTATCGATGCATGGCTATGTGAACTATAAAATCTTTGGAGGAAGGTACTATGCAATTGTAGAATCAATGGATGGAACTTTCTATATGATTAATGTTGATTTTCCTAGTAGAATAACGCATACATTCAATCTTTCAAAGGACACCAATCAGACAGATTTCACATTTGCTTCATTATCCAACTTTCCAACTCTTAAATTAAATGCAGAATTTGAGGCTGTTGAGCCTGTTTGCCTTGGTTTAAGGGTTCATGGCATTGATACATTGGAATTATTGGAAAGGGAAAAGGCAGTACTTGATACTGAGAATAAAAGGGTTATTTCAACTGAAGATTTCAAGAAAGTTGAATTCCTAGGAGATAGTTGCACATTCCAAGAGGTGTATGATGGCTTCAAGGTGACAGATACAATTACATTTGATATTGCGTTAGACAATTATAAACCATCTTGGCAGTATAATCTATTGGAATTCCTTGATAATAGATACGCTTCAATCATAACTCCAAAGGGAGGGGATAATAAATATTATCCAGGCTTCAATTTCGGTCTTCAGCCAAATTATACAATTCAAACAGCATCTCAAAATGGTCAATCTGACATTATAACGGTTACTCTTGTTGAAATGTCCTCATATGGTACAACAGCAGCAAATGATTGGAGTGATGACCAAGACACTGAAACAAGATGGCGTTGGGTTAAGAAGGTTGATGATATTATATGTTATGAATGTATTGGTCTTGGAAAGGCGAGATACCTTGTAAAACAACAGGTTGATGTGTTTGGAAATCCAACAGGAGATTATCAGGTAATGGAAGGTTATTCAAGCCAATATCCAGCATTCCATATTGTTGGGACGTTTACAGAGCAAGAGATATTTGATACTGCTGATTGTAGCGATGAAGAATCTTGTACAATTACATCAGATATTCCTGCATCAATTGTATTCACATCTACAACTTGCAATACATACAGCCTTTCAACCACTTGTGATTGGGAAATAACTGACATTCCAAGCCATATAACTGTTTCTCCAACAACAGGTGTTGCAAATTCATCTTATACGGTTACCATTTGCAATACAATGACACCACCAACAACACCTCTTGAAAAAAATCTATCATTGAAGTGTTGCAGAAATGTAAGGCTGATTAATACAAAGGTTATGAATGGCGGAAATACCTGTTTAAAACCTTCAACAAAGCAGATTAATTGCCTTGGGCAAACAGTAACGTTCACTTATAATGGAAGTTGTCAGATTAATGTTACATCAATTGACCCGTCTTTGACATATCAAGTTGGTTATAATACATTAACAGTTCAAGTTCCTAGAAATTATGGAACATCTGCTATTACTTGGAATATAACATATAGCAATTGCGATTGCAATCCTAATTCTGAATCTGTTTCAATCATACAGGATAAGCAATATGAAAGATGGATTGAAGATTCAGGCTATATATGTGATTCAGGTAATTCATACCATGTTGAGGTTAAGTATACAGGTACAACAGCAGATAATATTAATACAAGAACGCCTGAAACAAGGAAGGGTTCATTAATTCAGGAATTTGATTCAAGATGTGGAAGCCAAACCAAATGGGAATGGGATAATGAAAGTTATACCTGTCAAAATGGTAATAAATATAAGTTGGAATTTGAGTATATTTCAACTGATGGTGGCGAAACTTGGACAAAAACAAGTAATACAAGAGTTGGTGAATTGGTCGAAGAGCAATCAGAATATTGCATTGAACCAATTGAATATAAATGGGTTTTAACAACAAATTGGGTTTGTGAATCAACACCTCCAGTACCTCCAACGCCTGAGCCTCAATATAGAACAGTGTCAACAGCATTCACTTGTGTTGGCTATGACAAGCATTATTTGGATGAATATCAGGTATCTTATGATTCAGGAGAAACTTGGACAACTCTTTCTTCTTCAACAGGTAGTTTGATTGAAGTTAATTCAGAGTATTGTGGTTATGTGCCTCCAACACCAACAGGTTTCAAATTTAAAGCAACCTACTCAGATACATCAGTTGTAACGGCAGATTGCGATGCATCTTCAGCTATAACCCAGAATGAGATTGCTTCTTCAAATCTTGTTGAAGTAGAGATTGGCGATTGTGTAACAAGCATTGGTGAAAGGGCTTTCTATGATTGTAGTGGCCTTACAACTTGTACTATAGGTAGTGGTGTTACAACTATTGGAGGTTATGCTTTCCAAGCTTGTAGTAATCTTACAAGTATGGATATACCAGATAGCGTTACAAGTATTGGTTTTTATGTTTTCAACGGTTGTAGTAGTCTTACAAGTTGTACGATAGGAAGTGGCGTTACAAGTATCAATGTTGGTGCTTTTGCTAGTTGTTATGGTCTTACAAGTATAGATATACCTAATAGTGTTACAAGTATTGGTAATGGTGCTTTCAAAGGTTGTAGTGGTCTTACAAGTTTAGATATACCAAGTGGTGTTACTGTTATTGGACAAAATGTATTTAGTGGCTGCACTTCGTTAACAAATATAAATATACCTTCAGGTGTAACATCTATTGGTGGTTATTCATTCACTTATTGCAGTGGACTTACAAGTATATATATACCGAATAGTGTAACAAGCATTGATAGCCAAGCTTTCTATCAATGTAGAAGTCTTACCGCTATAACAGTTAACGCAACAACGCCTCCAACATTGGGTTCTTATGTTTTCCTCGCCACAAATAGCTGTCCAATCTATGTACCAGCATCATCAGTTGACACTTATAAATCTGCAAGTGGATGGAGTGACTATGCATCAAGAATAACAGCAATTCCAAATAGTTAAATAAAATGAGTCAATATACTAGTTATTACACATATCAAAAATATCAGAGAATAGGAACAGGAGAATGGACTCCTGTTTCCCCTTCTGTGTATTCGATTGATGGTGAAGGAACAATGCCTTTATCAATTAAAAATGAAAATGACCCTGCTTGTGGCTATAATCCACCTATTGAACCAATATATAGATGGGTTAATATGGACATTTCAACAAATTGGGTTTGTGATGATTGCCCAACACCTCAATACAGAACAGTTTCAACAGCATTTACTTGCGTTGGTTATGATAAACATTATTTAAATGAATATCAAATATCATATAATTCTGGTGTATCTTGGACAACAACATCAACAACAATAGGTGATTTGGTTGAGGCAAATTCTGAATATTGCGGATATACACCGCCAATACCTACAGGGGCATTTAAAATTAAAGCATCATATAGAAATTCAGAGACGTATTCAGCAGAATGTGATAGCAATCCAATACTTACAAGAAGAAATACAGGGCCATCTGGATATAATGCATATGATATGCTAACTGCAACAATTGGTAACTGCGTAACTTCAATAGATAGTTATGCTTTTGGAGAAAACTATACAAGGTTAAAAGAAGTAACAATACCATCTGGTGTTACTGAAATTGGCTATGGTTCGTTTTATGGCTGTAGCAGTCTTTCATCTGTAACAATATGGGAAGGTTCTGCATTAACAAGAATTGGCAACGGCGCTTTCAATATGTGTGGAAATTTAAAAAGAATTAATAGTTTTGTAGATGGAACGTTTGAGCTGCCAAACAGTTTAAGAACAATTGAGAGTTATGCTTTTAGCGGCTGTAGTGGTTTAGTAAATATTGATATTCCGTCTGGTGTTACAACAATTGGTAGTTATGCATTTGATGGGTGTAGCGGCTTAACAAATGTTACAATTCCTGACACAGTAACAACAATTGGTTTTAATGCATTTTCAAAATATGATTTGAATTTGCCTATTGAAAATAATATAAGATATGCTGATACATATGCTGTTGGTGTAACAAATGACTTTTCTTTAACAACCTATACTATTAAAGATGGTACTAGGTTTATTGGTAATGGCGCTTTTGGAAGTTGTACTAATCTTAGAAGTATAACTATACCTGATAGTGTTATATATATAAATTCTTCTGCATTTGGCGGGTGTTCTGCTTTAACGAGTTGTACAATAGGTAATAATGTAGCAAATATCGGCCAATCTGCTTTCAGTGGTTGTAAAAGTCTCTCAGGTATTACAATTCCTAACAGTGTAACAAGTATTGGTCAGAGTGCTTTCTGGAATTGTAGTGGCCTTACAAGTATAGATATACCTGATAGCGTAACAACAATTGGCAGTTCTGCTTTTGAAAGATGTAGTGGTTTAACTGATGTTACTATTGGAAGCGGAATTACAAGCATTGGAAACTGGGCATTTTCTGAATGTAGTGCCCTTACATTTGTAACAATTAATGCTACTACACCTCCAATATTAGAAAAAGATGAAGTTACTGGTTATGTAAACGTATTCGCACATACTAACGCCTATCTTCGTATATATGTTCCTTGTGATTATGTAGATATTTATAAAGTTGCAGATGGCTGGAGTACTTATGCATCAAAAATACGAGGAATACCGCCTTGTGGAGACGTTAAATTTAGATTCGTAGCAACATATAACGATTTAAGAACATATTCAGCTGAATGTACTTCAACATCGGGTACAATTGGAACAGCAACAACAAATCCATCAGGATATAAATCATCTGCAATGACAACAGCAGAGATTGGTGATTGTATTACAAGTATAGGAACTAGTGCTTTTACAAGATTTAGCGGCCTTACAAATGTAATAATACCTAATTCTGTATCAGGTATTGAAACAAATGCTTTTTCAAGATGTTACTCACTATCAAGTGTAACAATTCCAAATAGTGTTACAAGTATTGGTGGTAGTGCTTTCAGATATTGTAGTGGTGCTACAAGTATCAGTATTGGAAATGGTATAACAAACATAAAAAATTATGCTTTTGCTGGATGCACAAATTTAACTTCTGTGACAATTTATGCGGCCACACCTCCTACACTAGGAATTGGAGCATTTGACAATACCAACAATTGCATTATTTATGTTCCATCGTCTGCTGTTGACACTTATAAAGCAGCAAGTGGATGGTCAACTTATGCAAGTAGAATAACAGCGATTCCAAATAGTTAAAACAATGAGTGGATATTGTAAATATTATAAACAAAAGAAACAAGTGTCATATGATTCTGGAACAACATGGCAAGATGTTGTTCCAACTACATATCAAAAAGGTTCATTATATGAATCTCTTTCTGTTGATTGTGGTATAATTATAGCAGAAAGGTGGGTAAATTCTGGCACAATTTGTTCTGGCACAACAGGATATGATAAATATTATCTTCAAGTAAAGCAAATATCTTATGATAACGGAAGCACTTGGGCAACAACATCAGAATATAAGGTTGGAAGTCTGATTGAAAGAAATTCTAGTGATTGTGGTTTTTCTCCTGCTGAAGAATATGAATGGTTCTTGTCTGATGGGTATATGTGTGATGATTGTGATATTGTTGGATATACATACAGAACAGCGCCAAACACAACAACATCTGCTAACACATATACAGGTGTATGTGTAAATAATGGTGTTTTTTCAGGTATTACAGGATATAATAGCAATTATGCTTCTTATGTTAACATTGGTACTTGTTTTACAAGTATTGCTGATAATGCATTAAACAATCATTATAATTTAGAACTTGTTGAAATGCCAAGCACAATAACATCCATTGGTAATAGTGCTTTTACAAATTGTAGCGCGCTTGTTGATGCAGCAATTCCTAACAGTGTAACAAGTATAGGTAATAGTGCTTTTACAAATTGTAGTGGCCTTCAAAATGTTTTTCTACCAAATGGATTAACAAGTATTGGTGATTATGCATTTGCATATTGTTTAAATTTCTGGACAATCAATATCCCATCGGGATTAACTTCAATACCTACTGGCTGTTTTATGGGTTGCGAAGGTTTATCAGATGTTGAAATACCAACAAATATTACTTCTATAGGCGATAGTGCGTTTAGCGGATGCGCACAAATGAATGCAATAACACTGCATTCTATAACACCTCCAACTTTAGGTTCAAATGCACTTGCTGATACCAACAATTGCATTATATATGTTCCATCTGCATCAGTTGACACTTATAAAGCAGCAAGTGGTTGGTCAACTTATGCAAGCAGAATTCAACCAATAACTTAATAATATATTTTAAAATGATTAATTATGGCACAACAATGCGCATATGAGGTTTATGAGTTTAAGGTAAGTTATGATGGCGGAGAAACTTGGGAGAGTTTAGACCCAAAAGTTACAAAAAAAGGAGAAAAATTGCCATCTATAACAACATGCACAGAATCTGACATATATAGGTGGCTAAAAATTGACGGATTATATGGGTGCGATGGGCTTTATAAATATGAAAGGTCTGTAAGACAGGTAAGTCATGACGATGGAGAAACATGGTATTATGTTCAACCAATAACATATAGAAATGAAGGTACAGGAGTTTATGATGAAGACTTCTGCGCAAATAAATTTGAGGGTCATTATTTATTGGCTGGATATTATGACCCAAACCCTTTTGGATATATGACTGTTGACCCTGTTAAAATTGTAAAATGCAATGATAGCCCTTCTTTGTCAAGTGGAGAAACAAGATTTTATAATAACCAATATAGAATAGTATCAGGTATAATAGGTGAATGTGTTACTGCTATAGGTAATAGTGCTTTTACTGATTGCTATAGTTTATCATCTATTACTATTCCAAATAGTGTTATAAGCATAGGAAAAAATGCGTTTAGCGGATGTACATATCAACTTAGAGATGTTGAGTTACCATCAAGCATAAAAACAATTGGAGATACTGCTTTTTATGGCTGTGACGTTCTTCAGACAATTAACATACCAAGTGGGGTTACGTCTATTGGAGATAATGCTTTTGCTGAATTATCAAACCTTAGTACAACAATAAATATTAATAATTGTGATATTGGTATAGCGGCATTTGCGCAAACAAAAATAACATCAGTGAAATTAAATAGTGGAACAATAGGAGAAGGGGCGTTTGCTAATTGCAATAACTTGTTTAGTGTTACTCTTAATAATGGTATAACTTCTATTGGTAATTATGCTTTTAATAATTGTGGAAGTATCGTAGGCTCTGTTACAATACCTGCTAGTGTTACAAGTGTTGGTCATGATATTTTCCATAATTGTAGCGGCATAACAAATGCAAATGTTTATTCACAAGAAGTTGGTTATAATGATTTCAGTGGTTGTACAAGCATTTCATCTATAACATTATTTAATACAACAATAATTGGTGAAAATGCTTTTAATGGGTGTAACAAATTAACTTCAGTTATAATTCCAGCAACAGTTACAACAATCAGAACTGGTGCTTTTGCAAATTGTACAAGGTTATCATCTGTTACGATTTATGCAACAACGCCTCCTGGCATTAGTAGAAGCATAAATCCATTGCCTTTTGATAATACCAGTAATGATTTAGTTATCTATGTCCCATCAGCATCAGTTAACGCATACAAAAACGACACATACGGTTGGGCAGCATATGCTGATAGAATTCAGGCAATTCCATAAATATTAATGAGGAATAGCAATATTCCTCATTTTTATTATAAATATGTTTAATTAAATAATAATTTACAATAAATTTGATATAAAATGGCAAGACCAGTAGGTTCAAAAAATAAGCCAAAATCAACAGGTGGGTTATTTGTAACAAACCTTGAAAAACAGATTGAAGGAACTCCAATCAATAGAAACTCTCAACAGGGATGGGTAAAATGGGGACTTAGGAATGATTATCCTAACCTTCTTTTGAATCTGTATTCTGAGAGTCCAACACATAGGGCTGCAATTGATTTTGGCGTTCAAGCAATACTAGGAAATGGTGTTGATTATGATGCAATGAAATTGGATAGTGGTGACGTTGTTCCAAACTATTATGAAACATGGGATATGCTTATGAGGAATGTTGCATTGGACTATATGCTTTATGGCTCTTATGCCATCCAGATAATCAAAAACAAGGATAATACAACTTATTCCTTCTATCATATGCCGTTGGAAAAAGTAAGATGGAGTCCGTATGACGAAGATGGACAAATAACATCATATTGGATTTCAAATGACTGGACAGCAGTTGGTCAAAACCCACCATTTGAAATTCCTGCCTTTGATATGAGGGATGAACAGACAATTGAAAGAGGTACACCTTATCTTTATGTTTACAGGGCTTATTCGCCAACACAGAACTATTATACCTCGCCTCATTATACGGCTGCTATAAAGGCAATACAAAGCGAAATAGAGTTTATAAATTATGACCTTAAGCATATTGTTAATGGCTTCTCAACAGCAGGTATATTAACACTTCCTGAAGTTGAAACTGATGAGCAGAAAAAAGCAATAATCAATAACATTCAATCAATGTTCCAAGGTTCTGATAATACCAATCAGATTGCAATCACATTCAGAACAAACATTGAAGACAAACCAGCAGAATGGACTCCATTTGCGGATGGAAAAGGAAATGTTGACAAATATTCTGAATCAAATAAACGTTGCATAAGCAGAATATTGGCAGCACATCAGATTCCTTCTGCAATGTTGATTGGTATGCCTGATACAAATAATACAGGTTTCTCGTCTGATGCTGATAAGATTGAAACAGCGTATCAGTTATATCAGAAGTTAACAGGAAATTATAACAGAATTAGTGTTATAAAGAGTTTCAATCAGTTGCTTAATATGAATGGAATTGACACCCAAATCATAATGAAGCCACTTAAGTTCAATGACTTTGGTGATAAGGATGATAATGCATCTGAAACAAAAACAACTGAAACCTCTGACAATATTTCAACAGGTAATATTGAAGAAAAGGAAGATGGCAATAATAAGATAAATAAAGAGTAATGGCTATGTATATAAATACGCTTATAAATGAGAAATATTTGAAAGAATTTTCTCCAATACCTTTAAACTACAATAGCAAAGAGGTACAGAATTATATAAAGATTGCAGAACAGATATGGCTTGAACCAATATTGGGTTATCACTTCTATCAGGAACTTATTTATCAGGTGAAGAACAACCAAGTTTCAGAAGAGAATTCAACCTTGTTTGTTGAAGCATTATATCCATTATTGGGTTATGCTGTTGCTCTTGAGGCTTTACCATTCATATGGAGTCATATATCAGAGGTTGGAATAACATTGGGTCATAGCGAGAATAGCGATTCATTGTCACTGAAGGATATGACTTATATTGAGGGTCATTTGAGAAGACAAGTAGAGGTACGAAAGGATTTCTTGATTAAGTTCCTTTGCGAACACCAAGAGTCTTTTCCACTTTTTGATAATTGCAAATGTGAATGCAATGGTTGTTGTTCAGCAAAAGGTTTGAATACCCCAAATCCATTATTTGAAATATATTCCACTTTAAGAAGAAGAACAAATCTAATATAATATGTTTAATATAAAATAATATTATATGATTGATAATTATGATGATATAATTGACCAATGGTCAGCACCTTCTGTTGGTTGTTGCACAAATATGATGGAGATTCACCCTGAATGTGATTTATCGAGGTGGGCTGTTCATCAAACTGTTACTGTGCTTGCAAACGCAGATTACTATTATACTAGGGACGAGGTTGACTATTTGATAAAACAGGTAACTGCAAGTGGAGTTACAAGGGAAGAGGTTGAAAGGATGATTCAGACTGCTATTGCATCAAAGGCAGACCAAGCAGACCTTGAAGCATTATCAGCCCAAGTTGCTAGCAACACTGAAAGAATTCTCAATACATATACAAAGCAAGAAACAAATGCTTTGTTAGATGCTTATTTGACAAAACTGAGGGCAAACGAAATGTTTGCAAATTATACAAAAGTCGAAAATACAACACTCATCTTAAACTCAGATAATATTGGAATATAATTAACGTTAATTAAAAATATATTATTAATATGGCAAATACATTAGATAAAATCAAATTGTCAGGCGTAACCTATGATATTATAGATGCAACTGCAATTCATAGTATGGATGGTTATTGGACTTCAGGACAAACTGAAAACGCCATAACTGCTGCAACAGATGCTCTTGCTCAGGCAATCGCAGAACAAGGCTATCAAACATCAGGTGATGTTCAATCAGCAATAACTGAAGCAACAAGTGGAATTAATAATACACTTACAGCACATACAGCAAATACTGACATACATGTTACAACTGCTGATAAGACTGCTTGGAATGCAAAGGCAGATATATCTGACATTCCTTCTGTAAGTGGTTATGCTGACGCAGTTAAGTATAATACATCTTCAAAATATGTTGAATTCTATCATGGTGGAACTGGAGGCACTGTTGTCTTCTCATATGATGCTTCTCCATTCCTTATTGATGGTATGGTTCAAAATGTTGAAATTAAAGATGTTGAAATATCAGGTGAAACAGTTACTTGTCTTGTAATATCATTCAACACTGATGCTGGTAAGCAAGATATTAACATTCCATTGACAGAAATCTTTGACGCTTCAAATTATTATACCACAGCAGAAACAGATACTGCAATTGAAGCAGCAACATCAGGTAAGGCAGATACATCAGCAGTTACAGCAGTTAATGATGTTGTGACAGCGCACACTGCAAATACAAACATTCACCTTACTTCAACTGAAAAGGCAAATATCGATGCTCTTGCAACAAATATTGCAACAATCAGTGGAATAACTTCAGCAGATATAGCATCTTGGACTGGTAAGCAAGATGCATTGGTAAGTGGAACAAACATCAAGACAGTTGGAGGAAATTCATTGTTAGGTAGTGGTGATGTTCCATTCCCACCGGGTATGACAGCAGAAGTATCAGGAACAACATTGATTTTCTCTTAAGAATATGAAGGTAGGGTTAACTCCTACCTTTTTTAATATGGAACTAAGCATTTGCTGAAAGCAATATGTTTATATAAATATTTCGAAATATGTCAAACATAATTGATTCAATACAACTGTCTGGTACAACCTATCAGATTCAAGGAAGCGGAGGCGGAGTACCAGAAAGTGCATTCACAGCTCATACTGCTGATACTACTGTACATACAACTTCAGCAGAGAAGACATCTTGGAATGGTGCTGCAACAAATGCTTCAAATGCAATAACAGCATTGGGCGGTTTATCACTTGTTAAACTAACGCAAAGCGAATATGACGATTTAGTAACAAAAGATAACTCAACATTATACGTCATCGTAGATTAATATGGCAAATACAATAAGAATTGGAATATTTGAAGTATCAAGCTTCAAGGTAGGTTTAAAAGACCCAAAAATCTACCTTGGGGATGTATTGTTATATCCTCTAGGTGGATATAAGGTTTGCTATGCGGTTGTTGAAGATATATCCCAATACCAAGAAACAGAGTTTGAGGATGTCTATGACAAAGCAACTGAAAAGTGGTATAAACTGAACAACCTTAACCAATATGAGCAGTATGGTGTATATGGAAGTGGTAAGAATATAACATACTATGATGGCAAATTAACCATTGATGATGGTTATGAATATCAATACAGTGGAGATTCTTGGATTAATGTTGGTGAGGTAAGTGGAAGTTCAAGAGTTCCGATTGGCTATACAGAGGTTGAATATATCCAAAATACTGGAACATCATACCTCAATATAGCATTCACTCCAAACCAAGATACTAGGGTCGTAATGCAGTATCAAATGGTTACAGATGCTGGTGCAGGTCGTTTTTGGGGAGCTGGTGCTTGGAACTCTGCAACTGGTATACAGCCAAACTATGAAGGAGGATACTTGCAAATGTCTTGGTTAGGAAAAACATCTTGGACAAGGTATAATAATTTCCCAGCGGATTACAATAAGCATCTGTTAGACTTGAACAAGAATTACCTATATCTTGATGAAACATTGGTTGGTTCAAACACATACACAACAAGAACTGCATCAGACCCAATAGGTGTCTTCACTTACATAGGCAGTGGTAGACCATCACAAAGTGGTTATTGGGGTCAAGAACACTTTAAAGGTAAGATGTATTCATTCAAAGTGTATGACAATGGAACTTTGGTAAGAGACCTTGTACCTTGCAAGAGAGGCAATGATAACACTGTTGGTGCATATGATATTGTAAACGATGTGTTCTATACAGTTCCAACTGGTTATACAACAGACAAGTTGGTAGCAGGTGCTGAAACAGGAAATACTGAATATCCAGTATATTATAGTGAGAAATCAGACCCATTGGATAACCTTACATTCAATACAATAGCAGAAGCACAAGCATATGCTGAAGCGAACTGTGTATATGATGGAATGAAAGCAACCATTGGCACAGATAGATATTATTTCGATTCAGAGGATGAGAATGGTTGGGTTAAAGTAACTGAATACTATATCGTTGAAGATGTTACACCAAATCAAGCTAGTGGATGGACAATAAGTGGTAGTTCGACATATAACCCAGATTCGTCATACTATGATGACTTTGACCTTGAGACAACATCAACAAGCAATGTAACAAAAATTGCAAAGGTTACAATATATGGCTACGACCATTTCACATATTATCTGAGAACTAGTGGTTATTCAACTTATAACTATGTTGCGGCAACAAACGTTGATGAAATACAAACACCACCAGCATCAATGTCATATGATTCATCATCAGCGATAACCAACACATACAATTGGAATAAATCGCCAAAATCTGCCGTTAACTTATCCAACTATAGACGAGTTACTTACAACAACCTTGACAAGACAGTAGAACATACATTCTATGTTTACTTCTATGGCAGAACATACAGCAGTTATGTTGGAAATGCAACCATATTGATACCGAAGGAGCAGACAAACGAGAATTGGGAACAAGTTACATTCTCTGCATCATCTAATGTTGCAAGTTCTAGTGGTAAGAACTTGTATATTGATGGCAACTACTCATCAAGTGGTGGAACACAGTATTGGTATTACAGATGGATGATAGGTTTGCCAAGTGGTAGTCATACTTCATATACAAACTACAGCAATTACAACTATTGTCCAAATGTAACAAGTTCAACATTCACCTCAGTTGCTGGTGAACAACGTCAAGTCAACTTCACATATGATAATACAACCAATAAGTCATTACAGTTTAGATTGGTAGATACAAGTGGTAATACATTATCACCAAGCAATACTGTATATTACAATATGACTTATTACAACAGTTGTAGTGTATCAAGTTCAAGTAGTAATGTTACATTCCCAAGGTCTCAGAGTGTGAAAGTTGGTGGTAGGTTCAGATTTGCCAATTCATCCAATAGACATTACATCTATGGTTATTCGCCAAACATATCGTTGAATTATGACTACTATGTTGACAACTATCAGAGCACATTTGATATAACATATACCAAGTTGAGTGAAGAGGCTGTGACAATAACATATACAACTTATGACCCATCAGATGTTGAAACACCATCGTTCAAGACTGACATAACTTGGCCTTATAATGGAGGTACTAAAATAACCACAGCAACAACGTCATATGATGTTCCTTATACATATAACTATACTGTAGAGCAAACAAGTAATATGTTCTATGCTGCAAGCCAGACATTCACAGCAAGTCAAGCTTCAAGAACTGTAACATTCACATTATATCCAAATAATAGGGAGTTTGCAACAGTTGCTGATATGGAAGCATATCAATATGTTTGGGAAGGTATGAAAGCGATAGTTGGTGATACAAAATATCAATACAAAAATGGCGTTTGGACTGAATCTACTTACACTGAATTAGAATATATCCAATGTGGTAGCGGAACAACTAGTACTAATGGTGGTTTGCAATTGTTGACAAATGTAACAGCAGATTACTATTTTGAAGTTGAATCACAATGTGTAATTAGGTCAACGTCTCCAATGATAATTGGTGAGAAATCGGATGTTGAGGTAGTAAGTTATCAATTAGGTTTGTGTTATTATAGTAGTATGTTCTTTGATTATGGTGGTGGTCGTTTATCAACTAGCATCAATTCAACAACTCAAAATGAAAGACATACTTATGGAGCTGGTCATATAAGTGGTTCATCTAATCAAAATGTGGTTGGTGTTAAACTTGATGGAGTAGTTAAAAACACAACTAATGTAACTACTAGAGTTGAAGGATTGCCATATCTAGTAGGTGGTACAGTTACTTATTCAGGACATTCAGCTTCTGATGTAAAAGTTAACAACAGTCAAACTGATGTCATAAAACTTTATTCAATTAAGATATATAAAGATTATGGAGATACATTAGTTGGCGATTACATACCAGTAATTAACAGTGATAATGTCGTAACGTTATATGATAAAGTCAGTGGAAACTATGCGACACCTTATGGTACTTTGATTGCAGGACCTGAAAAAACATAATTTATAAAAAAGAGATAGATTTGAATTTCTATCTCTTTTTTATTTATATTTTATCCATAAATTATTCATGTTTATCATAGAATATAAATAATTTATTTAAATCTATTATAAACTATGAGTAGACCAGTTGGAAGCAAGAATAAACCAAAGGTTGCAAAAGGTAGTGGTGTATTCCTAACCAACCTTGAGAAACAGATTGAAGTTTCAAAAATGGCGTTGAACAGAATCATAAACAACGCCTAGCGTACAATAATCCTATGAATAAAACAAAATTTAAAAACACAAAATACGATTCTGTTTTTTATGTCAGATTTACTATGGATTGTCTGAAATGGGCTTCAAAGAAATTATATAGTAAAACGAAGCCCACAATAATTAAATAAATTATAGTGACAAACTATGCTATTCAAAGAAAAAGGTTGAACGATAATTGGAATCATCATCCAACCTGAAATTAATTAATTAAATAACTAAAAACCTTTCAATATGAAAGAACAAAAGACATATTCACTCAAACAACTTTCAACATTGCAAATATACAAAAAATATTTTAAAAAAAGAAATTAAAATGAAAATTTTTTATTTATATCAAAACTTTTTTCCTGATTCTTCAAATAATCTCCCTTCAACTTCTCATATGAGTCAGAGTATTCTATGCACATGTTAAACATCTTATTCTCTTTAGACAGGTTATTATACATCCTCTGCCTTACCTTCCATTTGTAGTCTATTCCAAAACCCTTATCAATGTGCAAGTTGAAGCCTTCATCCTCATACAGTATCTCCATATTTGGTGTTGTTCTAACAAAATGTTGACCAACTGACATTTCAACCTTTTCAGTTACCCTTGTATTGAAGATTGACAACTTTGAAACATCTGAGAATCCATCCATATGATTCATTCTTTGTTTATAGAACTTATGGCATAACTGATGAAGGTATTTTCCTTCCTCATAGATAGGCTTAGAATCCTCACAGAGCGAATAAATTGGTGTTGCCATAACATTATACCTTCCATCAATAAATTCCTCTGCAAGAGCCTCAAAATCGTTGAAATAAAACACCTCATCCATATCAGTTATGATGATTATGTCATATTGGTCTTTCAACTCCAGATAGGCTTGTTCCTTTACAGCCTTCTGTATAAATTCATTTTGACCATTTGAATCAAAATGGCGCACCTCAACAAATGGGTATTTCTCTAGTTCTTCAATTGAACCATCAGTTGAACCATTATCATATACAATAACCTTGTCAGCAATCCTCTTCCAATAATCAGCGCAGAATGGAATTATATCAATCTCGTTTTTGCATAATGTTACCCAGCATACTTTATATTTCATAATATCTTTTTATTATAAATATATAGAAAAATTGAAAAGTTTAAATTTTTAAATAAAAAAATAACGCTGGTAGCGTTACCAACCAGCGTTATCAAACAAATTTTTAATTAAAAAACATGACACTAAATTAAACTATCTTCACAGACCATTTAATTAATGGCCTCAATCCCAATCCTGTTTCACAACTGTAAGGGAGAGGACTTGAAACAAATGAATCGTATTTCAATTAACTGTCGCAAATATACATAAAAAAGTTAAGAAAAGAAAATGATTTTAGTTAAAAGACGTTAATTTGTACTCAAAATCAAAAACTCGTCTCTAAGCCATTAATTTATGTATACCTTATAAGTTGTCCACACAATATACAAAAACGCCTCAGAGGGCTTAAAAATACCCTTAAATCAAATGTTTAGTATTTGTTCATCGATTTAACAAAGTTTAACACTTGAAATTTCTCTTTTAGGGATATTTCTGGTATATTTGCACTGAATCGATTCAAAAAGTTTATGTTTAATTTAATTAATTTTTAAAAAATGAGCAAGAACAAAGAAAAAGAATTTGAGAAAGCACTGGAGTTTGGTCTTAAATCACATCCAATGGCTAGTACATCAATTGAGATTAACAAAAAAAGTCAGGAAAAGTTGGAAGACATTGATAATGAATTGTTAATTGCATTGGCTGGTAATAATCTTCAAAACTATATTCTCACAACCTGTAGGGAGATAGCTATCCAGAGAGAGTTGAGAAGAAGAAAAAGAGCATTACCACCTCAATTCGTTAAAGGAATTGTAGATGTATTCTATGAGGGAACGTTGAATGACGAAGACCTATGCAACGTTGAAGACTTCAAGAAATGGTATGAGGAACAGGGGGAGTGAATAACTCCCCTTTTCTTTTTATATATTTTTCTTTTAATAATATATTATATAATAAATAAAATTAAACTAGTAATATATATAATATTTTTTCTATTTAATAATAAATTTAAAAAAGAATAAATATATTATCCAATATACTATCGTATATTGTCTAATATATTGTAAAATAGGCATTTCAAGAAATATTTAAAAAAAGTTAATCAAAAATTATTGTTTTTCAAAAATTTTTTGTATATTTGCATCAAGAAACAAATTATTATTAACTTTAAAACAAATTTCAATTATGGACAAAGATTTAAAAAGAATTTATCAAAAGGAGAGGGAACTTGAATTTTTAATAAGTGAACTTCCAACAATGGAAGAAATGGTAGAAAAAACCAACAGTGTTATCACAAAACTAAGAATTTTCAAAGAAAACACCGTTCAATTTATGAAAAAATCAACCGGTGAACAACTTTTTTAAAATTTAAAACTATTTATAATAAAAAAACCTACTTCAACCATGAAAGAATTAATTTTTAAAACACTGGCTCTCAAATTGATTAACTTCGCAATCTCTCAACTTGATGAAAAGATTCAATTGTTTTGGGATGAAACTGGAGAAGTCATTTCAATTGAAACAATTACATCAATCAACATCAAAAGACTTCAACACTATCAAAATTTAGCATTTATATACCTTGACGCAAAAGAAAACCTTGAAAACAACAAACCTCTCTCAAAAGAGAATTATACTACAATACACAACTTGCTTCAAGGCTCAACAGAAGAAGTTTTTGATAATGACAAACAACTGGAGGACTTCAAAACATATAACGATAACCAATTAAAAGAATTGCTGTAATGGGTAGACCTTTAGACACATATGACCAAGTAAGAGAAAAGTACGAAAGAGCAACTGAAAAGAAAGAACAACTTGTTAAATTGAGAGATAACGCAAAAACTAAAAAAGACAAACTCAAATACGATAGATTAGCAAAAACACAATCAGTTAAAATCTCTTACTATAGAAGACATTATCCTTCAATAACAAGAACAAAGGAAGAAATAAAAGCGGTAGCAATACCACCAATCAGACCAACAACAAAAGCACATTATAATGAATTACTTACCAATTACCAGCAGCAGATTGATGAACAACTCAAAATAGGTAATACAAGAGAAGCAAATCTAATGAAAGAAGCGTTGGAATCAATCCGCTTGCGATACACATACAGTTATTAGTTATGCTTAGAACAAAAGAACAAATTCAACTTTTTCTCAATAAAACAAAACAACAAAAGTTGAAAGAAAAACAAAGGCAAAAACTCAAATATAAAAAGGCTCAGGAAGCAACGAAAAAAATTCTAAAGGGTAAATCCATTAAAAAAGCAAAACAACCACCTGAGAAGCCTTTAAAATATGCCTATAGCCTTACTATATATCAATCACATCAGGTAGAAAGAGAAACAAACGAAGATAACCTCTATTCACTGTATGAACTTCAACATATAGAAGAACTATTCCCTGAAGAAGAAGGAAGAATCAATTGGATTGTATGGAATAAGTTAATAGATAAATATAGAAAAAACCTGTAGGTGGTGGGTATAACCTTCATTTAACCATTTATTAATAAGTAATAAATATCGATGATGATAGGTGGCCTTTTTCAACCACCTATCATTTGGTGTTTTAAATGGGTAAGTCCTTAACAGCATCTGCAACATCCTTATCACCCTTCAACTGGTGAATATATGTTGCAATCGTATTTGGAGAACGAGCCATTAAAGATGCCATCGCTGCAACAGATGCATTTGGCTTCGATAAATAACTATTTGCAAATGAATGCCTGGCACTATATAAACAAATCTCTTCAACATCAATTAAAACCTGCTCCAAACCATTTTCAACATTCTCCTTAATGGTTTGCTCATTTATCTCCTTTGAAACCTCTCTTAACCATCTAACAGCCTCACTACAGAACTTTCCCATTGCATTGGTAATCTGCTTTCCCTCAATACCATCCTTTAATACAGGATATATATAACCACCCTTGCTTCTCGCCAAATAATGCTCAAAACAAACCATTGTCAATATATCCCGCTTCAATAAACAAACAACTCCCCTACCTGTCTTCCTTCTCTTAAACTCAACCTTCCAATAATCTTCACCATTAACAATAACCCTGCTACAATTCTCAGCCTTCAATAACGCAACATCAATTGGAGAAGAACCATTTAACCTGTAACATATAAGAAAAAACATTAAAGCAAACTCCTTTGTACTTCTCTTCATTAATCTACTTTCAATACCTGACTTATAAGAAAATAAATTACCACCACTATCAATATCCAAACAACAATCAATAAAATAATCCTTTATCTTCCTTAAATTAATCTCATCAATGTAATATGTCCTGTTATCCTTACTATACTTCTGAGTGTACTTCCAATCCTTAAAAGGATAATCCTGACTATCAACCAAACCCTTCCTAATTGAAAAGTTCCATACAGCAGCAATCCTACCACATATTCCCCTTATACTATTATCACTTAATCCCAAATCCTTAATCAACTTCTTTACCTGAGATAAAGTAATATCATTAATTAAAAAGTTATCCCTGCCAAAATATTCCTTCAATACATTGTAAGTGTAATCATATAACCTAATTGTATTACCTGAAGAACCCATTTCATCCAAATATAATTTATATATTCTCCTGTATTCATTTCCATTGGCAGAATAATCCTGTATTATATTATCCTCTTCCAATAACATTGAAGGTGTATATCTCTTACCTGAATATTCATACTCATTCTTTTTAGATATAACCCTCTGCTTAATATCATTAATCATCTTATTCAATACAGGAGCATTTGCACAACCCTTCCTTATCTCTTCCCTTAAAGGATTCCAAAACCTCTCCTGTACAAATACACCCGTAGACTTTTCTTTCCTTCCATTGAAACAAACAACAATGTAAATGGGATTCTCACCCAATGCATTTGAACGATTCTTCTTCAATACCAACCTGATTGAAGCACTGCTAACCTTTGTCATAAATATAACCTCCTATAATTTAATTAAACTTGAAATTCATTATTGAAATTAGTGACACATCAAAAGTCTCGGCAAATCTACTAATAATATCTCACAATCTCATTATATTATTAGTTAAATAAAGTTAATAGCCTTTATACATAATACTTTCAGACAATATAAAATTTATAGATAATGATGATGGTCATAATTGCCTTTTAAAAAAATAATCTTCTTCAATATGCTCGTAACTATTTATTATTCAGGTAATTATACTATATTTTATAAAAATAATAATTGCTTGAAAATAATTAAAGTCTCATGAGCAGACCCATCAATCGAGAAGAAAGGTTAGATAAAATATTTAGAGAGAGTAGAGAAAGACACAAGAATAAAAAGTTATCAATCGCAGAACAAAAGGTAAAACGTTCCAAAATGCTAATTGCGTCTTATAGATACAGGGATAAAAAAAGATTCAATAAAGAAATAGATTTGGATGTTGATTGGTTCATTGATAATATATTCAATTCAAAATGTATATACTGTGGAGAATCTAACTGGAGAGAATTAGGATGTGATAGAATTGATAATGATAAACCTCACACCAAAGATAATGTAGTGTGTTGTTGTTCAACATGCAATAGAATGAGAGGTGATGATTTTTCCATAAGTGAATTCTTAAAAATAGGAAAGTTGATTAAAGAAATATATAATCAACGCAAGATGCAGAAATTAAATTAAAAAATATTTCTGCATTTTTTGTATTTTTCGATTTATCCTGATATTTATATATAAAAGAAATAAATAATGGATAATAATTATTTTAAGGAAAACGAATTAAACGATTGGGAATTATTACAGGCTTTCAATGAGAAAACTCATTTATTTGATGAACTAACCCCAACAAAGGTAAAACATCATACTGATGGTACAGGATATACGGTAACAAGATTGGGAGATACAAGATATTGGAACATTGAATTGAAATATAGAAACCTCAATCTAATGGAAGATGGTAGAATATCAGGAGCAACAGATAAGGGTTCATTCTTTGATGAAACAATCTTCATTGAAAGTCATAAAGCAGCAGATATGTTATTTGATACAATAAATGGATTAACGCCACTGTATATCAATTTCCTTGCTGATGGAACAACAATTATATTCAACCTTTCCAATTTAAAGAAAAGACCAAAGAAGACTGGTACAATGAATATAAAAAGCAATGGATATGGAAAGTTTGAAATTGCAAAGAGACAGGGATTATATATCACTGATGCAGCCATTTATAACAAGAATGGAAAACTAATAAAACGAGCAGGAGAAGACTTTATTTAAATGAATGATGCAAAACGATTTATAAATTACATCAATGACCATTATAATGAACTATATAATAGATTTCAAGCATTCTGCAATGATAAGAACTATACATTTGACCCTGATATATTCCAAGATACAATATTGAAATGCTATCAACTTATAGATAAACAGGGTTATATGAAAGACACAACTGATAAGGGAATTGAGAATTATTTCTTTATGAGTTTCAAGCAAAACCTTCAAAGGGAATCTCAATATGCTAGGAATATGAAAAGGGATAATAACATTGTTAATCTTCAGGGAGCAAATGAAACATATCTCAATTCATTACTCACCGAACAAGAGAAATTGAAATCAGACCTATATAAGGACTTTGCTGCGTTGTATCTATTGAAACAGGTAGAAGATAACTTTGATAGTGAGCATTTCTATTTATTTAGATTGAAAGTTTTTGATAAGACAATGACATATAGGAAACTATCTGAAAAGACAGGAATAAAGGGATGTAGACAGAAGGTTGTTGATTGTAAGAATTGGTTAAAACAGAATGTGAAACAAGAGGATATTAGAAAGGAATTTGATAATATCTATGGCGAAATCCTTTAATTATATATGTTTAAACAAAAGTATGTAGTATGATATTTGAATTTATATTTATATTTTTAATTTATTTATTTGTAATACCTGTTGTATTCTACTGGACAGAGGTTAGACAATTACCTGAATGGTTAAGGTTTCCACCTTTCAATTGCAGAAAGTGTTTAACGTTTTGGACATTGCTTGCAATCTCAATGATAGTTGGATTGAGTTTTGGGGCATATTGGTTTATGGGAACAGGTATAATAATGGCGATACTGACAGCAATTGCGATGACAGTGGAGCAAAGAAATAAAACAATAAAACTATGAAATGGTCAAAGGAAGATATTGAATTAGTAGAGAAGTTTATTGATATAAGGAACAGGGGTTATTATTGTGATGGAATGCAATTAACTCAGGTTTATAACAGGGTATTGGAGAAGAATGTTAATGTTACCAATTGTGGAACTTGTCTTAGAGTAAGGGTTGGTGAATTGGAAGCAGCGTTAAACCAATTTAAAGCCCTCTCAGAGAAGACAAAACAGGAAGAGGTGAACAATGATACCCCTGAGCAAAATAATGAGCCTACAGAGCCTAAAAAACGCATAGGTAGACCTAAAAAGAGTTAATATATGAGCAACTTTGATATAAAGGGTCATGGTTTATCAAAATATGAAGACAGGAAAAAGAGGGCAAACGAACTTATAAGCCACCAATATCTTAGAGAGAAGTGGTTAAGGGCTGACCATATTGTTGACCAGGTGTATTGTGACCTTTGCAATGGAATATCAAAGTCTGATATTATAATGAAGTTTGCCAATTGTCAATATGATGGTCAAAAGAATGCTATAAAGGAGCGCACAGCGCAAGAATACATTGCATCTGCTGTTGATAGGCTTCATTATGATATGGAGGCAAAACAGGAGGATTTAAGGGCTGATTTATATGGAAAGTTACTAACTGTATATAATGATGCAATGCAGGCAAATGACAGATATTCAGCAATTGGAGCATTGCAGACCATTATGAAGTTAACTGGTTGTATGATTCAACAGCCTCAGACAGCCATTCAGATAAACAGTGACAAGGAAGGTGGTGTTACTGTTAATTTTGGTTTTGATAAGAAGGATGAAGATTAATTTTAATATTCAATTAACAAGGAAACAGAATGAAGCATATGAGATACTGCACCAGAAGGATTGTCAATTCTTAATTGCAAGATGGTCAAGACAGTGTGGTAAGACCGTTTTTGCTGAAATAATGATGATTGAATATCTTTGCAAACCAAATACATTTAATGCTTATATATCACCAACATTTTCTCAGGGAAAGAAGGTATTTGCTGAATTGGTTCAATTATTGGAATCAACAGGAATAATAAAAAAGGCAAATGCATCAGATTTAAAGATTGAATCAGTATACGGTTCAACATTAAAGTTCTTTTCAATGGAATCTCCTGTATCAATAAGAGGTAATACAGTTAGTGGATTATTGGTAATGGATGAGGCAGCTTTCTTTCCAAGGGAGTTACCATCAGGTGAAGACCCATATTATAACGTTATATTCCCAATCATTAAGGCGAGAAAGCCAAAAGTACTAGTAATTAGTACACCAAATGGAAGACAGGGGATGTATTATGATTTATATCTTAAGGCTTTCAATGGGGAAAAGGGTTATAGGGAGTTAACAGCATCGATATATGATGATGACCTTATTACAAAGGAAGAGATTGAGGAATTGAAGAGGGGTTATCCTCCTTTGGCATTCAAACAGGAGTTTGAGGTTGAGTTTTTGGACAATGCATTAACAGTATTTCCAAATTTTGAGACCTGTTTTAATGGAAAATATACAGGTGGAAGGTGTTGGATTGGCATTGACCCTTCATCAGTTGGTGATGATAACACCATTGTATCAATAATTAACCAAGATAATCAGGTAAAACAATATAAAATTGATGGTTCATTGGATATAAAGTATGATAAAATTGCAAAAATCATCAATGAATACAGACCAGTAGCCACATATATTGAAAATAACTCAATTGGTGAGGTTATGGCCAATGAAATAAGGAAAAAACTGAATAATAAGGGCAATTTTCATACATATACAACGACAAATGAAACGAAAAAGCAGTATATATCTCTTTTGGCAGTCGATATTGCTAACAATGAGATACATTTTGAGGAAGATAACAGGTTATTGTATTCAGAATTGAGCACATTTTCCTTTAAAATCACCAAATCAGGCAATATTTCATATGCTGCAAGGGATGGCTATCATGACGATACTGTAACATCGTTGGGAATTTGTCTTCAATGTAGGAAAGATTTCAAATTATCTGGCGCACCTTCAATTGATTTTGTTAATAAGATAATACCGCATTTATATTAAGATGGATAAGGAAGTAATTAAGGATTTTGGAAAGTGGAATGTTCCAACGAAGTGGAATGACATTACATTAAAGATATACCAAGAGATTGAGAAGTACTATGAGGATAAGGAAACGAAGGAATTTGATGTTAGGGAGGTTCTTCATATCCTTACCAATAAGGATTGGGATGAGATAAACGCATTACCAGCAGAGTTTCTTGATACAATTTTAACTCATTTGATATTTCTTACAACAACACCTGAAGTTGGAGAGGCTTCAAATAAGATTGTTGTTGATGGTGTTGAGTATAAGATTAATGTGATGGAGAAGTTGAAGTTGGGTGAGTATGTTGCTGTTGATACAGTATTAAAGGCTGATAAACATGATTATGCTTCAATCTTGGCCATATTATGTAGAAAAGAAGGAGAGATATATGATTCAACATATGAGGCTGAAGTGTTTGATAAGCGAAAGGAAATGTTTGAGAATCAACCTGTTACAAAGATATTACCAATTGTGAGTTTTTTTTTGGACTTATACATAACGTTAGAGACACCTTCCCAATTGTATTCACAGGTGGAAAGCGCCATAAGCCACATTCAGCAGACTATAGACAGTTCTCAGAAGATTGGGGCTTCCAAAAGGTTGTCTTTGAATTGGCAGATGAAAAAATTGAGAAAATCCCTCAAATCAATCAAACATATTTAACTGATGCGTTTACATATCTGACATATTTGATTCAGAAGGGAGATATGGAAGAGGTTGAAGACCAGTTCCAAGAAACATTAAGGAAAGCAAAATCAAAGGGTAGGAAGTAACTCCTACCCTTATTGTTTCAACTATTCTCCCGAACCATTGAAAATCAAATCAAAAAAAGTTGTTATTAAATATTAATTAGGTAACTTCCTATTGGGGAAGCTGCTCAGTTATTCTCTCGAACCACCAAGCGGGTGCAAAGATACAAAATTTGAATTCCGTTTTGCAAACGAATTAACATTTTTAACATAAGATGGTATGTTTAATTAAAAAATAATATGTTGAAAGACGTTATTAATATATTAAAGGATATAAGTCTTAGACACAAGGGTGTAAGGACTTTCAAGTATCAGTCAGACATATACAACAATGCCCAAAACAATCATAAGTATTTTCAGGTATATGTTGATGATGTTTCCATTCATGAGTTGAACATTACAACCAATATATTCAAAGCAAGATTTGAGGTATACATATTGGGTTTTACTGATGATGAGAATTCAATTTTGGATGTTCAGAACAACGCTTACACCATTGCTTGTGATATAATGGCATATATTGATATTCAGGATGCATTTAAAGGCGTTCTAAGGGTCTATGATTACTCAATCCTAACAGTTGCCCACTACACTGACGATGACGCAGCAGGGGTAAAATTAAGCCTTGTATTGGAAATGCCAAATCCTGTTGACCTTTGTACATTGGATGAGAACTTCAATGATGAGCCTTATGAGGATGAGCCTGACAATGAAATTGATTTGGATATAGATGAGGTTGGTGATATTGACCTCAAACCAATAAATCTACCTAGGAGTGGTTGTTAATGGAAGAGAGTTTGGACAGAGTTATAAAGGCAATTGCCAATGACATTCTTTCAATTGCGAGAATGATATTGGAATCCAACAATCTTATAAACGAGAAGGTTGGAAGGAATACCATTGCCCCTGATTCAGAGTTATACAAGACGCTTCAGGTAAAGGCAACCAATGATGGTGATATTGTCTTTGACCTAATGTTGAATGATTATTTGGTTTTTATTGAATCAGGAAGAAGGGCTGGAGCAAAGTTTCCCCCAGTTGAACCAATTGTTAAGTGGGCGAGGAAGAGAGGAATTCCAACTGACAATTCAACCATTTATTTGATTAGAAGGGCGATTTCAAGGGATGGAATAAGGCCAAGGCCGTTTATGGCGTACATCTTTGAGGAAATGGATGAAAGATGGGATGATAATTGGGCTGACAGGATATTTGATAAAATAATGGAACAAATTGATAATTTCTTTAAATAATGAATATTACATATAATAATATGGAATTGGCCAGTAACCTTATAACGTTTACTGACATTCCAAACATATTGAAGGTTGAGGATGAAGATGGTGGCACTTATGCAACAATGACATTCCAATTCATTGCTGACTTTTCTACAGCAACAACTGCTAATGGTCAGTGGTACATTACATTCCTAGGAGAAACCATTTCAAATGTGTTAAATCCTTCAAATGCGTTGAACAAGAACTTCTATGTTAGCAACTCCACAACATCAACTGCTGCATCTGTTGCAAGAGCGTTAAGGAATTGCCCAACAGTTGCTGCAAATTTCAACATTGAGCATGACACCAATATGGTTATATTGACGGCAAAGGCTGTTGGCGTTATCTGGTCAGCTACTCAGAACTATCTTGATTATAACATCTCTTCAACATATATGACAGCGATTGGTACTGATGGTTCTGCAATTAGCGATTTGTATGGTTCAAAGATTGATGTTGATGTATATGCAGATAGTGAATATGTAACAACACTGGAGAAGAACTTCTATGGTGGTGAAGCAGCATTTAATATGTCACCTGTAATTACAACATTCGCAGAATATGGAAAGATTGTTCCATATACATTCAGGATTTCTTCAATCATTAATGGCAATTATCAGTTGCTTGGCAATATTGATGCAAACTATGCTTCAGTTGGTTATATGTGTAACCAAGGCAATAAATACCTTTTCAATGATTATTCTAATATTGCTCAGAATTACAGCAGAGGTGAGAACCAAGATGCTGATAACAACACCATATTGTATTTATACAAACCACAGATTGACATATCATTGTATACAGGTAATGCAGGTGGATTTACATATAAAATTGATTATTTGGATAGCGCATTTAACAACATTACACCAACAATTACATCTACAATGCGTTGCAGTAGCAATTCATTGCTTGATTTAAGATTTACATTGAATCATTCTGGTTATGCTTATTTCCAACAGGCATTCTACATCGACCTTACAATTGGTAATACAAGAATTAGATACAATGTTATAAAACCAATTAAGGCTACAGAGTATTATCAGAGGGTTTATTGGAGGAATTCATATGGCGGTATTAGTTTCTTCGATTTTACTGGGCAGAAATCAGAAACAAGGGATGTTGAAACAACAACATATGAAAAGAACATCTTTGGTTATTACACTGATTCATTGTTTGATAAACCATTGAATGAGTTGGAGAAAGCATATGATAACAAGGTGAAGTATACGGTTACTCTTAAATCTCATTTATTTGAGAATGATGGAAAATATATCTTTAATGACTTGCTTCAATCTGGTAACATTTGGACTGAAATAAATGGTGAATTCTATACAATTATAATTGATAGTTTATCAGTTGATGAAACAGATAATAACAATGTATATGAGGCAACATTGAAGTATCATTATAGTCAAGAACCAAGCATAATTTAACAATATTTAGGATATGGTTTACAAGGAACATTATATTGAGTTATACATAAATGGTCATAAGATGGATTTGGAATCTCAGAAATCATTAAATCTGAGGTTCCAGAGCGTTTTATATGACCCTGAGAAAATAAGTTCAACTCAGGCTGAATATAGTTTTGAATTTGAGATACCTTCTACCCCAAACAATGATAAGGTTTTCGATTATGCAAACAACCTCTCAAAGTTGAACAAGTTCCATCAACGTTGGAATGCTGAAGTGTATGCTGATGGTAGTGTGATATTTGAAGGTTCACTTACATTGAATGGCTACAAGCATAAGATGTACCAATGTAATTTGGTATCTGTTAAGACGTATTCATTAGAGGATATATTTGGTGAATCTGTACTATCTGATATTCCTTGGTCTATTCCTTTCATTGGTGCTGGTAATTCAGATTATTCAATTGATTATTATAATTCTCAGCTTGACCCCAAAGTAACGTTTCCATTGGTTAGTTATGGAGCATTTCAGAAAGCCCCTTATAATCAGGATGAAGTTGCCAGTGATTATACATCAAAGTTCAATTTAGACCAATATAATAGATGGTACATTGAGAGTTTTGCGCCATCGTTGAATATGTTGGAAACAATTAAGAGAGCATTCGAATGGAAGGAATATAATGTTGGTGGAGATGCTTTCAGTAATTTGTTTTTGAAAGACATTTTTATGAGTTGCAATCTTGCTGATGGCCAAGCACCAAATTACAATTTGGGAAATCCTAAGTTTGGAAAGGTTCAATTGTCAGTTGGATGGGACACACCAACCAATGAAGTTGCTTACACACAGAGCCTTAATTATCCATATTTCAGAATTGGTGGGCAAAGAATAGGTGGAAGAGCAGAAGGAAGCAGTTGGAATTTTTCTGAAATACAGGTATATGATATTCTATCTGAAGGGAATGTAACTGTTGCAAGTTCAACAAATATGTATCAACCAAACGAACATATAATTGTTATACCAGCTGATGGATTCTATAAGATTACATTAAGTGGCACAAGTAGATTAAACACATCATCAAGTTTTCAAGCAAACCAATTGTATATTGCTTATGACGATGATTTTTATCATGCTGTTATGGGAGAGGTTGAAATACCTGCAAATGGAAGAAAGTATATGCCATTTGAAATTCAGTTGGTTAGAAATTATGATGATAACATTGAACTTATAAAAGGAGAGAATAATTTCTTGTTAACTGATGGGGTTCCGGGGAATACAACCGTATATAATGATACCAACATTCCAAATCACATTAGTTTCTCTAGTGCATTTCCGCATGAAAAGGCAGGCAGTTGTTATTTTGGTGGAGGAAGTGGAAAACTATATGATTGGCGCTGGGAACCACCTACTGATATTTCAAGGTTTGGTGATGAAACAAGTAGGTCGTTGTATAACTTTGAGGCAGATACCAATATGGGTTATTTGTTTAATGATGGTGATATAATGGCTTATGACCCTGTTGTAAACTCTGATTTTATTGCTGGATTCACATCAATGGGAAATGATAATGGTGGTGGCTGTGCAAGCGTTATTAAAAATGGATATTCTTGGTCAAAAACTGTTGGCGATAGATATGATGCATTATATCCGTTGCAACCTGGTTATTGGAGAGCAAACACAACTTTTGATGAATATGGCTATCCAAATTGGAATGTGACAACAACGCCATCAGACCATAATCATAATACTTATGGGGCTTCATTTAACTATTTCTCCAGCAATGAGAATGTAATTAATGGTCAGATACAATGTTTGGTTCATTTGAATAAGAATGATGTGCTTCAACTATATGCTGTTCAAAGGGAATATACATTGGATGGCGAACAACAGAGATATAGTGTAAGTGCTGATTACAACTTAACCATTGAGGCCATTTCTCCAAAGTCATATGAATATGTCAGGTCATATGATGCAAATCATCCAACTGATTTCGATGTTGATTTAAGATTATCTAATTTTTTGAATAACGAAAAGAAGATTTCAGAATGGGTTCAGAATATTGCAGATGCTTTCAATTTGGAAATCTTACAAAATGGAAAGAATGTTGAGATAAATACAAAGAAAGCGTTTGACAAGAACATTCCTTATGCGGTTGATATAGATGATAGGGTTAATTCTGCTGATGCTGAAGCTACTAGAATAAATTATCCAAAGTCAATGGCAGTTAAATATAAGATTGACACTGATGAATGGGGTTTTGAAAGGTCAGCTGTTGCAAGTGCTGGCGGTGATGAGAGCATATTGAACAATGATGATTGGAAGAAATATGGGGATAGTGGTTACACTGTCATTCAGTTAAATGATGACTCTTATGTTACTAATACAAGTGATAAGAATCTTCAATTCAGTTATACTTGGTATGACAATTTCAATTGGTATGAGGTTGATTATAATGGTCAGGTTAATCCATATGCAGACCCTATAACATTGAGATTGCCTGTTATAAGCAAGTACACTTATATGATTGATGGTTATGATTATGAGGAATCAATGAAGCATGATGGATATGGTTTATCTCAGAGATTTTGGTTTAGACCAAATCAGACAAATGCTTATGTATGGACTGAAACTTATCCTAGAGAGAGGGTTACGATATATGAACCTATTAATCTTTGGACAAATTACAGGGATATATATCTAAATTTGAGTTATAAGACAACAGAACCATCATTACTGAATAATTTCTTCAACATAACGCCATATTTGGCTTCAAACTATGTTCAAGTTGATGTTTATTTAAGCCCTGAAGAATATAAATCAATTAAGAATGGCGCAATGGTTCATTTTGATTCTGACTTATATATTCCTGTTTCAATAAGTGGTTATGATTGTACGGGTAACAATCCTACAGAATTGAAGATGATTAAAAAAGTATAAATTAAGGGGTGTTTTGCACCCCTTTTTTATATCTTCCTAATTCGTCTCTTTGGTGTTTATACTGGGTTGTTTTTTGTCCAATACTCAAACGCTTATTGGTTATTGGGTTTCTGTTATTTTCTGATTGCGTAACCCATCTTAGGTTTTCAACTCTATTATCTGTTTTAAAAGTATTGATATGGTCAACTTGTGGCTTATTATCAGGATTTGGAATAAAATAATATGCAATCACTCTATGTTTCATAAAGTATCTTTTCTTTCCGTCTTTACATTTAAGCCATAATTGCAAATATCCTTTTGTTCCAATGTTTCCGTTCATAAACATTTTGTAATATTTGCTCCAAATTCTTCCATCTTTTGAAATAATGTATTTTTCAAAATCAATTAAACTCTCTTTACACATAGTTTTAAGGTTTTTTGGTATGTTTAATACAAATATACAAATAATTTTTTAAAAAAAGAAATTATGGCTCAAAAAGTCTATCAAATACAGATTAATGGTTTAACTGAGAGCGTTAAGACAGTTGATGCCCTTAATGAATCGTTAAAGACCCTTGAAGCAAGAATAAAGGCTTTGGAGGGCAAATCAGTTAGTGTTGGTTCAAAATCTTCAGGTGGTGGTTCTTCAAAAGCATCTTCATTATCAGAAGAGGCAAAATTGGAGAAACAGATTAACCAGTTGGAAGAAAAGAGAGTTGCTTACTCAAAGGAAGTATATCAGAATTATCTTGCTGCAAAGGATGTTTTAAAGGAAACTGAGAAAGACCAGAAACAGATTGCAGCATCTGAAAGATTGGCAGCAAAAACTTATTCCAACACCATTGCTGGAATGAAGCAAGAATTGGCTGACATTAAGGCTGTTATGCAAACAGTTGATGTTAGTGATTCTGGCCAAATGAAGCAAATGATTGACAGAGCAAAGGAACTTAACGATAAGTTAAAGGAAATTGAGCAGTCATATGGTCAGTTTGGAAGAAACGTTGGTAACTATTCATCTGCATTTGAAGGAATGCAGAAATTATCCATAAACATTGGTGGTGTAACTAGAGAATTCAACTCAGCAAGAGAGGCTTCAAAGACATTGAAGAATGAACTTATTGGGTTGGAGGCTGCTGGTAGTGGCAATACAGAAGTTGCAAAGGAGTTAAGGAGCGAGTATTACAAATTGCAGTCGGCAATGGATGATGCAACCAAGTCTTCAAAGGCTATGGATGCCGCAATGGACACAATGCAATCATTCACAGCAATGGCTTCAGTTGGCAATGGCTTAAAGGCTTTCTTTGGCTTTGATGATAATGAAATACAGAAATCAATTCAAAGATTGGTTGCTCTTCAGGGTGTTCTTCAAGGTATTGAAACCATTAGAAAGCAGATGGAAACTGGAGAAGGTTTTGGAAAGGTATTCACAAAATCGTTTGACCAAGTTGATGCTGCTAATTTCAAGTTGAAGAGACTTACCGTTTCATTGTTGGGAACAGGCACTGCTGCAAGAGCAGCTGCAGCTGGTATAAATGTATTGTCTATGGCTGCAAAGGCTCTTGCTTCAATTGGTATTGTTGCAATAATCAGTGGTGTTGTATGGGCTGCGCAGAAAGCATTTGAAGCAATTGGCAATTGGGCAAAGGGTAACGCTGATTTGGTAACATCAGAACAGCGTTTAAAGGCTGCTTTGGATGCAACAAACGATTCTTTGGAGAGAAATTTGAAATTGAATCAAGCAAAATATGATGCTGGTAGATTAAATATTGTTGAAAAACAAATAGAAGATGAAAAGGCATATGCTGCTGCATTAAGAGAAGCAAACGTTGAATTGGAGAAGAGAATGAACATCAATTCCAACAACTCAACATTTGCAAATGCTGTTAAAAACGCTGGTGCTGCATCTTGGAACAATTTCTTGCAGAATGATAAGGGAACAACAATGTTTGGTGGCTTCACAGAAGCCGCCGGTTCAATTGATGAATTAATAAAGCGTTACAAAGCATTGGATGATGCTGTTTCAAAGAATACAGGATTGGTTTATAAAAACGCCAAAGGCTTTGAAATATGCCATTTGTCAGCAAGCGATGTAAGAGATGAACTTAACCATCTTGAACAATTTATGGCAGGTCAGTTGGTTGGAACAATGAAGCAGTTTGATACAACAACTGATGAAGGAAGAAAGGCTTTGCAAGATTTTGTCAATGGCATTATGCAGAATGACAATGATTTGAGAAGGTCAATTCTTCTTAGATTGCCTGAAATCGTTGACAATGAAAAGGGAAATCTTGGTGATGCATTAAATGGCTGGTTACAGTTAATCAGGCAATTTGTTGCAAACTCTGATGCTGCAATGAATTCTCTTAATTTTGAGAAATATGCAAATTCAATAATTGATGCTGCTGATAAAACTCAGAAAACATATTTCCAAAGGCAAAGGGAAAACCTTAAAGCACAATATGATGCTTTAACAAAGGATGAGCAAGCAAAGCAAAAGGAGCGTTTTGATAAGGCGAATGCCGCACTTGATAAACAAGAAAAGGAGGCAACCAGAAAGGTAACTTCACAACTTAATTCAAGATATAAGAAAGAGGCTGCTGAGATTGAAGCGGGCGAAAGATATAAGAATGAGTTGCAGATTAAGATGATGAAGGATGGCCTTGCAAAGATTCTTCGTCAATTGGATGAAGAGGAAAGACAAGAATTGGTTAAGGCAAAGAAATATGGTGCTGATTCTCTTAAAGTGCAACAGTATTATGACAAGAAAAGGTTGGAAGAAAAGCGCAAATGGGCTGAAGAGGTTAGAAATACATATTTGAAATTGTATAATGACCTTAGACAGTTGATTAGCGAAAATGAAAACCAAATTCTTGAAAATACAAGCAAGAGCATACAGAACTCATTACAAAGTAGTCTTGATATGTACCAAAGGGAATTGGCTTCTGGTATGTCAAAGAATTACTCTAACTATGGTGCTGTTAAGGATGTCACAAAGCGTCAGCCATCTTTATTTGCCTATGATGAACAATATAGTAAAGAAGACATAGAAAATGCCAAGAGGTATCTTGATGTATTAAACAAATTAGTTCAAGCAGACATTGAGTTGAAAAAACTGCTTCAAGAATTACCAAAAGACCAAGAAAAATGGAGTGCTTCACAATTACATTCTTATAATGTTGCAAAACTAAAACTTGATGCGCTTGATGAAGAGGTTGGCAAATATCAAGAGGTAATTAAATGGAATTTGGCATTGGCTCTTCAAGATGATGCATATTCTAAGAGTTTATCGGAGGCTTTCTTAACAAGAATAAGAGAAAGAGAAAAATATTATTCTGATGTTAAAAATATCACCAAAAAAGCCTATAAAGACGAGTTAGAAGCACAAAAGAAACATTTAGAAGAATTAAAAAAGCAAGAAATTGAAGATGCTGGTCAAAGATATGTGTCAAAAAACTCCCAAACAGTATCTGACAGGGTTGAACAACTTGAAGAGTGGAGAAAAAACAATAATCTCTATACTACAGCTGAATCTGTTTTCAAAGTCAACCCTGCTTGGAAGAAAGCAATGGATGAACTATATAAGCAGATTACTGAAGCAAATGGAAAGTATTTTGGCGAAAATGGTGAACTTGCTCAGGCATTAAGAGAAGGAAAACTAGATATTGACGAATTCTTCAATCTTTCATTGCAAGAGGCTCAACAATACAGGGAAAAACTCAAAAACATTAATGAGAAATATGACCAAGAGGAAATTGCATTAGAAAACCAGACAAATCAGCAGATTAGAACAGCCAATGCAGAGCATTTTAATCAGATGATTTCTGAATTCTCTGATTTTTCTCAGGAATTGAACAACAGATATGGAAAGCAACCAATTGTAAACAATTTCAGAATTGTTGACATAAAAAAGACAAAGAAGAATTTGCAAGAGGTTAAACAAGGGTTTATAAATCTTATTAATGAAATCTTAGAGCAAAAGAGAAGGTTGCAAACTGCTTTGGCTAAGAATGAAATATCATTTGATGACTTCAAACTTGCTAATACACAATTGGATGACCTTCAAAATAAGGTTAATGAAGCCATAAAGGGTGTTGAGGAAAAGAGTAAAGATTTGCCAGGTGAATTTATTGCTTCTATTAATACTTATGTTCAAGCGGGTCTACAGGCAGTGCAAACTGTAATGCAAGCAATCAACGATTATCAAGATTATGAATTTGATAAGTTGCAAGAAGAGATTGATAAGGAAAATGAAATGCTTCAAGATAAGTTGAACTATCAAGAAGATATTATTAACGAGCATAAAACAAAGGTAGAATCAATTGAGGATGAACTTGCAACATCTAGAGGCGATAGAAGACAACACTTAATAGACCAACTCAATGCTGAAATGCAGGCTGAAAGGGATGCTTATAAGGAAAAGCAGAGGTTGGAGAAGGAAGAACAAAAATTGAAAGATAAGCAAGATGCCCTTGATAAGAAGAGGAAACAGGCTGAATACAAGAGAAATCTTCTTTCAATACTTGTTTCAACAGCAATGGCAACAGCCAATGGTCTTGCAACACAGCCATTTGTTCCAGTAGGTATTGCAATGGGTGCTTTAGCAACTTCCTTGGGAATGGTTCAATATGCTCTTGCAGCAAAATCAAAACCATATGCAAAGGGTGGTCAATTGGAAGGTGGTACTGTTGTTGGAAACAGACATAGAGATGGTGGTGTTAAAGTTCTAGGAGGTAGAGCAGAGATTGAAGGTGGTGAATTTATCACCAACAGGATTTCAACACAAATGAACGCACCATTGTTGGAATTCATCAACTCAAAGAAGAAAAAGATTGATGTATCAGACCTTCTTGAATTCTATGCTTCTACTGGTTCTGTTAAGAAGAGTATTTCAAAGGTTAGAACAAAGTTTGAATATGGTGGTTATATCCCTACCCTTCCAACATCGTTGGATATAAGAGACCAATTGCAGAACATTGTAATCAATCAGGATAACAGACCAATCTATGTAAGCGTTGTTGATATAAACAACAAGCAAGAACAAGTAAGACAAGTTCAAACTCTAGCTGGACTTTAATTGAAAAGGTGGTTAACAGCCACCTTTTTTCATTGGTATGTTTATACAAAAAATAAGAGATGAAAATTACATTTAAAGACCTGAATATTAAAGAAAAATTGGCAATAATCAGTGCCTGCGCAGCATTTACATTGGGTTGGCTGTTGACAGGCATTGCAGCATTTGTTCCACTTTTGCTTTCAGAACAAAGTATACTCTGGATATTGGGTCAGGCAATGACATATTCAGCAGCAGTGTTTGGTGTTAGTATGTATTTCAATGCTGAAACAAGATTGATGAAACAAAACATTGACAAACACTTGGCTCATACTGAAAGAATGATAATACAGAGGGAGAATTTAAGAAATAATGGAGATATTGAAGAAATACCTGAAGAAGATGAAACTCAGTAATAATGTTTTAATAGTAATAGGTTTATTAATTTGTATCTTAATGGGTTGCACTTTATGGTATGCTCAAACGCTACCAAAAATAGGAGAAACAGATACCATTTTTGTAAGTGATACGATAAGACAAGTTGACACTTTAACAATATTTAAGGAAAAACCTATTCCAAAGGAGGTTATAAAGGTAAAAGTTGACACATTTTATACCAAAGAAGGTAATGATACAACATTCATAACTGAAAATAAAGTATATCAAGACAGCCTATGTGTACAGAACGACACAGCCATAGTAACGAATTATATATCAGGAATAAACGCAAAACTCGACTCAACCAAAGTACAGTTGAGGATAACAAAAGAGACTATAACAAATACAGTAGAAATAACTAAGTATATTGAAAAGAAAAAGACTTTTTGGAATAGATTCCATTTGGGAGTGCAAGCAGGATATGGCTATGGTTTTGAATACAAAGGATTAGAACCTTATGTTGGTCTTGGTGGCTCATTTGATTTGTAAAAAAATTAGCATAAATCAACAAAACGCTCATATTTCAATTTTAAGCCCTTAAAACAGGTGTACCTTCATAGTTATCCATCTGTTTAAAGAAAACGCCTCAGAGAGGCTAAAATAACGTTTAAAAGTGAAGTAATATGAGTAAAGTAAAAAAGTTTTTAAATTGGTATTTTAGAAAGACATATGAATTCTATAAGCCAATGTACGATGCGGGTGTGAATCCTTTTATGATTTAAGGTTTCGCACCATTTTTTTTCAAAAATAATATGTTTAAAGTGAAGTATTATGAGTATTGGAATGTATAAAAATCCTTGGAATAACCAATATGTTGCTCCAGAAGGTTATGCATTTTATTTCAATGGCATTAATCAAGGAAGAATAATATGGACAGCAAGTCCTGAAGGATATTATATAGACAAAGATGAGAATTACACTGGTAAGGATAGCGAATAGACCAACGTATTGCATTGGTAAGTTGTATATCGATGGAGTTTACTTTTGTGACACCATCGAAGACACTGACAGGGGCTTAAAAGATGAAATGGATGAAAAGGAAATCCTTCAAAAGAAGGTAAAAGGAGAAACAGCCATTCCAACAGGCATTTACCATGTATATATAACTTGGAGTCCAAAGTATAAAAAGCCAATGCCACTTATTGAAGGTGTAAAAGGTTATTCAGGTATTAGAATTCATTCTGGTAACACTGCAAAAGATACCGAAGGATGCTTAATTGTTGGAAAGAATAAGGAGGTCGGAAAGGTTTTGGAATCAAGAAAGACATATGATGCATTATTTAAGAGATTGCAGCAGACAAATTCCAAAATCATAATTGATATTCAAAGGAAATACACAGTTTAGGGCATCCGGGCTCGCTACCTTGCATATGGACTGTATAGGGCTGATAGGTGAATATCAGCCCATTTTTTGTAACTACATATGTTTATACAAATATTTGTACAAATATGGCAAAGAAAATTAAGAAATATAAAGTTGGTTTGGATTCTGAAACAATGGCAATAAGTTTGGTTTCAGAACCCGCAATTGAGGTTGATTTCATTCATATGAAAAAGGATGAAGAGGAAAAGGAACAGGTATTTCTTGAATCAAATGAGAAATATCTTGTTTATGGCCCTGCTTTAATCCCTGACAAGGACATTTACAGAAACAATGGCGAGAATGAGTATTATCTTTCATTCTCAAAGGAATCCATTGAGAAGATGGAAAATGATTATATGAAGGATTTCAGACAATACAATGTTTCCCTTCAACATCAGGATAAGGTTGATGAAGTATGCGTTGTGGAAAGTTGGATTGTTGCTGATTCATATAAGGATAAGGCAAATGCTCTTGGCTTCAATGTACCTGAAGGAACTTGGATGGTTGCAATGAAGGTCAACAATGTTGATACTTGGAATAGAATTAAAGAAGGTGAGTTGAAAGGATTCTCAGTGGAGAGTCTTGTGAGCCTTGAAGAATTTAATAAAGTTGAAAATAACGAAACAATGGAAGTAAACGAGAATTTCTGGACAAAACTAAAGGGTATTCTGTTTGAAGCCCTTGGTAAAGAGGAAAAGGAAGAAGAGTTAAATGAGGTTGAATCAATAAACGTTGAGTTGGAAGAGGAAAAGCCTACAGAAACCCCTGTAGAAGAACCAAAAGCAGAAGAGCCTACAGTTGAACCAACAGTAGAGGAAAAGCCTGCTGAAGAGCCTAAAAATGAGCCAAAAGAAGAGCCAAAGGAAGAACCAAAGAAAGAGGACAATCATTTGGAAGAGTTGATTAACAACTTAAAGGCTGAAATTGAGGCATTGAAAGAGGTTAATTCAGGTCTTCAGAACAAGATTAAGGATTTGGGCAAACAGCCTTCAACAAAGCCTGTTTCAACAACTGCAAAGCCTAATCCAAAAGACACATATGCTGCTTGGAGAGAAACAATGCGTCAGTACATATCCTAGCAATAAAAAATGTAGTATGTTTAAATAAAATAATTTTAAAAATAATAATCTAATAACATAATTAATTATGGCAAATTTCATAAATGTATCAGGTCTTACATATTGTGGTAAAGAAGCCCAAGAGATTTTCTCAAAGGATATTTATGATATAGACCTTCGTCAGTATGGTATTACCTTTATGGATGGTGTTAAAGGTAAGATGAAGATGTATACTGGTGAGATTGGTGATGCTTGGCAGTTATATACTTGTCCATTCACCCCAGCAGGTGCTGCATCTTTGGCAGAATCATTCATTGAGCCAGCAGCTATCAAGGTTAACCAAGAAAACTGTTATGACACTTTCTGGAACACTTTCCTTGTTGACCAGACTGAAATTAGTTTAAGAGGTGGAATCCCTCAGACATTCGCTGATTGGTATTTTGACAAGCTTCGCAAGAAGATGAGTGCTGAATATCAGGAAATCTTCTGGAAGGGTGACACTGGTTATACAGGAACTTCCAAGGTTTATTTGAAGGCTGTTGATGGTATAGAGAAGAAACTTGGCACTATCCCATCTGGAAATCAGTTAACTATCAGTGCAATCACTGTTGCAAATGTAATCGAGCAGGTTGAGTCAGCAATTGACAAGGCTCTTGAGGTTGCAGGTAATGCAGAGGTTGACACTGAAGGTTACAAAATCTTTATGAATCATCAGGATGTAAGAGTTCTTGAGGTTGCATTAGGTAAACTTTGTTCTTGCAACACTACAAGCAACTTGTTCAACAACTATGCAAGAGAGAATGGTAGAATATTTGTAATGGGCTTTGAGGTTGTTCCTACAATGCAGTCAAAGAATACTATCATAGTCGGTCCGTCTAGGAACTTAGTTCTTGGCTATGACACATTTGATAGTCACATTGAGTATAAATTAATTGATATGAGAGATACAACTGGTGACAATATGTTCAGAGTTCTTGCTATCTCAAATATTGCAGTTGGTGTTATACTTCCTGAGTTGTTCGTTTTTGGTAAAACTGCCTAAATAACGAAAACCATTAAATAGTTGAATGGTGGTAAGCAATTTGGCTTACCACCTTATAAAAAGAAAATAATAATAATAAAATAATTATATAATTATGGCTATTTGTAGTTTAAATAGAGATTTGCTTCGTACAACCAGTTGTGGATATTCACTTCCTGAGGTTAAAGATATATATCTCGCAAACTATGATGATGTATCAGGAACATCTGCTAATACAGGAGTTGCTTATGGCGCAGCTACTGGTTGCAGTGGAACAGTGATTACAGACATAGTAATGAAGAATACTGCTAAGTTCTATCACATTGAACCAGCTAAGAATTCTGTAACATTCGAAGATACATTGGTTGTTGAAGACAATGGTAATAAGTACAGAACTCACAGCCTTACCTTCAATGTAGCAGGTAAGTATGACCAGTGCTTACATGATGATTTGGATGCACTTGCATTGGGTCGTTATTTCGCAGTGGTTGTAACTGCTGATGGTATTTGGCTTGGTCTTGGCCGTCTCGGTGGCTTGGAGGCTGAAACTGCAACTCTTGCAGGTGGTGGTGACACCAATGGATTACAGATTGTTCTTACAGGCAACGTAACTGAAAGCGCAATTCCTCTTGCAGAAGCAGCTGTGAACGTTGTTAAGGGTTAACAACAATTAGTACAAAAAATAAAAGGAAGAGATTATTTCTCTTCCTTTTTTTGTTTCTTAACCTTTGGTTTTTCTTCCTTTTTCTCTTCAATGTATTCTTTTCCTAGAAAATGTATTGTTTTATTCCTACCCTGTAAATCATGCTCTTGAACAAGGTACACATTTCCATCATTTTTCATTATATATTCTACCATAATTTCATATGTTTATTAAAAAATTATTATTTTCTGATTTTTAGAAATATTTATATTTAAATAAACATATTATATGGCTGTAACAGATTATTTAGAAAAATCATCAGGTACTTGTAGATATAGTTACAACAAACTAAAAGATGTGCTTTACCTTGTATCAGAAGAACATGTAAAAGATGTTATAATTGATAATGGTGAAGCATATATTAGTGGGTTGACAGAACTTCCACTTCGTATCAATGGTTTCAATATTCAATTTAATGAGGAAACATCATTGGATGAGCGTTATAAATTTCAAAAAACGCT
>Ga0265301_10000923_pt1 | contig 40353 bp, 52 predicted proteins | sample AusTroGonzalo_MG_2_FD_193488 | JGI IMG/M metagenome (GOLD analysis project Ga0265301, IMG submission 193488) | Bovine rumen microbial communities from tropical cattle in Woodstock, Queensland, Australia - Gonzalo_04 | ecosystem: Host-associated > Mammals > Digestive system > Stomach > Rumen ...
AGTTTATCGCCGGCAAGAAAGGCGCTACTGCAGAGATCACCGTCTACACCGACGACACGTCCGCCGGCCCTCAGTACAACGCCATCAAGGCACTGCACCAGGGCTCCGAGGTCCGCGTTTTCATCGGAGTACTCAGCGGATCCAGCGCAAGCCAGGGCGATGTCTTCACCGCCATCGTGACCGCGATCAGCGACACCAACGACAACGGCTCCGTCGCGACTCGCAACATCAGCCTCACCGCCACCGGCGCAGTATCCCACTATCCCGCCTTGAGCTAATGAGGACACTGAGGCGGACCATAGAGCTAAAGGACGGAGTGAGAGCCGAGGCGCTCTTCACTCCGCACCTTTTTAGCTTTAAGGACGAATTCGGTCTCGCCCTTGAGGCAGACACGGAAAACCTCATGGCCGTCCTCGAGGCTTACGCCGACATCTACTTCCTTGCAGCCGTCAACGCCTGGGTCCTGGACGGTAAGGGAGAGGCCGCAGATTTCCCATATACCCGCGGAGACTTCCATGAGTATATGGCGGCCAACCCCAAAACCTTCGCCAAAGACGTGGACTTTGCCGTCCAGGCACTCACAGGCAAGACGACCAAGGAATTAGTCGCCAAAGAGGAAAAGGACGAAAATAGCGCCACTTCCGAAGCCCCAGAGAGTAAAAAAAAAGTTTCTGGCTGGATTGGCCGGCTATTGAAGCGTTCCTGATCGGTCACTGCGGCCTCACAGAGGACCAGGCCGCCCGGACCAGCTGGCACGAATACCAGCTCCGGCGGCAAGGAAAAGAGGAGGCATTCCAGGAAAAATGGACGCTTGTCCGCTGGCTGGCCTGGCAGAATTTGCTTTTAAGCCCGAACATCAAGGCCATCCACAAGCCGAAGACGCCGCGGGCTTTTGTTCGTTTCCCCTGGGAGCCATCCGAAGACGTGGAGCTGGCCGAGAAAGCAAAGGAATACAGGATCACCCCCGAGGAGGAAGCTGAGCTCAACCGTATAATGGCAGAATACGAGGCCATGCAGGCCCGAGAAAAAGAGAAAAACCATGTCTAAGATAGGCGACCTTTTTGTCCGGTTAGGACTCAAGAAAGGCGGCTTCGATAAAGGGATAAAGGAAGCCACCAACACTACCAAGTCCTTCGGCAGCAGCGCCACCAAGGCGCTCTCCGGAGTGGCCGCGAAATTTCTATCCGTAGCAGCCGCCATTAAGGTCCTCGGAGACAGCGTCAAGACGATGGCCACGTTCCAGAGGGCGAATAGCACCCTGGCCTCCGTCCTCAAGACAACCACCGCCGGCATCCAGGAGCTGACGCAAAGCGCAAAGGACCTGGGCAGGACTACAGAGTTCACCGCCAGCGACGTCACCCGTCTGCAGACCGAGCTCGCCCGCCTGGGCTTCCAACAGGCGGACATCCTCAATATGCAAAAATCGGTGCTCAAATTCGCGAGCGCCGTCGGTACTGACCTCGCCTCCGCCGCTGCCTTCGCCGGAGGGTCCCTGCGCTCCTTCGGACTGACCAGCGAGGACACCAACGACCTCCTGGATATCATGGCAGACGCCACGGCCAAATCCGCCCTGAACTTCTCCAAGCTCGAGACGGCGATGGGCATCGTCTTCCCGGTCGCCAAGCAGTTCGGGCTCAGCGTCGCAGATACCACAGCGATGCTCGGCACCCTGAGCAACGTCATGCCGGACGTTTCCAGCGCCGCCACGGCGATGCGAAACATCCTCATGAATCTCGCCGACGACAACGGCAAGCTCGCTACCGCCATCGGGCACTCAGCCAAAACCTTCCCCGAGATCGTGAGCGCCTTCGAGGAGCTGACGAAGAAAGGCGTCGACCTCAACGAGGTCCTCGGAATGTCCGACAAGCGAAGCGCCGCAGCGCTCTCCGCTTTCATAAGCAACACCAAGGCGCTCCGAGACCTCCGCAACGCTTTCAACGACAGCACCGGGGCCGTCGACGAGATGTACGACACGATGACCAACAACCTCACCGGAGCCGTCCGAAACCTCAAGTCGGCCTGGGAGGGATTCGTGCTGAGCCTGTCCAACAGCACCGGGCCGCTCAAGTCCGTCGTAGACTGGCTGACGAAGATGGTCAACCTGGTCACGGATCTAAACGAAGCAGCGCAGACCGGAGGCAAGGGCCCCAAGGGGAAAAAGGAAGAAAACGAGCTCTGGGAGCGTTTCAAATACATCGGCGACCACTCCGGCAAGGAGGAGATGCAGAGGCAGTTCGACCAGTGGCAGAAAGACGCCCAGGCCGCCTACGACCGTGCCATCGACAACTACAACGCCCACAGATCCAGGAAGAACAAAAAGGCGATGATGGAGGCCGGCAGCTACGTGATGAACCTGGCCGACATCGCGGGCAAGGTCCGGAACTACAACCCGAACCCCAGCCACACGAACAACGCCCTCCAGGGCTCCACTCCGACCGGCAGCGGAGGCGGGCACGAATTGAGCGACGAGGAGAAAGACCAGATCAAGCGAGACCGGCAGCGCATCGAGCACATCAAGCAGAACAGCCTCGAGGAAAACGAAGCGCTGGCCGCAAAGTACGAGACGAACCTCGCCCTCCTGAAGAAATACGGCGAAGACTCGACCGCCCTCTCCGAGCAGTTCACCCGGGACCTGGTGGCGAACCTTACCATCGACGCGAAACCCGATGATATGCTCGAGGGCATCATGGAAGCCCCGGAGCGTCTGCAGAAGCACTACGACGAGATTCTCGCCATAATGCAAAAATACAACCTCGACACCAGCTCCCTCCAGGACAAATTCAACCTCCTGATGATTCAGGCGACGGCGGAGCAGGAAGCCGAGTACAAAGAGCAGGAAGACGCCCTCGACGAATGGGTCAACGCCTACATCGAGTCCTACGCTGAACTCAACGGCCTGAGTCTTGACCCGGCCATCCTCGAGCTGCGTAGGTTCGGAGACCAAGCGGAGCACGCAATGAAGCAACAGATGGCGCGCCTGGAGCAGGCCAAGGAGATGACCAAGATGTTCCAGCAGGCCGTCGTCGCAGGATTCAGCGATGCCTGCGAGGAGATGGCGCAGCAGCTCTTCGGGCTCAAGGAGGCGAACACCGGCGAGGTCGTCAAGGCGATGCTGGAGCCGCTGGCGGACATGGCCATGAAAGCCGGCGAGATCATCATGGCGGAGGGCATCGCGACCATGGCTGCAAACAGCGCCATGATGAGCTTCGGAGCGACAGGCGTCGGAGCCGTAGCTGCAGGTGCAGCCCTCATGGCAGCGGGCGCAGCCGCAAAGGCCGGACTCGCCGCGCTGGCCACCAGCGGAACGAGCGCTGCGGTACCAGCCGGATACACCGGAGACACTACGACAAATTCATTCAACAGCTCGACCGAAATTACGGTCTACGTTGAGGGCAAGATAAAAGGATCGGACATCGTCCTGTCTGGAAGCAGGACGCAAAGCAACTGGGCAAGATAACATGGCATACGGAGAGATTTACTACAAGTCGATAAACCGAGGCGGCCACACCGTCCGCCTCGCAATCTACAAGAGGGACTACACCGGAAGCAGCAAGGAAATCGGCGATTTTTGCTCCTTCCATCTGGAACTCCAGGGGAGTCAGGCGACGCTCGAGACGCCCATCGTCAAGAGCTCCGTTGTCTTTTCGATGATAGACTCCCGGGACAAAGCGGACACCAGCTCCGTCAAGTACGGAGCCTGGGAGGAATTCTACACCCCGGACGCCACGCTTTACAAAGTCTGGATCACCGTGGACAGCTCGGCTATCTGGACCGGCTACATCACCCCGGACAGCTGGGAGGATGACCTCCGCTACCGAGGGCGCATCGTAATTACCGCCCGCGATATGCTGGGCCACCTTCAGGACTTCACCTTCGACAAGAGCGACGTAGCAGATACCGCCACCAACGGCATGGTCGCCCTGACGAACCTCCTGGCCGCGGCCTTCGCTAAGGCGGAGATCCCGATGTCGCTCAACTACTACACGAACTCCAACTGGCACTGGCTCAAGAGCGCCAACAGCCAGAGCATCCTCAACTGGGCCATCGACATCGCATCCCTCCAGGACAAAAACTGGTACGAAATCGTTGAGGACATCCTGGACTCGCTGGGCCTCACCCTCCGATACACTGGGCGCAATTACATCGTCCTCTGCTCCATCCGAGACATCCCAAACCTTGGCTACTCCAGCCCGAGCAGCTCCGTCGCCACGAAGACCCCGCAGTTTATCAACGTCTCCGGACACCGGACCCTGACACCGGCCTACCGGCAAATCAGCGAGTCCATCCATTACGACGCAGACCGAGACAACATGGAGACCTTCATGGACTCCGACTTTGAGCAGCGCTATAGCTCCGGATATTACCGCGAGCTTGTAAAAGACGGATGGGAGCTGCTGGTAATGCAAAACGACAACTGGGTGGCCAGCGACGGAACGCTCAAAAACGGAATGCTGCCCTACAACCTCTCGAATAACCCCTTCAACGATGAGGTGGCAGACAAGCGCCGGTACGTGATGCTGATGGATTACCCCTACTCGGTGCCGATTTTCTCCTACCGCAGGACGGTCATGGTAGCGCCGAGAGTCACGGCGACCATTGGCTTCCAACTCGCTCACGGCTTCAGCACGTCGGACGCAGGATCCACCTGGAACTACCAGACCAATATGTACGGAGGCCTGCTGCGCTACCGCATTGAATGGCTGAAGCTCGGCGGAGGCAGCCTCTGGTTGAACAGCCACACCAACCAATGGGAGGCCAGCGCCGGCCCCTGGTACAATTACACCATCGAGACCGACAAAGCGACGGCAGACGTCGCAATCACCGTCACCACCCCCGGCATAGCCGGCCAGCTCCGCGTCTGGTTTTTCATTGAAGACGGAAACTACCAGACCTCGAGCGGAGTGCGATACCTTCGGCTCGGCGAATTCTCCGTTACCACGGAGAAAAACTGCCTGCCCCAGGGCTTGACCGTTAACACCATCTACGACCAGGACCAGAACACAACCCTCAAGCGCAACAGCGTATATGGGCAGGTCCCGGACTGGGTGCTCACTGCCGGCTCCATCACCAACGGCATCTACGAGTTTAACTCGGCCAGCCTCTTCCCCCCGGTGGGTAACGTCAAATGGAACGGATCCGGGACGGCGCTCCCGATCCAGGTATTCGTGCACCTGCAACACATAGCCTTCCACGCCAAAGCGAATAACATCCTTACCGGTGACATTCGGGATGCGACAAGCGATAATCCGAATTTCAACAGCCTCTGGTCAATTTTCAACAGGAACTTCATCCTCGTAGGCGGCAGCTACAATTTGCTCACAGGCATCATAGAGGACGCCATTCTCATGGAGTTCGATACCTACGAGAGCGTCTGCGGCAGCATCACGGCGAACTATACGAAGAACGACGTCGAGGGTGAATACAAAGCAGGGCAGTCCGAAGCAAGCGTCCAGGTGACTGGCGGAGGCGGAGGCGCAGGCGGAACCGTCACCTCGGTGAACGTCACCGTACCGACCGGACTCCAGGCCTCCGGCGGGCCCATTGTCACGGCGGGCACAATTGCCATCACCCTGGCATCCGGCTACAAGATACCGACTACTACGGAGGTCAGCAACGGCTCCACGGCATACGGCTGGGGAAACCACGCCACACAGGGCTATCTCAAGAGCATCACCAGCACGATGATCACCAATGCCCTGGGCTACACACCCGCCTCGAGTACGGTCGTCACTAACCTGCAGACCCGGATGACCGACGCAGAACACGACATTCGAAATCTCCAGGCCGCTGTTGAGGAATTAGGAAGCCCCTACTGCCACTCCGCGCCGAAGCTCAAGATTTTCACTGGAGTCTTAAAGAGAACCCAGACAGCTCTGGATCCAGCGATGACCATAGAGCACCCGCTCATTGGAAAGACTGGATTTCAGGTCGTGCTGATGGTTTACAGCAAGCGGAGAGGACGCAAGGACTCCAACTCTTCGAGAGACAAATCCCAATACCGCTCCGGATGGGGAGAGGCTCGAGGTAAGCTGGCGACAAATGCTCCGCTGTTGATAACTCCGAACAGCCAGACAGCGCGAGACTTTCATGAGGTCGGTATGATACTCGAAAACATCAGGGAGCACATTCTCCACAATTACATCTGCGGATACAATCTCCCGCTGAGTACGGTCCATGGATGGACCTGGGCCAATTTCAGGCAATACTACAGCAGCGACAGCTATCTCTACGGATTCGGAGCGCTGAGCAATTTTACTGGGCTGGAAACGGCCTTCATGAACAAGACAAAACGATGCAGGATCTTTGGATGGGCCATCCGATGGACGAATCCGGAGTTCTTGAAAATTTGGGATGACACTACAACGCTGGCGGAAACTACTCGAGAGATAGAAGACCCCGAACAGCAAGGCCGCATGGTCCCGCGTTACATTTACTCGCAGGTGGCGCCCTTCCGCGTCTTCTGCCTGCCGGACTCCGACAGCAAATGGACCCTGGGCATCCAGCTCCAGATGCTAACGCCCCCGACAAGCGGAAGATAAAAAAAGGGGCCCGCCTCCGATGGAGAGCCAGGCCCGAAGCAGCGCCTCCGATGGAAGTCGTGCTCGAGGGATCGCCTCCGATGGATAGACGAACCCGAGACAAAGATAGCAAAACCTCTGGACTTTGCAAAGCAACCAAATGAGCACCTGAAATAAAGCGCAGACGCGAAACCTTTAATAACTTGCCAACGCAATGAGCACAACGACCCTCAAACCCATACGACAGCGGACCAAGGTCACGCTCCCGACTACGCTCACCGACCACGACGTCCAGATGAGCTGGCCGGATTTTGACAGCATCAAGGCCTACATCTACTCCGAGGCCCAACGCATCATAACCGGCCCCTGCGAGACAGAGATAGACCCCCTGGACGATACGAACCTCATCTGCACCTATGGCGCAGACCGCGCCCAGCACCTCGGCATCCAGAGGCTGGTCGTAGTCGTCGAGATGGACGGCCAGAAAAACACCTACGATAAAAAGGCCTTCCGATTCGTAGCGACCACCGACGAGACACTCGCAGACGGCACTACCGTCCAGGAGGAAACCGCAGAGGTCGACATCAACGTCACGGACGTGAACTCCAGCATCCTCAACGGAGCCATCGCCGCAGCGCTTGCAGCCGCAGAGGCAGCAAACGAAGCCGCCGCTCACGTCCCCTACATCGGAGAGAACGGCAACTGGTTCGAATGGAGCGTAGCGCAAAACGACTACGTAGACACCGGAGTCAGTGCCACCGGCCCCCAGGGCATTCCTGGGCAGGACGGACGCGACGGAGCAGACGGCGGCGTCCTCTACCCGACCTTCGCCATTAACGGAGCGATGCACCTGCAGATGAACACGGAGCAGGAGACCAACCGGTTCGCCCTCACCGGCGCCGGGCATTTAACGGTAAACATTTAAATAGCATACGACAATGATCATAGACCTCGGCAAAGTTGCAATTACCCTCGGAGGGAATTGGAGCAACAACCAGAGCTACGAAGCCTTGACCTCCGTCCTCTACCGGACAGAGGACGGCGGAGACGGCTGTGGATACATCGCCAAGAAAGCGAACATCGCAGTCCCGCCTGGATCCGATGAAAGCGTCTGGGAGAAAATCGTCCAGACCGGCGCGAGCATCTATCAGCTCGCAGTCAAATACGGATACGTCGGCACAGAGGAGCAGTTCGTAGCCGCTTATAACGCAGCCGTCCAGGCCGCCGTCGACGCAGCCGGCGGAGTCACTGCCCTGGAGGAAGCCGTCGCAGCCGCTGAAGCCACCCGCGTCGCAGCCGAACAGGCCCGCGCCAATGCGGAGACCTCCCGCGCCAACGCAGAGGCAGCAAGGCAGAACGCAGAGGCGGGCCGCGTATCCGCAGAGACCTCCCGCGTCAACGCAGAGACCGCGAGGCAGAACGCCTCAGCCACCGCCGTAGCAGCCGCGAACACCGCAGCCGCCCTCGCTACGGAGAAAGCTGCCCTGGCGAATCAAAAGGCAGAGCTGGCCAACCAGAAAGCAGCGCTCGCAGCGGAAAAAGCTGCACTCGCAAACGAAAAGGCCGGCAAGGCAGACGCCGCCGCCGACCGATGCACAGAGCTGAACGACCACCCGATGCGCATCAACAGCAGCACCTTCCACTGGGAGATCTGGGATGAGGAAAACGACGAATACGTCGACACCGGCATCATGGCCACCGGCTCGCCCTACGCCACCTTCGAGGTGAACCAGAGCACAGGCCAGCTGGTCTGCACTACCGACAACACCTACTGCGGCCCGGACTTCTCGCTTAACGAAAGCACCGGCGAGCTCATATTGACAATTTAAAAACGACAACGAATATGTCCAACTCTACGAATCTGGGCCGCGTTATGCCGGTCGACAAAGGCGCCTACAACGCCGAAACCACCTACCAAAAACTCGACATGGTCCACACGTCGGACTCCACCTACGTGAGCAAGGTCGACAACAACACCGGCCACGCCGTGACCGACACCGACTACTGGACCTGCTACGCCAGCGGAGTCGCCGCCTCCGAAGCAGCTACCAACGCAAACACCAAGGCAGGCCTCGCTGATGATGCCGCAACTGCAGCAAACAGTGCAGCAGCATCTGCCACCGCCGCAGCCGCCCTGAACGCCACACCCTTCGAGGTGAGCGCAGAGCACATCGCGAAGCTCTGGGAGGAACTCCAGGCACTCAAAGACCGCATCGACCAGCTCGGCGACGCAAGGGCTCGCAGCCTTACCCTCGACAAGCTGTTCCAGATCTGCGGCCAGGACTTCTACACGGAGGGCTCCGGCGCTCCTACTACCGCGGGCATCTGCAAATTCGCAGAATACCACGACACCACGAACAACAAATTCTACAAGTACAACGGCTCCAACTGGGTAGCCCTTAACTAAAAATTATCATGGCATACGTAAAACCCGCAGATCCCGCCGCATGGGCCGCTCTTGAGAAATCCACCACCGAGAGCACCGTCGGCCTTATCGTTTCCACCCACGAAGCCGTCCGCAACGGAGTCAACGTCTTCGTGCGCATCCCCAAGGTAGGCGACATCGTCCTCCACGACAGCAACAACAAGGTCCACTTCATCGCCCTGGACACTTACAAGAGCCTGCCCTCCGGCTTCACCACCGTAGGCGTCGTAGCAGCCGTCAAGGGCCGCAAGGTGCTCATCGTTTACAAGGCCAACGCCAGCAAGAAATGGTCCGACGTTTACCGCTACATCGTCACCGGATGGACCGCAGACGGCCAGGACCACACCTGTGCAGTAACCTTGCACAACACCGCCGACGGCAACTTCACCTACAACCTCTCCAGCGAACTCTCCGAAGCAGAGCAGGTCACGGAATTCGCCGACCAGCTGAATAGCTGGCTGCTCGAGCATGAGCTGGCCAGCTACCACTACAGCGCCTACGAGGAGGACGGCAAGGTCTACCTCCAGCTGGACAATTACACCGAATACCAGAACACCACGACCATCGCCGGCCTGACGCTCACCGCTGCCATCGGCACAGAGCTCCCGGCCATCTCCACCGTCCCCAAGGTGGAGGGTAACGACACCTACTACGCCTACATCAACAAGGGCCGCTACACCGCCTACTCGGCCAGCAACGGAGCCACCCCGAGCGCAAACGTCACCGTCGCAGATGCCACAGTCAACAAGACCGCCTTCAAGACCAGCGCCTACTGCGCCGACCTTCGCACCCAGTTCTGCGCCGACACCTCGAACCCCACCGACGCCGAATACGCTGACTACGTCGGCTACCGCGTCGACCATTACGTAGGCATCGTCAACCCGAGCACCAGAGGCGTCATGGGCGAGCGTTTCCGTGACGGACACGCAAACACCTACGCTCTGGTCGGCAAGACCTACCTGGCTCAGGATACCACCCGGAAAGCCCTCTACCCCGCAGCCGAATACTGCGCCGCCGCAGGCTTCGCAGGCGTCAAGGGTCTCGAGCCCGGCGACTGGTACCTGCCGACCGTGGAGGAAATCGCCACGATCCTGGCGCCGGTCACCTACCCCGCTCCGGACGCTACCGCGGCATCCGCCGATAAGGTCAACCGCAGCCTCGCAGCCATCGGAGCCACCCAGATCGGCAACGGCTCGAACTTCTGGACGTCATGTCGGTACGACACCAGCAACGCCTGGCGCTTCAGCGGCTACGGCAGCGCCTACAGCAGCTACTTCTGCAACGGCTACCAGGCGGTTCCGGTCGCGCTTTTCGAGCTCGGAACGAGCGAAGAATAAAAAAAGGGACTCCTAAAACTTGAAACTTGCCCGGGCGACAGCCCGGGCTATAAAGCGAAAAAGACGTGAAAGGATTTGAAGCCCAGCAGGTATATAAAGATGCGAGCAAACTCATGACGCTCGCATACGAGGCCCAATTCTGCATGACAGCCGCCGACCGCATCATCTACGGCAACGACTTCAAGCAGGATGCCCGCCGCCTGGTGTCGCTTTTCGTCCTGGCCTGGGGCAGCTACACCAAACGCCTCGACCTCATCGACGATTTCATAGGAACCCTCGCAGACATCCAGGTCCTCTTCCGATGGATGAACGAGCACAACATCATCAAGCTCGCCAAGTCCGTCCGGAAAGAGGACCCGGCTACTGAAACCAAAAACCCTGGCTACATAAAGGACGAGATCGCCGATGCCATCAGCCGCATCGACGAGGGAATCAATAAGTGGAGACATAAAACAGAAGGCATGAAATACCCCGCACCAGAGGCATTCAGGACTGATTTAGATTAAAGGACCTCCGCTGTCATTTACAGCTACGAGCAAGATAGGAGGAAAATGAGAACCGCGGCTCGAACTTCTGGACGTCATGTCGGTACAACACCAACAACGCCTGGATCTTCAACGGCAACAACGGCAACGCCAACAACAACAACTTCTACAACGGCAACCAGGCGGTTCCGGTCGCGAATTAACCAGAGATCAGATGGCAACATTGACTGAAATACAGACAGCCCATAAGCACACGCCACTCGGTTCGGATAGCCTCGAATTCGAGATCCATCGCGAATGGCGCGAGCGAGAGCTGACGCAAAAAATCAATGCCCGCGAACTTCTGGTCTCCACTTATACCTTTATAGCCCCACACCCCCAGCCCCGGGAGGTCTTCGCCTGCGACCAGGACACCCGGGTCTCCGACCATTTCATAGACGATGACCTGCGCCCGATGCTCGAGGCACGGATGACCGACCGGACCTTTAACAACCGAGTCGGCTACGGCCCGGATGCAGCCATCAACCAGGTGATCTCCGACATCTACGAGGTCTCGGAGGGCTTCACCAAAGACGCCTGGATCATCAAGTACGACCTAACCGGCTACTTCCCCAACGCAGACCGGCAGCGGGCATACGATATGCTCCGCGAGGTCGTAGAGACCGACTACAAAGGTTCCGCCACCCGGAAAGACGACCTGCTCTACCTCATCAGGCAGGCAGTCCTGAGCGACCCGACCGCCCGCTGCCAGAAGCGCTCGCCGCTTAAAGAGTGGGAGGCCATCCCAAAGCATAAATCGCTCTTCAGCAAAGACCCCGGCATCGGTGGAGCCATAGGACGCCTCATCTGGCAGAACACGATGAACTACTACCTCGACGATCTCGACCACTGGGCCACGGACATCTGCGGCCTCCATTACACCCGGTTCGTCGACGATACGGTCATAGTCACCAACAACAAGGAGGCAACGCTGGCCCTGCTCCCGGAGATCCGGCGCCGGCTCGCCCTTCAGGGATGCCAGATGCACCCGCACAAATTCTACTGCCAGCATTACACCAAAGGCGTCGAATTCCTTGGCAGGCATATCCGGATGGACCGCGTCTACGTCAATAACAGGATCCTGCACAGGGCGCACGTCAAGATAGCGCAGCTGAACCACTGCCCGAGGCCTTCCAAGGTCCAGACCTTCCTGGCCAGCCTCAACAGCTACACCGGCCAATGCAAGAACGCCAACGCATACGGCGAGCTGCGGAACCTGCTCGAGCGCATCAGCCCGGAGTGGGCCAAATACGTCCACTACAACGATGAGCGCAAGTGCCTGCAGGCGAACCCGGGCTACACCTTCCGCGAACAGCAAAACAAATTGTACCATATTAAATCCCGAAAACACCATGACACCCAGCGAAAAAGAACAACTGCTGCTGCAGCTCGACGCCCAGCGCCTGGAGGCACAGAACTGCCTCAATGACACCGACTACATCGACAACCAGCTCGTCGAGGGAGTCGACGTAGACACCAAGTTCAACGACACCGAGAAATACCCTCAGTTCGAGGGTGACTGGAGAGGCTACCGCGCTGCAAAGCGTGACGCCGTCCGCGAGCTCGCTGCCGAGATCAAGAGAGTCCAGGAAATCGTCCCCGAGGAGCCCGAGCACGAAGCGCCTGAGCCCCCCAAAACACCAGTGGAGGAGTAAGCCATGGACTGGAGCCAAATTATCTCGAGTCTCATAGAGACCGGCGGATTCGCCGCTCTCTTCATTGTGATCATTACGGCGACTGAGAAAAAGAGCGCCGCAATCCTCGAGAACGCCAAGGCCCTTGCGCAGAGCTACAAGGACCTGGCGGACGAATACCAGAGCCGCGAAGCTGAGACCCAGAAGCTGCTCCAGAAGAAAGAGACGGAGCTGCTCAACCAGATCAAGATGAACAGCGGCCTGCGCCACAGCTTAGATGACGCCCACACCGAATGCGCCGTCGCCAAGCTGATGTACTGCAAGAACAGCAAATGCCCCCAGAGAGACCCGCCCTTCGGAAAGGATGCAAACCTCATCGTCAAGGAAATGGAGGGCAAGACACAGAAACGATACAACCTGAAAGAGAATGGGAACAATTAGCAAAAACTTCAGCTACCGCGAATTCGAGGCAAGCGAGACCGCCGACAGGCAGGGCATCATAAACGTAATCAACTCCGCCCAGGTCCGGGACGCCATCCAGGCCCTGGTGCTGACCGTCCTCCAGCCGCTCCGGGACGCATGGGGCCAAGGGCTCCACGTCAACTCCGGCTATCGCTGCCCAGCGCTGAACGCAGCCGTCGGAGGGACCGTCACCTCGCAGCACGTCAAAGGCGAGGCCGCAGACATCAAGGCCCCACATCCCATCAAGCTGGCCCAGCTGGCCTACGACCTCGGCTTGCCCTACGACCAGATGATCATCTACCCGACCTTCGTCCACTTCAGCCATAAGCTCTCCGGGACGCAGCGCAGGCAGATACTCTACAACAAGAGCTACCGAGGCAACCACGTCAAAACTTCAAAAAAGTAAGCAAAATGAGCAAATTCCGTAACTTTTTGGACAAAATCCGCGAGATTTGGAACAAAATCGTCGCTTTTCTTACAAAGATACCCCTGGACAAATGGCTCCACTTCATAGCCGGCGACCTCACTGCCGCCTTCGCTTTTTGCGTTTTCGGATGTAGGTGGGCCGTCGCCCCGGCCATCTTTGTCGGCATCGCAAAGGAAGCCTTTGACTACGCCACGACCAAGAAAATAGAATGGCTCGACCTCCTGGCCACAGCCATCGGCGGCCTGATCATCCAGATCTTCATATGGATTTAAAGACCATACTCCTCAGCATCGCCATCGGCCTGGCCCTGGCCTCCGGACTTTTTGTAGGCTTTCGTGCCGGAGAGCGCAAGGCCGGGCCTCCAGGCGAGCCGACCATCCAGCGAGATACCGTCTGGCGCCGAGACACCATCCGGATAGCCGCTCCGACCCCAAAGCCCATCAGGATCCACGACACCCTCTGGCTGCCAGCGCCGGTACCACCGGACACGACAGGCCACCGGCCCGACACCGTCTACGTGCCGGTACCACGGCAGACCGACTACTACCACGGCGAGCAATACGAAGCCTGGGTGACCGGGTACAAAGCCGTCCTGGACAGCGTCCACGTTTTCCAGAACACCGCCGTCGTTGAGGTGCCGGTCGAGAAGATCGTCTACAAGACGAAGCGCTGGGGCATCGGCCCCCAGGCGGGAGTAACCTACTCGCCCGGAGCTGGAGTCATCCCATACGTCGGACTCGGAATCCACTACAACATACTGGCATTTTAAGCCAGCGCAGCACCCACCCTCCTCTCCTCCTTTTTTCTCTTCCCGCCGCCACCGGAGTCACGCCAGGCCCCGGTGGTTTTTTTTGCACTATCTTTGAAAAAAGTTTGCATAATTCAAAAATAAGTATTACCTTTGATACCAGAAAGAACAACAAAAACAGAATACCATGACAACCTACGAAAACAAGCTCAAAGCCAGCGTCGCCTACAACACTGACGACTACTTCCTCAATTGCGAGATTCTCCCCGCCGGAGTCCAGCCCCTAATGATCAAGACCAGCATCCTGGCCTACGCCGCCCTTCAGCAGGTCAACGCCATCGCCATGGACCGCGCCGGCGCCCTGGTCTTTTACATGGGCCCCCGAAACTGGGAATACACTCCGAGCGAGACCAACTGCCGAATCGCCCTGGAATGGATTAACAACAACTTCGACAAGCTCTTCCCGGAAGACTAAGCCATTACCCTAAAATAGAATCATTCTAAAATACGAAAGCCATGAACAACTTAGAAGAAATCGCCAAAATCCCAGGAGCCATAGTGACCCGGGACGCCTTCGGAAACATCATATCCGTAGAGCATAAGACGCCCGATCCGGTTGAGGTTGACCCGCTGCTGGAAAAACCGGAGACCCCGAGCTTCATCAACATTGTCTGCGCGCGCTCGCACGGAAAGACCGATGAGCTCTCAAAGAGGATCGCTCAGGAGCTGGCCGAGAAAATCCCCGCCGGGCATGAAATCCAGGACATCCAAATAGACCCCTTCAGCCCGCCAGGCGCGACCACCGTCATCGTCAAAACCGGCAGAGGCGGAGCTCGCAAAGGAGCAGGACGCAAGCCGGACCCGGACAAACGGACGCTGCTCAGCTGCCGGGTAGCACAACCAACCCTCCAGCTGCTCAAGGAGACCGCAGAGGAAACCGGCCAGGGCATCGGAGCCGTCCTGGATTTCATCGTTGAGGACTACAAGCGCAGAGTCGAAGCCGAATAGGGACACCAAACCGAGAAACCACCTGAGCCGTTATGACACCAAGAGAGCCGACAGGGCAACGGCAAACCGCCACCCAGAGCCGTAGAGGACCACTATGACACCATATGAGCCGAAGCGGCGAATCTCGTCCTCTCCGCAAGGACCGCTGGAAATCAGCGGATTAGCAAAAAAGGACACCAATAGGACACCAAAACGCCCTACTGGTGCCTTTTTTTTATACCGTCAAAGAGGGACATCGCCTCCGCTTTCGCAGAGTTTGAAATGGCTTTGTAGGGCGCCATGGCGCGCTCATCTGCATGGCCGGTCCACTCCCGAACCACATCCGACGAAATGCCCAGGCCAAGCGCAAGGCAGACAAAAGTACGCCTGCCGGCATGAGTTGAGACCAGCTCGTACTTCGGACGGACCTCATCATGACGCACCGAGCCAGAATACCAGGTGAGATGCACCGGCGAATCAATGCCGCATTCTTTACAGAGGTCGTGGATGTTCCTGTTCATAACCTGGTTTGAAATCGGAGGGAAAACGCGCCGGTCTTCATACGACTCGTCCAGGAACCGCCAAAGGATGTCCTGGCTCCAGCGATTGAGCTGGATGGTCAAAGGCTCCGCCGTTTTCACCGTAGTCAGGGAGAACGACGTCTCGCCCACATCCGGCCAGCGGAGGTTCATGGCATCCGAATAGCGCAGGGAGGTGAAGCAACAAAAGCAGAAGATGTCCCGGACCTGGCCGCGGAAAGGATCCGCCGAAGCATCCCACTCCCAGAGGCGCATGAGCTCGTCCCAGGTCAAATAGATGACCGGACGCTGGGCCGCCTTGAGGTGAGGACGGAACTGCCTGAAATCAGCGGAGCACAGGCCGCGAGCCTCCGCCCAATTCAGGAACCAGCGAAGATAGCCCATCTGCTTGTCAAGCGTCGAATTTTTGTGGCCACGATCGTCCCGGAGAAACGCAACATAAGACGCGAGGCCAGCCTCGTCAAAGTCGGACCATTGGAGCGCCGGACGCCACGCCTGCAGGTGCCTGCGCACGACGCGCATCTTCATATATGAGGCGTCGCTCCAGGAATTCTTTGTACCCTGCTCGGAGCAGAACCGGTCAAAGGCCACAAACACGTCCTCGGAGGCCTGGACGGAAGCGTCGGCGGAGAGCTTCGCATGAAGCGCTGCCCGGACGTCAGGCACGGAGGGAAAGACCTCACGGTCCGAGAAATCCGCGAACACAGCATCCACCGCATCCCGGTACCGGACAATCTCAGCATTTATCGTTGAGGCAGGAATGCGCCGGGCGCCATGAAAGGATCCGGAGACGCAACGCTGCGCTGCGGCATCCCATCGCTCAGGATTCACCCGGTAGCCGGTGTTCACCGTCACAATGAAACGCGAGCTCCCCCATTTGACACGACACTGCAGCTGAGGATCCAGCTCCCGGTCATGCCGATGCAGGGCGAACAGGACACGATAACGCAGGGGCGCAGCCATTACTTCCCTTTTTGATACCCTTCTATAATAGCCAGGAGCCGGTCGATGTGCTCCTGGCTTTTTGTGTTTTGAGCCTGGGCCTCACGGAGAGCAGCCACCAGGCCGGCATCCGCAGAGACCGTCTGGTCGTGGCCGTTATTGACCGTATTATTGTCTCCGACCACAGCGGACTCTCCGGCCAGGAGAGAAACGTCCCAGCCCCGATCATTATGGAGCAGGCGGTAGAGCTTGTCTTCAGGCAGCGGAACGCGCCCGGTTTCGATTTGAGAGATAAAGGCCTTTTTGGTGCCCAGAAAGTCGGCGACTTCCTCCTGGGTGATGCCGTTGTATTTCCGGAACGCCCGGACATTAGGAGATTTTTCCATGGCTGAAAATAAATAACGATTCTTTACGAAACTTTTTTGCGAAAAGTATAGGAATTTACGATATTTTGCTTAACTTTGCATCAAGAAAGTAAAGAAAGTAAGTGCAAATTTAGTAAAAACCTTTAACACTCAAAGCAATGGCAACGAAAACTACCAGAGAAACCGAGCTCGAGCTCATCAAGAAACTCTACGAACTGAACGGCTACTTCACCGCCGCCTTCACCAAGGCCGACATCGACCTCATGGAGCGAAACATCAACGCCGACTACGACCTCCTCTGCGGAACCAGCCGCGACGAGAGCACTAAGATCGCCAGGCTCCACAACCAGCTCGAAATCGCAGACAAGGACATCTACGAAAAATCCCACCTCATCAGCGACCTCACCACCGAGCGCGATGCGGCCATAGCAAACTACCGCTCCGCCAGGCAAGACAACGACGACCTGCAGAACGACCTCTACGAGAAAGCCCATGAGGTCGAGCGCCTCAAGATGCAGATCATCCGCCGCGACCTGATGCTCGGCAAAGAGCTCACCGCAGACCAGAGGCAGAACGTAATCGAGACGCTGGAGGGATACGAAGACTAACAACGTGGCGGGGTAGCGCAGACGGTCAGCGCGTCGGATTCATAATCCGGAGGCCGCAGGTTCGAGTCCTGCCCCCGCTCCCGAAACCTTAATAACTACACAAATGCAAATCATTAAGCACACCACCGGCAAAAACATCGGCCAGATCTCCGTCCTGAACACCATCGACACGATGGAGGTCGACGAAATCTGGGAGACCTCCGTCGATGAGGTCAAGCTCGGCTACGTCCAGGTCTGCTGCTCCAAGCACGGAGCCGCGACCGGTAAGCTCTTCTGGGTATCCGCCCCCAAGGATGCCAACGGCAAGATCATAATCAAAAGAACCAAATAGCCATGAAAAAGACCATCATCAACGGAGCCCTCGGACTCTTCGCCGCCATCGCCCTCGTTTGCATCTGCAGCGAGCCGGCCACAGGCACAAGCCTCGGCGCCTGGATCCTTTGGGAGAGCGCATGGATGACCGCCCTCATCCTTGACGCCAAGCTCTTCGACTACCTCGACAAAAAGAGCAGCACCCGATGAGTGAGATGTATTGCATCCTCTGCCACGGCAGGGGACTCGACCAGCACGACCACACCTGCGGACGGTGCAAAGGGACCGGCTTCGAGCCGGAGACCTTCGAGACCGGACGCGGACCCGCAGGATGCCATGCTTTGAACAATAATTTACTTTCCCAGACGGAGTCCGCCCGCCACCATAGCAGGAGCGTCCAGAGAGACGCCTCCCAGGACGCTCCCCAGCTGTGGTAACAACGCGAAACGATTAACACGATACCACGATGAACGACACAATCACCATCCCCCGAAACGAGCTCCAGGAGCTCATCGAGAAAAGCGTCCAAAAGGCGCTCAACGCACAGCCCCAATGGGTCAGGGGCATCGAGGGCCTGCAGCAGATCTTCAGCTGCTCCGCCTCCACCGCCAAACGCATCAAGAAAAGCGGCACGATCCGCAAAGCCATCCGTCAACAGGGCCGGACTTTCATGACCAACGCCCCGCTGGCGCTGGAACTCTACGGCGCTCGCAACAGCCGAAACACTCTTTAATATCAATATTATGGACCCTATCCAGATCAACATCACCATCGGCCTGAACGAGAAGACCCTCACGGCTCTCCAGGCCCTCACCGGCGGCAGAGGCGACAAGCCCAAGGCTGAGCCCGCCACCGAGACCAAACCCGCACCGCGCCAGGTGGAGACCAAGCCGGCCAAAGCTCCGGAGACAAAGGAGCCCGAGCAGGCAGCTGCACCCGAGCCGGAAAAGCCCGCCGAGATTTCCGATGAGGAACTCCGGGCCGTCCTCTACAAAGCCCGCAAGTCGTCCCCGACTGCAGCGCAGACCATCAAAAACGTAATCTTCCCCGAGTTCGGAATCACGACCAGCATCGAGTGTCCGATGGAGCAGAGAGCGCAACTCGTCGCCAGGTTAAACAGCATAGCATCATAACACCATGCCGACAGATCACGCAATCCTCGCTCCATCGGCCTCCAAACGCTGGATGACCTGCCCTCCTTCCGCAAGGCTGGAGGCGCAGGTCCCCAGCAAGGAGACCGCCTACACCCGAGAGGGCACCATAGCCCACTCGATGGCAGAATGCCTGCTCCGGCTTGCCCTAACAGAGAAATGGCAGAGCTGGAGAGAAGACTACCCGGACAAATTCAAAATCGCCTACGACGACGTCACCGGCAAGCCCGCCCACATGATGGGCTACAACGAAGAACTCCGCAAAGTGGTGGATACCGCCCTGGCGGAGGAATTCGACCCCTGGGAGATGTTCGAGACGGTCTACTACAACTACTGCCGGTTCGTCTTTGAGGACTACCTCGAAGCCAAGGCGGAAGACCCGCAGGCCGTCCTGCTCATCGAACAGAAGCTCAAGCTCACGGAGTTCATCCCGGAGGGCTTCGGATCCAGCGACGCCGTCCTCATCTGGGGAGACACCCTCCAGGTCTACGACCTCAAATACGGCAAAGGCGTCAAGGTGGACGCAGGCTGGAACACCCAGATGATGTGCTACGCCATCGGAGCCCTCTGCGGCCCCGGAGAGATGTACGACATCGAGACCGTCCGGATGACCATCATCCAGCCACGCCTCCACTGGGTAAGCACCTGGCAGCAGCCGGCAAAGAACCTCTGGGGATGGGCAGCGCAGGAACTGCGCCCCGCCGCCGTAATCGCATACAGCGGAGCCGGCGAATTCACCCCGGGCGACCACTGCCGCTTCTGCAACATTGCTCCCCGCTGCAAGGCACTCGCAAAGAAAGCCGCCACCCTCAACGCGAACAGAGGCGACACCGCCCTGATGACCAACGCCGAGATCGCAGAGGCGCTCATCAACGCCCAGGCGCTCAAGAGCTGGCTCTCCGGGCTGGAAGCCTACGCCTTGGAGAAAGCCCTCGAGGGCGAGACCTTCCCGGGATTCAAGATCGTGGAGGGCCGCAGCGTCCGGGCCATCTCCGACCCTGCCGAAGCGATGAAGATCCTCGCCACCGCAGGCTTCGACGAAGCAAGCTACTGCAAGCCCAAAGAGCTCAAGACAATCACCGACCTTGAGAAGCTGCTCAAGAAAAAGGGATTCCAGGAACTGCTGGGCTCCTACGTTATCAAGCCCCAGGGCAAACCGACCCTCGTAGAGGAATCCGACCCCAGGCCCGCTATGAACAGCTCGAGCAGCGCCGAGGAAGACTTCAAAGACATCCAGTAATGAAACGCATCCACACCCAAGCGAAAAAGGCCCGCAGGGCCTCCGGGTTTCACAAAGGACCCGCGCCAAGCCAACAGAGCCAGAGGCGCTATGTTAAGCGCTATGAGCTCCAGCCGAAACGGCCCAAGACCTTCGGCCTCCAAATCGTCCGCCACCAGAGGGTCCGGTTCAAAAAGGACCAATTCGGCGCACCGGTCTACAAGACAATCAACCACGCAGCAACCGATTGAGCCCTATGAGCGTATCAGGATACCCAAAGGTCGGGAAATGCAGCGCAAGAAACTGCCCGCACCTCAAATACATACCAGGGGCCAAAGCCCGCTGCTGCAGCATCGGAGGCGCAGGACGCAAGCCCATCAGCTTCCAACTCATTATCAAATGCCCCTTAAATCATCCGGTAGTATGAAGAACAAACCCCTCAAGCACGAATACCGCCCCGAGTTTTTCACCCCGGGCATTATGGTCAGCTGGCTGGACGAATTCAGCGGCAAGACAGCCGTAGCAATGCTCACCGGGCCGGGCTTCTTCATCGCCGCCGTAAACTTCAGCGGAGACAGCCAGATGGATCCAGACGAGGACGGCGATATGCACCGCATCTGGTGGAGCGACGAGCTCCCCAGCGGCATCAAGATCCACACCGCCAACCAGGCAGAGGTCAACAAATTCATCGACCTGCTCTGGGCTAACGGGCTCCCGGATCCAAAGGAGATCTTCACCGCAGACCCGGACATCGCTCGCCTCTTCGGGCCCATCACCTACAGCCGCCACGGATACTACGTAGCAAAGACGCCCGCAGAGGTTCTCAACGACTTCGAAACACGACTCAAGATTCACTCAACCATTTAAAACGACAAACGTCATGAACGAAAACACCACAACGAAAGCGACGATCGGCGAGGTCCGATTCAGCTACTGCCACCTCTTCACCCCTGAAGCAGTCGGCGAAAGCAACGACAAAAAGTACAGCGTAGTGCTCATCATCCCCAAGAACGACAGCGCCAACCTGGCCAAGATCAAGGCCGCGTACAACGCAGCCCTCCAGGCCGGCATCGCCCAAAAGTTCGGAGGCAAAAAGCCCCTCGGACTCAAGAGCCCCCTGCGTGACGGAGACGAAATGTTCACCGATTCCGACGGCATCGAGAAGCGCCTCAAGGGCGACGAATTCCAGGGCTGCTACTACCTCAACGCAAAGAGCAGCACCAAGCCCGGAGTCGTCAAGCGCGTCAAGCTCAACGGCGAGAACAAACTCGTCGAGGTCGCAGATGAGCAGGAGGTCTACAGCGGCTGCTACGGCTTCGCCAGCATCAACTTCTACGCCTACAACAACGCCGGCAACCGCGGTATCGGAGTGGGCCTGAACAACATCCTCAAGACCCGCGACGGAGACTTCCTCGGTGGGCGCTCCAGCGCGCAGACCGACTTCGGCGGCATCGACCTGGATGCTTACGACAACCCGGAGGCCTGGGAAGAAGACCTCCCGGAGTAAACAAAACCCTATGACAGCCGGGAAAGACCGGCACTTCGGTCGGATGGTATAATGGTATAATCGCCGCCGGTGGAAATCTGAGAGCAAGCAGCGCCGAGTGGAGATGCGGGTCCGACTCCCGCTCCGACCACCAAACCCTTAAAGATTTAAGAAATGAAAGCCTACATCGTAAATCCCGACACCAACCAGCTCATCAGCATCGAAAGCTGGGCCAAAGACGCAGACCCGACCAGGGCCGAGCATCTCGCAGTCAAACTCGAAAACGGAGTCACCTACATCCTCCCCAAAAAGAGCCTCGGACGCTTCGACTGGGAGGCCGCGAACAGGATGGCCGAGGAATACCACCCCGCAGGATTCCAGGGCCTCAAATTCAGGCTCCCGACTCGCAAAGAATTCATCGACCTCTACGACGCCCGCTTCCTTGGAGGGCTCGACGAAGCCATCCAGCTCGTAGGCGGAGACATCATGGGCCCGCACTGGTACTGGACCTCGGAGCGAGACGCCAATCCGAACTACGACACCAACTTCGCCTGGGTCTTCTACGGCTACAACGGCCTCGCCTACTACTACTACGGCTTCTGCAGCGGCTTCCAGGCGGTTCCGGTCGCGCTTTCAATTGATTACTAAGGGGCCGCGAAGCGGCACCGTCCTACTTCTTAACTGCCTGGGCGCGAGCCCAGGCATTATATCCCACACGCCATGCAGGACCTCCACATAGACATCGAGACCTTCAGCCCGGAGCCCATCGCCGACACCGGACTCTACAAATACGCCGCCTCGGACGACTTCGAAATCCTCCTGGTCGCATATGCCAAAAATGACGAGCCGACCCAGATCATAGACCTGGCCAGCGGAGAGAAAATGCCCCGCTGGTTCGTTGAGGCCCTCCTGGACCCCAACGTCCGGAAGATAGCGCATAACGCAGCCTTCGAGAGGATCTGCTTCAGCAACTACCTCCGCCGGCGCAGCATCCTCTCTGCGGGCCAATGGCTCGACCCGACACAATGGCACTGCACCATGGTCCAGTGTTCCCGCTGCGGGCTCCCCCTGAGCTTGGCAGAAGCCGGCGCAGCCCTCGGACTCGCACAGCAGAAGATGACAGAGGGCAAGGCCCTCATCAAGCTCTTCTGCACACCGAAAGCAACGAAATCCGCCGCCGGACTTTTCGAGGATGACGGACGGAACCACCTCGAAGACTTCCCAGACAAATGGGCTACCTTCAAAGCCTACTGCGTCAGGGACGTCGACGTCGAGCGCCAGATAGACAAAGCAACCGCCTGGTACCCGGTCTCCGAATTCGAGCAGCAGCTCTACGCCATAGACCAGCGGATCAACGACCGCGGAGTTCTCCTGGATATGGAGCTGGTAAATAACGCCGTCCGGGCCGAAACCATCCACACCGCCCGCCTCAACGAGGAGGCCATGAAGCTCACCGGCCTGAGCAATCCGAACTCCGTCCCACAGCTCAAACAATGGCTCTCCGAGACCACCGGCATCTCGCTCACGACTCTCAACAAGAAAGACCTGCCGGACATTCTCAACGCCACCAACGACCCTCGCGTCAAGAGAGTCCTCCGGATCCGGGCAGAAATGGGCAAGACCAGCAACAAAAAGTACGAGGCGATGCGCTGCATCGTCGGCAAAGACAGCCGCGCCCGCGGACTCCTGCAGTTTTATGGCTCCAGGACTGGCCGCTGGGCCGGGCGCCTGGTCCAAGTCCAGAACCTCCCGCAGAACCATATCCCGGACCTCGACCTCGCCCGCCGCTGCCTCAAGGAAAACGACATCGAGATGCTCGAGCTCGGATACGGCAACGTCCCGGACACGCTCTCCCAGCTCATCCGCACGGCCTTCATCGCCCCGGAGGGCAAGACCTTCGCCGTCTGCGACTTCAGCGCCATCGAAGCCCGCGTCCTCGCATGGCTCGCCGGAGAGACCTGGGTGCTCGAGGCCTTCAAAGCCGGCAAGGACATCTACTGCGAGACCGCGGCCCAGATGTTCCACGTCCCGGTCGAGAAGCACGGCAGGAACGCAGAGCTCCGGCAGAAAGGGAAGATCTCCGTCCTCGCCCTCGGCTACGGCGGAGGCGTCAGCGCCCTGGATGCCATGGGAGGCAAGCGCCAGGGAATGACCGAACAGGAGGAGGCAGACACCGTCCGGAAATGGAGGGCCGCGAACCCCCGCATCGTCGAATTCTGGGCAGATGTTGAGGCCGCAGCAAAGGAATGTGCAATCACCAAGGCGACCACACACGTCGGACGCCTGGAGTTCAAGATGCGAGGCAAGACGATGACCATTCAGCTCCCCAGCGGACGCCTGATCAGCTACCCGGACATAGAGCCCTCTACCAACCGCTTCGGAAGCGCAAGCCTCCGGTACCACGGCCTCAACCAGACCACGAACAAATGGAGCTGGATAGAGACATACGGAGGGAAGCTCACCGAGAACATCACCCAGGCCACCGCCCGGGACTGCCTCGCAGAAGCGATGAAATCCGTGACCTTCAGCGGATACGACATCGTCTTCCACGTCCACGACGAGATCATCTGCGAGGTGCCAAAGGAGAACGAGGGCAAAGCGCTCTCCCACATTTGCGGCCTCTTTTCCAACAACGCCAGCTGGAACCAGGGCCTGCCCCTGAACGGAGCCGGATACACCACACCATACTACCTCAAGGATTAGAGATGAAAAAAGAGAACACCAGCTCCGGCGTCCAGGACGCCATCGAATACATCCGCAAGAGGATGGCAGAAAAGAATCCACCGCCGGAGCCAACCGTAGGCAATTACTTCAAAATCCACCCAGACCATGCAGCGCTCATACATCCCCTACTTCGCCCTGGAAGCTGAGAACGAGATCCTCCGGGATAAGCTCAGCGCCGTCAGGCAGGCCATAAAAAACACCCCCCCCCAGGAACTGAAAGAGACACTCACCAGCATTTTAGCAGATAGATACAATGGCAGAAAAAGAGTATAACATCTCCGTCGGACGCTCCAGGACCGAGACCGCATGGATGCCGAAAGCAACCACCTGGGCAGCGCTCAAGACGAGACTCCAGCACAACAAACGCACGGCGGAAAGCGTAGCGGACTACCGTGCCATGACCCGGACCCAAAAAGGCAAGGTCAAGGACATCGGAGGCTTCGTAGGAGGCACGATCAGCGGAGGCCGGCGCAAGGCGGACAGCATCACCGCCCGCAGCCTCATCACCCTGGACATCGACTACGGCCAGGCCGACACTCCGGAGGTCATAGAGGACGCCCTCTACGGAACCGCCTGGGCGCTTTACAGCACACACAGCCACACGCCCGAAGCACCGCGCTACCGCCTGGTACTCCCGCTTTCCCGAGAGGTCACCCCAGAGGAATACGTACCGCTGGCCAGACGCATAGCGAGCATAATAGACATTGACATCTTCGACAGCTCCACCTACGAGCCCTGCCGGCTCATGTACTGGCCCAGCTGCCCCCGGGACGGCGAGTTCATCTTCAAAGACAGCGAGGGCGAGCCGGTCGACGTTGAGGACATCCTCGCGAGCTACGGCGACTGGCGCAATATCGCAGAGTGGCCGATGGACCGCAGGACCCTCCGCCTGGTCCAGGGCAACGGCTCCAAGCAGGAAGACCCCACTCTCAAGTCCGGAGTCATCGGAGCCTTCTGCCGGACCTACGGCATAGCGGAAGCTATCGCCGAATTTCTGCCGGACGTCTACGAGCCCACAGGCCACGACGACCGCTACACCTTCATCGGAGGATCCACGGAAGCCGGCCTCGTCACCTACGACGACAAATACGCCTACAGCCACCATGGAACAGACCCCTGCTGCGAAAAGCTCTGCAACGCTTTCGACTTGGTGAGGATCCACAAATTCGGAGGGCAGGATCAGGACGCAGACATCAACACCCCGGTGGCCAAGCTCCCCAGCTTCGTCTCCATGGAGCGCTTCGCCCGCGAGGACCCCAAAGTCTCCGGCCTCATCGCAAAGGAAAAGATGCACTCCCTGAGCGAAGACTTCAAAGACGTCCCGGACGATGAGACCGACTGGATCGAGGAGATGCAGATGGACGAGCGCCGTAAGAACTTCCTCCCCTCACCCTTCAATTTCGGACTCATAGTCCGCAACGACCCGCGCCTCAAAGGCTGCACCCGCCGCGACCTTTTCAGGGGCCGGGACGTCGTCGTAAAAGATCTCCCATGGAGACCTGCCGGCCTCGACCCCTACTGGACCAACAGCGACGACAACGGCCTCATAGACTTCGTCTCCAAGAACTACCAGCTGACCGGGAAGACCGCCCTGCTGGACGCCAACGACCTCGCCACCAGCCAGGACTGCTATCACCCGGTCCGGGACTACCTCAACGCCCTCGAATGGGACGGAACGGAGCGCCTGGACACCATGCTCATAGACTACCTCGGAGCCGCAGACACGGAGCTCACCAGAGCGATGACCCGCAAGCACTTCACCGCCGCCGTAGCCCGCGTCATGGATCCGGGCTGCAAGTACGACTACGTCCTGACGCTCATAGGCCCGGAGGGCATCGGCAAGTCCAGCCTCATCCGCACGATGGGCAAAGGGGAATGGTTCGACGACAGCCTCACCAGCATCGAGGGCAAGGACGGCATGGAGCAGATCCGCGGCAAATGGCTGGTGGAATTCGGTGAGCTCACCAACTACAAGAAATCCACCAGCGAAGCCTACAAGGCCTTCATCTCCAAGCAGGAAGACAGCTACCGCCCTGCCTACGGACGCAAGACGGAGACCTACCCGCGCCAATGCGTATTTTTTGCCACGACCAACGAGCGCGCCTTCCTCAAGGGCGACACCGGGAACCGGCGATTCTGGGCCGTGGAATGCGATGTCGATGTCGTGAGCCGGGACGTCTGGGATGAGCTCGCCGGAAACGTCGACCAGATCTGGGCCGAAGCCGTCCAGCGCTACCGCGAACATGAGCCGCTCTACCTCAACCACGCCCTCACCATGGAAGCCCGCCGACTCCAGGAAGAATTCAACGAGGTGGCGGCTGATGACCGCGCCGGCATGATCGAGGCCTTCATTCGCAAAGAGCTGCCGACCACCTGGGAGTCCATGACCATGCGCCAAAGGCAGGACTGGTTCAAAGTCTCCAGCGAAGCGGAGAGCACGGAGCCCAGGATGAAGCGCGAGACCATCTGCGCCGTTGAGGTCCTGGTGGAGCTCTTCGGACAGCAGCTGGATGAACGCACCCGGTACCGGACCAAAGAGATAAACCAGATCATGAGAGAGATGCCCTGCCTCGAGCAGGCCGGGCGCTCCTACGACAAAGTATATGGGCGCCAGCGCCGATTCAAAATCCTACCAGAATGAGACCCGACAACTTCCTGACCCGCTGCGCCATCTACAGCGCGCCAATGTATTATCAAAAACAAAAAACCTTCGAAGCCATGAACAGCAGACAAGAGTGGAAGGACCTCCGGAGCTGCACGACTCCGGGCCGGATGCGCCACGCGAAAAAACGCATCACCGCCCTGGGCTATCACATCACCAGGGAAAACAAATTCGAGCTCGAATTCCGCTACAAATGCGAGACCGTCCGGTTTAATCCCTTCACCGGATGGGCCTCCGGGAAGACCATCCAGGATGGCCGCGGGCTCCAGAACCTCCTCAACCAAATAGCCCCAAATTCCGCCCGATGATGAAGCCGCACAAAGCCACCGGACACTACGACCGCGCAGGCGTAATGATCCACCGCCACGACTGCGTCCTGGTAGGCGCAGAGGGAGAGAAATGCAGGCCGGCATATGTCCTCCTTCAGGGCCGGAACTGGATCCTCTGGTATGGGGAGCACAAGACCGAATCCATCAATAACCACGGCGCCGAAAGGCTCCTGGTGATACCTCCGAAAAAGGCCCAAAAGAGGGCCTGATTTTTATGGGACAATAGCATGGGACAATGCCGAAATCATGGGACAATGAAAAACGGCCAAAATGGGACAACAAAATTATTGTCCCACGATTGTCCCGAGGATTGTCCCACCGCTAAAATGCCAAAAGCCAAAGAGTTAAACCCAAAATGGGACAATGGGACAATAAAAATGGAGAAGAAACATAAAATAGCTACTATGTCGGAAACGCAATTAAAGGGCGACATAAATGGGCCTGTACGAGTTTATACGCGCGCGCGAGTCCATTGTCCCGAGGAAAGCGAGAAGACCCTGGAAAAGAAGCTCCGGGAACAAATCAAAAAAAGAGGCGGGCTGGCCCTCAAGCTCCTGAGCCAACTCCACCGAGGACTGCCAGACAGGATAGTCCTCCTGCCCCATGGCATCATCTACTTCGTCGAGCTCAAGAGCACCGGCAAAAACCCCACCGAACTTCAGGAGCACTGCCACAGGCAGCTCCGGGCTCTGGGCTTTTCTGTGGTGATCATTGCGAGCAGCGAAGCCCTCACGAATTTCCTCACAATCGTAGACTTTGAGCTGGCTGAAATCCGAAGCCGCAGGGGAAGATGAGATACACGCCACACGCATATCAGGAGCGCGCCACGCAGTTCATTATAGACCACCGCTACTGCGCCCTTTTCCTGGACATGGGCCTGGGCAAGACCGTCGCAACCCTCACGGCGCTCCAGGCCCTGAAAGAGGACTACTTCGAGATAAACCACACCCTGGTCATAGCGCCAAAGTCGGTGGCCCGGAATACCTGGACCGGAGAGTCCAACAAATGGGACCACCTGCGGAGCCTCAAGATCAGCGTCGTCATGGGAACACCGGCCCAGAGACGGAAAGCCATTGAAGCGGAGGCGGACATCTACGTCGTGAACCGGGATAACGTCAAATGGCTGGTGGACTATTGCGACCTTGAGCTGACCCGCTGGCCTTTTGACAGCGTCGTAGTCGACGAGAGCTCCAGCTTCAAAAACCCACAGAGCCGCCGGTTCAAAGCCCTCCGACGGATGTGCTTTTGCATCCGGCGGATGGTCCTCCTGACAGGCACACCGAGCCCCAACGGACTGATGGACCTCTGGGCACAAATTAACCTCCTGGACTACGGCAAGCGCCTGGGCCGGACCCTTACGATGTACCGTCAGGAATACTTCAGGCCCGGACGCCACAACTGCCACGTCGTCTACGAGTGGATACCCCGGCCCGGATCCAGGGAGCGAATCACCGAGAAGATCTCCGACATCTGCCTTTCCATGCAGGCCGAGGACTACCTCGAGATGCCGGACCTCATCCAGGCCGGTACCACCATCGCTCTGACCGGCCCGGAGATGAAAGGATACCTGGACTTCGAAAAAGAGCAGCTTATGCAGGTGGACGAGACGGAGATAGAAGCCGTCACCGCTGCCACCCTGACGAACAAGCTGCTGCAGTACACAGGCGGAGCCGTCTACGACTCCGAGCACGACTGGCATAAGGTCGGTGAGAGCAAAATGGAGGCCCTCCAGGACATCGTCGAAGCAGCGGACGAGCCGGTGCTGGTCTTCTACGCTTACCAGCACGAAAAGGAGCGAATACTGGCTGAATTCAGCGCCTACGAGCCCGAGACGTTTCAGGGCGAGCCGGAGATCCTCCAGCGATGGAATGCCGGCGAGATCCGGATGCTGCTCTGCCACCCGGCCTCGGTGGCTTACGGACTCAATATGCAGGACGGAGGGCGAGTCATCATATGGTACACACCCACCTGGAACCTTGAGCTCTACCAGCAAGCGAATGCCCGCCTCTACAGGCAGGGCCAAGAGAAGCCGGTACTCCTCTACCACATCATAGCGACAGGCACGATGGATGAGAGAGTCATGGAGGCTCTGGGAGGGAAAGGCGACTGCCAGAGCGCTCTGCTCAAGCGAATCAAGGAGCTCAAAGATTTAGGATAAGGAAAGTAATGGAGTTTAATACCCAATGAGTCAGGCAGAAAGAGGGTAACTTTGTGGCATGGACACAATGGACACTCGCGCGCGAATTTCGGAGGACGCCTTCAGGGCAAACGAAGACCGACGGCTCAAGGAGCTCGCCGGCCTCATTCGTCTCTGCGGACGGACGCCGCTGCAGATTGCGCAGGATTGCAACCTGGACAAGCGGACCGTCCAGCGGGCCCTCCGGGCAGAGCCGCTCAAGAGCGACGCCACTGCCAGACTTGAATATTACGTCAAGAACATTATCACCTATGGAGTTTAGGAAAATCAAGCTCGGCAGGCTCGAGCTTAACAAGGGCCAGGTCCACGGCTTGCCGGCGAACCCGCGCAAGTGGGCAAAGGGAGACGTGGCCTCCCTGGCCAAATCGATGGAAGACACCCCAGAGCTCGCAGAGGCGAGAGGCGCCATCGTCTACCCGGTCGGCTCGGTCTTCGTGGTCCTCGGAGGGAACATGAGGGTCGAGGCTGCGAGGCAGCTCGGATGGCAGGACCTGATGTGCGCCATCCTCCCGGAGGCCACACCGGTGGAGACGCTCAAGGCCATAGTCCTCAAGGATAACTCCAGCTTCGGAGCCTGGGACGTCGACCTGCTCAAGGCGGACTGGGGAGAGTTCGAGTTCATGGACATCGGCATCAAGCTGCCGGACCTCCCGCCAAAGGGAACCAGGAAAGCGCACGATGACGGCTACGACCCGAGCAGGATCCTGGGCCGGAAGACCGGACCGAAGACCAAGCGAGGCGACCTCATCCAGCTGGGCGACCATCTGCTCATTTGCGCAGATACCAAGGACGTCCTCGCCCTGGAAAAATTGATGGGGGGGGGGGACAGCGGATCTGCTCGTAACCGACCCGCCCTATAACGTAGCAATAAGCAACAGCGACGGCAAAACGATAGAAAACGACGACATGAGCGACGGCGCCTTCAGGGAATTCCTCTACGGATGCTTTGTGGCAGTTAGGGACTGCCTCAAGGCCGGAGCCGCCTGCTACATATGGATGGCCAGTAGCGAAATCGACGCCTGCATCGAAGCATACGAGCGCGCCGGCCTCCTTTACAAGCAGCTGCTGATCTGGGTGAAAAACTCCTTCACCCTGGGGAGGCAGGACTACCAATGGCAGCATGAGAGCTGCGTCTACGGATGGAAGCCCGGAGCCGGTCACTACTTCAGCGACAGCCGCCGGGAGCCCACCGTCAAGGAAGACAAGCTGGACCTCGAGCACATGAGCAAAACCGACATGAAGCTGATGCTCCAGCAGATCTTCGATGAGAACGGAATACCCACTACGGCGCTCCACTACGACAAGCCGCGCAAAGACGATGAGCATCCGACGATGAAGCCGGTCCCGCTTTTTGGAGACCACATCCTCAACAGCAGCCGCCAGGGCGAAATCGTCCTGGACCCCTTCGGAGGATCCGGCACGACCCTCATCGCCTGCGAGCAGCTCGGACGGCGCTGCCGGATGGTGGAGCTCGACCCGGTCTACTGCGACGTAATCGTGGACCGCTGGGAGAAATACACAGGACAAAAGGCCATCAGGCCGTAACGACTAAAGCACCATGGAGAATGGCGACCTCTTTACAGGACTCGACCTTTTTAGCTTCGACGGACAGGAGGCTCCGAACCCGGAGACTCCTCCTGAAGCGGACAAAGAGGGCAAGAGCAAAAAGGGACGGAAGCACCGATACACCGAGGTCTATGAACTGACCCCGAAATTCGAGTACCGGCGCGCCTTCAGCGAGAGCAAGCTGCTGGACGCGCTGGCAGCTCCGGGCTTCCATTTCCAGGACGGTCACGCCTACAACTTCATCACCGCCGGAGACGTCGACAGCCTCTCCTTTTTGAAAGCCGTCCTCCGGCAGCAGGACCTCGACTACTGCCTGGCCAGCACCTGGTGCATGGGGGCCGAAGACATCCTGCAGTTCCGGGAATGGGTCGAGGCCGGCAGGATCCACAAGCTCGACATTTACGTCGGCGAAATCTTCAGCGGTAGCTACGCCGTGGAGTTCCAGATGCTCAAAAAGCTCTACCAGGACCACCCGGACCTCGGACGATTCGCCCTCTTCAGGAACCACAGCAAGGTCTACGCCGGCACCGGGCCGCTTTGGAGCTTCGGCATCCAGAGCAGCGCCAACATCAACACCAACCCCAGAACGGAAAACACCTGCGTCACCATCGACCGCGGGCTGTTTGAGTTTTACAAGCAATACTACGACGGAATCAAATCATTTGAATAATGGCAAAAAGAGGACAGCGATTTAGCAAGGCTCAAATCAAGCAGCTCAAGGAGGACTACATCGAAGCCCTCAAGGCCAGCGCCGGCCTCGTTACCCAGGCCTGCAAAAAGGTCGGCATCGACTCCAGGCAGACCATCTACAACTGGCGCAAGAAAGACCCTGAGTTCGACGCCGCCTGCGAGGAAGCCGGAAAGGAAGCCTCCGAGATGGCGCTCGACCTCGCAGAGTCAGCGCTGATGCGAAACATCCAGGCCGGCGACACCAAGGCCATCAAGTTCTACCTCACCTGCAAGGGCAAGCCCAGAGGCTACGACTTACGGCAGGAGATAGACCTCAACGCCACGGTCACCCGCCCGAAAGTCGTATTTGAAGACGACGAGGATGGCCTACAGGATTAGCAGAAAGTACAAGCCCCTATGGGACGCCCCGACCCGCTACACCATCGTCACTGGTGGCCGCGGATCGGGCAAGTCTTATGCGCTCGCCTGCGCGATGCTGGACAGCACCTTCGACGACGAATACAACATCCTCTACACCCGCTGGAACCTTACGAGCGCCGAGGTCTCCATCATCCCAGAGTTTGTCGAGAAGATGGACATCGGAGACTGCCGCAACGCCTTCGTCGTCCGGAGGCGCGACGTCCAGAACCGCGCCACCGCCGGGCGCATATGGTTCAGGGGAATTCAGCAAAGCTCCAAAAACCAGATAGCGAAGCTCAAGTCCCTGAACCGACTGAAGACCTGGGTCCTGGACGAAGCGCAGGAGCTCATGTCGGAGACCATCTTCGACACCATAGACCAGAGCATCCGAGAAAAGGACGCAGAGAACCGCGTCATCCTGGTGCTCAACCCGGCGGACATCAGCCACTGGATCTACCGGCGCTTTTTTGTGGAGCCAGGCGTCCCCTACAATTTCAACGGCACAAAGGGGAACGTGACCTACATCCACACGACCTGGGAGGACAACAGGGCCAACCTTTCCCAGAGCTTCATCGACATCGCAGAGGAGCTGCGCGAAAAGAACCCGGATAAATACGAGCACCTCTACGGCGGCCAATGGCTCGTCCGCAGAGAGGGCCTCATTTACAAAGACTGGCAAGAGATTCCCGAAGACGAATACCCGGACGGACTCCCGCAGTGGTGGGGCAACGACTGGGGATACGGCGGAGATCCGGACGCCCTGGTCCGGATGTGCTACGACCCGGTCACCGGCACCCTCTACCTCAAAGAGATCTGCTACCAGACCGGCCTCCTGCCCAGGCACGTCGCCGCCCGAATCATCAAAGACGCCGAGCAGCTGGTCCACCATTACGAGACCCGGGAGGATCCGGAGGACAGACACAAACTCATCATGGACCCGGAGACCGGCAAGCCCAAGAAATTCCCGGTCTACTATACGCCCGAGCAATGCGAGGTCTACTGCGACCCCACACGCCCGGACAGCATCGCTGAGCTCCGGAAGATCTACAGCATCTCCTCCATCGGAGGCGTGAACCGTAACAAGGGCGAGCGAGTCGCCTGGCTTCAGGGGTTCCAGGTTCGCTACGTCGGTGAGCACATCAAGAGCGAGGTCGAGGCTTACAGCTGGAAACCGAACAAAGACGACGATACGATCTTCACCGATGAGCCCCAGGATGGCAACGACCACATCATGGACGCCATCAACTACGGAGCCTTCACGCACCTGCATCGGATGGGCATAAACAACGAAATGCACTGACGATTTTAGCGCCATCCGAAAAGCCCTTTATACCTTCGCGAAAAAGTCAAGGCCATGAAGATACTGACCAACAAGCGCTACCAGAGCCTTATCAACGAAATCAAGGGGTACTACGGTGGCGACAATTCGCAGAACGAATACCTCCAGCGGATCTCCGCACAGCTGACCGGGCTCAAGCTCCCGGGCTTCTCCGAGCTGGGCCGCGAGGAGATCAAGCGCGCATATGAGACCATCGCTCCGGTGAACGGAGTCGTCGACTACATCGCAGACAACGTCGGCGAGGTCATGAAATACCTGGAGCTCCGCCAGCCACTGCCGGACGGCACATACAAGTACATCGAGGACCACTGGCTCCTGGACATCCTCCGCAAGCCCAACGACCGCTACAACCTCCGCCGCTTCGGAAAGGCCTGGGCCGTGAACCGCCTGCTCTTCGGAGACGCCTGGGTCTACGCCCCGCGCACCGTGGGCAAAGACCGGCGCATCGACGAGACCATCGGTATGTACGTCCTGCCCAGCCAGAAGATCGCCACGGAGGCCGGCGGCCTGGACCGCCCCCTCAAGGGCATCAAGCTCGTAGGCACAAACGGAGAGAGCATCGACATCGAGGGCAAGGTCTTCGAGAGCTTCGACTACAACCTGGACGATACCAGCTTTTTCGGGACCAGCAAGATAGTGGCCGCAGCCGTCTACCTCTCCATCCTTGACAAGGGCATGAGGCGCCAGGACGTCAGCCTCGACAACGGAGGCGTCGCCGGCATCATCACCCCCAAGGCCGACACCGAATACGGCATCAAGCCCGCAGACGCTGATCAGGTCGAAAAGGACATCAACTCCATCGAGAACTTCAACAAGGTCAAGACCCTCCGGACCAGCATCGAATACCACGCCATCGGCTCCAGCCCGGTGGACCTCGCCATCCTCGCGTCCCACAAAGAAGCCGTCAACGCCCTCTGCTTCGTCTACCGCCTGCCGGTGGACCTCTACTACGGCCAGAGCAAATATGAGAACGCCAAAGAGGCAAAGAAGACCATCTACGAGCAGCAGGCCATCCCGCTGGCGGAGGAATTCGCAAAGGACCTCCTGACTTACTGCGGTCTGGACAAAGACTACGAGCTGGTCGTGAACAAAGACGAAATCCCCGCCCTCCAGGAGACTCCCACCGAGGTGCTGGACCGCATCACCAAGATGCACGGCTCCCTCAATGAGCTCAGGGAGGCCAACGGCTACGACCGCATCGAGGAGCCCTATGCTGACGAGCCCATCCTTCCCATAGGCGTCCAGTTCGGAAACGAGACCTACGACTTCACCGAGACCCAGCCGAATGCCTAAGAGACGAATCACCGCAGACGAGCGCAAGCACCTGGACTACCTCCGCCGCAAAGGGCTCAAGGTGGGCCACGTCTACGAGAATCGCCTGCTCCGCGCTCGCGCCCATGAGGTCAAGCGGGTGCTGGGCATTTGCGAGCAATACAGCAACCCCAACGTCTGGCCGGGCCTCATAGAGATGCACCTCGACGAGACTGGCTACCTGCCTCAATGGTGGCAGGGCCTCTTTGCGGACGCCGGGCTCCCGAGATGCCAGTCCACCGCCCGCGACCTCAACAAAGCCAAAGCCGCAGAGGAAGACACAGAGAGCCTCTGGCTGGCCAGCCTCCGGACCTACGCAAACGCCCGCGCCGGCAACAACATCGTCATAGTCTCCGGGACGCTCAGGGAGACCCTGATCAATATCCTCCGAGACGAGATGGAGGCGGAGGCCGATCTGGGCATTGAGAAGCTCACAAAGCGCATATATGCCAAATACGGCGAGCTGGCCAAATGGCAGGTTCGGCGCATCGCCCAGACAGAGACCATGGTCGCAATGGCAGACGCCTCCGACATCGCCGCGAAGACCCTCGACATCAGCTACACGAAGCAATGGGCCATCAGCGGCCTGGGCAACACCAGGGACACGCACGAAGCGATGGACGGAGTGGAGATAGACCAGTACGAGCCCTTCCTTCTGCCAGGCGGACAGCTGATGTACCCGCACGACGGAAGCCTTGGAGCCGATGCGTCCGAGATCATCAACTGCGCCTGCGATTGCATCCGAAGACCCAAGTGAGCAACCAAATGCACGGTCAAAAAAAGGCAGAACCGCGCATCTTGTTATAATTTCGCACAAAACAACGAGCTATGGCCAAAGAAGCACAATACAAAGCCCACATCCACCAGGTGGAGATCAAGTCCCAGAGCGAAGACGGCAAGACCTTGCACATTAAGGCCTACGCCTGCGCCTTTGGCAATGTCGACTCCTGGGGAGACATCATAGAGCCCACAGCCTGCGACGACTTCCTCAAGAGCGAAGACGCCAAGCGCATGAAGCTCTGCTACCAACACGACGCGCATGAGGTCATAGGCGTAATCACCGACAAAGGAGTGGACGCCATCGGCCTCTGGTTCGAAGCTGACATAATCGACACGAACACCGGGCTCGACGTCCAGAAGCTCATCAAGGCCGGAGCCATCGATGAGTTCTCCATCGGCTACTACGCCGACAAATACCGCTACGAGAAGATGGACGGCTACGACTACGAGATCCGAGTCCTGGAAGCCATCACCATCGTGGAGGTGTCCCCGGTTACCCGCGCCGCGAACCCCAAGGCCATCCTCCTGGACGCAAAGAGCGCAAAGGAGATGGCCGGCGCCCTGCAGACGATGAGCGCCGAGGATTTCCAGGCGCTGAAGACCGCCGTCGACGACGAATTTGCAAGGCGAGTGCTCGCCAGTTTATAGAATTAACCCATAACCCAATCCAGCCATGACTGAATTCGAAAAGAAAGCGGACGAAATCCGCCAGAGCGCTGAGCAGGCAAAGGCCGAAGCTCAGGCTGCCAAGGCTGAAGCAGCTGCCGCAAAGGCAGAGGCAGAAGCCGCAAAGGGTGAGCTCGCCAAGCGAGAGAGCGAGCTCAAGACCGCCCAGACCAACATCGACAACCTCGACGCCTCCGTCAAGGAGCAGGCCGCGAGCATCAAGGAGCTCAAGGAGGCCCTCAAGGCCACCCAGAGCAAGGACTTCCGCTCCGCCTTCCGTGCCGCCCTCGAGGAGAAGAAAGCCGAGATCAAAAAGATGTTCGATGCCAAGGCCCCCCGCTTTGACATGAGCCTCGAGCTCAAGGACATCTACTCCATTGGCACCGGCCAGATCTCCCCGAACAACCGCCTGAGCGTCGCGGACGATGCGACCATCTACGCCGCCGCCCCGGTGGCCAACGCCTTCATCCTTGCCTTCGGCATCCGCCCCAGGACCGCCAACAAGCTCGGATGGATCGAGTCCACCAACCAGCCCACCGTCGACTACGTCGCCGAGCTGGCCCAGAACACCAACAAGTCCGACGTCTCCTTCTCCGAGAAGACCCGCGCCTTCGGTAAGCTCTGCACCCTCATGCAGATCTCGACCGAATTCGAGGACTGGTTCGAGCAGCTCTACAATTACTGCGTCAATGAGGGTGCCCGCATGATCGAGAACAAACTCGACAACGAGATCGCCGTCGGCGCAGGCGTAGACGTCACCTACCCCAACAAGATCTACGGCCTCGTCTCCCAGGCCACGACCTTCTCCGCTCTCGCAGCTGAAAAGGTTGACGACGCCACCGTCGCTGACGTTATCCTGGACGCCGCCGCACAGATCGCAAAGGAGGGCTTCAACGCCAACGCCGCCTTCCTCGGATGGGCCGACTACCGCGCTCTCCAGAGCGTCAAGGACGCCAACGGTAACTACATCTTCGACCAGGTGCGCAGCCTGCTCGCGGGCATCCGTGTCTACCCGACCACCCGCCTGAGCTCCGGCGCTCTGCTCGTCGCAGACACCAACGCCGCGGAGATCTACGCCGGCAACGGATTCGAGCTCGAGTTCATCCGCAACGGCGCCTACGACGCCTACGACGTCTACTTCCGCAAGGCCGCCCAGACCAAGGTGCCCACCGCGAACAAGAAAGGCCTCATCTACGCCTCCAGCATCAGCACTGCTATCGCAGCGCTCGAGTCCGGCAACGGCGGCAAGGCTTCCCTGAAGACCATCGCCACCAAGACCGGCAAGCTCGCTGGAACCGTGAACGAGTCCGACCAGATCGAGACCCACGCCAACAGCTAAACCCCTCCGGACCAAAGGAGCCGGCCCCCACACCGGCTCCTTTTTTCCAATAAGACGCCAAAGCAATGATAATTCAACTTCAGGAATGTGGCGAGCCCCTGGCCGACCACCTCGAGCAGTTCAAGCAGTACGCCTCCATCCCCGATGACAGCCGGGACGGCATCCTGCAGAAACTGCTCAAGAGCGCCATGCTCACCGTCCAGGAATTCTCCGACGTAGCCATGCTCCCCTGCAAGATTGAACTCAGCGCCACAAACGTCAAGAGAGGCGAAGCCGTCAAGCTCTACCAGGGAGGCCATGAGGTCCTCGCAGTGGCAGACGGATCCGGAGAGCAGGTGCCCTACACCCAGGAACCCGGCCAGCTCCGGATTCAAAAGCACTGCGACTACCTGACGGTCATCTACCAGAACAGAGTGATACCCCCGCAGGCCGAGAAGCTCCTGTCCATCTGCTTAGAGCTGGCGACAGCCATCTACGATGGAGAGGACACCAAGGTCCAGGGCGCCATCCTCAAAAAGACCTACGGACTGAAATAGAATGAGACGCGACCCACAGAACGCCCGCCGGTTCAACGACCGGATCCAGCTCACGAAGACGGTGGCCACCTATGACGAGATGAGCCACGCCGCCTTCGGAGAGCCGCAGGTCGTCCTGGAGGTCTACGCGCAAGTCAGGCAGATGAGCGCCACGAAGACGATGCTCACCTTTCAACAGGCAGACATCGTAGGCGTCGACCTCGAGTTCAGGAAGCCAGAGGTCGAATTTGATGGCATCATCTGGCGAGGGCACAGCATTCACTTCCCCAGGCCGGAAGATGTAGACAACCGGGGCCGTTACCTCCGCGTCAGCGGCTGGTACCAGATCGACGACCCGATCCAGGTAGCGCCTCCCGAACCCGCAGAGAGCTGATGCCCGGCCAGGTCTATATCGAGGGTCTCGACCAGCTGCTCCGGAACCTCAACCGGAAAAGCGCAGAGGTGAAGCGGGAGGCATTCAAAGGCCTCGAAGCAGCGGGCCAGGAGGTAATAAATGACGCGAAAGAGAACCTCCGAAACAACCGCTCCGTCATTACCGGCCTGCTCCGCGCAAGCGGACACGTCCAGAAAGTCAATGCTGAGAACATCGACGCTGGATTCTTTGACACACAGAACAGACAAAGCGGATATGCCTACTTTGTCGAGTACGGAAGACGCGCCGGACGGATGCCCCCGCCGGATGAACTCGCGCAATGGGCATACAAAAAATACCAGCTCCATGACCGGAAGCTCGCCCGGCAGATCGGATGGGCCATGGCAGTGAAGATCGCGAGAGAGGGCACAGCACCTCATCCGTTTTTCATTCCGGCGCTGGAGAAAAACAAGAGCCGAATCGTCCAGGTTATACAGGACGCCATAAATAGAACGACATGATGAGCCTCATCTCCCGCATAATCTCCAAGCTCTTCATCAAGAGCCCCGGATACGAGGTCAGTGGATACCGGACGATTTACACCGCTGTGGTATCGCTGCTCGAGGGAGACGGCTCCAGAGGCGTGAGCATCGGCAAGACGGCAAACTACCCTCGCGTAGAAATCCACTCCATCAGGGAGCAGGAGCGCCTGGACAAAGAGGGAGCTCTGCGCCAAATCAACCTGACCGTGGAGAGCATGAGCAACAAGAGCCTCAGCGAAGCGGTCACGATGAACGAAGACAACCTCCGGCTACTGACGGAGTACGAACTCACGCTGGACGGATGGTCCTGCCTCGGCATCATCCCGGTGCAGCTGCAGGATCTCACTGAGACCAGCGACAGCAACAAGATCATCTACCGCCTCCTTCAGGAGGTCTCCATCTTCCTCGAGAAGATCAAGACGGAGCCAGAGGATGAGACGCCGACAACGCAAATCGAGCCCGATACCGAAACGGACGACGAACCCGAGAACGAAAACAACTAAAAACAGATACGCAAAATGGCAGTACTTGGAAACACCCGCCGCGTTTACATCGTAACCGGCACCAGCACACTCACCTACACCTGGCTGACAGGCGAGCAGACCAACTCCTTCAACAGGACCGCCGAGGCCATCGAGACCAGCGACAAGAGCACCCAGTGGGCTCAGTTCCTCGCCGGCAAGAAAGGCGCCACTGCAGAGGTCACCGTCTACACCGACGACTCCGACGCCCAGCAGGTAGCAGCCCTCACCGGACTCCACAACGGCTCCACCGTCAAGGTGTTCATCGGTACCCTGTCCACCGGCACCAACCCGGCCCCTACCGCCGGCGACCTCTTCACCGCTGTCGTGACCGCGATCAGCGACACCAACGACAACGGCTCTGTCGCGACCCGCAACATCAGCCTCACCGCCACCGGCGCCGTGACCCACACTCCTACAATCTCCTAATCCAGAAACACCATGGCAACACTTGGAAACAACCGTAAGGCGTACATAACCATCGGAAGCTCCGGCACTCCGACCACCTGGCTCTCCGGAGAGCAGACCAACTCCTTCAACAGGACCGCAGAGGCCATCGAGGTCTCCGATAAGTCCACCGACTGGGCGAAGTTTATCGCCGGCAAGAAAGGCGCTACTGCAGAGATCACCGTCTACACCGACGACACGTCCGCCGGCCCTCAGTACAACGCCATCAAGGCACTGCACCAGGGCTCCGAGGTCCGCGTTTTCATCGG
>Ga0265301_10000924_pt1 | contig 40349 bp, 56 predicted proteins | sample AusTroGonzalo_MG_2_FD_193488 | JGI IMG/M metagenome (GOLD analysis project Ga0265301, IMG submission 193488) | Bovine rumen microbial communities from tropical cattle in Woodstock, Queensland, Australia - Gonzalo_04 | ecosystem: Host-associated > Mammals > Digestive system > Stomach > Rumen ...
ACCTCTCCTGCGACGACCCGTCCTCCACGGACATCCGCATCGACCAGCACCGTGAGGTTATCGACGTGGCCATCGACAAGAGCGGTAACTGGACGATGACCGGCAACATCCCGACCCAGGCCGTCGCCGTGTTCAACAAGTTCTACAACTCTGGTGCGGAAATCGCCGCCGGCACCGCTTCCTCTCCGAAGGGCGTGACCGGACACGAAGGCACCTTCTACACCGGCAAGGGCTTCCTGGCCACCCCGGAGATCGTGGAGGTCACCATCCTCGCCGAGTCCGAGACCAAGAACACCGCCATTCTCTTCCCGCATGTGAAACTCATCGTTTCCAAGCCGAAGAAGGACGACAACTCCAACCCGCTGTACCTCACCTTCACGGGCTTCATCCTCCCGAACCCGTACAAGAAGAGCGACGACTACGTTGGCGACTTCGCGGTTCTCAAGGCCACGACCGCTCCGAGCGCTTAATCCCGTCAAAGGGAAACCTAAACCTAACCGTGGGGCGGGGTATGAAAGCCCTGCCCCATTTTTAGTTTAAAACAATATGAACCAACCAGAGTTAGCGACTCGTATCGCACTTTCGCAGATTGAAGCGAACAAGAGTGAATATATCACCATTCCTGGCTCGAAGAAACGCATTAAGATTGGATTCCTGCACGACTACACGGTGCAGAAAATCACGGAGTTGCTTTTAGAAAGGGAAGAGATGGAAGAGGCCGTGAGAAAAAGCGAACCTAACGCCGTTATGCGCTCCGTTGTAAAGCACCCATACTTTTCGATAAAGATGGCTGTGCTGGCCGTATTGAACGACCCGTTGAAAATCGCCCTCATTTACCCATTCAAATGGAGATGGTGGGCGTTCGTAAGAAAATTCAATGAGGCGCAGATAGCATCGGTGACGACGGCTATTCAAAAAAAAAATAACGGCGTACTGTACGATGTACTATCACACTATCTCATCTTGGACGGCTACGAGAACGGACTTGATGAACTTGACGAAGGGGGAAGCAGAGCGATCCCTTCGAGAACACACACGGGAAGAATAGCGGCGTTCGTAAAGGACTTCCCCTGCTACGGAGATTCAAGGTGGATTCCTTTCGTCGGCAGGATAACGAACTACACGGCGAGGTGCGTCCTGACAATTCCGCAGATGAACATAATGCAGTCAGACCTACCCCACACGCTGTATTCCCACGACAAGAAGAAAAAGAAGAAAGGGGCGAAAGCGAACGAGAACTTTGTTTACAACCCCAACGACAAGGCCATCAAGCTCCAGGAGGAGGCGAACAGGAGAAGGCAGGAGCGATTGGCGTCCCAGGGCGGAAGCCCGCAGTACACGATTGATGAACTTTTTAGAAAGTAAATGATATGGCTAATCCGATAGAGAGTCTTCACTTTGAAGTCATCCTGGACACCAAGAAATTTGACGAACGCGTAGAGGCGACGAAAGAGGCGGCGCGGGAGTTCAATAAGAACATGTCCAGCATCCTTAACATCCAGCAGAAGGCGTCTTCTACAAGTAAGGCGACATCGGAGGCGCAGAAACAAGTCACAGCCGAAGTGAAAAAGACGGCGGCCGTATCGAAGGACTGGGAGGCCGCCCAGAAACGCATAGCCGAAAACCTTGAAAAGGAGAAGAACCAGATTTCGCAAGTCACGGCGAATAGCCAGCTCCGTGAAAGAGCGGCGAAGAAGGTGGCGGAGAACGAGGAGAAAGTAGTCGCCGTCACAAAGGAGGCCACCAAACAGCAGAAGGAACACACGAAGGAGATGCAACGGGCGCAGACGAGCGCCACCAATCTCCGTTCCGTAATGTCCACGATCTCGCAGTTGACCGGCGTGTACTTCGGCGCGATGGGCATCCGCCGTTTCCTGTCCTCGATGATTGAAATAACCGGGCAGTTTGAGGTTCAGAGGATGGCCCTCCGAAATATGCTCCAGGACGTAGACGCGGCTGACAAGATCTTCCAAGACCTGTATAGATTCTCGTCCGACTCCACCTACCGATTCTCTGAACTCGCAAAATATGCGAAACAGCTTGCCGCGTTCAACATCGAGGCGAAGGATCTGCTCGAAACGACGAAAATGCTCGGAGACGTCGCGTCCGGCGTCGGCGTTTCGATGGACCGAATCATCCTTGCCTATGGACACGTTAAATCCTCCGGATTCCTCCGCGGCATCCAGCTACGTTCGTTCTCACAGAATGGTGTTCCTGTCCTTGATGAACTTGCGAAGATGTTTTCCGAACTGGAGCATCGGGCCGTGTCCCTCGGCGAGGTGTTCGACAAGATGACCAAGCGGGAAATCCCGTTCGAGATGGTGGAGCAAGCCTTCCGCAACATGACGAGCGAGGGCGGTAAGTTCTATAAGATGCAGGAGGTGTTGGCGAAGACCCTGGCCGGTCAAATCAACATCCTCAAAGGTCGCTGGGAGAATATGCTGGCCGCCATCGGCGAATCGCAGGACAGCGCCTTGAAGGGTGCGGTTGCAAAGCTCAACGACCTCGTTCTCAACTATGAAAAACTTGGCGGCATCCTCAAGGAGGCGATTCTTGTTTGGGGGGCATACAGGGCGGCTGTTGTCCTGACAACACTTGCAACCCAAGGACTTTCCGCCGCAACGAGCGTCGGCCTCCTGGGGGCGATGAAGAATCTCCTCAAGTGGATTGCCGCGAATCCGTGGGCGCTTCTCGCGGCCGGCGTGACCCTCCTTACCGTAGAGATTGTCAAGGCAACGCAGGCGCTTGATGACGAGCAGAAGATACTGAAAGCCCTCTCCGACGTCTCGGACAAGTATAATAAATCACTTGAGGCTGAAATTGGTGAGCTTGATGCCCTGTTTGCCGCCGTTAAGAATGCGACCTATGGAACGAAGGAGTATGACGCGGCCAAACGTGCTTTGGAAAGCCGTTTCGACCCGTACATCCAGAAACTCCGCGAGGAAGGCGTCGCCGTGGACAACCTCACGGATCTATACGACGGACTTGTCCAGAAGATTACGGAGGCCAACAAGCAGAGATTCCTTGAGAACGCGCAGAAAGACCTTCTTGATACCTACAACACCGTGACTGATGGTATCGAGGAGGACTTCAAGAAACTCGTCCAGGAACATGGGCATTTAACTGCGGACCAGATCGGGTCGTTACGCCACTATATGTATACGGGCGTAAAGAATAGCATCTACGAAACCATACCGGGCCTTGGCGAGGGTGTGAGGCGAAGCATGGCCCTGGCCGGAGGTGGATCTATCTCCTGGAAGGATGACAAGTCCGTCCAAACCAGGCTCGACAGGTTGATGGAGCGAGCAACAGGAGCGGCCAGCGTTTATGCACAGGGTCTTTCTGATGCTGAAAAAATGTTCGCAACGGCGGTCGATTCAATCTCCGGCCAGGCAGACGACGATCTCGGACAGATGGAGTACAAGATTTCTTCCATCGTTGACGGCATCAAAAACCTCGACAAGGAGATCGAGAAAATCCGCAAGAAAGCTCGCTCTGGCTCTATCACCCAATCGGAGAAAGACAGGCTTGACGAACTCATCAAAGACCGTGACGCCCAGGCGAAGGAGTATGAGGATATCATGGGCGTGAAATACGACAAGGACCAGCGGGGCGTAGCAAAGGGCGAAAGCGCTGCCGAAAAAGCCGTCCGTGAGAGTATCGCAAAAACGAAGGCCGACATATCACTACTTGAAAAGTTCAAGTCCGCTTACGACAAGCTGGAGCCAGTATTCGGAGAGGATGCGGCTCGCGCCTGGGTTTTCAATAAGATGGGGTACGATATATCCAATCTTGATACAGAGCTTGAGGCACTAATCGCGCACCTTCGTACGTTGGGCGACGAGGGAAACGAGGCGGCAGACGCGATTGAAGCCCGTTTTGGTCTTGATGAAGCGTCAAAGGCGGTCAAGGAATACAACGCGGAACAGAAAGCTCTTGAAAAACGCCAAAAGGCTCTTGAGGCCTACAAGAAAGCCATGGATAAGTTCGACAAGGACTGGGGCGATGGTGAATCAAGAGGTGCCGCATACGACATTGAAAAAGCGGTTCGTGACTACCACAACGAGGAAAAGAAGATCGATAAGGAGTACCTTGAGGCTCAAATGGCGATTTTCGAGGCGCACCAGGACAACGTCGATGTCATCAAGGAGGAAACCGACAGACTTGAGAAACTCAACAAGGATAGGAAAAACGCCAACAAAAACAAACACGTTGAAACAGTCCGTAGTAGGGCAGAGAAAATCTTCAAGGAGCAACTGCAAGGTTTCGACCTCACAAACTGGAACGACAAGACTCTCTCCCAGATCAATGCCATCAGGGAGGCCATCCAGAAGGTGGAGATTCCGCCGGAAATCCTCGAAGACCTTGAAGGCGACACGGAGGCCGCGGAGGCTCTCGCCAAGGCGTTGTTCCAACTGAAAAAGGACACCATCGAAAATACCGTAGACCCCGAGCGATTCAAGAAGATAGCGAAAGAGGCGAAACGGATAGCCGGGTATCTTGGTGATGCGGCCAACAAGATGCGTGAGTTTGCGGAGGCGACCGGAAACACCAAACTCGGTGATGCGGCGGAAATCGTTGGTATGCTCGCGCAGAACATCCAGGCCGCAGCCGAAGGAGCGGAGGCGTGGGGTGGCTGGTGGGGAGCCATCATAGGAGGCCTTACCGATCTCTTCAATCAGGTAACATCTGGGTTCACCGATGCGATGAACGCGTCGAAACAATTAGCCAGCACCTTGCGGGAAATCCAGACGGAGGCTTGGATTCTTTCCAACACCTCTATGTTCTCCAACGATGGCATATTCGGCACGAATAGCGCCGCCAACCTCCGTGGGGCATCCAAGGCGATGGAGCAGCTCCGCGATGATATGAAGTCCATCGGAGACCCCAAGATCGAGAGGTCTGCGAGAACGATCTGGGAGAAAATCAGCGTCGGCTGGAGGAAGATATTCAACCCTAACCATGTTGGGTTGACAGAGGAGGGATACCAGGGGACTCTGGCTGAAACGATGAGGAAATATGGGCTGAATGTCTACGACCAATACGGAAACTTCGATGCGGCATCCATTCGCCAGGTCATCAAGTTGTTCGGTGATGAAGATGGTGCCCTTGAAAGACTCGCAAAGGATTCAGAGGCCTACGCTGAGGCGATGAAGACCGTCGAGAATACGATGGAGGATTTGTTCGGGGATATCGCATCTTCCCTTGCCGACCAGATCGTGGATACCTGGTGGGAGGCCGGAGAGGCGGCACTTGACTATGCGGACATCCTCGGTGACGTTGCGAAAGCCTATGCAAAGATGATTGTCCAGGATACCATCCTGGACAGCGTTTTCAACGATGAAAAGAAGGAGGCGCTGAAACAGGCTTTCGTGAGTGGCGATGCATCCAAGGCGATGGCGATTGTTGCCCAGGCTATGCAAGAAGCCGAGGATATGCTACCAGCCGTTGAATCTGCGCTCTCCGCATTTGAGCCGTACCGGAATATGAATACCGGGGATGAGGCGAATTCCGTTGGTAACGGCTTCAAGTCCATCACCGAAGATACCGCCAATCTCCTCGCCTCCTATATGAACGCCATCCGCGCGGATGTGTCCGTGATCCGTGGCGCTATTGAGGGCAGGATGGATGGTGAGGAATCACTCACTACCGGAATTCCCACCCTGAACGAACACCTTGCCCAGATAGCCGCCACGAATTTTGACATCGCCCAGAGCAACCAGGCTATCCTTTCCGAAATCCGTTCCGTCATCGGCGCTCCTGGCACCTCCGGGATGGTAGTCCGCGTGGAAGCGTATTAGTCAATTAGTGTCAATAAAAATTGACATTGTTTGACGGCAAATTGTTATAATTGCACGCGATGTTATATGTCCCGCAAATAAGAGGAGAATACCACCCGTTCTACGTTCAGTTGGACGGCTCCACCGCCGTAGATGTGAAGAGCATCTACTCCGTTATCGTAAAGACTCACGACTATCCTTCGTTCCGTAAGCCTAAAGATCCTTACAAGAACGATTGGAAGGATGAACACGGGGATGACGAGTACACCGGACAGATGTTCTATCAAGCATTCACTTTCAAGGCCGAATGCGTGATGTTCGCAAAGGGAGAAACGGAGGATGCGGCGATAGCCGACCTCAAGGAAGGGATCACGGACTTTATGGATGCCCTTTCCGGCGGTGAGTTTGAAACCTACGATGGCTGGACGGGATTCGGTTTCCAGCATGTCCGGCTTTCGGAGTTCCGTATGCCCGGCGAAGGGGATTATGACACGATGGACGGAATGTCACGGGTCATCTTCACGGTTGAGTTCAAGGTAAACGACCCGATGACCCTGATGAAACTGCAAGACAATTCGATAGTCACCGCTTGATATGTCGAAGTTCACCATATATTCCCCGGACGGAAAGGCGCTCTACACCGGAACGCCTACCTTCACCGGGCAGTATATGAAACCGGGAATGCTTGAGTTCAGGGAGGTTTCATCCCCTACCCTACTCGACCTCCAACAAGGATGCTACGTCGGCTACGATGACAACGGAACGGTAGTGCCGGAGTATTCCCGGACGGGGTTCACCTACAAGCTCTACACCGTCCCCCAGGTGAAGAAACAGGCGCGTCCCTATTCCTACGGGGCGGCTTTCGTGTACCAGAGTGTACAGTTCTTCGATGCGTCCAAGATGCTGGAGTATTGCCCGTTCCGTGATTTGGTGCAGGGTGATAACAGAATCCATTTCTCCACCCAGCCTTCCATCTCCACCTTTGAGGGTTGCGATGGGTTGGCAAGGCGTTTCGAGGCTTGCCTTTGTGAGCAGTACGGAGAGGAATCCTGGCAAGTCCGCATAGCGACCACCGCCGATGGTGTTACCCAGGATTTCTATGATCTGATGCGTGAGGCCCGCGAGTTCACGGTGTCCGGTGTCAATATCCTCGAATGCCTCGACAAGATTTATGAGATTTGGCCCGAAGTCGGTTGGGTTTACACCGTCGAGGAGTTGGACGAGATTCCCACGAACACCATCATCATCGGCGGTGCTGGACTCAATGCGAACATGGGTACATACGCATACGGGAAGGGTCGTGGCTTGAACTCCATCACCAGGACTGTTGCTAACGCCGACGAGATGGCGAACCGCATCTACGCCTACGGTGACAGCCGGAATATGCTCCCCCGCTACTACAACGGCCTCGACATCAAGGATGCCCGTTCCGTGGACATCCAGAACCTGATGATCCCGATCACCCATTGGGGGACGACCCTCGTAGATGGTGTTGCGAAGCCGGATGCATCCAAGGCGTATGTAGAGAACCAAGCATCCATTGATAGAATCGGCCTACGTCCCAAGACCATCTACTTTGACGGCTCCGGGGAATACGCGGCCATCTACCCGACTATCCGGGAAAAGACCATCGGGGATGTAAGGAGTGTTATGGCCTCCGGCGAGCAGTACCGACCTAACACCACGATCTATCCGAACAACAATGTCCGTATCGACCGCATCCTGTCCGTACAGACCACCTTCGACACGGGGCTTGCCGGTGATACCTCTGGAAAGACTTCGGTTGATTCGCAATACTCCGAACTCGGTACGACGATAAACACATCCCTTCCTTCTGGGACTACCTATTTGCCCGTGTACCAATACCAGGGCGAATATACCCCAGCGGAAAGTGGGACTCTTGATCTTTCCGTTGGCCTGAACATATCCGGGTCGGTTTCCTTGTCTGGAATCTCATCCGCGGTTGTGTCCGTGAGTATCAAGAGGCCGGAATACCAGGGGAACGCGATACTGTCGAAGCAAAGGGAACTTTATCCGACAACTGGGAGCAATACCGTCGAGTTCGGGAATATCTCTTTTTCCGAATCCCGCGTCCCGTTGGATTCATCCATCACCTACACGGTGTTCGTGACCATCGCCGTGAATGCGGAGCAGGCATCGGATACGGACAGGGTGGTTTCTGGTTCGGTATCCGGCGGATTTTCGGTTGCCCTTGCAAATTACCGCTCCAAGACCTTCACCATCACGCTCCGGCAGCTCGGTTTCGACATAGCGGCGCAAGCTAATCTTGGGGACGGAAAGACGATTGCGATGCGGACCGGAAAGTGTGTCGGTCGTACCTTCACCATCAAGTCCACGCAATACGATGCCACGAATGATGCGTGGGTTCTGGAGTGTTGGAGAAGTGAAGATGAATCACTCTCCCAATGGTTCCCGAACGAGGACTACCCCGTTCGTGGTCTTGAGAACGCCGGAACTTCAAGCGAGTATCCCGGCGATGAGTTTGTGCTTCTTGACATCGCCATGCCGGAGATATACATCGAGATGGCAGAAGCGCAGCTCTACGATGCGGCGCAAGACCTTCTTGCAGATGCTTGTGTGGAGCGGTGGCAGTATGTCCCGGAGATCGACGCGAAGTTTATGGTTGAGAATAGCCTCACGATCCGTAGCGGTGAGTATATGGCTATCCTCGATATGGACTTTATTGAGCCAGCCGCCGGGACGGCATCGTATTTCGTAACGAGTGATGACAAGTATTTCCTGACAGTAAACGGTGAGCGAATCCGTTTGGATGATGGCAGCGGATCGGTGATGTCCGCCCTTGTGGATTCGGTTGTCATCAACGAGGGCGAGGCGGCCATCCCGACCTACAAGGTAACGCTCCGTGATCGGAAGAAAAAGACATGGACGGAATCTAAAAGTGCGGAAACTCCCTCGTCCAAGTCGGTCGGCACAACTACGGCTACGCAAGCCGAATCGTATTCGTCCGGTGGTGGCACGGGCTACTTCAAGTTGGATGATGATGGGAATGTCACCCTCAAAGACCAATACCAGAACTTGTGGGTTCCAGGCTTTTTGGCGGCTGGCGGCATCGGCTCTGGTAGTAGTGGTGGTTCAACCGTGGAACTGTCCAATGTCAAGAACACGGGTACTTCCCTTGCGACGATTACCGTAGATGGCACTCCATACACAATCAAGAACGCAATCGCTTGGGGTACACCCGACAACACCAACCACAAGGTATCGGTAACGGTGGATGGTGGAACGCCGATGACGCTCTGCCTCGATGGGTATTCTTCCGGCGGTGGCGGTGGCGGAAGCACGGTATCCGTTCAAAGCCTTTCTTCCGACACATCCACGGATAGCCGTATCGCAAAGATAACGATTGACGGAACGGATACTTACATCTACAACGATGTAAAATGGGGTACATACGATTCTACCCACAAAGTCATCGACATCAAAATCAACGGCACGACAAGGGCTGTTTGCCTTGACGGATATTCTTCTGGTGGCGGTGGTGGCGGTGGAACAGTCACCTCTGTTGCGATGACCGTACCCACGGGGTTATCCGTCTCCGGCTCACCAATCACCACATCTGGTACTTTGGCTATTTCGCTGGCGAGTGGTTATACAATCCCGACCACGGCAACGCTGAACAACTTTGTCACGCTCAACACTACGCAAAACAATATATCCGGCGAAAAGACCTTCATCACGAGGCCCGTGCATATCTCTGCAACAAGTGGCTTGGATGTGAGCGGAAGTTCGTACATCGACATCGGAGATGCGAGGCTTGAGTATGATGGCGATTCATACGCCCTTCGCATCACGAAAAAGACGGGGACATCCCGAACTATCGGCTTGTACGCTGACGGCTTCGTATCTGCCGGAGGCGTGGCCGCGTCCTCGTCCCGGAATATCGTTTTCACGGACGGGGACCAGACCATTTCCGGCTATAAAACATTCGATGATTGGCTTGGGGTTGATGGGACACTATATGTTAATGGTGACGCGACATTTAATGGAGGTGCCGACTTTGCGAGTGGACTTACCGCCAGGAAAGTAGCACTTACTTCATATAGCGGCACGACTTACGGCTCGGTGAAATCAACGAGTAGCCGCTTGTATATCCAGCCTTACACATCATCTACGAATAAGGACTTGGTATTGTGTCAAGGTGGCGGACAAGTGTTCGTCGGTGGATATAGTAGCGGTGTCAATTCCGGTTACTTGCTCTATATCAACGAAGGTTCCGGCCTCGCCTCGTCCTGGGATACCAACTCCGACCGGGTTCTCAAAGACAACATAACCGACATCTCGCACAAGGACGCGGTGGATACCGTTATGGCCCTCAAGCCGTCCGTGTGGGAATGGAATCGCGGTGTGTTGAAGGGTACGACTTGCGCCGGGTTTATCGCCCAGGATGTTGAGAGCATCGTCCCCTATATGGTGAAGGGGGCGGAGGATAACAAGAGCCTCAACTACCAGATGCTCCACGCATTCGAGGTTGGTGCAATCCAAGACCACGAAATGAGGTTGAGAAAACTTGAAGGAGGAAATTAGAATGGCTAACGACGGATACAGAATCTACATAGACGATTCGCCAAATCCCGACATTGGCGTTACCCTCCCTACCGACATCCGCGAGGTGCTGGGCCTGTCCTCGTATAGCGACATCGGCGGTCAAATCGCCAATGCGAATATCAACCCGTTCGCGTTATTTAAGCCAGCGCGTTCAAGCGTCAAGGGAATGATTGAGAGGGGAAGTTTCAACACTCTTGGTTTCGGCACTTCCTCCGGCTCCAACTCGCTACCTTACGCAACGACCGTGAACGGCCTTGTTTCCCTATATGCCGATGGCAATTCAAACAACATTTGGGGAACTGTCCGGGCGAATGGTTGGCGGTATCTCAAACCCCGTGGGCTTTCGCAAAACGAGTGGTTCCGATTCTTTGATTTCGTCAAGGTAATCTCCGAAAATAGCGTATTGCACCCGGTGGCCGGGGTTGGTTACGACCACCAGGCCGTCAATCCTTTCGGCTCGTTTGATTGCGTCACGAATGTAACAAAGAACGGAGGGGCATATACGGCAAGCAACACTCGCAGGATTCCGCAATCCGGTGTGCCGGAATATGACATCACGATTGAGGACATCAACGCGGTATTGAACTCCGCGTACAAGATGCTTTACTACGGTGTTATGCTCGTCCCGGTGTCCGGGCAATCGGGCGTAACGACTGCGTACTTGATTTTCAACAACAACGAAACCATAAACGACGACAATACCGGGGATGACTATATCCGTGGGAATGAGAGGCTTTATCTCAACTCCTTCCTCTTGTCGGACACGATGCCAGTAGGACTATACACGGCCTATCCGTTCCTTTCCGGCACTCCACTTAACACTACGACGAGAAGCCTTCTTTATCTTGACGGACAATGGGGTAACACCCTTCCGGCCCGTATCTATCCGCTTCCGGGAACCACGCCGTTGCAAGTGAATATCTACGACACCGATATAATCCTCAATGTGGTCGCCGTTGGCAGGGTCGATTCCTCCTATGGCGGGCAAATCTATATCACCATCAAGAACAATACTACTTCTACGGTGAATGTCCCTCGTTTGGAGATGCAGTTCCGCACCTCCGACACCGACTTCACCACCGCCCGCCGGACCGGAGAGGTGTTCTATGATGGACAGTATCGTTTTGATGACACATACCCGACGGGAAGGGCTGATAGCAAATACGCATCGGTATTAAGAAAGAGCGGCGGATATGATGTCGCCGGAAATGGCGGAGAGATAAAGATACCAGCCGGAGAAGGGCTGACGATGTTGGTTGATATTCCAAGCCCACAGACATCGTGGCTTATCGTTGGAGACCCGACCCGTACCCGTGTGTTTGGAAGCACAGAATTTAGAATGCCTGCAATACCTCAATCCGGGGGACAAACAATAGTAGAGCCATGACAATAGCAACCATTAACGCAATCGCCCAACTCTTATCCGGGGTGAAGATTAACAAGATTGAGGACAAGGAGGCGAAGGCCGCGCTCCTCAAAGACTACCTCGCCATCCGAAAGGTGGTGAAGGATGCCGATGACGCGAAGAACGAACTCATCCGCAAGTTCCAAGAGGATTGGGCGGAAGTCCTCCCCGCCGTGCAAGCCTTCCGCGACCGGAACGAGACGGTCGTTGGTTACGACGACTACCTGGAGGCCGAGAAAGACGCAAATAAGGCGATTCAAGACATTTACGCGGGCGATGTGGACATCGACCTATCCCCGGTGAAAATGGAGGCTATAATGGACTTTTCCGAGGACATAACACTTGAACAGATCGCATTCTTACAGGAGTGCGGGATAATTGAAGAATAACTATGGCAGACAACAACTATCATAGCTCACACTCTGGATCAACGATAGACACCCGCGTTACCCAGGTGGCTACCAACACCGCCGACATCGCGGCGTTGAAGTCCCGGATGAACTCTGCGGAGGCTGGTCTTGCGACCAAGGCCGATGCCACATCCGTAACCACCCTGTCGAGCCAGGTGAGCGGAGTCACGGCGAAGATTCCGTCCGAAGCCACCTCGTCGAACAAACTCGCGGATAAGGCTTATGTGTCGTCCGGGTTGTCTGGCAAGGTGGACAAGGTTGGCGGCATGGGGCTTTCCTCCAACGACTACACCACGACGGAGAAGAACAAGCTCGGTGCGCTCCCGACCAACTCCGAACTCTCATCCCAGCTTGCCGGGAAGCAAGCGAAACTTGTCAGCGGGCAGAACATCGCCACGGTCAACGGGCAGTCGCTCCTGAACGGAGGAGACATCGTTGCCGGAGACCCCAACGCGGTCAAGTATGTCGCCCAAACGCTCACCGCAAGCCAGAAGGAACAGGCACGGGAGAACATCGGCGCGGCATCGGCGGGTGACATCACGGGGCAATACTACGGGTTCTACACAAGTTCGTCGAGCCTCCCCACCGGGATGAGTATCGCCGGATATGCCTTCGTGGGTTCGTCCGAACCTTTCGCCGTGTGGAACTACAACGGCTCCACTTGGTCGGATTCGGGTGCTACGGTGAACGCCATACAAGGTGAACCGGGTGTCGGCTTCGCTTCGGTGTCCGCCCCTTCCACCCCGGACGGGACGATGCTCATTACCCTCACGAACGGGGACACTATCACCCTTGACCTTAACCATGACCACCCCGCTTACCCAAAGTATGTGTATTGCGCCACGCAAGCGGCCTACGATGCAATCACTACGAAGGAGAGCGATACCCTCTACTTAATCCTTGAATCGCAATCATAACGAAGAATATGGCACAGGATAACGCATTCAATACTTCCGATAGGAAATACCTACTTGAAATAAACGCAGTCGGGTTCTCGATGGACTTGGATGATTTTGATGTCGTCCTCAAACGCGGTTCAAAGTCGCTCATTCTCCACAAGTCGGACTTGGTGGTTGAGCCTTATACCGTAGTCGAGAACAACATCACGATTGAGAAGAACCACTACTATGTGTGCTTTGCTACGGACTACTTCGGGCCGGGTGATGTTACGGTGGTAGTAACGGCTTATGTCCCGGACACGGACTTCGATAGCGGTTTCCGTCGGGAGGTGGACAAGTTCAACCTTGTAAATGTCAAGGCGATATGAGTCTTTGCATGAACGCCACCCTTACGAGGGTTGGGGGAATGGATGCGTCAATGACGCGGATAGGCGGGATAGAGTGTTCCGCTACCCGTGTCGGCGATATGTCCGCCTCCATGACTCGCGTAGGTGGCATGGATGCAAGGATGACTCGCGTAGGTGGAATCTCTTGTGCGATGTACCAGGTGTGTACGACGAACATTCGCCGTCCGTACTTGGAAATCTCGCCTCAAATCGTCTGGGTGCTGGCTGGACATACGCAAAACGATGTGTATTCAAATACCAAGTGGAAGATAGATTAACAACCAATTAAAACGATAATACTATGGCTTATGCAAGTTGGGTAGAACCCTCAAAGACATCTGGCTCCGGTAACGATACCGTATCGTGGAGCGCATCGGCGAGAACCGGGCGTACCGCAAGGCAGACCACCGCAACTTTCTCCGCCTCCGGGGTGGAGTCAAAGACCCTTACCATTATTCAGGCTGGTAAGAGCGAGTTCGTGACGATTGACGCAACCGCTTCCGTTGCGAAGGCGGGCGGTAGCGTGACGATTTCTGGCACGACCAACTCGTCCAAACTGACATTCTCGCTTACCGGGACGGACAACATCGGCTTGACGCTCCCGTCCACCTATCTCGCCAACTCCGTTTCCACAAGCAACGGTGTGGCTATCACGGGAGACCCCGGCGCGGACGCGGAGTTCAATTTCTCCATCACCTTTACCAACATTGCGGAGAACACTTCAATTAGTTCCCTCACCTCGCAACTCACCGTCACCCCGAATAGCGGCACGGCGGCTACTTGCGACATCACACAAGCCGCTGGCGACGCTTACCTCACCATCAGCCCGACCACCATCAACCTTACGGCTGCTGGTACTGCGGTCTCCGTCTCCGTCACTTCCAACACCTCTTGGACTGTTAGTTAATGGCGACTACCACAATACCGTGGAGCGACGGAAGTGGAGACAATATCTACTTGACCTATCCGTCTGCATCGGGGGACCAAACCGTAGAGGTGTCCTCCGATGCCAACACGGGTAGTGCAAGGACAAAGGTCGTAACATTTACTTCCGGCGTTGGAAACATCACGCGGCAACTGACGGTAAGTCAGGAGCAGGGAGGACCGCAGGAATACACATTGACCAAAAATCCTTCATCATACGACTCGACAAACTACTCGTATTATAGCACACAAAACATATCCAATGGTTATGGCTCCAGTTCAAGCACCACCTATTCAACAGTTAACCTAAAAAGAGGTTCTGGTGCTGAAACTTATTTCTATTATAAGTTTGACACATCCGCAATCCCGGCTGATGCGACCATCGTATCAGTGGTGTGTTCGGCAAAATCATATATCGACAGTGTAAATACTTCAATCATTGCTACGATGGAGTTGCAGTTGTATAGTGGTACAGACACGCAGAAGGGGACTGGCATAACAATCACAAATCCTGCTTCTGTTGGTAGCACTTCCAGCGATTCGTGGACGAGGGAGGAGGCGGATGATATACGGATAAGGATATATGCAAAGAGGGGTTCAACTAATCCAAATAGCAACCACTATATCCGTTTCTATGGGGCGACATTGAAAGTGACTTATACCGTTTAACTATGATTAAGTTAGGAACAAATAGCATCGGTAAAATCTACCTCGGTAGCAACCCAATCGGGAAGGCTTACTTGGGTGGCAATCTTATATTCCAAAGCGGTGCAAGCCCTACACCACCTACACCAACAGTAACCGTTTCATATATCCGAGGCGGCGGTTCAAGTGGTTCGTACATAGACACGGGGATTACAGCCGATAGCGATACGAAGATTATCGTTTGGGCGAGGAACTTCAATCAAGTCGGGGGAAATTACAACTGGCTTTTCGGTTCAAGAACAACGCAAAACGATTCTATGTTTGAACTTCCTCTTGGTGCAAACGCAACGGCTGGTTCAATAAGTTTTCAATTCGGAGACGCTTCAAATTGGTATAATGACGCTTGGCAGTATTGCTCTGGCTATCACAAGTACGAGATGAGCAAGGACGGATTGTTCGTGGACGATACGCAGTTGAAACCGGCCTCATCCGCGACATTCTCAAATTCTGCGAACATTCATTTGTTCGGATATAATAGCGCGACGGCAGGTCATGGCGGCTCTACGCTTCCTGTTGATATTTGTGCTTGCAAGATTTACAAGAACAACGTCCTCGTCCGTGATTTTACTGCTGTAAACTCCCCATCGGTCGGTCTCTATGATTCCGTGAGCGATATGGTGTTCTCAAATGCTGGTGACGGGAGTTTTATATACGGAACATTTAATCCGGATGCGTATACCCCATTGGAGTACATTTCAACATCTGGCTCCTCATGCCTTATGACATCCATTATAGGCACATATTCGCTACCGATTGTCTCTGTCTTTTCTCCGACGGGAACCGCCGCTTCATGGTATGATATTATCGGCGGGCGTGACTCTACAAATAGATGCCAGATATTTATCGGAAACACATCTACCGCTAACTCGCGCTCATACGGTATTATTGGAACAGCAAGTGCTTCGGCTATGTATTCAGGTAGTTCTGGTTATTTTAGAAACAAAAAGACTATTATTGTTAAGGCAAATAACCAATTTTCCACGTATTACAACAATAGCAAATTGGGTAGCACTGTAACATGCGATGTATCTTCGTCTTACAGTACCGAGGTTCCCTTGGCAATCGGTGCATCTCGGCAAGCCTCGAACCAAACCTTTATAAATTGGTTTATCGGGAAAATCTACTATGCCGGGTTCGGTTCGCAAGGCTCGTTTGTCCCCGCAAAGGTGAACGACGTTGCCGGGATGTATGACACCTACAATGATACTTTCTATCCGTCGAGTTCATCCACTCCATTTACCGCTGGCCCGGAACTTTAATCTCAAAACGATATGGCAAACAAGACTGTATATCCTTATGGCACGGGCGGAAGTCTCCCGTCAAGCATTGGCATCATCAATGACCTTTCAACGGGCGGTACGACTGATGCTCTCGCCGCCGAGCAAGGCAAGGTTATCGGCGATTATTTATTCGGTAACTATCAAAGTATAGATACATCTGGCATTACTAAATCAGATTTCTCCCTTGGCGCGAATACGACAAGTAGCAACCATTGGACTAATGCTTCTGCAAAGCATTTCGTTATTCCCGTGAACCCCGGAGACCAAATGAAACTGGTAAAAACGGGTGGTACAGGAAGTGGCCCTTACGGTTTTTTATCTGCTGGTTATGTCGTTCCTGCGGCCGCATCAAGCCTCGTCACTTATGCACCATCATGCGAACGACAATTTAATTCCGGTACGATAGAAGTCGTAGTTCCGAATGGCGCGGCGTATCTATGCCTATGCACCGTAGATGGTTCTGGACTAACAACATCGTGGGGAGTGTATCGCATGGTGCGTGGAATTGACAACGATTTCGCATCCGATGGGCAACTCAACGAGATAGGAGAAAAGATTGATGAAATATATGGTGACATTGGGGAGATGTGCGACTATGATAACGATATTTTCGAGTCAACCAATACATCGAAGATAACCGTTACCAAGGTGGAACCAAACTCGTATTTGGTGAAAAATATCTCTAAAACACAGTCTGTTTATACCTTGTACCATCTTCCGCCTCTAACTCCGGAAACAAAATACCGGGTTGAGTTTGACTATGATGCGGTGATTATAGATGCAAACACTTGGTATCTTGGGGTCGAGGGGGCAACTTATTCCGCGACCGCGAGAACCGGGTATAGCATTCCTAACGGGAATGGGCATATCGTATGGAATTTGACCGCGAAATCGGGGGATATGTATTTCCGACTGACATCGAATGGTGTTGGTTCCGGCTCCGTCGTAAAAATCACCAATCTGTCAATTACGGAGTATAAGACGACTATCGGCAATTTAGCGAGGGAGGTGGCGAGTCTCAAAGAGGAGGATAGTGGAAATAATCTAACCGCACTACTTCGTCAAGCAAGATATGTTTCTGCATCTCCGACGACACAACCGCTCACACTTTTGCATTTTTCAGACATTCATGGTGATAACCTTGCCGCAACGAAGATTAAGAAGGTTTTCTCGGATAACTCGTCGATGATTGACGACATGCTCCTTACGGGCGACACGGTGTATTATTACTATAATGATAGTGGGCAAGGTTATCAATGGCATCAAGATACTTTGTCCGATGCGTTGTTCGTACTCGGAAACCACGATGGGGCCGCAAATGACAATTCCCACGGATGGAAGGAAGGTTCCGCGGATTGGGACTTCAAGGGCAAAGAGTGGGACTACGATACCTATTTTGCGAACTATGTAAGTGGTTGGGGCGTAACGCAACCTACTGGTGTCGATGATTCCGAATCCGCCAATTACAAGGCGTGCTTTTGGTATAAGGACTATGCGAGTGCAAAGATTCGTCTTATCGGCCTTGACTGTATGCACTTTAACGATGGGGTTCGTCATGTCACCGACGAGCAAGAGACATGGCTAACCGAGACGCTTGCGGCGGCAAAAGTTCTCGGATATGGCGTTGTTGTGGCTTGTCATTATCCAATGGACGACTACAATGGGGAACTCGACGAAGAATGGGATGAAACGACGCATAAATTCGTTTATAACAACAACTCTAACGGTGGCACTATTGTAGATTCTCATACCGGAGATATGACGACGTTCCAGTCATCGAAGTCGGCCCTTACTTTGGATGCGAAATTCTGTATGCGAGACCGTATAGCGGGTTCTTCGCAAACGGCATATACAAGGGGGCCAAATAATCCTCTTGGCGATATAATCCAGACATGGGTTGATGGTGGCGGACAGTTCATTGTATGGTTGTGCGGACATACCCACCTCGATTATCTTTATTATCCAAAGCGTTTCCCCGGCCTCTTGTGTATGGGTATCAGTCAAGCGGGTAATACGCGGGGAACAAATGTTGCCGACCGTTCCGACTCGTCTGAAATGCACACTTGCGCTAATCTCGTTACGATTGATGTGGAGACTGGTTATCTCAAGGTAATACGAATTGGATTTACTATGGATAAGAGATTCCGTTCCAGCACATTGTTGAGTTATTCCCTTACCGCTAAAAAGGTACAGGCAAACTCTTAAACATCTAATTGACTGACTTAACAACAAAACTAAAAGATATGGACATCAAGACTTTTTGCAAGCGTTTCATGCTTTGGACGGCGGTAGTTGTCGCCGTCGCTATGCTCATCATCGGCCTCCTCTTCGGGAAGGTCGTAGAGGAAAACCTGTTCGCCGAGATTGCGAAGTGGGTGGTTATGTACTTCCCCATCTGCGCCATCTTTGAGACCTTCGCCTATATCCTCGCTCCGCTGGCGTGGCACATCAAGTACGACGACAAGCACGACGAATCGTTAGACTAATGAAGTACAAAATCCACGGCGACCGAATCAAGTTGATTGATTCGTGGTCTGTCCCCAAAGCCAACTTCCAAAAGGAGTTGGACAAGATTCGCAACCTTCATCCTACTTGCAGGATATGGAAGCGAAGCGACCGGAACATCATCCGGGAGATTGCGGCTCACAACCTCGCGTATGCCCTCAAAATCCGCCGTGACAAGACAAAGGATACCGACCTTGATTATGAGCCCAGATGGTATCACAACCTCGCCTATTGGGTGGTGGGAAACATCGCCCTCTTGGTGATTAAATAGAACGAACTATGTCTTTTCTTACGCACGTTTGGCAGAAGGTGGTGGAGATGCTTCACTACCCCGCCGGATGGTTTATCGGGCTATTCCTGTTCATCGCAGATGCGGTGTCTGGCGGACGGCTCATCATCTACCTCGTAGTCATAGCGACGTGCATTGACCTCTGCTGTGGAATCGCCGTCTCCGTCAAGCAAAAGAACTTCGCACGGAGCGAACTGATGCGGCTCACGGTGGAGAAGTTGGTCGTGTACGGAGCGGCCCTGTTGGTGTTCCTTTGCGTTGACAAGGCTATTGAGGCCGAAACGGATTGGGAGTTCGCCCTAACTTCGGGCGTGGTGGGCGTGGTTATCACGATGACCGAGGCGTGGTCTTTCCTTGCGTCCCTGCTCATCCTTTTCCCGAAGAACCCGTTTTTGAGGCTTTTCCAGAAGGCCCTTGTCGGCGAGATCGCCCGGAAACTCCAATGCGACGAGGAGGCGGTGGAGGCCATCTTGAAGGAGGCCCGGAAGAAGAAGGTCAAGCCGATGCGTAACGAGAAGGGCCAATTCGTTTCAAAGAAGAAATAACTATGGCCGATTTCAAGTATTTCACCTTTAAGGAGCTGATAGCATCCGACGTTGCGGCGAAGAAACGCATTGACAACACGCCGAGCTGGACCGTGGTCGCACACTTGGAGGAACTGACCGCAACGATTCTTGAACCTCTCCGTGCAGCCTGGGGTTCTTCAATAATCGTCAATTCCGGGTATCGGTGCGATGCGTTGAACAAGGCGGTAGGCGGTGTCTCCACTTCCGCTCACCGCCTTGGCTATGCCGCAGACCTTTTCCCCGGGAATGGTAAGATTGATGAGTTCGGAAAGTTCGTCAAGGAATGGCTCGTCAAGAACAATATCAAGTTCGACCAGGTTTTATTCGAGGTCAAGGACAAGAAACGCTGGGTGCATATATCGCTCAAATCCTCCACGGGTTCCCAAAGGTGTGAAACGAAAAACTTGGTTGTGAAATGAGCGAGGAAAAGAAAAACTATTGGGTAATCACTTCTACGGAAGCCGCGCTTGGCCCGTATGAGGATTGGGAAACCGCCTATATCGCCGCAACAACTAACATAGGACAGGAAGGATGGACAATCACCACGACATAACGCCGACGGGAGGTCGCCGGACGAGCAACCGTTCTTATGGGGAGGGGACACTTCTTATACGCATACTACTTCTTTCAACACTATTCTGCTTTACTACTCTCATCCTCCCCGGTTGCTCACCCAAGATCATTGAGAGGGTGGTCACGGTAACGGAAACGAAGGACAGCCTCATCGTTCGTGACCGCATCATACACGACACCGTGAGGGTGGAGATTCCCATCATCACCGAAAGGATTGTCACGCCGAAGGATTCATCCCACCTGGAGAATGCCTATGCCGTGTCGGATGCCTATTATAGGGATGGGTTTCTGTACCATTCCCTTTCGACCAAACCGCAGGTGATAGACGTGCCGGTGGACGTCCATGTGAGCGACACGACTACGATTCACGAAACGAGCCAACAGACGACCGACACGCACGTCGAGACGCAGTATGTGGAGAAGAAGCTGTCTTGGTGGCAAAAGTGCCGTATTGGGGCGTTTTGGTGGCTTCTTGGGGGTCTTGTGGCTTGCCTCGTCTGGATATTCCGAAAACCGTTGCTCTCGCTGCTGAAAAAGTTCGTTTAGTCCGCCTTAATCCCGTGCGTCTGCCGGAAGGACAATCTGGACGGAAGCGGATTTTTAATATCAACACCACCCTATTCTTGGGTGGTTTCTTTTATCAAACGATACCTCCATTTGTATCCTCTATATTGAGACCATAGTCCACGACAAGCATGTGATACTGCGGCGGAGTTATAGCCTTGTTCCTTCAACTCCTTTGTGCCTTGGAATACAGCCACAACAACACCGTCTTTTACCTGCTCAATAACTCTATCAAAGATACCTTTGTCTTGCGGCCTATTCCGATGACTTGACCTCATTCTCCTTCTCGCTATCGGGTTGTCCAAATTCGTAGTCCTGTCACACCAACGGAGATTGGAAACGATGTTATTCGTTCCATCACCATCAATGTGGTCGATTTCTTTAAGGTTGTCTGGGTTAGGAATGAATGTCAATGCGATAAGGCGATGCACCCTTACTTTCGTACCTTTCAAACACACATAAGCATAGGCTTTCCCCTTGTTCTTTTGAATCACTATCTTCAAAATCTTTGGTTGTTTTTGGCAGAACGAAACCAATCTACCAAAAGTTGAAGCATAGTAAACACCATCGTAATTTGGGATGGGCTTCCACTCCTCCCCCTCGAGCCGAATAGACTCAATGAAATCTTGCTTTTGCATAATGCCAAGTATTTAAGTGATGCCAAGAAAAAGAATGGGGAAAGAGTCTTGGCTTCTCCTTTCGGTGGGTAGCAACTCCGCACCTATCCCCAATGCAAAGATAATAAAAACCGTCAAAAACACCAAAAATACAAACACGCTTCGTCCCGGATTCACCTACTCGAATGGTATTGTATTCCGCGCCGTTGTATGTATCGGGCCGACCTCATCCGGTGCGGAGTTCCAAAACACGCTCGTCCACGAAATCCACCATCTTGCGGTAGCCATCGCAAGCGGTATCGGCGTTGACCTTGAAAGCGAGACCCCGGCCTATCTTGCCGGAGACACGATGAGGGAGTTCGCCGATGTCGTTTGCCACCTCGGTTGCGACCATTGTCGTGGATAAACAAAAAATCCCCGCCAACCGATTAGGGCTGACGGGGACTTCCTTTTCATCGTTTATAATCCTCAAACCGCTTGCACGATCCGAAGATAAAGCGGTTGTTCACCCACCTTGCGAGGTCGCGGTAAACCCTTGCACAATGCTCCTTGTCGTAAATCATTACATACGGCCAGTAACCCATATCCCGCAAGGTATAGATGCGGTCAAGGTCTTGCTCCAAAGTCGTGGAGAAGTTCACGATGGTATAGACGATGGCGTTGTGAACTTGTTTCTTATGAATGTTCGGGGATGCCACATCCGCAAAGAGTTTCAGCTTCGGCAGAACCTTGTCCTTGTCCTCGTACCGATCCCAAGCGAAATGAATTTCCTTGATTCGCATTTCGGCTATCATCCTCGCCTTTTCTTCGGTCATCAGGCGGATGTCTAACCCCTGGTTGAAGTCCACCTCCGCCCCGGAGTCAATAAGCGATTGTAGGAGAGTTTTCCAGTCCTTGCAGGCAAGTATGTTCGGGTCGCAAAGGACAATCTTCTTCTGCCCGTTCCAGAACTCCGACAAGTCGGCAACTTTCACGGAGCATCTGCCCTCTTTCTTCCCCACAATGCAGAAGTCGCAACCCCGTGGACAACCCCTTGTAAGAAAGCCGTAGGCGGTATCCTTCGTGAGTTCGGGATAGAGTGAGTAGTCTGGATAGATGTGTTCGATCTCCGGCGGTAACGGAATGTCCTTGCTCCTGTCAAAGACCTCCTTCCCGTCAATGAGCGAGATGCAGTAACCGCTCCCGCCCCTTTGGATTTCGTCTGCGTTGATTGGATAGTCGTAGTCCGGGGTGAACGAAAACACCTTGCTCAAATAAACCTTGTCAAATCGCCCCCCATAGCGGATCGTACCACTCCACGGAGTCCCCTTTCGCCTTGTGCCAAGCACTAATCTTCATCAGCACAATGTTCGGGAAACGACCCGTGCCATCAACGTCAACGAGACCTATTCGCATAGCTTCTCAAACTCGTTCAAAATAGCCATCTCGCGCCTGTATGCAAGCGGGACGGATAGCATGTTATCCACTTTCTTGATGTAGTGCGAAATGGTGGAATGGTTCCGGTTCATCGCCTTGCCAATCTCCGAATAGTGATAACCTTCTTTGGCAAGACGATAAGCGACGATGGATCGGATCAGCGGGTTTACAGCCTCCCGTGAATCCGTCATCTTGAATCCGGCTGCCCGTTCTGCGGCGGATATCAGGATAACATACCTGTCGAATGTAGGAGGGGGTACTCCGTTATCCTTGCGAATCCTATTCAACGCCTCCGTAAATCTGGTGGAGGTGTTATACGCCCACTCCGGCCATTCGCTCGGTTCTAACGGGACGGATTGCAAGGTCTGTTCGGTCGTGTACCAAATCTCTTGAACATCCTCCCAGGTCATCTGTTCCAGTATCTCTTTCGTCATTCCCCGCCCTCCCGCATTTTGAGTATATCTTCCCACTCTGCAAGTTTGTTCGCCCACTCATCTAAATGGACGGAATACTTGTCCAATTCTTCCTCGCGTTCGTCAAGTTCTTCCATCTTGGCGATTACCCAGGCGAGGAGGACCAACACTCCGCACACAAGTATAATTAACAATGTCGTCATGGCTATTTTTTCAGATAAAAGGATTCCAACATTTTCTCGTCCACGATTCCCTCACAAGGTTGTTCGCGTATGAACTTGAAGATTGCGTCCGTCACTTCCTGGTCCGCCGACCTATCAGCGTATAAGAGTACGAGCCGTGCAAGTTCATTGGCTTCGTCCTGCCATATTTGCACATTCTTGTAGTTGTGCTTTTCGTCCTCGCGGTAGATGTCTTGCGTGAGTTCTTCTTGAAGGATGCAAGCCGTGTTCACGGCCTTCATAAATCGGTTGAAGATTTGTCGCTTCTCCCGGCGGAAGGTTGCGTTGTCCCTTCTCATTATCCGTTCCGCTTCCCGTATCATCAAGTCCATCGAAAGGCTCATCATGTAGATGGTGTTAATGATGACGGAGAGTTTCTTTTCATCGTTGTTTTGCATTGTTGAATCTCCGTAAAACTTCTTGATATTGCTCATCGGACAGCCTTGTGAAAGTGAAGCACCCTTGCTTGTTGTTCTTCACGGCATAAAGGAAGGTATGCAACAGTTCAAGGTCATCAATGGTCATCGCAAGGTCTTTCTCGGCTTGCTCGTAGCCTTGAATGAATAGTTGTCTTGAGTTCTCGCATATCAATCCCTTTACGCCATTCTCGTAAGGATATAATCTCGATGCTTGTTCTTCTGCCTTGCTAATCCCGCTCGGCTTGTAGTTCTTGTTGGCTGGTGTGTTTCCAAGTTCTGCTTTCATTTCAAGTTCTCCGTTTTGTTTTGCTTTCGCTCATAGCAGAGAGTGCATAATCCGCCCCGTGGTTTCCAATACTTTTCTTCCGCTTCCTCTGCTTCCTTCCGTGTATTGAAAGCGCTCACCATATTGCACCGCTTGTTCTTGCACTTTACAACATAGTAGCGAGTAATTCGTTCTTCTATCATAGTGTTCAATTATTGACGGCTTGGGTCAACAGCAAGTTCTGGATTGGGGTCAATCTGCATCATATCAACAATGCTACAACGAGGTATGCTGATAATGTGACAATATTGTTCTGGTTCAATCCCACGAGTCTGCGCTACCGCTATGTAGGTTTCGTTTTCTTCAACTAACCAACCATAGGTAATGCAGTCTGTGATGCCATGTTCCATGTCTTCTGGATAAGTCCATCTTCCGTTATCGGACATTGAGTCTTTCCACAATACTTTTACTACTTTTTCTGCTTTCATACTATTCAATGAATGACGGTTCATGCCCCTTGCCATCTGTAAAGGATGCGTGTAGGTCTGGATTACCCGTTGTGTCGTTTATGTTCGGTGAGTTAGTATAGGTGATTGTCGGGCCAGCAACCTTCCACGGCTCATAAGGTCTCCACGGGTCGTATGGTGGCGTTGTTGGTTGGGGGATTACAATAGGTTCGATGACCTCGTTGTCTCGTTCTGCCAATAGTTCCGCAAGCCGTTCCTTGGGCAGTCTCATGTAGTCTTCTTTTGTCAGTTTCATATCTCAATCAATTAGGGGTTGGAGTTCGTTACCTTCACGAAGCCAGTTGATAACGCTATCAAGTGTTTTGATTTGCATTTCGTGAATACGCTCTACCACATTTGCATTTTCCGAGACAACTGCTCGTTTATCTCTTTCTTTTTGCAGTTCATAAGCGATTACTTCCAAGAGGTCTTTTGCACATTCATTGATGTCTTGTGCATCTGGATTTCCGTTGCAGTCAAGGATAACCGCTTTTAGTTGTTCAATAAAATCTTTCATATCTCAATCAATTAGGGCCGGATTTAATTTGTCAATCCAGAAACAATACTATCCAAATTCACACCTACATCATAGTAAGTGTCCATATTCCCGTAGGTATCAGCAAGCGCTTCAAGTGTGAAATCAATGATTGCCTTCTGCGACAATCCCGCTTGTACTTCATCAACTTCAATGTTTAGTTGAAATTTCATTTCTTTGCCTCCTTCTTTAATTTGCAATCCGTAACAAAATATCCGTCTTTCATAATCACATTATAAGAACCATGTGGCAATAAGTTTCTCAGGAATGTTGGGTTACGAAAGAAATACGCGCCTTTTGTTCCAAGCGTAACGCGATACGAACACGGCTGAACCTCGTCACTAAACTTGAAGCAAAGAAATCCATCGTCGTTAGAATACAGAGTGATGAATCTCTTGACTTCGTACTTGCTCCTAAATGTAATCGTAAATAAGATGTTTCTATCGGAGATGGTAATCATTTTTGAGCGTGTCCATCCTCCTCGATTTGATGATAGTAGCGTATAACTCATTTCTCGTCCTCCTTGTTTGTTTCGTTTGCTACTGTTGTTGAATAATTGTACAGATTTATAGTTACTGCCTGATTTGCTTCACTCATTATTTGGCGGTCGAGAAAAGCACACCATCCACATTTGTTCTGTGAACATTCTTTGCAATCATAGTCGCAACTTGCTGGAAAATATGCCATAATCAGTCCTCCTTGATGATTATCAAACGCAGTTTATCTCCAGCATTTATATCAGGTAGTTTATCCATATAAAAGGCTGGTTCTATATGACCTGGTTCATACACAATTTCCACCGCCCCCTTCATCATTTGCTCCCTATACCAATTTGCTCCGGCGATGAAAGATTGGATGCCAACTTCATAATCTCGTAAGTTGTCCGTGTCCATATCGTACCCTACGAATTGTTTTGCTGCTTCCTCCAACTCCTCGCAGACGGGTTCATCTTGCTTTGCAATCTGCCTACGAATCCACTCTCTTGCATCTTTAAGGGTTACACCACGACACACAAGACTCTTGTCGTGCTTGATATGCGTGTCAAGGTATGCCATAACGGAGAGTCCGATTTGTTCCTCACGACTTACATCTTCGCAGACGGGTTCTTCAAGGGCATCGACCACTCTGTCTGGAAGGGCAATTTTATTCCATTTTTCGCCTTCACCAACAGATAAATCAGAAAGCATCTTTTCTACATCTCCTTCGTGTATCTCTTCCGTGTAAGTATGAACCTTTTTCAAAGGTGATGTAACGGGTTCTTCAAGGGTGTCGAGGAACTCAAGCAACCTCAAGTCCTCCGTGGCGGCGATGTAGTCAGCATCACGGCCATACTTGCCGTGCGCCTTGAGATAAGAGTCCCTTCGCCGTTCAATCTACTTGCGTATTGCAGTCAGTAATTTTGCGGTTGTCATATTACATTGAGTTGAGTTTATCTATAAAAACTTGATACATATCTCTTTTTATTCCAGAAATACTTGCTCCGATTTTAGCAGTATTTGTTATAGCCGCTTCAAGTATTCTATTTTCGTGGATTCTCATTTGCTCTTTCGCCCACTCCAAGAGAGCATTCTTGCGGATAAATTCAACATTTCGTTCTGCACCCGGATATGGTTCTTCAACCCATTCGGAATAGATAACTCTCCCATGCCCATTCTCCAATGGGCCAATACCTAAATAAATCTTGTCCGGTATCATTTCTCGTCCTCCTTGTCAAAATATGCGTGTAGGTCGGGATTCCCTTTCGTGTCGTTGGTGTTCGGGTAGTTGGCGTAAGTGATAGTCGGGCCAATCGGAAAGGGACCTCTCCACGGGTCGTTTGGTGCAGGCTGGGGAGGGATTACGATTGGCTGGATGACCTCGTTATCCCGTTCCGCCAGTAACTCCGCAAGCCGCTCTTTCGGCAGGCGCATGTAATCTTCTTTCGTGAGTTTCATTTCTTGTTCTTGCTTTTGATTCTGTCGATGAGATATAACAATAGGAAGGTAGCGGAATAAGCACCTATGCAAATAAGGAGAAATCCGCCAGCGTCGATGCTCATTTCTCGTCCTCCTTCATCTTGTCCATCTCTTGAATCATGAAGTTGTTAAGGTCCGTCATGAGCATATCCGCCGTTTGAATAAGCACTTTTGCAGTTGATATTCCTTGCGGCGGAGTCCAAGTCTTTTTTACCTTCCCATCCTCGGTTATCCGAGTGGTAATCTTTGCTTCGTGCGTGGACTCGTCAATGTCCATTGTAATCGTGATTACTCGCTTCATTTCTCGTCCTCCTTCGATTTTTCACATCTTTTACGATAGTAATTTCTTTCCATCGTAATACAGTTGATGACATTGGTTAATGCTTTAATTGCTTCGTCCCAAGCCTTTTCCGTCTCTTTTTCAAGAGCCTCTAATTCTTTGTCTTTCATTTCTCGTCCTCCTTCGATTTTTCACATCTTTTACGATAGTAATTTCTTTCCATCGTAATACAGTTGATGACATTGGTTAATGCTTTAATTGCTTCGTCCCAAGCCTTTTCCGTCTCTTTTTCAAGAGCCTCTAATTCTTTGTCTTTCATTTCTCGTCCTCCTCGCTCCACTCCACGGGCTTCATATACTCAAGATTCTTCTGCAACCAATCATAGCCGTCCTCAAATGCCACATATCCATACCCTCTCTTGCGATACCACTCATTAGCAGAAGTATTCTGTTTCACCTTTAAGCAGATAGATGATGCACCGATTGTTTCCGCTACCTTCTCCGCAGCCTTCAAGATTCTCGTCCCGAAGCCGTGGTTACGGCTTGCTTCTTCGACAAAAACATTGGACAGATATAACACCGTAGGGTCGTCTTTATAGGTATAAAAGGCGAATCGGGTTTGCAATTCACTTTCGTCTTCCCGCATATCACTGTCGTCCCATTTAGGCTTCTCCACGGGTTTCTGCTCCTTATCTTTCACGCCAAGTTGATATGCCGCCGCAATCTTCTCGGAAAGTTCCTTGTCATCTGGCTCTTTCTGCTTTTCGAGCCAGGCGAGAATCTGCGTACAAGTGAAAGCCTCGCCATGAAGCCAGTTTCTCTCGCCAATATAACTGAAGTATTTTATCAGCCACTTCCTTATCCTCTCATCCTCGCTCTCGCAGAGTTCGGGGAAAATGTCGGTTATTTGTCCCGGAAAACCGATGACTTCATTATTGACAATCTCGTCGTGAATTTTCCTTGCCCGTTCCAGGGCCTCATCATATAGTTTCTTGTAGTCCATATCAGTTCTTTTTACGGATTTGCACGATGACCTTATCGCCATCGCTAAATCCAAGTCTTTCAAGACTCTTGTCAAGCAGAATAGATAGTCCAAGTTGGTTCCAATAGCCAACCTCTGCATCCTGCGTTTCCCCTTGACTCCTATCCCACTCCGCCCCGGCGATAAAAGCACCACTCCATTCTCCCCTATAACCATAGTCCGATATGCGTTCTTCCTCATACATTTCCGCCGCCTCGTCCAGACCTTCGTGGTTGTTCGGTTTTTCCGAAGCACCTTGTCCCATTCGGTAGAAGTCCGTTGCAATCTTCCGGTAAGTGTTTTCAAAGATGATTTGGTGTTCTGGTACGACCAACTTCTCAAAGTAATCGTCCAAGAGGCTGTCAAGATTAGTCGGGATTTCCGATTTTTCTTCAAGGGTGTCAAGGAAGGAAAGGAGTTTGTCATATCCCGTCATTTCCATAACGAAAGGAAAGGTTTGTCCGGGATTCGCTTTGATTTGGGCCGTACATATTCCTTTCCGCCTTTCAATCTCGGCCTTGATTTGATTAATCACGCTCATAGTCCACATCGTATAGTTCGTAATCGCTTTCATCCGTGTTCTCAATCAACGCACCCATATCCGCAAGAATACACATTCTCTCGCTCTTGGAAAGGAACGGGCATTCGTTGATTGCGTTAATGAAGTCATCCGGCTCAAACCATTCGTCGAGGTCGCAGTATTCCGGTAGTCCAACGCTCTCGTCTTTACCTACATTGAAATAGGCTTCAACCCGGACGGTGTACCCGCCGAGCCGTTCAACCAAGTAGTCGAACACATCGGAGAAGTGAGAGTCGTCGTTGATGCTCTCCAACGCGGGCATAAAGTCAATGTCGGTGTAACCAAGCACGGTCGCACCCCACCACCTTCCACCTACCATTCCGTTGCCGTCGTTGCCAACCTTGCCGTGGCGGTAGTCTTTGATTTTGGGTCTTGTCATAATCAGGTAAGTCTTGTGATTGAAACTGTCTCCCCGTCCGGGGAAATGGAAAAGGATCGCTCGTACTCTGCCTCCAGGTAGGAGCAGGCACAAGTGGCGGCATAGGTCTTCTCGGAAGGGAGGGAAGCCGTCTCTCCCGGCTCCAGGATCTTGATGCGTGAAAAGGTAGATGGTTCTCGCTTCATATCTTCGTTTTGACGGTCTATCTCGGCGGCGTGGCATAGATATACCAGACAGCCGGCGATCTCGCTTAAATGGGCGTCTATGGCCCCAAGGATTGAAAGGATTTTCTTCATGGCTAAAAATTGTTGTAATATGCGTCTGGTTTCTCGCTCTCGAAGTCTGGCATATCCTCAAGTGTTGGAGGAAGGATTGGCGGCGTAGGGGTATCATCCCATCCGTAAACGACCTCATCGGATGGGTCGCTCAATAGACGGCGGGTTTCATCCTGATAATACAACCCCACAAGAAGGTCTTGATAGCCGACCGTCCTCGCCTTTACCATCTCAAGCACCAGGCTGTAATCCTTCTCTTTAAGTTCCGCCATCTTCTGTTTTCCGAAAAACGCCTCTCCCCTTCTCTCAAAGTCAGTCCCCGTCCTGTGAAGGAGGAACACATTGAAGGCAAGATTCGTGATGTCGGACGATCCGGCGATGGATTCCTTTCGGATGAGCTGGTTCACATTCTCCTTGCGCGGATGGCATACCAGAACAATGTGGATGTTCTTCTGTGATGCAAAGTCCGTAAGCTCGTTGATGAAAGATTTCTGCCGATCATTGTTCTCACCGTCGAATGCATCCAGGTCGAGTGCCATAAGGTTATCCACGACGACAAGGTTGATTTGATGCTCGTCCACACATTTCCGAATATCCATCGACAAATGGCTCCATTTCTGCCCATAGTTGTTGTTATAGAGCCAGAACCTATCACCGAGCCAATTGTTTATCTTATCGCGTATCTCTTTCGTCTTGACATAGTAAAGACCGTGTGAACCCTCGATCTTTTCGACATTGTTCTTTCCAGCAGCCATCTGGTCTATCCATCCGACTATCCTGCCACCCGCCATTTCGCCCGACCACAGGGCCACACGGAAATTGCGCTGGATGGCATTTAGGATGATGTGGTTCACGAATGTAGTCTTGCCGGAGCCAGATCCGCCGGAAACGACGGTCACCTCCCCGAGAATTAACCCAAGAATCCGCTTGTCAAGTTCTGGGATTCCAAGGGGGATGAACTGTGCGTTGCGAAGGTCAAAGTGCTTGAACTCTCCGGCATTCATCCAGATACGTCCCCTGGAGTCCTCGACGCTTGGCTTGATGTCCTCCTGCTTTACGGGTGTGTTGAAACGCCGCCTCCAGCGGAAATCATCCATGGCAGACTTGTCATAGGCGGACGGATCGTAGTGCAGAACGAAGTCGCGCCAATGATACTGCTGGCATGACGCATGAAAGCAACTGAACCCCAGGGCGCCGCTATCGAGCTGGAATACCGCCGCATCCTTGTGGTTGGGGTCAAACGGACATTCCTTGAGGATGTAGCGTACTCCGTTCGAGTAGCGGGATTTTCGCACAACATCGATTCCATGTTTGGAAATGAACTCGTCAAGGTTGAACTGCCGTGGCTGGTAGTTGTTGTATTTGTCCGGCTTCTCCGGCTGCGGAAGCATCCCGGCAACCTTCTTGACGTAGGCGACATCTGTAGCCTTGAACTCCGGCGGGATGTAGACGAACTGCGACATCCGCCTCGGCCTGTCTGCCGTATTCGCTCCCTTGTTTGAGGTTGTTCCAATGATCTTGGAAATACGCGCAGCGTTGAATACCGATGTGTCCACCTTGACGCCCCCTTCATCCTCATCCGAAAAGAGCATCGACAGCGCACCGAGGAAATTCTTTACAAGGGTTGTCGCCTCGCTTGAGTTCTGGATGCAGATTCGGTAGTAAAGATGGAATCCGTTCCCGCTGAACGCAACCACCGGCTTCTCGAACCCCTGGTTGTTCAGGAATCGGTAAATTTCCCTGGACTTCTCCCTCGCCCGCTTGATTTCCTCTTCCGTGGCGTTCACCCCGGATGGCCGGTTCGGGTCAAGGTCGATGAGGATCGTAGTGCGGAAGTCTATGTCGTTGTCCGAAGTGGTTTCCTTCGGATTTGCAACGATGGTGTCGTGCTGAATCCTGGAGTAGCAGGCTGGCTTGATGGCGTTGATGGTTGCGTAGATGCCGTTCCCGTCATAGGCGACCACATCACGGATGACGGAGTCGATGTCGGTGTAGTACCCGGAGAACGTTTTCTTGTTGTTGGAAAGAATCCTTACCTCGGTCAGCGGAGAGTCGGCCTTGAACACCGCCCACCATTTCCGCAGTTCTCTCTCGTCTATCATACCTTCTGCGGTTTAAGGCCGTTAGGCCATTGTTGATCTTCTTCCTGATGAGTGAATATCGTTGTTTCTTGGTCGGATTCGGAATAGTCTGGGATGTTGTTGAGGAAAGTCTGGAACACCTTGAGATATTCGCGTTTCGCCTCGCTGACATATCGGTTGATGGCGTAGGTGATGAATTCCTCTGTATATTCGCCGGACTCCAGCATCCGCTTAATCTTATCCTTGTCTTTCTTGGCGGACTTGAGTGAAACGCTATTGCCTTCCGGCCTGACGGTGTATGACGGATAAAGCGAATAAATCCTCTCAATGCTTTCGGCATATATAGAATTAGATTTCTTTCCTTCTTTATTTTCTTTTCCTTCTTTATTATTCTTATTATTGTCCTTGTCCGTGTCCTTGTCCGTGTCCTTGTCTGCGTCCTTGTTAGTGTCGGCAGTAGTGTCTGCTTCCGTGTCTGCTGTAGTGTCTGCTCCACCCTGGAACATATCGTAGTTAACGATTGATATAATGGAAGTTAGACTGTCTTTAAAAATGTCTATTCTGCGTTCGGCTTGGAAGTCCTCAAGTGTCTTGGCCACCTTGTCCTTACCCCAGCCCCATTTGTCTGCAAGTTTACGCAGGGAGAATGGAAGCTGACCCCGCTTTATGATGATTCTTGCCCCTTTGATGATGACGGTTTTCTCCGGATCGTAGGATGCTCTCTGCACCAGGTCAAGGAATGCCTCCCGTCTCGAATACTTCCCATCGTCCAGCGACTCGTCAAAGAAAATTGATCGCGGGACATAGATGTAGTTTCCCATTTTTTTACCCATAGTCCTTCACTACTTTGGTTATACAAAAAAGTCTGCCGCCCCTTATATCTTCCGCAAGTGCGGGTGAAGGTCAAGATAAAGAGGCGACAAACTTGTATCGGTTGCCCATCACGGGCGGTATGTCAGTATCTTTGCTCCAGACCTTCACGAAAGGAACCGTTGCAAAGATAATCACTCAAAATCAATTCTCGTCAAATAATATTGACTTGTATTGACGTCAAAAATTGGCGAGTACCCGGTTAAAGACTTCTTCGGTTATCCTGTGGCTGTGCTATTCGTTCAAGATGGTCTTTGAAGTTGTCATAAGCCAAGGTCGCATAAAACTTTGCCTCTTTAAAATCTCGCCACCCCTCAATCGTATGTCGTAGCATATAGTCGCCAAATTCAGCACCGAGTTTATCTGCGATCTCATATACTAAATCCCTTGCTTTTTCATAGGCATCGGCAAATTCCGCTAAATGCGGTGAGTAACGAATGATTTTGTCGGTTGCTTTTTTCAGTTCAACCATTTCTTTCGTGTATCTTCCTTGCGATAAAGTGCCGTTGCACATCAGCGAGTAGCGATTGAAATTCTCCTTATCAATTAGTTTGTAAAGGGTGCGGAGCGACGAAATTAGGCGAAGAATACCCATGTCACCGAGCAGACGATTAAACTGTATCCCGATGGAATCCATATAGAATTTAAGGCTCTTTTCCCTTCTTTTCTTTTCCGCCTGTTTTTCTTCTTGCCTTTCGTCTAATATCTCATTCTTTTTGTGAGCGCATTGTTTGTTAACCACCCAGTGCATATCCATGAATTTAACATCTTTCGGGCCTTCGCTTGGGCAGAGTTGTATGTTCCGAACAATGCAACCATCCGACCTGGGGTCGAAACCGGCGACCTCTAATAGAGTTATATACTCGTTTAATTTTCGGATTATGAGTTCGGAGTTCCATACATAGGGGTTACTTTCTATGTGGACGGGTGCCGGGCAATCGCCATATCGGAGAGTTTCCTTCAAGACATCAACCTTGTTTCCGTCGTTGTCCACATAATAGAAAACCGGATGAATCCATTGTTTCACAACATGATTCTTTCCCTTTTTCCTGCTTGCGACGAAATCAACGCGAAGGCCAGGAAATTCTCGTTTCTTGGCCCTCGCATCCATTATCATTTCAATATCGCATCGTGGGAGATACATGGTCAATCTTCAAAGAAATCTATTTCCTTGTCCGGCTTGCCGACGGTAATGTTGTAGTCCAACTGCGCTTTCGCAGAGGTAACGATCTTCCCAGCGAGGTTGGCGATTTCCTTTGCCTCACGGAGACCAATTTTACCCGTGCGAAGTTGCTGGTAACAGTCCTGCAAGTCGTGACGGAGTGCGGTGTTGTTTGAGATTTCCTGCTTGGGTGCTTCCCCAAGTTGACTCTTTGTTGTGGTGATTTCTTCTGCGATGGTCTCGATCGCATCAATGAGTTTTTCTTCCATAACTCGAAAATTAAAAAATTTAGAAATTTGCTAAATTGGATTCAAAATCCTCTATCGTAACATACTTTGAGATAAGTCCAAAGATGACATCCTTGCACCTGTCGTAAACCTCCCGGAAGCGGGCATCGTCCATGCTTGCGAACGATATGCTCTCCGCCTCCTCCAGGAAGCATTGGTGCTTGACGCTCCAGAATACCTTCGTGAACCCCGCGGCTATCAGCACCGACTTCCGGAAACCGTCAATGGACTTGAAATAGGTCTCTTGAACGGCCCCTGGGAGATAGGCGTATCCGACATTCAGCAGGGCGAAGAAAAGCCTGTGGAATCGTGGGTTTCGCTGGAGCTTGATCTCGGCCTCGTACACTTCGCCAAGACGGAGTTTCTTCGCCTCGTCAAAGTCCTCGGAGTAACACGGCTTCAACCCCAGGGGCGTGTTCAAAAGTTGTAAACGCATTGATAATCAATTAGTTATCAAAAGGGCAAATCGGAAGTGGAATCCTGCTCGAACCCGTTGCTTGCAGGGGCCGCCTGGTATTGGGGTCTGGCCGGTGCCGGCGGTGCGGGGGTGTACTGCGGAGGAGCCGGTCGCTGGGGCTGGGGTGCCTGAACCGGGGCGGAAGGGGCGTCCTGCTTCTTACGCTCCAGCATCTGCATCACGCTCACCTGGAGTTCCGTGTTGGTTCGCTTGTTCCCGGACTGGTCAGTCCATTCCCGGTTGTGCCATTCGCCCTGGACGTAGAGCATGTCGCCTTTGTGGACGTAGCTCTCGGCGAGGTCTGCGTTCCTGCCGTTGAACACCAAGCCGATCCACTCGGTGCGTTCCTGGGGTTGCTGGTTGCGGTCGGTGTACTTCTTGGTCACGGCCATCCGTGCCGTAGCGATTTTGTTCCCGCCCTCGAAGGTTCGGATTTCGGGTTCGCTCCCGATTCTGCCGATGAACTGGCAGAGATTCAAATAAGCCATATTTTAATATATTAGAGATTGATTCCGTAGTGTCCGGCCAAGACCTCCTCCATTTCCGGCGACCATCCGTTCTCGGTACAGGTGACCCAGACCTTCGTTGCGAGGGCGTGGGTAAAGTCCGGGCGGTAGAGCGGGGTGAAACTCACCTCGTATTTCCATCGGTCGTCCCGGCGGAGGAGTTCCGGCTGGCGGTTGTTGTAGGTGTTGTAGTAAAGGTTTTCTATGACGTAGGAGTTGTGGTCGCAGTCGTACCTGTCGTAGATTGAGAAGAGCTTGTCCCACTCATAGTAGTGCGGTAGGTGCGTCGTCCAGTTGTAGGTTTGGGGACAATCCCGATGGCAGACGATCCCAGTCTTGGCGAGATTCCTTCTCCAGGAATTGGGGTGGCTGTCCGCTCCGATCGTAGGTATCCAATCCTCTTGAATCTTCGGGAGCTTTACATCCTCAAGCGTGAAATCGTTCACGGCGAAGACGTCATCCCCGGCTACCACGAACCCCTCCGTATCTGGGAACATCTCCCTCGCTTTCCTCGCACAGGATACATAATCGAGGTGCGACCTGTATTCTCCCGGAACGTCCGGGACTCTCTTGGATTCCACATTGACAACGCCGGGGATGGTTGGTAGGTTCTCCCCCATTATGGCGATGGTGTGCGGGGTCTTGAAATGCTTTCTCCATCCGGCGACGGCAAGGGCAAGCTCATGACCTTGCTGACCGGAAGGTAAATGTGGTATGAGAACGAGGGTGTTCATTTGTTCGGCTTGAAGGAGAGTGACGGGGCGACCGTACTTGTTTTCTTGTACTGCTCATAGATTCCCGGCTGCATCTTCTTGAGCCTTTCCGTGTCTATGGACGTCCGTTCATAGGCTTTCTTGACCTTGAACACTCCGCCGCCCCCCTCAAGGGAGTCGAGGTTATGTTCGAGCATATAGTCAAGCACCCGCTTGTCCAGACCCTTGAGCGTTTCCTCGATTCCCTTGATCTGCTCCTTGAGCCGGGCGATTTCGTTCTGCTGGGTGACGTAGGCCGTGAGTTCGGCGTCGGTGAGGACGATTTCGGCGGAGGGTTCTTCCGTCTGGTCAATGTAGATTCTCCCCTCTTTCTCCGCTTGGAGCAGGGCGTCCACCTCCGTTTCCGGGATTTCCTCCACGGGGTAAAGACCGAGGACTTTCCCCTCCTTCTTGTCCAGATGGAGGACTTTCAACGCCTCCACCTTGATGCCGGGGAATTGCCGTTCAAAAAGAACTTTATACAGGGAGAGTTGCCAACTTAAACTCCGCCAATGGAGCTTGAGGGTGGACTTGTAATCCACGAGGATAACCGTGTCCTTTTTAGACCCCTTGTAGACTCCATCTATCATCGAGGCGACCAACTCCTCATCCGAAATGAGAAGTTCGTTCACAAGGAATTTAAGGCCGTTCTCTTGGCAAATCTGCTTGTATTCCTGGAGGAACGGAGTCATCAGCACGGACTCCCCGTTGTCGTAGGATTCAATCGCTTCGTGCAGAGCCGTACCCTTACGGGCGGCCTCTTCCAGAACCTTGTCCGGGATGCCGGAGTAGTCGGGCATCAGTCCGTGACGGCGAAGGAGGGTGGTTGCACCCTGCAACTCCTTGTCCCCGCAAAGATAGATGTGCGCCTCCTTGCTGAAAAATACGTTGGGGTTATTTCGCAGTTCCATCGGCTATCTCCTTTTGTCTTTTGGCGAAGGCGGTCTTGAAGGACTTGTCCTTGCCCCAATAACCCCCGTATGTCTGCCACGCCCAGTTCATCTGCTCCTGGGTCGTGAACGAATTGATCTGGGCGATAATCTGCCCAAGGTTGAGTTCCTCTTCGGCGGATTTCGGAGCGTCAACGTCATCCTTGTCCGTGGCGATGTGCAGTTGCTTGAGAAGGAAATACCTTTCGGCGTAGGTGAGTGCGGAACCCAGACCCTTGTCGAATCCGTTCATCCCGGAGGACGCCCAGTCCACGGGGAGTTTCTCGCCCGTTTCGGCATCAATCCAAGTGAACCGCAACCGAAGTGTGCAGAACATCTCGGTCTTCGTTCCGTTTTTGGTCTGGTAGTCCTGCCGGGAGTAGTCGGCTTGGAGGACGTCCGTTGTGAGAAGGAGTCCCAGCTCGTCCATCTTTGGGCGGACGATGCCGAGAATCTTGTCCCCGGAGATGTAGGTGTAGCTGTTGCCGTTCCTGTCTTTCGTCAGCCCCACGACGGCCTGCTGTAGGGAGAGCAATTTCTTGTAGATCGTTTGTGCCATATCGTTGGTTTATTTGGGCATTTCCTCTTCCTTGCAGAAGACCGCATCGCCGAGGATGTGGGTGTAGCCGAATTGACGGACGATTGCCGATGCGTTGAAATTGTACGGGAGTTCCTTCGCCTCCCCATCCTCGTCCACGACGAGGTAGTTCCCCCGGAGGTTGACGCACTCGACGTACCCGCCTACCGCCCTCTGGAGTTCCTTGATGGAGAACCGCTTGCTTAATCCACGGGGTTTGATGGTGATGATGTCACCGTTCGCTTTGTAGAGTGTTGCCATATCGTTAGAATAATGATTCGGAATCAAGCCGGAATAGCTGGGTGAAGATGCCCTCCAGGACGTTCACCACGATGGAGTTTCCAGCCATCTTGTACTGCTGGATCTCGGAGATCGTGAGCCGTTTCGCTTCTTTTTCGGTCATCCCCTCCGGGAGAACCCAGGAGCCGTCGCCGGCGGGGACGTAAGGGTAGTGCTGGATGAGGCCGATGTCGGGGTCGGTGCATCCCATCAGTCTGAAACATTCTTTTGCGGTTAGCTTGCGAATGCGGTAAATTTTTGCCATTGTTTCGTTTATCTTTGGTTGTACTCCTACATGTTGTCCACAGCAGATTGTCGGCGATACCCCCCCTATGGTAAACCCAGCCGTTCGCCTCGCTCCGCCAAATCCTGCCGATCGGTATTATCTTCGGTTTCATAGACTTCGATTATCTTCCAGCCATTCTTCCATGCCGTCCGGGCGAAGTTCTGGGTGACAGTTCCAACATACCCCCCCCCCTATATGGATTTGGCGGTTATAGTCATCGTATGGGATTATCTTCATAGATTTCCAATAACGGGATGTCCTTGGTTACGAACGTGGTTATCGCAGGACATATACGGGGGGGGGCATAAGGCAGGAAGTTCCACGGATAGACGGAAAGCCCGTCACTCCGCTTGTCCCTCGGAAACCTTATCTTGATGATTCTTTCGTCCATATCTCAAGTATGCTTGTCATCTGGCAATCCCAGCCCCCCCCCTGCAACCTACCGAGGTAGTTCTCCCAGGAGAGCCGGCCGAGCCGTGTGTATATCGTCTTGCAACAGCCGTCTGCGGTCGTGTTTATCGGGACTGTCTTTTTCATGGATTTCTAAAACTCCGGTGCATGGGAAGTGATGCCCCCCCGGTCAAGGTTGTCAGGCTTGCATTCTTAAAGTAACTTGCCTTGATGCCGTAGGCTAATCCGTTCGGCGTTGTATTGATTGGCTTCCTCATAAATCTCTACGATGCAAGTCCCGCTCGTACCATATCCCCCCCCCTATAAGCGTGGCTACGCCGTACTTGTAGTACCCGGCGAGGATGGTCGATGCGTTGCCCTCGTTGTCCGTGTTAATCGGAATCGATGAGAGCCTTCTTTTCATCGTCGAGGCCTTCAATGAACTGGTTCACCTTGTCCTGCGGGAGATAGTATTTCTCGTCTACCTTGTCCTCCAGCATATCCTTCAGGCGGAGTTTCAGCTCCACGGGTTGCGGGAACGTGAACCAGGCGTCGCCGAGGATGGACACGACGAAGATTCGTTCCCGGTTCTGCGGGCAATTATGATCCTTGGCATTGATGACTTGGGCGAAATTCGTATAACCCTCGCTTGTCAGCCAATCGCACCATTTGAGGAAGCCGGGGCGGAACTTGTCGGAGACGAGCGCCTTCACGTTCTCCATCAGCAGATATTTCGGGTGTTTCTCCCTGACCGCCTTCTCGCACTCCCATAGGAGCGAAGACCGCGTCCCAGAACCCCTCTCAAATCCCGCTTGCTTACCGGCGTTTGATAGGTCGGTGCAAGGGAAGCTATAGGTGAAGAGGTCAAAGTCGGGGACTTGCGACCAATCGATCTTGGAGATGTCGCCATAGTTCTTGTCCGCCGCTTCTGGGAAGACGGCATCGTGTGCCATGATAGCGTATTTGTCAATCTCCGACCATCCGACAAGCACATAGGGGACGCCGATGTTGCGTAGTGCCATGCATTGCGAATCGTACCCCGAAAAACCCGTGAACACCCTCAACGGATTGTCCTCCGTATATTTCCATGAAATGCTCATAGTGTTGAATCTATATACTCAAACTTAAATTTCCTTGTACTTATACCAACGCGCCCTCTGCAATGTTTGATTATCGTGCTGATATGTACGCCGGTTGACTCGCTTGCTTCCGTCAAAGACCCGAACTCGGCAATTGGAACTCCATCCTTTGTGAGTTGCCTAACGCGGCGACTGTTCTTCTCTCCAACCCTTTCCCTTATTTCAGCGAGATGCGGGTTGCGTCTTCTTGATTCAATCTGCCGCAGAGTGCCAGTCCCATAGTTCGCATTGTATTGGTAAGTACACCATTCCAGATTATCGGCGTGATTGTTCAGCTGATTCTCATCCTTGTGGTTTACGCACGGAAAGTTGAGCGGATTTTCGATGAAGGCCATCGCGACAAGGCGATGAACGGAAAGCCACGTTGCCTTTCCGTCTTTGGAAAGATTGACTTGATAGTAGTGACCTTTGATCCGTTGTTTCCTGATGTTGTTGTGAGTTTGTCTAGAAGGCCATTGTTTTCCGCGCGGAAGGCTCAATACCCTTCCATGGTTGCTGACCTTATATAGACCCTCATATCCTGGGATGTCTTTCCAAATCTCTTTGTTTTCCATCATAGATAATACTTCTTAATCTTTTTTCCCGTCTCGGTAGTGATGAACTCCGAATAGACCAGATAACCCTTGGCCTTGATGTCGGCTATCCTTGCGGCAAGTCTGCCACACCCAAAGGTATTTAACGCCTCCAGCGGAGTGATGGAATGCCCGGCGAGCATCCAGTCCAGAATCAAATCAGCTTGCGACCGGCTCGTCTTGTTGTTCTCGTTGATGTTCGTCATATTGCTTGAATTTGAAGTAACACTTCTTCTTGGTGTACGCCTCCATCCTCGTCGCCCTGTGGGTGTTCTCGGTGTAGTAGGCGATGTTGTTCTCGTTGTCCA
>Ga0265301_10000927_pt1 | contig 40289 bp, 31 predicted proteins | sample AusTroGonzalo_MG_2_FD_193488 | JGI IMG/M metagenome (GOLD analysis project Ga0265301, IMG submission 193488) | Bovine rumen microbial communities from tropical cattle in Woodstock, Queensland, Australia - Gonzalo_04 | ecosystem: Host-associated > Mammals > Digestive system > Stomach > Rumen ...
ACTCGTCAGCAAGCTGAAGACGAAAGCCCCGACAGCCAAGATCTATGTGATGGCTATCCATCCGCAAAACAACAACGCATCGCTGAATACGGGCCGTATCACCACTTTCAACAACTGGTTGCAGAACACCCTTGCTGCCGGCGACGCCAATGTCAAGTTCGTGGATACCTATACCCCGCTGCTCAATGGCAACAATGCCGATGCCGCCTACGTCAACAGCAACCAATATCTTCTTGGAAAGGGTAGTGTGGTGTTTGCCAACGCCATGGCTGCTGCTTACAATGCCGATTTTGACACGGACCAGATGGCTCCCGTAACGGTGGAGGCAGGCAACACCAACTATGCCATGAGCACCCGCCGCAATACCATCGGAACAGCCATTACGAATGGTCGTGACATCGTGGCAGGCACCAAGGTCGGCGACTACACCGAAGCCGGTGTCAGCGCTTTCAGGATTGCCGAGGATGCCGCATTCAATGTGCTGGCGCAGCAGACCATCACTGATGCCGAGGTCACCACAGCCGTTAATGCGCTGCGGGCTGGCCTTGAGGTGATCGCTCCTACAAGCGCAAACACTGCAGGAAAGTACTTCCGCCTCTATACCCCCAACCGCGGCTCCCGCTATCTGACGAATAACGGAAGCGGCTCGACCATGTCGGGACTATCACTTTCCATATTCGACAATCAGGTTTGGCAGCTGGAGGGGCGTAACGACGGTTCTTTTGACATCAAGAGCGTTTTTGACGACTCCTATATGGCCATGACCTCGCCCATTTCCACGACACAGGCCAAACCTGCAAACGGCTGGTCGTTTGTGGAGAGCGACACCCCGGGCTTGTTCATCATCAAAAGCGGCACCAACCAGCTCAACCAGCAGAACAACAGCCCCTACAACATCCTGAACTGGGGCGGCGGCAACAACACGAGCGACGACGGCTGTAAATACAAGATTGAAGAGGTGGATGCCTCCGACTTCGAACACGTTCCTGTGCAGGACGGCAAGTACTACACCATCGCAGGCTATGTTATAAACTACAGCAAGCAGACCACCCACTATGTGCTGTACGACGGCACAAGCCGCTCCATGAGCACAACGGCGCCCACCGGCAAGGAGGGTATCTGGAAAGCCGTCAAGGTGGATGGTGGCTGGAAGTTCCAGTCGGCCAAGGATATCAGTCAGTACCTGACATACGCCGGCACAGACAATACGGGTGCTGTCTATACCATCGAGACGGGCGTCGCCGCAGGTTGCGTTTCCATGAGAATCAATGGTGTGTGGTCTGCGTCATCAGAGACGGGTGACATGGGCGGTGCCTACAAGTCATCCAGCCAGCCCGTTCAGAATTCCTATACCTGGTCAACCGACTGGATCCTCACAGAGACAGAGATAGAACCAGAGCCAGAGACTGAGTATGTTGAGGATGGCCAGTCATATACTATCGCGGGATATGTTGCCCGCAATGGCGGTACCACCAATTACGTTTACTACGACGGCACGACCCGTTCCATGAGCACAACCGTACCGACCGACAGCAAAGGTGTCTGGAAAGCCGTGAAGGTGAGTAACGGCTGGAAGTTTGAAACCGCTCAGGCAGAAGGTAAATACCTTACATACGAGGGCGTGGATGCCACGGGTGCAGTCTATACCATCGAGCCTGGTGTTGCCGAAGGTTGCCTTTCCATGAGAATCAATGGCGTATGGTCTGCATCTTCAGAGACGGGTGACATGGGCGGTAAATATAAGGCTTCAAACAACACCGTGCAGTCCGACCAATACAACTGGTCAACTGATTGGAAGATTACGGAATACGATGATTCTCCCGCAACAGGGGTAACCCATATCGCAGAAGAGGAAGCCAATGTGCAGCCCATCTATCATTTAAGCGGTGTACGTGTCAACAGGATAGAAAAGGGCGGCATCTACATCCAGGGGGGGAATAAGATGGTGGCAAAATAATTTTATGGACAGCTCGACGGCGAACCTTGTGCCGAGTAATTTTTTTCGGCTTCGCTGATGGCATCCTCATAGCCCGTAAGTGCGGAAAAGGATGCGAACTGAGCAGCCCGCGCCATCATTGACATCTGTGGATGTTTCTTTGACACCGGATGTGGGAGATTGATGATATCGTCGTATTTATTCATCACTTTCAACTAAGCTTTATGTCCTCCTATCTGTTCGTTACGTCCCTTGGCCGTAGCCCCTTCGGTGTAGCTCATACCGCGTAGGATGGCATTCTTTCCAAAACGTTTTTTGATGGCCAGTTGCGCAGCCTGCAGACTACGTTCTTTCTTGCGGCTCTCGTCAGCTTCCTTGCGTTTACGCTCCTCAGCTTCGTAGTCCGTGAACAAATCAAGCTGCGTGGGAGCGGCTTTCTTCTGCACTTGAGACTCTGGAATCACATTATTCGTGACGATGGTGAGGCGACGGATGAGCAGGTCTGGGTTGGCGATGCGCTCATAGAGACGCACGACAGCCTCCGTAATCATCTTCGCGGACGAGGTATGCTGTGGGAGGTTCTCGGTCCCATGGGCGTGCTTGGGGACGGTGCGGCCATAATAGTCCTTGGTCACGGGTCCTTTGTAGCGGTCGCGTCGGTTAGGATCTGTCAGATTTTCCACATCGTAGTTGACGGTAATCACCAGCTGATTGGTCGCTAGTCCCTTGGCGAATAGACTTAGTGACATCGCATCGGCCATCTCACTCAGCACGATGCGCGCCTTCTCCCACTCATAAGGTTCCTGCAACGTCTGGCTGCGACTGAAGGAGTTCGTCTCGGGACGGTAAGCCTTCACGTAGTCGATGGTACATGGTTCCCAGCCCCATGCGTGGTCGATGAGCAATTCAGCGTTCACACCGAAAAGGTGATAGAAGAAGTCCTCGTTTTGCAGTGACTTACGGGCTATCTCGCCCATCGTGGTGATGCCATACATGGCCAGTTTCTCTGCAATACCGCGTCCCACGCGCCAGAAACTGGTCAGCGGGCGGTGGTCCCAAAGTGCACGCCGATAGCTGATCTCATCCAGCTCTGCAATGCGCACGCCATCCTGATCGGCGGGCATTTTCTTGGCCACGATATCCATTGCCACCTTCGCCAGATACATATTCGTGCCAATGCCGGCGGTAGCCGTGATACCCGTAGTGGCCAATACATCTCGAATCATGCGGATAGCCAGCTCGTGCGGTGTTATCTTATAGGTGCCCAGATAAGCTGTCACATCCATGAACACCTCATCAATGCTATAGACGTGGATGTCTTCCGGCGCGATATACTTCAAGTAGGTCTGATACACCTGTGTGCTGACCTCTATGTACCGTGCCATACGCGGTGGTGCCACGATATAGTCCAGTTCCCAGTCGGGATGTGCCTGCAATTCCGTGTTGTCACTTGACTTACCCGTGAAGTTCCAGCCTGCTTTGCAGCGCCGCTCGTAGTTCACCTCGCGGACGCGCTGCACTACCTCGAAGAGCCGTGCACGTCCATTGATACCATAGGACTTCAGCGATGGCGATACCGCCAGACAGATGGTCTTCTCCGTGCGGCTCTTGTCCGCCACCACGAGGTTCGTGGTCAGCGCATCTAAACCTCGCTCCGCGCACTCCACAGAAGCGTAGAACGACTTTAAGTCAATGGCAATATAGGTGTGAGTAGTACTCACAGGAGGGGTGCTTTTATTCACGCAGTTTCTCCATGTTCTCATGTGCCACACGGAGGAACTCCTGCACGTAGGCATCGTTGAGGAACTGGGGAGAGGCGAGGGTGATGAGTTCCTCGATTTGGGGATTCAGCATCGGCGGCAGACTGGAGGTGACGACCATGAAGATGCCGGGTGCCAGGACATTGTCCATATTGTCCTTGATGAACCGCATGACGAGTTCGTCCTCCTGAGCATTCAGTACGGCGGCCTCATGGCGCAGCTGCATGATGATTTCCTCGTGGTCGTAGCCGTCGAGAATCATGCGGCTCTCGCGATGCGGCAGGGCTGCCAGCTGCTCGTCGAGCACGGCCTTGCGGCGGATGAAGGCAAAGAGCGTGTCGTTCAGTGCGGAGCCCTCGACCTTGTTCTCATTCTCGTCGAGTTTCATGGTGAGGGGTGTTTCACGCTCCAACACCAGCGGCATCACGCTCTGCTCGTCGAGAAAGAGGAAGGCCATGCAGGTGGAATCCTGCGCAGGGCCGCGGAACGCGAACTTACCGTGTATGATGCTGGCCGAGTCGATGGCCTGCAGGTCGCCGTCGCGATAGACGCGCAGATAAAGGGTGCGACCTTCCAACTCCGGGACGGAGCTGGTGCCTTGGATGTCGATATGCTGTTGGCATCCTGTCAGGGCTAAAGCCATGACGAGGAGAAGGGAAGGTCGGAAGAGGAACTTCATAGTGTGATGCGGCATCTGATGGTTATTGGGTTGTAAGGCTGCCGTTGATGACGTCGTAGGCCTCCTGCATCATGATGCGCTCGGCCTCGGTATTCTGAGCAGTGTCTTCAGAGGCTGCAGGCGGCACGATGGCGGGGTGGATGGTGAGCGTCAGGGGATGCCAGCAGACGAAGTTGACATAACCCTTGGCGCGAGGCAGCACCTTGTGGGAGCCGTTGATGGTGATGGGCAGCAGGGGCAGCTGCAGTTCCGTGGCCAGTTGGAAGGCACCGCGCTTGAACTTTTGCAGTTGTCCATCCCAGGAGCGAGCCCCCTCGGGGAACACCACCAGGGAGACACCGTCCTGCAGTACCTGCCGTGCGCGGTCGTGGGTCTCTTTCATCTTCTTGGGACCGCCTTTCTGATCCACAAAGATAAAGCCGGCACTCTCGCAGGCCTTGCCGATGAAGGGCATCTGGCGCAGTTCTGCCTTCAGCATCCATTTGAAATGGCGGTTCAGGAAACCATAGACGAGAAAGATGTCGAAGGCTCCCTGATGGTTGGGGATGATGACATAGCTCTGATGCGGGTCCATGTGCTCACGCCCCTCCACCTTCACGGGCAGGAACAGCAGGCGAATGATGGCGCGCGACCATAGCTTACCTGGGTAGTAACTCCAGAACGAAGCATTGCCCACGGAGCAGCCGATGGTGGTTTCGAGTGCCGTGAGGATTGTCAGGAGCAACAGCAGCGGCGAGATGAGTAACTGGTATGCGTAGTATAAAACCTTCATGATGGATATCGTTTAATGTTCCGCGTCTTCCTTCTTCAACTCAGCTGGAATACGGAAGGCGGTATAAAGTTCCAGGATGCTGGCGACGGCGAGGCACACAACCCACTCGTTCCTGATGGCAAAGCCGAAGCGGCCTACCTGCATAATCATGCAGCAGGCGGCGCACAGCAGCGCGATGCCGCCGAGGAGCTGTTGGCGGCGCAGGCGGCGGAGCACGAAGTTCCGGCCCTCATAGCGCTGTAACATCTGCAACGGCACGAAGACCACGGCACCCACCGTGAAGACAACTGTGCCCCACAGCGGCAGGAACATGAACATGGCAGCACCGATGAGCATCGCCACCGCCGCTATCTGTTGCAGCAGGAGTTGTGTCTTCGTCAGCTCAGTCATCATGGGAGAAAACAAAGAGGTCCTCGTTGGCGCGCTTCATGAGGTAGCGCTCACGGGCTATACGTTCTACGGTGGCAGGATCGTTCTCCAGCGCGTGAAGCTGTTCTGTCTCAGTGTCGTACTCTTCCTGATACTTGTCAATCTCACGTTTCAGGTTGCCAATCTCCACCTGTCGCTGATAGCGGACGTAGAAACTGTTCTCGTCGAGTACGCCGATAATCAGCAGGAAGATGGCAATGGCGACGAGGTACTTGTAGCGCCGAATGAAGTTCCAGAATGTAAATAGCTTGCTCATTTTTTTCCTTATTTTCTGACTTTCTCGGTGCGAAGGTACGGATTTCAATGAAAAGTGAAAAATGAAAGAGTGAAAATTTCGCAATCCCTTGAAAGTTTTTTTATCACACCGCCTTTTTTTCAATCTTTTTATGTAATTTTGTCCCGCAAAGGAGTCTTCTGCTCCTAACATTACATCTTACACATTAAACTTTAACCAAAATAATGTCCGAATACATCGTATCAGCACGCAAATACCGCCCCATGACCTTCGACTCCGTGGTCGGGCAGGGCGCGATTGCTACGACCCTGAAGAATGCCATTAAGGCCAATAAACTGGCCCATGCCTATCTCTTCTGTGGTCCTCGCGGTGTGGGAAAGACCACCTGTGCACGCATCTTTGCCAAAACCATCAACTGCTTCCATCCCCACGAGGACGGCGAAGCCTGCAACGAATGTGAGTCTTGCCAGGCTTTTAATGAGCAGCGTTCGTTGAACATTCACGAACTGGACGCCGCCTCCAACAACTCCGTTGACGACATCCGTAACCTTATCGAGCAGGTGCGCATTCCGCCTCAGATTGGCAAGTATAAGGTGTTTATCATCGATGAGGTCCACATGCTCTCCACTGCCGCCTTCAACGCCTTCCTCAAGACTCTTGAGGAGCCACCGGCCCATGCCATCTTCATCCTCGCCACTACCGAGAAGCACAAGATCCTGCCTACGATCCTCAGCCGTTGCCAAATCTATGATTTCCAGCGCATGAGTGTGGAGAATATGGTCAAGCACCTCGCCTACGTGGCTGAAAAGGAAGGCTACACCTGCGAGCCCGCAGCGCTGAACGTCATCGCCCAGAAGGCCGATGGCGGCATGCGTGATGCCCTCAGCATCTTCGATCAGGTGGTCAGTTACACAGGTGGTGATATCACCTACCAGCGCGTCATCGAGAACCTCAACGTCCTCGACTACGACTATTATTTCCGCCTCGTGGATTTCATGCTGGAGAAGAAGATCAGCGAGAGCCTGCTGCTCTACAACGAGATCCTCGGCAAGGGCTTCGAGGGCGGACCGTTCATCAGCGGACTTGCTAGCCACCTGCGTGATGTTCTCGTGTGCCACGACCCGCAGACAGCCTCACTCCTTGAGGTCAGTGATGACATCCGCCAACGCTATGTCGAGCAGGCCAAGCGCTGTAAGGCCCAGTGGCTCTACCGCGCTATCCGCCTCTGCAACGACTGTGACCAAGCTTATCGCACGAGTCGCAACAAGCGCCTGCAGGTGGAGCTCACCCTCATTGAGTGCGCCCAGGCCACCGACGATGAGCCTGGTGCGGGGCGCCGCCCTGCACATATTCTTAAACCCATCTTCAGTCTCTTGGCAGCAGCTGTCAAGGAGACTGCCCCCGCTGTCGTGCCCGACGCTTCCCCGTCAAGCAAGGCATCTTCCGAGACCCCTGCAGATCCAGCATCCGCCACTGCGCCCACCACATCTCCGACGGGTAGGAAATCCCCTCTCCCTGCCACGAATGTCCCCAAGCGCCTCACCTTGAAGATCAACAAGCTAGCTCCTTCCATTCGTCGCCAGACAGCGACTCCGGCAACGGACACCCCTTCTACTGCTGCACCTGAGACTTCCGCTTCAGCACCCTCTCAGAACCGTGACCTTGTGGCCACTGAGGTCCTGTTGCAATGGCAGGCTTTCATCAATACTATGCCCAAGGAGGAGACGGCACTGGCGCAGCGCATGAAGATTATGCAGCCCGCCATCATGGATGCTCACGAGGGTAGCATCGAAGTACTTGTGGAGAACAGCGAGATTGCCGATATGATGAACGGGATAGCGCATCGCATCGCAGCCTTCCTGCAATCCATCCTGCAGCATAGCGGCATCACCATTACCTTCCGTGTCCCTGAGAAAGGGCAGGAGATTGTCAAGCCACTCAACAAGCGCGAACAGTTGCTTCATTTCTGCGACCTCAATCCTTCCCTTATCACCCTCGGCAAGAGTTTCAAACTGGAGCTGTCATAACTATGGTAGCACTCCCCGCCTACGTTCATCCTTTGGAGCATCACGGCGAAGTGCTGCCCACCACCTTCACCTACCCGTTTCGCTATACGCCCCATCCGCTTTGTGTGAGGGCTGCGGCCATCGTGCAGCAACATCTGCAGGAGATGAATGTCAAAGAAGGTAAGATGTTCGGGGTGTTGATTTGCAAGGAGCCCCCCTCCATAACGGGAGAGGGTGGGGTAGGGCCTTTATTTTTCCTAGCTGCTTACTCCGGACAGTTGATGCGTAGCTACGCGCATCCTTGGTTTGTGCCGCCTGTGGTGGATTACCTGAATCCAGACAGTTACTTCCAGCGGGAGCAGGCGGAGATCGTGAGTCTCGGCAAGCGAATGGAGGAGCTACGAGAGAGTCATGAGATCCGTGAGGCTAAATATCAACTCGCCATCTTGCAACAAGAGCAGGAAGAGGCGGTGAATGCCGCAAAGCAGGCTAGCGATGACAGCAAACTGACTCCTCACGATTCCACGGACGAGGATTATATTCGTATGCGCCAGTTCCTGAAGGCTAACATCCATAGGGCCAAACAACTGCATAAGGATGCCATCGCTGCCATCGAGCAACAGCTAGCGACCTACAACGCGACCCTTCGCAACCTTTACGTGGAGCGTAAACGCCGCAGCGAAGCTCTCCAGCAGTGGCTCTTCAAGCAGTTCGTCTTCATGGATGCGCATGGTGAGAATAAATCGTTACCAGAGATTTTTCATTCTTCATTCATCATCCCTTCCGGCGCAGGCGAGTGCTGTGCACCGAAGCTGCTGCAGACAGCCTATCAGTTGGGCTTGCAACCGCTGGCGATGGCAGAGTTCTGGTGGGGCCCCTCCAACCCGATGCATTACCGTCAGCCCGGGGCATTCTTCCCCGCTTGCCATAGCAAATGCCGCCCTATTCTGGGACATATGCTACGCGGCCTGAACGTGGATGCGGACCCTGCCAGACACTACGAACAAGCCCTGCGCCCCGTGCGCGTGCTATGGGAGGACGAGCAGCTGGCGGTCATTGAGAAACCCGAAGGATGGTGCAGCATCCCCGGCCGTTCCGACCAGGCCAATGTCTTCGACGAGGCGCTGCGTCTGTGGCCGGGTATTAAGGGTAGTGTCATCGTGCATCGTCTGGACCAGGATACCTCGGGTGTGATGGTCATCGCCAAGACGGCACGTGTACACCGGATGCTGAGCCAACAGTTCGAGAGGCGCGAAGTGAAGAAGCGGTATATCGCCTTACTTGAAAAGCCTCTGGCACAGGGCGAGGCCATCCTATCGCTGCCATTGGCCCCCGACCTTGAGGATATGCCGCGGCGCCACGTGGATTATGAGCAAGGGAAGGAAGCCGTCACGCGTTACATGGTGCTGGGCACAGAGGAACACAACGGACAGACGATGGCGCGCGTAGTCTTCTATCCACAGACGGGACGCACACATCAGCTGCGCGTTCACTCGGCAGCGCCCGAAGGTCTGAACGCCCCCATCCTTGGCGACCGCCTCTACGGCCATGTCGCTGACCGCCTCTACCTGCACGCCGAGACTCTGGAGTTCACCCATCCCATGACAGGCGAGCAGATGCGTTTTGAGCTTCCTGCTCCGTTTTAAGATTAAAGCCTCATTCCACCAAAGATGTGGAAACGGTAGGTGAAAGTGAGGAGCACATACGAGAGTACGCGCTCGCTGTCGCCGTCCGTACGCGCAGTAGCTGTGACGCTGCGGTTCACCATATCGCGCTGTCGCAGGATGTCGTTCCAGCGGAGCGTGAACATCGCATTACGACGCTTCAGGAACGAGTAAGTGACCTGTGCATTCCATATCCATTGGTTGGTGTTCATCACCTCATCGGCATATCCGCGACGACAATACAGATTCAGGTCCGTAGAAATGTTCAGCCCAAAATAGAAGTTCAGGATGCCGCTGAAGCCCGCCGAATAGTTATACGTGTCAAGGTCGGAAGCCGACGTGGCCGTCGCGCGTGAGGCATTGTAGCTGCCACTCGCATTGAGGTTCAGTTCCAGCGCGTTCTTGAGCCACGATGTAGGCTCGTCGCCGTCGAGGGCATCCTCGGCATAGACGGGCACCACATCGAACTCCTGACGGTAGGTGAAGCGCGCACTCTGGTGGACATTGTTGCTGTTCACGACATTCTTCACCGTCGCCTTTTCTGCCGAGCGATAGACATAGCCGTTGGCTGTGGTGTGGTTATATGAAGTGTTTGTGTTGATGCGGAAACGACGGTCGCGCAGTGCTGTGTTGAAATTGAAATTCGTGCCGGCATTCCAGTTCCCGTTGATGTTCACGGGCATACTCACACGCCCGCCCGTTTGCTCGTTGTATTCCGTGCGGTTGGCGGTGGCGTTTTGCGTAGCGCGGACGCTGGCGTTCCAATTGAAAGTGCGCTGCAGGTCAGGAATAGAGAGACGCCACTCCGCACGTGCATTATGCGTGAAGCTGGGTTTCAGTCCGGGGTTACCCAGGCGGATATTCAGCGGGTTGGCGTTGGACAGCGTATCGGGGATGAGGTCTGTGATGGAAGGCTGCCCGCTCTGCCCGCCGTAGCGCACTTCTATCTGGTGCTGGCGTGAGAAGCGGTAGCGGAAATTGAGGGTCGGCGACCAGTTTACGACCGTCCGCGCCACATCGTAGTGCTTGAAGCCCTTTGTGTAATCCACCTCATTCACCTGCGGTTGTACGTTGACGCCCACATTCAGGCGCACCTTTGAATTAATAAAGCGGTATTGCACGCGCGCGTCATGGTTTTGATAGTGATTCTTGGTGTAGTTGCATTGTGCCGTGTCGGGGACGGCAAGGGCGAAATACCCCTCATAGTTATCGATTCTCAGGCCATTGCCAGCCACGAACGGGTCGAAGATGCTGGCAACATCGCGCCGACGGTCCGTGAAGCGGTAGGAGTAGTTATAGGAGAATTGCAGGAAATGTCCTGTTGCCAGCGGCTCGGTATAGGAGACGCGCGCAGAGATATTTCGGCCGGCGCTGTAGGAATCGTCGTACTGAATCTTGTGATAGATGGAGTCGCCGCCCGTCAGTGCCAGCAGCTGATAGTAGTCGATCTGCGAATAATTGCTCGTGTTGCCATCGTTCTGGTTGATTCCGCCGTTCAGATTGAACGTGATGTTGCGCCCCGCCTTGCGTAGGCGGCGGTTCACCTGTACGGACAGCTTTCCGGACAGGTTCCGGCTGTCGCTGTGGTTGGACGACAGGTTGTGGTTCACACCGATGCCCCGGAGCTGTTCCAGCTGCTGCAACGGGTCGGTGACATAGGAGTAGGGGTTGTCGCTGAAGGTGGCGTTCTCGCTGCGCGAGCGGTTGTCATTCCGGCTCAGCGTGAACTCAGGGCGAACCAGCACGTTTGTCATCGTGTCTGGCTTCCATTCCACACGCCAGCGCGACTCAAAATTTCTGCTGTGACCCTCGTTATTGCTTGCGTGGTTGCTGTATGCCGCCGTGCGGTTCTCGAAATTCTGCGAGTTGCTCCACGAAGAACCCGAGGACTGGTTGAAGCGTCCTGTAGCGCCGCCGTTCAGCTCCAGCTTCTGCCATTCCATATTCAGGCTTGCCGCTATATCCTGGTTGTCGGTCATGCCACTGCCGCCCGTATTGTTCGCGTTACCCACGATGCCCACCTTCTGCTTGTCAAGGAAGCGATAGACATCACCATGCCCCGTATAGCGTCGCTCCGTGCCGTAGCCCGCCGTAGCCCTGCCGAACCAGCCGCGCCGTCGGTCTTTCTTGATTTCTAAATCCAGCACCGTTTCCTCCTCGCCATCGTCGATACCTGTGATGCGTGCCAAGTCACTCTGCTTGTCGTAGGCCTTCACCTTATCCACGATGTCCGCTGGCACATTCTTCAACACTGTCTGCTGGTTGCGCCCGAAGAACTCCTTGCCATCCACCAGAATCTGACGCACCTCCTTACCATTGTGCGTGATCTTGCCCTCCTCGTCGATGACGACACCCGGCAGCTTCTTGATGAGTTCCTCCACCATTGAGCCCGGCGGCACCGTGAAGGCGGCAGCATTGTACATCACCGTGTCATCCACGACCGTCATCTCGGGCAACTTCCCCTCCACGACAGCCTCTGCCATCAACGTAGCATCCTCCTTCAGAAGAATGTCCTGCACCCTCTTGTTACCACTCTTGCCGCTAAGGTTCAGTTGGAATGTCTGCGACTTGAACCCCATAAACGAGACCTTCAGCGTGTATCGTCCCGCCGGCACACCCGGAATCAGGAACAAACCGTTCTCCTGCGTCTGCCGACCCGCTATCATCTTCCCCGTTGAGTCATTCACCGATACGTTCGCACCCGGCAACGCTTTCAGTGTGGAACTCTCATAGACAGTTCCACGGACATTGAACCATTGTGCTTGTGCAGGTTCGGGGCATAAAAAGATGGCAGCGACAGCAGATGCCACCGCCATCCATAATCTGATCAATTTCATGTGCCCTCGTTGCGGATTGGCACTATTATGATGCCTTTCTGCCAGAATAGTTTAATCGCCGCCTCCATATTTTATGATATTTTTTTGCTTTTTCAGCAGAAACGCGTACTTTTGCCCGCAAAACAATCATTCAAACAACCCTCGTGAAACAGTTTCTCTCCCTCCTCGCCCTCCTCATGACCCTCGCGACGTTCCCCGTCGCCATCACCTCCTGTGCTGACGATGAGACCACTCCCGGCAGCGCAACACCCAAACCGCCGACACCCGAAGAGCCCGAGGAACCCGATCCGCTGGCGCCCACACTCACCGCCACCGTGCGCTACGACAAAGCCAAGCTCACCGCCTACAATTTCAACTATTATTCTACCGACCCCTATGGCTACCCAGCCATACTCTCAGCGGCCATCACCATCGGCGATGAGGTTGTACGGTATCAGAAAAAAGCGCGCGGACTCGTCATCTACAACCGCGTCTCGGCCTTCCAGGAGGACGACTCGCCCACTGGCGGCGAGCTGACGGCAGAGAAAATCCTCGCGGGTAGCGGACTCATCACTATCAGTGCCGACCACTACGGCTTCGGCGCCACCGCCGACAAGCACCAGGCCTACGGCATCGGCATCCCCAACGCGCAAAGCTGCGTGGACGCCCTCCTCGCCGCCAAGAAACTGCTGCCGAAGTTGGGGTTTAAATGGGACGACAAGGTACTCTTCAACGTGGGTTACTCACAGGGTGGACAGACAGCCTTGGCCGTCCTGAAAATCATCACCGAACAACACCCCGAGCTGCAGATCACCCACACCGTAGCCGGTGCTGGCACCTATGACCTTTGCGAGACCTATCGCCAGCTCATCAAGAGCAACTACACCAACCATCCCTCGACAATCGTCGCTGTTGTCCTCGCCTTCAACGAATACTTCCAACTGGGCATTCCGCTCGCCAATCTCTTCAAAGAGCCGTTGCTCAGCCATATCGACGAATGGTTCTACAGCAAGAAGTACAGCATCGGACAACTCGACCACCTCATGGGCGACATCCCCGTCTCGGACTTCCTCTCCGAGGAAATGCAAGACTTGGAAACACCTACCGCAAAGAAGTTCATGGCAGCCTTCCAGCAGGACAACCTCTGCACGGGCTGGACACCTCGTAAGAACGAACACATCACGCTCGTACACAACAAATCAGACCAGACAGTGCCTCTCACCAACACAGAGTTCTTCTTCGCCTTTGCCCACGACGAGCAAGGCCTGTCCAACGTGAACTTAGAAGTAAAGGATTGGGGCAGCATGTTCGGACAGCCAGCCCACGAGACGGGAGCTATCCTGTTTGCCCTCACTTGTGTCAACAGGATTAGCAACACGCTCGGCATCCTCCCGTGGGTGGATGTCTTCTCCCTCGATATCTTCTAGGAGGGGTCCAGTCGTGGAACAGCGTTAGTCGAGGACGGTGCGGCCGACGGCGCGACGGATCTCGAAGTAGTAGATGAGCCAGGTGAGGAGGAAGTAGATGCCGGTGAGGATCCACATCCGCTGGAGCTCGAAGTGGCAGTCGCCCATGGAGGCTCCCATGCCTTGGATGCGCACGTAGGCGTTGGCACCGTAGGTGGAGGGGAAGATGCTGCCGACGGCCTGCCAGAAGGGCGGCACAGAGGCTCCGGGCCAGCTGACACCCGTGAGGAAGAGTAGGGGAATGGACATGAACACGAAGAGCAGGATGCAGTCCTCGCGGCGGTATATGAAGCTGGACCAGAACATGGCCATGAAGGTGCTGGCGGCCACGTAAGGCACGAGCATGCCCACGATCTCCCAGAAGTGTCCGAGGTTGGGCAGTCCGAACCAGTGGGTCACGCACACGGTCATGTAGATGCCCATGAGCATGAACATGAGGAAGTGGACGAGGGCCTTGCCGAGGACGATGGCCAGCGCGTTCTTATAGTGTCTTGTGGGCGGGATGACGAGGCCGCGGAAGCGCTCGCGCGAGCGACCCATGGACATGCCGACGCAGAGGCAGAGGGCCTGCTGCACGATGAGCATGAGGACGGCAGGGATGAGGAAGGCGGCGAAACCGCCGGCGGAGTTGTAGAGCTTGACTTCCTCGAAGCGGATGGGCCAGCGAGCCAGGCTTTCCTCGCGGGCGGTGGTGGCATCGCCCTGGCGCTCCAGGACTTTGATGTTGCGGTTGAGCTCCTGCGCCACGTTGATGACGGCCAGATACTCGACCTTGTAGTAGAGCATGGAGGTGAGGTCGCTGTAGAGACCCACGACGGCTTGCTGGCCGCGCCAGAGGCGTTCGTTGAACTCGCGGGGGATGTGCAGGATGCCGAAGACGCGGCGCTGGCGCATGAGCTCCCGGGCCTGCTCCATGTCGGTGCAGTGGGTGGCTACCTCCACCTCGGGGGTGGCATCGACGCGGCGGATGAAGTCGCGGCTGCGTCCTGTCATGCTGTCATCGACCACGCAGATGGGCAGCTCGCGCTGTGTCTCGGTGTTGTAGATGAGGGCATAGAGGAGAGGGTAGGCGAGGGGCAGGAGAATCATGAAGATGAGGATGCCCTCGTCTTTCACGATCTCGCTGAGCTCGTCGAGCCAGACGTGTATGATGGGGAACTTAGGCTTTCTCATTCGCGGTAGTTTTTATGGAGCATAGCATCTTTCAGGCGCCACGCGAAGAACTGCGGCAGCAGGTAGATGAATATCAAGATCACGACGCTGCTCCATACATAGGAGATGGAGTAGCCGTTGAGGGCCTGATTGACGTAGATGACGAAATAATGGTGGAGGGGGAAAATCTCGGCCAGCCACTGGAAGGGCTCGTACATGGCCGACACGGGGAAGGAGAAGCCCGCCAGCGAGAACTGCATCACGCCCAGCAGCGAGCAGGCCGACATGGCCATGCGCATCTGCCCGGGGAAGGCCTCGAACATGAGCAGCCCGAAGCCCTGCGACGCCAGTACAGCGAGGAAGCCCCACAGCATCATGCGGGGGATGCCGCAGGCGCACGGGAACTCGAGGTAGCTGTAGAAGACGAAGTCGAAGAGCCACATCATTAGCGTGAAGGTGACGGTGTGTACCGTGAGCTTGCCCAGGATGGCGACGGCCATGTTGCCATCGCACAGCTCATAGAGCTTCTTCTGTTGGCCGCGCTTCCACTCGCTGCCGAAGGTGTAGCTGGTGGTGAGCATGATGACGAGCATCAGCAGACCGGGCACCAGCAGGTTCGACAGCACCACGGAGTAGTTCAGGTGGGGGTTGCCCAGCGGGTGGGCTTCGATGACGATGGGCTGCAGGGTGCCCATGATCTGGGCATCGGTCTTACCCTTGGCACGCATCACGGCACGCGTCATCGCCAAGCCGGCCATCTCACTCATCTTGCGCATGTCCTTCATGAGGAGCGAGGCGGCGATGTAGTAGGTGTCGTTGGTGTAGAACGACATGACGGGCTGCCGCTGTGTCAGGGCGGCCTCGGTGGTGCCCTTGGGGATGCGGAAGATGGCGTAGATCTCGCCGCGCTGCATGGCCTGCCGCGCCTCGGTGTAGCTGGTGGTCTGCATCACGAAATGCGTCTCTTCCATAGCCCCGAGGATGCGGGTGAGCTGGCGCGTGACGTGGGTGTTGTCCTCATCGACGAGCGCCGCCGGCAGCTTCGTGGGCAGACCGGCATTCATCAGGCTCGTGAAGAGCCACAGGAAGCCCAGCGGCGCCACGAACATGATCATCAGGAAGATGGGGCGGCGGCCGAAGGCGCGCACCTCACGCATCATGATTTCCCAGATATTGTTTAATGCTTTCAGCATCGCAGTGTGTTACTTGATGACAACGGTCATGCCGGCGAGAATGCCCTTCAGGTCGGCGTCGTTCACGGCGCGGCCCGTGACCTCGAAGGTCTTCAGGTCGTACTGGTCCAGGGCCTTCGTGGCCTTCCACGTGGCGTAGCTGCCCAGGACATTCATGCTGGTGATGCGCACCTTGAGGTCGCGGTCGAGGGCGGGGACATAGCAGTTGACTTCGGTGTCGAGGGTCATGCCGGGGAGGTAGTCCTCGCGCACCATGAAGATGAAGCGGATGTCGTTGTCCTTGGCGATGTTCATGATGGGGGCGCCGGTGCCCACGAGCTCACCCTCCTTGGGGAAGATCTCGGTGACGGTGCCGTCGGCGGTGGCCAGCAGCACGGTCTCGTTGATGTAGCCTTGCACCTCGGTGACGGCACCGCGTGCGCGTGCTACCTGAGCGGCTGCGGCGGCCTTGTCCTCGCGGCGGGCACCCTCGCAAGCCATCTCATACTGGCTCTTGGCAGCCTTCTCGGTGGCCTGCATAGCCTTCAGCTGTGCCTCGGCCTCGTCGCGCTTCTGGGCGGGGATGACACCCTCATCGTAGAGGCGGCTCACGCGGCTGTAGGTCTTCTCGCAGACTTCCAGACCGGCCTTGGCCTTCTGCCAAAGCTCATAGGCGCCCTGGATCTCCTGTTGGCGGGCACCGTTCTGTGCCTTCTGTTCGATCGCCTTGGCGGCAGCTTCGGCAGCCTCGGCCTGCATCATCTTGGCGCGCACCTCGGGGGAGTCCATGATGACGAGTGTGTCGCCGGCCTTCACCTTGTCGCCGGTGTGTACACGCAGTTCCTTGACACGGCTGGGCACCTTGCTGGAGACGCGGTAGTCACTGGTCTCAGCCTGGCCCTGCAGCACCTCTTTGGGTTGGGGCAAGAAGAGGCCCACGGTGATGACTACTAAGATCACAGCCACAATCACGATGGCAATGATCAGCAGATTGTTGAGTTTTGTTCTTTTAGCCATTGTATATGATATTTATTTTCAATTCGTCATTTATCATTCATAATTCGTCATTCTTATCTCAAAATACCCTTTGCGCGTTGCAGGTAGAGGTCGGCCAGGCGCACGTCGATCTGTGCGTCCACAAGGGTGGAGTGTGCCGACAGCCAGGCGGTCTGCGCCTGCAGTACGTTGGACACGGGGATGACGCCCTCCTGCATACCCAGATTGGCCATGCGGAGGTTCTCGTCGGCCTTGTCCTGACTGCCCTTGGCGGTGGCCAGGCGGTGCTGGGCCTCCTGCAACTTCTGGCGGTTCTGGTTCACCTGCAGGGTGATCTTCTCGCGCACCTCCTCAGCCTTCACATGGGCGATGGCTGCCTCGGCCTTGGCCTGCTTGACTTTGTAGATGCGGTCGCCCCACGTGAGGATGGGCACCTTCAGCACCACGCCCACGGTCCACATGCCGCCGAATTTCTTCTGGAAGCCGTTGTAGAGGTTGGGGTTGGAGAGCAGGTAGCCGGCGGTGAGCGCCAGGTTGGGCATGTATTCAGAGCGGGCCACCTTCACCTGCTGGTCCTTCACCTTGGCGGCGATGTCCAGGGCGCGCAGCTCGGCGCGGTTCTGCATGGCGGTCTCCACGGCGTTGACCTCGTCGGCAGCGCTCACGAGCTCGCCCATGTTGGGGGTGTCGGAAGCCTCAAAGGTGGCTTGGGCATTCGTGGGCTCGTCGGTCAGACGGAACTCGCTGTCGAGGGGCAGGCCGCAGAGCTGTGCTAGCGCCATGCGTGAGAGGGCGAGGCCGTTATCTACTTGGATGACAGCCACCTCAGCCTCGTTGAGCTTCACCTTCACGGAGAGGCCGTCGGCCTTCGTGGCCAAGCCCTCGGAGATGATCTTCTCCACGTCGCTGTCCAACTTCTGGACGGTGCTGAGGAAACTCTCGGCCAGCTGCTTCTTGCTCTGCAGGGCCACGATGCGCCAGTAGGCTTCGTCCACGCTCACCAGCAGGTTCTGTTCCTCCATGGTGTGCTGCTCGCCGGCAGCTTGCTCGGCCAGGCGCGTGATCTTGTCATAGGCACGGATCTTGCCGCCCATATACAGGGGTTGTGTCAGCATCACGGTGGCACCGAACATGTTGCGCGTGTCCGTGTGGAAGGCATCTACGATGCTCTGACCTGTGGCATCCAGCATGGATGTCATGCCGCTCAACATGCCGTCGAAGGCCATGGCGGCCTGCTGCAGGTAGGGAGCTGCAATCTGCTGCACCATGTTAGGGCTTTGCAGCAGCTGTGCCAGCTGCGGGTTCTGCGCCAGCATGGCCAGCACCTGCGGATCCTGCATCAGCTGTGCGAACTGCGGCGTCTGTGTGAAGGCGTTCCAGCGTTGCTGTAGGTTGTCCAAGCGCCCGTTCACCTTGTCAGCGAGGCTGGCTTTCAGGGTGTTCGCCATGTTTGTGCCCAGGTTGTTCAGCTTGTCCTTTTGCTCATCGCTGAGCAGGGAAATCTCTTTCGAAGAGTATTGATAAGTTCCCACGGCATTGATGCGGGGGAAGTAGTTGGTCAGCGCACTCTTGCGTTGCCAGTGAGCGGCCTCCTGCTTGAGAGCGCTCATTTGTAACTCCTTGTTGTTCTTGATTGCCATAGCGCGACAACTGTCCAATGACAATGTCTGCTGCGCGGATGCCGTTGTGCTCAGCATCATGAACAGCATAGGGAGTAGTAAAATACGTCGGTTCATATCATTAAAAATCATTATTTCCTATTCTTGTACGATGTCAATGAGTTCGTTCATCGAAACGATCTTTTGCTCGCCCGTGGTCATGTTCTTGAGCGTGAACGTGCCTGCGGCTATCTCGCTCTCGCCAGCCAGGGCCACGAAGGGAATCTCGCGGGCATTGGCATACTGCATCTGCTTCTTCATCTTCGCAGCGTCGGGGTAGATCTCCGTGCGGATGCCAGCCTGGCGGCAGGCGGCCACGGCAGGCAGCGCGTAGGCGGCCTCAGCCTCGCCGAAGTTCACGAAGAGCAGCTGCGTGGCGGTACTCACCTCCTTGGGGTAGAGGTCAAGCTGGTTCAGCACATCGTAGATGCGGTCGGCGCCAAAGGAGATGCCGACACCTGAGAGGCCGGGCATGCCGAAGATACCTGTGAGGTTGTCATAGCGACCACCGCCGGTGATGCTGCCAATCTCCACGTCCATGGCCTTCACCTCGAAGATGCAACCTGTGTAGTAGTTGAGGCCGCGGGCGAGGGTGAGGTCGAACTCGAGGGTAGAAGACCCACCCCCGACCCCTCCCATGATGGAGGGGAGAGGCTGCGCACTGCGAACTTTCTCAAATTGTTTGAGGACGAATTCTACTTCATCACAACCCTTTAATCCGATGTCTGACCGCAGGCACTCCCCTCCATCACGGGAGGGGTCGGGGGAGGGTCCTAATACTTTGCGCATCGTGGCAATCTTCTCTTCATTCGTGCCGTTGAGTTGGATGATGGGCTGTAGCTTCTCGATGGCGTCAGCGGGGATGCCGGCTTCGGCCAGTTCGGCGTTGACGTTGTCAAGCCCAATCTTGTCCAGCTTGTCGATGGCCACCGTGATATCCACAATCTTGTCGGCCTGCCCAATCATCTCGGCGATGCCGGAGAGAATCTTGCGATTGTTAATCTTGATGCAGACGCGGATGCCGAAGCGGCGGAACACCTCATCGACAATCTGCATCAGCTCCACCTCGTTGAGCAGCGAGTCGCTGCCTACCACGTCGGCGTCGCACTGGTAGAACTCGCGGTAGCGACCCTTCTGCGGACGGTCGGCGCGCCACACGGGCTGAATCTGGAAGCGGCGGAAGGGCAGCGTCAGCTCCTCGCGGTGCTGCACCACATAGCGGGCGAAGGGCACCGTCAGGTCATAGCGCAGACCTTTCTCGCACAGCTGTGCTGCCAGCTTCGGCGAACCGCTGTCGAGGCTGTCGTTCAGCTCGACGCCTTTCAGGAAATCGCCGCTGTTCAGGATCTTGAACAGCAACTTGTCGCCTTCCTCGCCGTACTTGCCCATCAGCGTGGAGAGGTTCTCCATTGCCGGGGTCTCAATCTGACGGAAACCATAGAGAGCATAGACGCTGCGGATGGTGTCGAAAATATAGTTGCGGCGCGCCATTTCAGCAGGGCCGAAGTCGCGTGTGCCTTTGGGAATACTGGGTTTCTGAGCCATGGTCGATTGTTTTTGCAATTTGGGTGCAAAGGTACAACTATTTCTTGACTTATCGACGAAAAAACAACTTTTTCTTCAAGAAAAATTGTTAAACGAACAGAATTCTTAAAAACGCCTCGTGCGACGACAGTAAGCGTCGTATTCCTCGCCGAAGTCACGGCGCAAGCGACGCTCCTCGCTGGATACTTGCACCAGCATAATCACGAAGAAGACCGCCAGCACCAGCCACGCCTGCCAGCGCCACAGCCACACGCCCACTCCAGCGAGGTAGGCGAGGGTGCCTGTCAGCATCGGGTTGCGGTTGATGCGATAAGGGCCGTCTGTCATCAGATGCTGCGTGCGAGGTGCCACCTCATGACCGAAGGCGTCCATCGGGTTGCCCTTTCCCCGCCGCTTCATATAGACGATGGTCCAAATGCTCAGTGCCAATCCCCCAAGCATCAACAGCCCTGTCAGTGAGGCCCTTGGAGCCCCGATGTGCTCTAACTGCGGCATCCCCGATGCCAGCCACATCACCGTTGGCATCAGCCCCACAAAAAGCAACCCGCCCAGCACATAGCCCGCTATCTCTCTTAATCGCTTCATATCTTCCGTTTTAAGGAGTTCTGATTATCGCCTGCAAAAGTACGCATCACCTTCGCAGCCACCACCATCCTCCATTTCCTCGTAATATATAGCATTATATTCTCAAATCATCAATCTCCTCCTGCAACCTGTTCAGGAAGCGGGCGGCGTGGGAGCCGTCCATCTGGGCGTGATGGAATTGGAAGGAGATGGGGAGGGTGGTCTTAAAGAGTCCTTTACGGTATTTGCCCCATACCAGAAACGGATTGTTGAAGATGCCGCTGTATTGGTTGACAATGCAATCGAGCTCGGTCTCTACTACGGCCGAAGTGCCCACGATGACATGGTCCTCAAGCGAAGTGTTCTTACATCCTTTGGCGGCCTCGGCAGTCAGCCTCAGGTAATCATGGCTGAATTGCTGTAGGTCCTCCGAAAACGGGATGTCGCAAAAGCTGATGCCTCCCTGGCAGTTGGGCACAATCGCATTGATGGCAAGGCGGTCGTAGCGGAATACCTTGTCACCTTCCGGCAACGTATAGAATTCCTCTATCTCACTGGCAGCCTTGCCGATACACCAGCACATCACCGCCATGAACTTCATTCCTGTCTGATGACTCACCTTTACCAACCGGCTCACATTGAAAGTCTTCACGAGCGTGACCATCGGGTTCGGTGATTTCATCCACATCTCGAAGGCATAAGCCCGAGTGGTTTCTTGGGGATTAATTTCAGTTTTCATTGTTCCTTCAAGTTCTACAATGCATCAGGACTGACAAAATCAACGCACTTGTTAAGCAGTTCGTTGAGTTGGTGGCAGCGTTGCAGCTTCTCAAGGGAACAGGACAGAAAGTCTTTGCTGAGGACGTCCTTTCGGGGCAGATACAGGTATATCTCATAGCTGCGCAGGCGGTAGTACTCGCTATGCTTGTCTGCCACATTATAACCGACAGGGAACCTCTTCTGCGCATTTTCCCAGTTGAGCTCGAAGCCCTCGCCACAGGCCTGCACCGCAGCATGGAACTCATCAGGCTCCAGCATGATTTGCTCCCGAACGCTCTTCAATACTTCCTTTGTGGGATTGTAGAGGCCTCCGCACAGCATGTAGGTGTCGGTGGAAGGTTCGATATGGATGTAATAGCCGGCCATCCCGGATTTCTTGCCTTTAGGGCAGACATACACGCCGAGCCAGTCCTTATAAGGGCGCTTGTCGTTTGAGAAGCGGATATCACGATTGATGCGGTAGGTGCAGTCCTTCACCTGAAGGTTCTTGCAGCGCGGGTCAAACAGCTCCACTCCTTTGATGAAGTCTTCGGCAAAGGCGGCAGCCTTTTTCTTGATGCGTTCATATTCAGCCCTGTGTCCATCGAACCATGGCTTATTGTTGTTCTGTGACAGTTGCAGATAAAAATCGATGATCTCTTTCATGATACTTTTATTTGAATTCGACGGCAAAGATACGACATCGTTGTTGTTCCACCAAATTTTTGGAACAAAGTAGTGTGCTTAAATCAAGAAAAACAGGCTGACGCCAAGGACGGAGATGACGGCGCCGAGGACGGCACGCCAGGTAATCTTCTCGTGGAAGAGCCAGTAGGAGGGTAGGATGATGATGATGGGCGTCATCGCCATCAGTGTGGAGGCAATGCCGGCAGCCGTATATTGCACGGCCATCAGCGAGAAGCCGACGCCGACGAAGGGGCCGAAGATGGTGGTGGCGATGGCGGCGGTCAGACCTTTGCGGTCGTGCAGTGCCTCGCGCAGCGGTGCCATGCCGTCGCGCAGCCAGTGCAGCAGCAGGAACCCTACGATGCCGGCGATGCAGCGGTAGAAGTTGGCGCTGAAGGGTATGAGCCATTCGGGCGTGCCGGCTGCGACCTCGAAATGGTTCATCCCAATCTTGCTCAATACAAGTCCTAAGCCCTGACAGACAGCTGCCCCAATGGCGAAAAGGATCCCGTTCAGGGGCAACTTCAGGGATACTCTATGGTGCTCGCCGCGTCCCAGCACGGAGATGCCGATGCCGAAGAGCGTCACCAGCATCGCCACGATGCTCATGGCCGTCATCTGCTGCCCCAGCGTCACCCAGGCCATTAGGGCTGCCGAGGGCGGTGCCAGCGTCATGAAGAGCTGGCCGAAACGCGAGCCGATGATGATATAGCACTGAAACAGGCAGAAGTCGCCGATGACATAGCCAACGAGTCCCGACAGCAGCATCCAACCAGTCGCCTCCGTCGATGCCCCGGAGGGCAGGGGAGAGCCCGTGACAATGCTGAACAGCACCTGCGAGAACAGCAGCGCCAGCGCCATCCGCAGCACGTTCAACGTGAGGTTGCCCAGCCGCTTGGAGCCGAACTCGCTCAGCAGTGCCGTCGCCGTCCATGAGAAAGCAACGCCTAACGAGATGATTTCACCTAAATAGGTCATCGGCTACTGTCCAATTCATTGCCTTTGTATTTGACGCAAACGTACATGAACCAGACGGCGAGGCTTAAGGCGAAGAGGGCACCAGCGATAAGGCTTGGGGTGTGGGGGAGTTGGAAGCCTTCAGGGGCGGCGAGGATGTAGCTGGTGACGACGAGGGTCATGAACACCGCAGGCAGGAAGGCAATCCAATAGTTGCGGCCTTTGCGGCGAAGCCATACGGCGGCAGTCCAGAGGAAGCAGGTGGCGAGCGTCTGGTTGGTCCAGGCGAAGTAGCGCCACAGGATGTCGAAATCGACAAAGACCAGAGCTGCGGAGATGGCGAAGAGGGGCAGGGCGATGGCCAAGCGGCTCCACACTTTCTTCTGACCGATATGAAGGATGTCGGCGATGATGAGGCGGGCCGAGCGGTAGGCGGTGTCGCCAGAGGTGATGGGTGCTGCCACGACGCCGAGGACGGCGAGCAGCGCTCCTATGCGGCCCATCCATGTTCTGCAGATGAGGTTCACGATGAAGGCGGGATTTGTGCCGTTGCCGCCAGCGTTGAGGAGAGCGTTGAGGGCGTGGAAGGGCTCACGGAGCGGACCGGGGGCACCATGCTGTCCGCCCGCAATGATTTCAGGTGAGAGGGAAGGCACCGCCGCAGCGGCAGCGAACTTGATGGCAGCTGCTGCCCAGATGAGGGCCACGATGCCTTCCGTGATCATAGCGCCGTAGAAGACAAGGCGACCGCGACGCTCGTTCTTCAGACAGCGTGACATCAGGGGTGACTGCGTGGCGTGGAAGCCGCTGATGGCACCGCAGGCGATGGTGATGCAGAGGAAGGGGAAAATGGGCAGCCCCTTGGGATGGTGGCTGGTGAAGGGATGATTCGTGATCTCAGGCATCCAACCATTCTGGGTGAAAAGACCGTAGCCCACGCCAACAGCCATGATGAGCAGGGCGGCACCGAAGAGGGGATAGAGGCGACCGATGAGGGTGTCGATGGGCAGCAGCGTTGCCAGCATACAGTAGAGGAACACGCAGCCGATCCATATCCAGCGCCACATCGTCAGGTCCATTCCCCATACGTTGTTGGTCATGGTGGAGAGCAGGCCGGCGGAGGTGGTCACGAAGACGGTGCCCACACCGATGAGCAGCAAGATACTGAGGACGCGCATTCCTTGGCGCGCTACACTTCCCAACTCATTACCTACGATTTCGGGCAGCGAAGCACCATCCTGACGCAGCGAGATCATACCGCAGAGGTAGTCGTGGACAGCACCCATGAAGATGCATCCGAAGACAATCCACAGGTAGGCGCTGGGGCCGAAGAGGATACCCATGATGGCACCGAAGATGGGACCCGTACCTGCAATATTCAGGAACTGAATGAGATAGACGCGCCATGTGGGCATCGGGATGTAGTCGGCACCGTCCTGTAAACGGTAGGACGGCGTCTCGCGTGCGGGTTCAGCGCCGAAGGTGCGTTCGACGAATGCACCGTAAAGGAGAAAACCCAAAACAAGGGCAATTAAAGCGATAATGAAAGTAATCATAATTAAATACCCACCCCTCACCCTCCCTCGAGGGAGGGGGTGGAATGTATTTGAGAGTGTGAAACTATTCTTTTGTAATGGTAATCACTCCCTCCCTAAAGGGAGGGCGGGGGGAGGGTCTGCTTTTGATTCAGCAGCCATGCATCCAGGATGGTGATGGCTGCCATGGCTTCCACGATGGGCACCGCACGGGGGAGGACACAGGGGTCGTGACGACCGCGCGGGTTGATGGTGACAGGATTGCCATGAATGTCGATGGTCTCTTGGGGGCGGAGTAGGGTAGCGACGGGCTTGAAGGCCACGCGGAAAGGGATGGGCTGGCCGTTGCTGATGCCGCCTTGGATGCCGCCGGAGTGGTTTGTTGTAGTTGAAAGTTGAAAGTTGAAAGTTGAATGATGTTTGTCATCAGCCAAGCGTTGGGTTGAGTCAGAGCATTCCTCATTAAACTTTAAACTATCAACTTTAAACTGGTCATTCACTTCGCTCCCCCTTTTCTCCGCCATTGCGAAGCCTTCGCCGTATTCGAAGCCTTTGACGGCGTTGATGTTGAGCATGGCGGCGCCGAGCTGGGCGTGGAGCTTGCCGAAGACAGGTTCGCCGAGACCTGCGGGGCAACCTGTGATGACGCCTGCGATGATGCCGCCGATGGTGTCGCCCTCGCCCTTCACCTGCAAGATGAGGTTTTCCATTTGTTGGGCGATGGCTGTGTCAGGACAACGCACATCGTTGCTCTCGATGAGGCTGAGGTCGAGCTTCGTCCAGTCGCGGTCGCAGGCGATAGTGCCTACCTGCTGTGTCCACGCCTTCACGTCGATGCCCAGCTGTCGCAGGCAGAGTTTGGCGATGGCGCCAGCCACGACACGGCTGATGGTCTCGCGGGCAGAGGAACGTCCGCCGCCACGATGGTCGCGGAGGCCATATTTAATATAATAGGTATAGTCGGCGTGCGAGGGACGGAACACATCGCGCAGGTCGTCGTAGTCGTTGCTGTGCTGGTTCTCGTTGCGGACGATGAAGCCGATGGGAGTACCGGTAGTCACTCCATCCATTGTGCCTGACAGAATCTCTACGCGGTCACCCTCCTTGCGTGCCGTGGTGAGACGGCTCTGGCCGGGACGACGGCGGTCGAGTTCTGCTTGGATGAAGTCGAGGTCGAGGGTGATGCCGGCGGGGCAACCGTCGATGACGCCACCAATGGCGGCGCCGTGGCTCTCACCGAAAGTCGTGAGACGAAAGAGGGTTCCGAACGTGTTCACCTTGATTAGTTTAAAGTTTAATGTTTAAAGTTTAATGTTGGCAGCCGCCGCACTCTCCTTCGCCGCAGCTTCCGCATCCGCCTCCGCCGCAGCCTCCGCAACCACCACATTCGCCGCTGAGGATCTTGGCGGTTTGCTCGATTTCCTGAAGGGTGGCTTCGCGGTTCTCGTGGAGCGTGCCTGTGAACTGCAGGGCCTTGCCTGCCAGAGGGTTATTGAGATCCACGGTCACTTCGCTGTCTGTGATTTTAACGATAGTTCCCATAAAATGGTCACCTTCGCTGTTCATGAGGGGAACCTCAGCGCCAGGGAAGATGTTCTCATCGTCGAATTTGCCGCGAATCTCAAAGACTTTACGAGGTACGGCACGAACCAGTTCCTCGTCGCGCTCGCCGAAAGCTTCTGCAGCCTGGAGGGTGAAATCGAAGGTGGAACCGGGGTCGAGCTGCGTCAACTTCTCCTCGAAGGCTTCAATCATCAGTCCCATCCCAGTGACGAAGGCAACGGGTTGAGTAGCTTGGGTCTCGTAGAGCAATTTATGACTCGCAGCGGTATTGGTGTGCATCTGATAGGACACCTTAATGAATCGTTGGGACATTATTGTGGGGTTTAAGAGTTTAAGGGTTTAAGAGTTTAAGAGTTGAATGCTTAAAAAGGGTAGATGTGCGATTTTGCCCGCAAAAGTACGCTAAAATAGGTGCAAAAACAAATTTATCCCGTATTTAATGGCAAAAGATGAAGAAAAAGCTGTACTTTTGCGCGCAAAATACGTCCTTAATCGTTCTTTAAGCTTAAAGCGTCGCAAGGCGCCGAGCGAAACGTTCAACTTTAAACGAAATAATGAAGCATCCTCTTCGTAGCGCCATCTGCACTGAAGGCCGTCGCATGGCAGGCGCTCGCGCCCTCTGGGTCGCCAACGGTATGAAACGTGAGCAGTTTGGGAAACCAATCATCGCTATCGTCAACTCGTTCACCCAGTTTGTTCCGGGGCATACACATCTTCATGAGATAGGTCAGATTGTGAAAGCCGAGATCGAGGCCCTGGGCTGCTATGCCGCTGAGTTCAACACCATTGCCGTGGACGACGGTATCGCCATGGGCCACGACGGTATGCTCTACTCGCTGCCCTCGCGTGACATCATCGCCGACAGCGTGGAGTACATGGTCAACGCCCACAAGGCCGACGCGATGGTGTGCATCTCCAACTGCGATAAAGTGACACCAGGAATGTTGATGGCCGCTATGCGATTGAATATTCCTGCAGTCTTCGTCAGCGGTGGTCCCATGGAGGCCGGTAAGGTCAATGGTGAGAATGCAGACCTGATTACAGCGATGATCAAGGGTGGCGACCCCACCGTCAGCGACGAGGAACTGGAAGTCATCGAGCACAGCGCCTGCCCCGGCTGTGGCGCCTGCTCAGGCATGTTCACGGCGAACTCCATGAACTCGCTGACCGAGGCCCTGGGCTTCTCGCTGCCCGGCAACGGCAGCATCCTGGCTACGCACGTGAACCGCGTCGCGCTGTTCCGTCAGGCCGCCCGGCTCATTGTCAAGAACGCCCTGGCCTACTACGAGGACGGCGACGACAGCGTGCTGCCGCGTTCCATCGCCACGCGTGCCGCTTTCCTCAACGCCATGACGCTCGATATCGCCATGGGTGCCAGCACCAACACCGTGCTGCACCTGCTGGCCGTGGCCCAGGAGGGCGATGTGGATTTCAAGATGAGCGATATCGATGCCCTCTCGCGGAAGGTGCCTTTCCTCTGCAAACTGGCTCCCAACTGGCAGAAGTACTCCATCCAAGAGGAGAACCGCGCTGGTGGCATCTTGGGTATCCTGGGCGAATTAGCCAAGGGTAACCTGCTGGACCTCAGCTGTAAGCGTGTGAATGGTGCTACGTTGGGCGAAGACATTAATCGCTATGCGATAATTAAAAATGAAAAAATAAAAGAGAAAAATGGCGATGCCATGTCTCCGTGGGATATCTACAGCTGCGCGCCGGCAGGCAAGTTCTCCACCCGCATGGGGTCGCAGGACACGCACTACGAGACGCTCGACACCGACCGCTCCAACGGCTGCATCCGCGACATCGAACACGCCTACACGAAGGACGGCGGCATGGCCGTGCTCTTCGGCAACATCGCGCAGGACGGCTGCGTCGTGAAGACCGCTGGCGTAGCCCCTGAACTGTGGCACTTCGAGGGTCCTGCCGTCGTCTTCGACAGCCAGGAGGACGCCTGCGAGGGCATCCTCGGTGGCAAGGTGAAGAAGGGCGACTGCGTCGTCATCACCCACGAAGGCCCCAAGGGCGGTCCCGGCATGCAGGAGATGCTCTATCCCACCAGCTACATCAAGTCGATGCACATGGGCAAGGAGTGCGCCCTCATCACCGACGGCCGCTTCTCCGGCGGCACCAGCGGCCTCTCCATCGGACATATCTCTCCCGAGGCTGCCAGCGGTGGTAATATCGGTAAGATCAAGGATGGCGACATCATCGTCATCGACATCCCTAGCCGCAGCATCAACGTGAAGCTCACCGATGAAGAACTTGCAGCCCGTCCGCAGCAACCGCTGAAGCGCAACCGCGTGGTTTCGAAAGCGTTGAGGGCTTATGCCCAGAGCGTGGCAAGCGCAGACAAGGGCGGTGTGAGAATCATTAATTGACAGTCGACAATTGAATTGATACTTTGAAATAATGAACGACAAGATTACAGGCAGCGAGGCGCTGATGCTGGCGCTGAAGGCGGAGGGCGTGAAGACCATCTTCGGATACCCCGGCGGCAGCATCATGCCCGTCTATGATGCCCTCTATGATTACACGCGAGGCGAGAAGAAGGCGTTTGACCATATCCTCGTGCGCCACGAACAGGGCGCCACACACGCCGCCGAGGGCTTCGCACGCGTCAGCGGCGAGGTGGGCGTGGCCATCGTCACCAGCGGCCCCGGTGCCACGAACACGCTTACGGGCGTGGCCGATGCGATGATAGACTCCACGCCCATCGTGGTCATCGCAGGCCAGGTGCCCATTACGGCCCTCGGCACGGATGCCTTCCAGGAGGTGGATCTCGTGGGCCTGGCGCAGCCTATCTCCAAATGGAGCTACCAGATACGTCACGCCGAAGACATCGCCTGGGCTGTGAGCCGTGCGTTCTACATCGCGCGCAGCGGAAGACCGGGCCCTGTGGTGCTGGACTTCGCGAAGAATGCGCAGACGGAGATGGTGGCGTTCGTGCCGCAGAAAGTGGATTTCGTGCGCTCCTACGAGCCTTATCCCAAGCTGAAGATGGACCATGTGCAGGAGGCTGCCGACCTGATCAACCAGGCCGAGAGGCCGCTGGCGCTGGTGGGGCAGGGCGTGGAACTCGGCAATGCACAGGACGAGCTCATCGCCTTCCTGGAGAAGGCCGACATCCCCGCAGGCCGCACGATGCTGGGCCTATGTGCGTTGCCTAGCGACCACCCGCTGAATGTGGGAATGCTCGGGATGCACGGCAACTACGCCGTGAACCTGAAGGAGCAGGAGTGCGACGTGCTCATCGCCATCGGAATGCGCTTCAGCGACCGCGTGACGGGTAGTCTGAAGACCTATGCCAAGCAGGCGAAGGTGATCCACCTGGACATTGACAGGAGCGAGATGAACAAGAATGTGAAGGTCACGGTGCCTGTCGTGGGCGACTGCAAGGAGTCCCTGCCAGCCCTCACCGCCCTCATCCATAAAGCCGACCACAGCGCTTGGCGCGCGTCCTTTAAGCCGCTCGACGAGAAGGAGCGCGTGAAGGTCATTGAGCCTGCCATCCATCCCTCCGAGGGCCCGCTGCTCATGGGCGAGGTGGTGAATGTAGTGGCTGAGGCCACCAAGGGCGATGTCGTGTTGGTAACGGATGTGGGTCAGAATCAGCTCTTTGCTACGCGTTATTTCAAATACCCCAAACGCCGTAGCCTCTGTACCAGCGGTGGTCTGGGCACGATGGGTTATGGTATGCCTGCCGCCATCGGCGCCACTTTCGGCGCTCCCGACCGTACCGTTTGCTGCTTCATGGGCGACGGCGGCTTTCAGATGTGCATCGAGGAACTCGGTACCATCATGGAACAGCAGGCTCCTGTGAAGATGATTCTCATGAACAACAACTACCTCGGCAATGTGCGTCAGTGGCAGGATATGTTCTGGAACCGTCGTAAGTCGTTTACGCGGATGATGAACCCCTGCTATGAACTGATTGCCAAGGGCTATGGCATCCCGTACGAAGCTGTCACCGACCGCAAGAACCTCGCCGCTGCCGTGGCGAAGATGCTTAGCACTTCCGGCCCTTACATCTTGGAATGTGCCATCCTCGAGGACGACGACGTACTGCCGATGACACCGCCTGGGAAGAGCATCGAGGAGATGCAGTTGGAATAATTGTAAAATCGTAAAATCGAAAGGTAAACTTATGTCCAATAACACTACATCGCGCCAGCAGCAAGGGGGGGAGTCCTTATATACCATCCTCGTCTTCTCCGAGAACCTCGCTGGTATCTTGAACCAGGTGACGGCGGTCTTCACACGCCGTCAGGTGAACATCGAGAGCCTGAATGTGTGTGCCAGCTCCACGCCCGGCGTACATAAATACACCATCACGTGCTACTGCACCGAGGAGATGGCGAAGGTGCTGAAGGCGCAGATCGAGAAGCGCATCGACGTGCTGCAGGCGCGTTACTACACCGACGACGAGATTTTCCTGCAGGAGACATCGCTGCTGAAGATTTCGACGCCTGCCGTGCTCGAGAACCCTGAGGTATGTCGTATTGTGCGTCACCACGGTGCCCGCATCGTGGAGGTGAATCCCACCTATGCTGCTGTCGAGAAGACAGGTTCCACCGAGGATATCCTCTCTCTCTTCGAAGCCCTCAACAGTCTCGGCGTCGTCCGTCAGTTTGCCCGCTCCGGCCGCATCTGCATCACCAGAGGGACGAGGGAGCAATTGGACGAGTATTTAGAAGCAAGGGAAAAGGAGAAGACCCTATGATGGAGAAATCGGAAAAATATACCTTTGCGGTAGAGCCTTTCCATGTGGATTTCACGGGCCGCCTGTTCATGGGTGTGCTGGGCAACCACTTGTTGAACGCTGCCGGCCGCCACTCGCACAACAGAGGGTGGGGGATAGACCAACTGAATGAAACGCACTACACATGGGTGCTGTCGCGCTTGAGCATCGAACTTACCGAGATGCCGGCGCAGTACGAGCACGTGGAGGTAGAGACGTGGGTGGAGAGCGTGATGAAGCTGTTCACCGAACGTAACTTCTCGATTCGCAATGCCGACGATGGCCGCATCTACGGCTATGCCCGCAGTATCTGGGCGATGATAGACGTCGAGACGCGTCAGCCCTCCAACCTCATCGAATTCAAAGACGGTGATATCCTCAACTATGTCATTCCTGTCGAGGAGAAGCCGTGCCCAATTGCCAAGTTTGGACGCACCGTCCGTTTCTCCAATGAACCCTACCGCACCATCCCAACCTACTATTCCGACGTTGACATCAACGGCCATATCAACAGCGTGAAATACATCGAGCACATCCTCGATCTCTTTCCTCGCGAACAATTCGAGCGTCACTTTATCTGTCGATTCGATATTGCCTATAAAACAGAGTCTTATCTTGGTGATACGCTTACGTTCTTCACGGAGGAAGTCCCTGAAGAAGGAAGCACCGCAGCCGCCACTCATGTCGAGATTCGTAAGCACGTGGGTGCTGCCGAAAAGCTTGCCGGCGAGGTTGTCGTGCAGGCCAAAGTCGTTTGGGAATGATCAAATGAACTGACATTCATCAACAAAATGAGTACAAAGACTAAAAAACAAAGACGTTTAGATGATTTTTTTCAATAAAAGGATTACCTTTGCGCTCGTTTCGTGAAAATAAACATTCCACATAAAACACTAAACACTAAACTTCAAACATTAAACTAAAATACAAATGGCAAAAATGAATTTTGGCGGTGTCATTGAGGAAGTCATGACCCGCGAGGAGTTCCCTCTGGAGAAGGCACGTGAGGTGCTGAAAAACGAGACCATCGCCGTTCTCGGTTACGGCGTACAGGGCCCCGGACAGGCCTGCAACCTGCGCGACAACGGTTTCAATGTCATCGTAGGTCAGCGTCCCGGCAAGACTTATGAGAAGGCTGTCGCAGACGGGTGGGTGCCCGGCGAGACACTGTTCTCCCTTGAAGAGGCTGCAGAGCGCGGTACCATCGTTTGTCTGCTGCTCTCCGACGCTGCTCAGATGCAGCTCTGGCCCTCTATCAAGCCCCACCTCACCGCAGGTAAGACTCTCTACTTCTCTCATGGCTTTGCGATCACTTGGAACGACCGAACGGGTGTGGTTCCTCCCAAGGACATCGACGTCATCATGGTGGCTCCCAAGGGTAGCGGCACCAGCCTTCGCACCATGTTCCTCGAAGGTCGCGGCCTGAACAGCAGCTACGCCATCTATCAGGATGCCAGCGGCAAGGCGTTGGAGAAGGTGCTGGCTTTCGGTATCGGTATCGGTAGCGGTTACCTCTTCGAGACCACTTTCCAGCGCGAGGCTACCTCTGACCTCACCGGCGAGCGTGGTTCGCTGATGGGCGCTATCCAGGGTCTGCTCCTGGCTCAGTACGAAGTGCTGCGCGAGAACGGCCACACACCCTCTGAGGCCTTCAATGAGACCGTCGAAGAGCTCACACAGAGCCTGATGCCTCTCTTCGCTGCCAAGGGTATGGACTGGATGTATGCTAACTGCTCCACCACCGCCCAGCGCGGCGCCCTCGACTGGATGGGCCCGTTCCACGATGCCATCAAGCCCGTAGTTGAGAAGCTCTATGCCAGCGTAAAGGCCGGTCACGAAGCTCAGATCTCCATCGACAGCAACAGCAAGCCCGGCTACCGTGAGGGTCTTGAGAAGGAACTCGCAGCCCTGCGTGAAAGCGAGATGTGGCGCACTGCTGCCGTCGTTCGCCAGTTGCGTCCTGAGAATAACTGATGTATTTCCGGCGTACAGATCGCCGCTACCTCATTCTGTTCTTCGTCGTCGGCTTGGCAATATGGGCTGGCGTCATGTTGGACCGCTTGCTGTTGCAGCCGCGCGAGAGTGAGGAGCTAGTGAGGATTGAGGATATAGCGGACTCCGTAAGGCCCACCGCCGATAAACCCTCCTCTGTTTCCGTCCCTATGGGCGGGAACGGGGGAGGGTTGTATTTGCCTGAGACATTTTCCTTTGACCCCAACACTGCTGACTCGGCGACACTTGTGCGACTGGGGTTAGCTCCTTGGCAGGCGAGGGCAATGCTGCACTATCGTGAACGGGGAGGACGCTACCATCGGGCATCAGATTTCAAGCGGGTGCCTGGGATGACGCCGGAACTGTACGAGCGCCTGTCACCTGTGATGTGCATCTCGCGACAATTCAGATATTACGAGGATCTTGATGAAACGGATGCCACTGAGGCGGGCTTTGGGGAGCGTCGCCATATCAGGGACTCCGTACATCAGCGACGCAGTGATTCCATTGCTGCACTGGGGCGGCCGCAGAAGTTCCGCGAGATGGTCGTTCTGGAGTTAAACACGGTGGATAGTCTGACACTGCAACGCATTCCTGGCATAGGGCCGTTGCGCGCGCAAAAGATAGTGGAGTACCGCGAGCGTCTGGGCGGCTTCTATAGCGTCAGTCAGCTGGCTGAGATACAAGCCGTACCCAACGAAGTGGCACCCTGGTTTCGTGTGGACAAAGGGCTGGTGAAGAAGTTGAAAGTGAATATAATGGGTGTTCCTGAGTTGGCTCGTCATCCTTATATGGGTTATGCACGTGCCAAAGCTATAGCTGAATACCGGCGTACACACGGGCACATCGAAGGAGCGGCAGCACTGGTATTTCTTCCGGAATTTACGGAAGCTGTATTGGCTCGACTCGAACCGTATCTGGAATATTAAAGGAACTCTTCAGGCGCAACTTCCATCACATGGCCGTTGCGTGCAACAATGAGCGTGGAGTTGAAAAGTCGGGAGCGCTCCACTAGTCGCTTCTGCGCGAGCACGATACCTTCGTCGATGCGTCGCTGCATATCGGTAATCTCTCGTTCACTCATGGCTCTCAGCTTTTGCGTAAGTGTTATACAAACGGTAGTATTTCTCTTCGTCCACGATGCTGAGGCGCTCATCCTTCCATCCGTAGGCAATCTTCTCGCCAGGGATGTTGGAGTTGTCGTAGAGCGTCCAGTAGTCGCAGATGGGCGTGTAGAGTTGGAAGAAGTTCTGCAGCCCCGCATCATAGCGGCGCACGATGACATCGGTAGGGATGTTGTGGCCGCCTAGGCTGACACGCTTGGCCACGCGCGCTATGGCTTGCTCGGGCGTGGAGAGCGAGAAGAATAGAAGAGTAACGAAATAGCCACGCTTCTGCGCGCGTTGAATCAGGTTCATATAAGAGCGTGTGGCCAGGGTCGTCTCGAAGGCGAAGGTCTCGCCTTCTTTTAGCAGGTGCAGCACGCGGTCAATCATCAGGCGGCCAGCCTGAATGGCCACCCCTTCGGGGTTGAAGGGTGAAAGACCCTTAGCGATTTCGTCGGCATTGACGAATTCGCGGCAGTTGAGCATCTCGGGCAAGACGGTGAACGAAGCCGTTGTCTTGCCCGCGCCATTGCAGCCGGCGATGATGTATAGGTGTAGTCGGTTCTTGTCTGCCATGCGTTCGTTGACAGTTAAAAGTTGTTGGTTACGAGGACAAAAGTAGGCTTTTTTCTGATGACTAATGACAGCTGACCGTTGAAAATGACGTAATTTGTTATTTTTTCACTTTTCACTCTTTCATTTTTCACTTTTTAAGAGGTCTGGGCGCAGGCGTTTTGTACGTTCCAATGATTGCAGCAGTTCCCACTCCTTAATTTTAGCTTCGTGGCCGGAGAGGAGGATATCGGGAACTTTCCATCCACGATAGTCGGCAGGGCGTGTGTAGACGGGGGCCGCCAGCAGGTTGTCTTGGAAAGAGTCGGAGAGGGCGCTCTGCTCGTCTCCGATGACGCCCGGGACGATGCGCACGATGGCGTCGGCCATTACGGCAGCCGCCAGTTCGCCACCCGTGAGGACATAGTCCCCGATACTGACCTCCTTGGTAATCAGATGCTCGCGAATTCGGTAGTCGATGCCTTTATAGTGTCCGCAGAGGATGATGATGTTCTCACAAAGGGATAGTTCATTGGCCATCGGCTGGTCGAATTGTTCACCATCGGGGGTGGTGAAGATAATCTGGTCGTAGTGACGTTCCGCCGTGAGAGCGCTGATGCAGCGGTCGATGGGCTCACACTGCATCACCATTCCTGCGAAGCCCCCGAAGGGGTAGTCGTCGATGCGGCGGTCTTTGCGTACGGCGTAATCGCGTAGGTTGTGAAGATGTATTTCCACGAGCCCTTTCTTCTGGGCACGCCCGAGGATGCTCTCTTGCAGGAAGCCCTCGATGAGTTGTGGGATGACGGTGATGATGTCTATGCGCATGATTACCATTGGTTGGACAGCATTTCAAGCATGTCTTTTGCTGTCAGTTTGTAGTTTTTGTCGGCGCCCTCAAGGAGGCTGTCGGAAAGTGCACGTTTGCTTTCGTGCAGGCGCAGAATCTTCTCTTCGATGGTGTGGTGGCTGATCAGATGATAGACGGTGACAGCCTGTTTCTGACCGATTCGGTAGGCACGATCGGTGGCTTGTTGCTCGATGGCGGGATTCCACCACGGGTCGAGGTGAATAACATAGTTAGCGGCAGTCAGGTTGAGGCCCACGCCACCCGCCTTGAGGCTGATGAGGAAGATAGGACTCTTGCCTTTCTGGAAGTCTGCTACCAGCTGCTCACGCTGCTTTAGTGTCACGCTGCCGTCGAGATATAGGAATGGCTGATTAGCATCCTTGAGCGTTCGAGCAATAATTTTGAGAAATGATGTAAACTGACTGAATACAAGTACACTATGATCACCTTCAATAATATTCTGCACCAGCTCCATGAAGGCGTTTACCTTGCTGGAACCATCCATCCATGCGCTGTTCGTCAGCTCGGGTGTGCAGGCGGTGCGGCGTAGGCGAGTGAGCTCTGCCAGCGCGTTGACGGTGAGCTGGTCTCCCTCCTCCTTGAAGCGCTGTTCGGCCTCGCGACGGATGACCTCGTAATAAGCCATCTCGTCCTCGGTGAGTTCCACATCGATGGTGATTTCTGTCTTCTCTGGCAGTTCCTTGGCTACCGCCTGCTTGGTGCGGCGCAACATAAAGGGTGCCACCAACGACTGCAGCTGTTGCTGACGGTCTGTATCCTGCAGGTTCTCGATGGGGATGATGAATTTCTGATGAAACTGTTCGTAAGTACCAAGCAGGCCAGGGTTAATGAACTGAAAGAGGTTCCAGAGTTCGCCGAGGTGGTTTTGCATGGGAGTGCCTGTGAGGATGATGCGGTGTGTAGCGCGCAATTTCATACAGGCGGCACTCGTCTTGGTGCCGCGGTTTTTGATGTTGTGCGCCTCGTCCAGCACACAGGTGTTCCACATCTTCTCTGCCAGAAGTTCTTGGATGGGAGCCAGTAGACCATAAGTGGAAATAATGACGTCGCCTGCCGTGGCCGTGTCGATGGTGCGATGGCGGTCGAAGCATTCGTTGAGGTTGTAGATGTTCAGGGTGGGTGCGAAGCGTTGCAGTTCGTTGCGCCAGTTGCTGATGACACTGGCCGGTGCTACTACCAGCGCAGCACCCTCCTTGGCGTGTGCCAGCAGGAAGGCGATGGTCTGCACGGTCTTACCCAGACCCATATCGTCGGCTAGGCACGCGCCCGCTTCCCATTCACCTAGGCGCATCATCCAGCGGAAACCGTCCAGCTGGTAGGGGCGCAGGGTGGCCTGCAGTTCCAGGGGCGGCTCAAAGTCTTTCTCGTCAGCCTGTTGGATGCGGTCGCGTAGCTTGTCTAGGTCGTCGCTGTGGTGGATATCGATTTCTCCTTTCACGAGCTGTGCCAGCACGCCTGTCTGCAGCATTGGCACAGCGGGCTTATTGTTCTCCTGCGTTGTGATACTCTCTAGCGCGTCCAACTGTTTGCGCAGGCGTTCCGACAGCCATAGATAGTCGCCGTTCTGCAACTGTACGTAGCCGCCGTGGCTGCTGGCAAGTGCTTGTAGCAGCTGCTGTGCCGTGAGAATGGAGTTGTCGGAGAGCCGTACATTTCCCTCGATCTCAAACCATCGGCCGCGCGGCGTGAGCGAGATATTCCAGTCGCTACGCTGTGCTGTGTGCATTCGCAGGCGCTCGCCTTCTGGCCATTCCACGGCGCTCATCTCAGGATGTGAACTCACGAAGGCCAGCAGTTGCAGTACTTGTGGTGTGGAGAGGTGTGCAGTCAGTTTCTCCGACAGTTCGATGTCGTGCTCCTGGCAGTACTGCAGCAGGGTGACTAGGTTCCGTGCTTCACCCTCCATGTTGCGCTCGATGCGTACGCGCCCCGAAGTCTCGTTCTGGTCTATGATAACTGCGTCTCCCTGTGCCGGTGGTAGCGCCATCTTACCGCCTTGGAGCGGCCGTACGAGGATGTAGGCGTCGAACATCGTCTGAGTGGTCGGATCGGGGGTGAGACGGATGAGGATTTGCGTTTGTGCCTCCAATGTCTCCAGCTCCTTTTCCTCGGGGATGAGGTCACTATGTATGTCTGTAATCTGCGTGATGAGTGGTAGCAACTTAGTCAGTTTCTCCTCGGCCTCGGCTGGAAAATCTGTCACAGTGAGCAGTTCCTGCAGCACATTACGTTCGCGGTCCGACATCGGGAAGTAGATGTAGTGCATTGCCGTGTCGCGATGATAGACATTATTTTGTGTGAGCAGGTCCTGAATGGCTACATTGGATTGCAGATGGAAGCCGCCATCAGCTTTGCGCTCGATGATTACATAGGGTTTCTGCTCTTCGATGGTCACGCGCCGGAAGGGCATCTGCTCGCCGGTATAGACACGGTCGGAGCCCACGAGATGCGGCAGGATGATGCCAACTGTCAGACGCGAGACTCCCAGGAAACGCACGTCGGCCACCACGGCCTGGTCCGTGCGGTCCATAAAGGGCTCCGTTCCGCTGATGAAACGGTTCCACGGCAGTTGCTTGCCGCTGCCCCAGCGCCCGTCTTTTAGACGGTTCTGCTCGCGTAGTTCCACACTCTCGCCGTCGCTCATGATGGTGTACATCACACGGTGCTCGCCCTCGTCGTCGTTGTTCATGCGCTTGCCTTCGGTGGCAATGAGGCGGTCTAGCGTCAGCTCCCATGGGTCTTTCACCTTGACGAACGACGTCACGGGCTTGGCGCCGAAGCTGTTGATGAGTATCTTCTTCTCAAACTTCTCCAGCTTGATATATGCTTGTGCTTCGTGGCGCAGAAACGCCGCTTGGGGTTTGTAGTCCTCAGGCAGCGGCAGTCCTGCCAGCGTGGCGCCCATCAGTTGTGCCATGTGTTGAGTAAGGATGTACTCGCGCTCCTCCAATGTCTCGGGGTTCAGCAGTCGTGAGAGCAGGTCCATATCCATGTGCTGTAGCGGGTTGGCCAGCGTTTCGGCCAGCAGCACGGCAGCTCCCATGCGGAACAGGTTGCGCTCGCGCATCTGCTCGGCAAAGGCGTGTAGTGTCTTACGGGCGTCGTTCTGCTTGGCTGTCCACAAGGCAATGACCCAATAGAGCGCCACGATGGAGTCTGTGGGGTAGGGATCTGTGTTCGTCTTACTCTTCGCCATTTTGTTGTTGGCTGCCTCGTTGAACACCTTCATCGCCAGCTCGCTCTTGCCCTGCGCCATCGCGTGAACACCCTTTGAGAGATAGTCCGAGGGCGTCATCCTGATACTCGTGGGCGGCGTATATTGGCCAAGGACCACGAAGTTATAGTAGTTTACCAGGGCCTTCATCTCACGCACCTCGGAGTCTGTGGCATCAAGCTTGCGCAGGTTCAGCTGTCGCGCAATCATCTCTTCTACATCGCGGATGTCCTCCTTCATCCATTTGCGGAGTACGGCAGAGAGAAAGGCGGGGAAATCCACGTCGCGGATCATGGTAATGAGCGGCTCGTAACGGCGGTCATCGACCAGGCTGAGGAGATAGGGTGGGAGTGTGGCGTTGAGCACCATCGGCATCGGGCGTTTTCCCTTGTGGCAGATGCGTACGGCGCGCTGCAGCTCGTCGAAGGCGGCATAACGTGTCAGCGGCCACTCGTCGAATTCCTGGAACCATTCCGGGTGGTGGTCCATCCCGAAGCGCATCACCTCACCGTAGAATCGTGGGCGGATGAACTGGCGGGCAGGTGAGAAATGGGTGGCGGCCTCGTGTACGACGAAGCCCTCCTCAATCAGTGCAGTCGTCAGTAGCGGCAACTCGCCCATCATGCAGGCTCCGTGGACGCTCAGCTGTACGCGGTCGTCATCTGAGAGATGCTGGCCAATATAGGCGTACAGGCAGAGCAGCTTCTGCTGTGCCGGCTTGAAAGTCGTCAGATGTTGTTGGACGATTGTCATGTCATTCAGATTTGCGGTGCAAAGTTACGCCTTTTTCTTGATATCTGCAACTCCTCAGCCTTCATTTTTTCTTCATTTTCTTATACCCTTTCAATTTTTATACTTAACTTTGTGCCCGAAAAAACACTCTATCATGACAGAACAGCTTCGTATTCAGGAGTTACGACAGCAACTCCATGCTCACAACTACAATTACTATGTCCTCAACGCTCCTGTCATCACTGATCAGGAGTTCGATGCACTAATGCGCGAGTTGCAGGATTTGGAGGCTCTGCATCCTGAACTTTTCGACCCGAACTCGCCTACACAGCGCGTGGGCAGCGACCTCAACAATGAGTTCGAGACCGTGCTCCACCAGCGCCCCATGCTCTCGCTGGCTAATACTTATAGTCAAGAGGAGGTACGTGCGTTTTACGAGCGTGTGCTTGAGGGCTTGCAGGGCGAGGCGTTTGAGATTTGTTGTGAGCTGAAGTTCGATGGTCTCAGCATCTCCCTCCTTTATGAGGACGGACGCCTGCAGCGCGCTGTTACCCGCGGCGATGGTGAGAAGGGCGATGATGTGACGGCCAATGTCCGAACTATCCGTACGATACCCTTGCAGTTGCAACCTGGTGGCGGCTGGCCGCGTTTCTTCGAGATTCGCGGTGAGATATTGATGCCATGGACGTCCTTCGAAGCTCTGAACCGTGAGCGCGAGGCACGTGAGGAACCG
>Ga0265301_10000929_pt1 | contig 40262 bp, 44 predicted proteins | sample AusTroGonzalo_MG_2_FD_193488 | JGI IMG/M metagenome (GOLD analysis project Ga0265301, IMG submission 193488) | Bovine rumen microbial communities from tropical cattle in Woodstock, Queensland, Australia - Gonzalo_04 | ecosystem: Host-associated > Mammals > Digestive system > Stomach > Rumen ...
AAGGAGCTGGTACCTACTGCATCCGGTACCACAGAGCATAAGTACATTGAGATAGTTCCTGTGCAGAATGATCTGAAGGGTGGTGAGTACATTGATGACACTGAGTCTACTGCCAATATCATCTGCTACGCCATGGGCGTGCATGCCGGTCTGATCGGCGCCACTCCAGGTAAGAATAACAAGCTGGTAGGTGGTACTGAGGCACGTGAGCTGTACCTGATGAAGCAGGCTATGATGAAGCCTCTGATAGACCGCTGCATGAGGATCCTATCCATCATCAAGAAGTATAACGGCTGGGATAAGGATATCTTCATCCAGCTGCCTGAATATGTTTTTACAACTCTGGACCAGAATAAGTCCGGTAAGGAAGAATCAACCAATACAGAGATATGATTGCAACTGTTACTGACATGAAGGCTTTCCTGCCTTCAATAGTGATGAAGGATGCTCCGGATGTGTTTGATGATGCACTGCTGGTGTCTCAGGAAGCTCTGGAGAATGATATCCTGGGTAACGCTCTGATGACTGCCATAGATACAGAGCATCCATCCAGTCCGGATCTGAAGAAGAAGTGCCAGAGAATAGTATGTGTGGATGCTTTCCTGCGTTCCATAAATGAGATGGATCTGGTACTGACGGATTCCGGTTTCGCTGTCGTCAATGATCAGCAGATGGCACCGGCCAGCAAGGAGCGTGTGGCTAACCTTAAGGCCAGTCTGCAGGCCAGGCTGGATGAGTCACGTGATAAGCTGATCACCTGGCTCACGGATCCTGCTCAGGCTACCCTGGCGTGGGGAGGAACAGAGCAGTACAAGCGTCTGACATCAGGACTGTTCCTCACTTATGTGCAGTTCCTGGAGGTGGCTGTGTATAACAACATCACAGCTAACGTCTATCCTAAGACCTGGAGTGATTACCTGCAGCTGATAGGCACGCTCTCTATGACTCTGATGACGGATGCTGCATCATATATCTCTACGGAGTATGCTGATGAGCTGCTGGAGAAGGTACGTGATGCAGAGCAGATGGATGAGGTAGAGCTGGCAGTGCTGCGTATGGTACGTACCGCTCTGGCCGCCAAGGTGCTGGGTGATAAGGAGACCTTCATGCAGCAGATCACCAAAGCGGTGGCTGTGATGAAGGCCAATGCTGCCAAGTTCCCCACCTTCATGGCATCGAAGGCTGCCTCTGTTCCCGGTCTGACACATGCTGATACGCCTATATTTTCAATGTTCTAAATAAAACTATGCGCAAGATTATCAATTTTTTCAAGAAGCTCTGGATGGGCCGTAAGGCAGAGCGTCTGGATCTGGTGTATCCTACCTCATGGGATACCATGTCATACAAGGACTTTAAGGACGCCTGCGAGGTACTGTCACATCCTAACGGCAGGGCAGAGATGCTGTTCCTGCTATGGTGCCGTCTGGCACATATCGTGCCGGCCAACCCTAACCGGTATGATCCTAAGGCGATCAGGGATAAGTTCCCATTCACCTACAAGGGTAAGGACTATGTGGTAGGATATAATGTAGTGCATGCCGGCGCCAAGGATATGGAGTATATCCTGGATACCATCGGCCTGCCTCCGTCACCTATAGATGGTGTGGATCGTAAGCTGTATGGTGTGCCGTTCAATGGTTATTACCAGGCTGCTTCCTATATGATGCGCTACTCAGCGGAGAACTCCAATGAGAAGTGGCTGAAGGAGGCAGTGAAGAGTCTCACCGGTGGCCGTGTGCGCCGCCTGCTGCCGTGGCAGAAGAAGGGTGTGGTGATATGGTGGAACGGTGTTCAGAAGTTCCTCCTGGAGAAGTATCCTGATGTACTGACATCTGAGGGAGGTGTGACTGATAAGACACAGGCAGAGCTGCTGCTGGATCTGCTCTCTACAATGAATAACAACCGTCCGCAGGAGAATGATGATATCCTGAAGTCAGATACTCATGCGGTATTATATGCTTTAAATAACGTCTATGCTAAAAGTAAGCGATCTAACTAGCATACTGCAGCCTATCAAAGAGCTGCAGGGCCAAGGACATATACTGGAGGGTAATGGCTATGACCGTATCATGGCCATCCTCAAGTCTCTGCGTGGCACCACCTTCCCATGTGTCATACTGGAAGCACGTGCCGGCGGCCAGGTAGATATGATCGGTGGAGGTCCTATTGATAGCTGTACTCAGTCTCTATGGGTGATGGTTCAACTGGGGCGTGATGAGGATGAGGTGGCTGCGTTTGAACAGGCATGGGAACTGGCAAAGAAGATTCTGGCCAGGTTTATCCAGTGTGATCCTATTTCATCCCTGGATACCAAGGATAAAATGGAAGTACTGCGCTCCTGGGATTATAACAGGATCTCCTACATGCAGCGCTATGGCGGTCCTACCTGCCGTGGTTATGAGGTGGTACTGACATTCAGAGATTATGTATCACTAACATATACTCCAGATGGCAGCAGTGACGGAGGAGCAGCGTGAAGGTCTGCGTGTGATGGCGGAGCGCTGGGCAGAGATAGTACTGGAGCGCTGGATCCGCCGCATGAATCAGCTCAATGTGATTGATACTGGTGAGCTGCTGAAGTCTCTGCAGTCATCGGTATCAGTGGATGCTGCTGGTAACGTAGATAAGATCACGTTCTTTTATCTGTGGTACGGCATCTTCCCGGATATGGGTGTAGGCCGTGGTGTCAAGCTGGGAGACACATCTGATGCCAGGCAAAAAAAACCATGGTACAGTGATGTGTTTATAGGTCAGGTGAACAAACTGGGCCTTCTGATGGCGGAGCGTTACGGCTATGATGCCGCTAATATACCGCTGCAGGCATTTGAGAATGTAAGCACCAGAGAATTGACTATATAGTATAATACATGATAAGATATGGCCGGAGGTAATACAGTCTATACTGAGAGTGTGGTAACTCTTAATGCGCAGCAGGCGGAGGCTACCATGACCGCTCTGGGTAACCGGGCGGATGTGCTGCGTAAGAAGATGCTGGAGGCTACCCAGCTGGGTGATGCTGAGAGCGCCAAGAAGTACCAGAAGGAACTGGATCAGATCCAGAAGTCCATGGCTGGCATCAAGAAGGAGAGTAAGGACTACCGTGAGATCCTGAACCGCCTGAACGGTGCCACTCTGAGCGAGTTGCAGAAAGCAGCTCAGGGCCTTAACCGTGAGCTGAGGAGACTGAAGCCTGGTACTGAGGAGTTCATCCAGAAGAGCAAGGAACTGAAGCAGGTACGCTCACGTATCAAGGAGGTCAATGCAGAGACTAAGGAGACTCATGACATCCTGAGTAAGATGCCTCCTGCACTCAAGGCGTGGCTGGCTGTGGCTACCGCAGTGGTGGCCGGTCTGATCAAGCTGGGTAAGGATCTGGTCAAAGAGACGCAGCAGTTTGGTGATATATGGGAGGCTACCATGGCCGGCGTGAAGGAAGCCTATCATTCTGTAATCATAGATTTTGTCAACGGTACCGGATGGAATGAGCTGATCCGCAACATGCGCACAGCCTATGAGAACGGTAAGCTGGTAGCAGAGATGCTGGATGAACTCTTTGAGCGTCAGAACTCACTCTCCATGATGGAGGCTGAGTATAACGTGGAGATAGAGCGTAACAAGCAGCTGATGCGTGATCAGACTCTGAGTGATGAGCAGCGCCTGGCTGCTGCTGAGGAGGCTGTACGTCTGGAGAAGGAGCTGGCTGAGGAGAAGCGCTCTATAGCTCAGCAGGAGTATGATGCTTACAAGCTGCAGCTGCAGACCAGAACGAAGATGAATGATGAGGATCTGGACTTCATGGTTCGTCAGTACAATGCTAACAAGGATATCATACGCCTGGCATCAGAGTATAACACGGAACTGAACAAACAGAAGCAGCTGGTGGCCGGCTATGAAGCTCTGGGTAATTACCAGGCTTACAAGAAGGAGATAGAGGCAGGCCGTGCCGCTATCAAGCAGCTGGAGGATGACACAGATCAGTCCATCAAGGATGTGGCTGCTATGGTTCAGAAGTACAATCTCTCCAGTGATGAGATGGTGAGCAAGTATGTGCAGAGTTATAATGCCATGCTGAATGCTGAATCCGGATACTATGCCGCTACCACTCGAATAGCTACTACTGCCAGCAGCCTGCGTAAGAGCCTGATGGATGAGCATGCCAAGAAGAGTGATGAGGAGTATAAGAAGGAGATAGAGGCTGCAGAGAGGCATAACGCTGAGCTGCTTAACATAGAGAAGCAGAGGTATATTTACGGTGAGATTACTGCTGAGCAGTATGAACAGAAGCAGACCGAGCTGCAGCGTCAGGGCCTTGAGGATAAGATAGCCATATCCAAGCGCTATCTGAAGGATACCATAGCTTATCAGTCACAGCTCCTGGATATGACGCTGAATGAGCAGATGCGTCTGCAGGAGGAGGCTGATAAGGTAGCAGCTAAAGAGACAGCCAAGCGTCTGGATGAGGAGGCTAAAGCTCTGAAGAAGCAGATCGAGGAAGAGGCCAAGGAGAATGAGCGTCTGCAGCAGCTGGCCGCTGATCTTACCGGTGCTACCAGGGAGGTAGCTTTCCAGGCTGAGCTGGCGGATCTGGAAGCGCTTTACGCTCAGAAGCTCATTGATGAGGAGGATTACCAGCGTGCCAAGGCTGAGGTGATATCACGTTACCAGGCTGAGCAGCGTGAGATGGATATCGCCGTCTGGAAGAAGAGCCTGGATACAGCAAGGAAGTACCTCACTCAGATATCAACAGCTGTTAATAACTTACAGGAGGCTAAGCTGGCATCACTGGATGCTCAGATGCAGACAGAACTGCAGGCTGCAGGTGACAATGCCGAGCGCCGTGAGCAGATAGAGAAGGACTATGAGGCAAAGAAGCTGAAGGTGCAGCAGCGTTATGCTGACGTGAATATGGGTATACAGATAGCTCAGGCTCTGGCTAACGGAGCATCGGCTATCCTGGCTACCTATGCACAGCTGGGATTCACTCCAGCCGGTATAGCGGCATCGGCTCTGATGGCAGTGGTGACAGCTACTGAGGTGGCTACTCTCATAGCTCAGCGTAATGCCATACGCTCTGCCAGCGTACAGTCCAGCTCTACATCTACGCCGTCACCGGTAGCACAGCGTACAGTGAACGGCTACAGTCATGGTGGTTACACTGACCGTGCCAGCAGTGACTTACAGGAGGTAGGTGTGGTCCATGCCAATGAGTGGGTAGCTCCGGCCTCCATGGTGAGGTCTAATCCGGTGCTCTTCCGTCAGCTGGAGAGCATGCGCCGTGGCAGCACTGCGATGAGCGGTGTGCCGGGATTCGCGGATGGTGGTTTCACCACTGATGCCGCCGGCACAGAGGTGATGGTACCGAAGGCTGATCTGGATGCTCTGATCTCTGCTATTGACAAATTTACGAAAACGCCTATCAAGGCATACGTGGTGAACAGTGAAGCGAATGCAGTCCAGGAACTGAATGCAAGAATAAAGAACATAACCAGTAACCGATGAAACTATATACTGATAATGGTGAGCTGACTCTTCCGGATGATTTCTCTTTTGAGATCATCCAGAACAGTGCCTTTTTCTCTCAAGATGGTACCATCAGCATACCGGCTACCATACCGGCTACTCCGGCAGATCATGCCAAGCTGGGATGGCCGGTACGCCTGGGCCGTAAGGACCGTTACATGAACGCCTATCCGGTACGCCTGGAGAATGGTATATTCCAGAAGCGTGGCACACTGGTAGTGGATAGCGCTACCAGCCGTGGCATCACCGGCTCCATAGCTCTGGAGAACTCAGATCTATATTCCAAGTTCAAGGATAAGCAGATCAAGGATCTGATGGCGGATGAGATAGACTCTTCCTATTCAACTGTATCGGCATGGATGTTATATTTTAATACCATCTATGTTCTACCGCTAAACAGTCAATATAGGATATTCCCTGTGGCAGTGGAGAAGGATGATGAGCTGGGATATCAGATTAACAATGAGCCGAAGATGGAGAGCGGTCATCCGGTATTTTCTCTTCTCTATGAGGCGCGTCAGATACGTGAGGGTGATGAGTATGTGGCAGTACCAGAGGGTTACGGCATAGCACCGTTCCTGCTTCTGTCAGCTGCTGTCAAGAAGATTATCAATAAGTGTGGGTTCACAGTCACATATAACTGTTTTGCTGCGGATAATCGTCTGAAGGATCTGGTGCTGGTTCATAACTGCTCTGATGCCATCTGTTCTGGCATACTGCATATAGCAGACCTGTTGCCATCATGTAAGGTAGGTGAGTTCCTGCAGTGGCTGCAGAAGAAGTTCAATGTAGCGGTGAATATAAACTCATCTACTCTCACTGCTCAGGTGGTGCTGATGGAGTCTATCCTATCCGGTACTCCGGATGTGGATATCACCGGCAAGTGCCTGGATGAGATGACGTATAACTATTCTCCTTCCAGCCGCGTGATCCTGAAGTCAGATACATCACTGGATGGTGCCAAGCCTGCAGCAGAGACGCTGGAGGAGCTGGTAGAGAAATACGGCAGCTGCTCTGATGTGACAGAGGCCCAGTTCAGAACCTATGGCCAGATGCCTGATGGTCTGGTACGCCGTAAGAGTACCGGTGATTATTATATCATCAAGCGTGACGTAGCTCATGGAAACTATACTCCTTCATACGTTATAGAACGTATTGGCTCTTCTTACTTCACCTATGATCGTCATAACAGTGATCAGAGCGAGACTCAAGATGCTGCAGATCTGATGCCGCCGATGGTGTTTCAGAACACCATGCTGATGCCGTATATAGGCAACCGTGTCAACTGCCGCACAGGTATTAACGAGCAGCAGGAGGATACGTCACAGGATATCATCATAGTGGAGCGTGCAGGTCTGGCTTCTGGTGGTAACTATATGTATGGTACCACACAGGCTAGTGATAACGCAGGTGTGGCCAGATCTGGTAAGTATGAGATTTTTGGTCAGCAGCTGTATCTGCAGTACTGGCATCTCTTCAATAAGATGCTGCGTAATAACCGCGTCTCCGTCAGCACTAACCTGATACTGACCACCAAGGATCTCCTGCAGTATGACCTGTATCGTCTCAAGCAGCTGGATGGCCAGCGTATGATACCCATGTCTCTGCAGTATGAGGTGGGACGTAAGATACGCTGTATGAATGCGGTATTCTATTTGGTGAAAGACTTTGAGGATGGAGTGGATGATAGCGAGACCATCATGCCGTCCACCATGTATAAGTGGGTGGCTAACCTGAGTGAACTGTGGTCTATTTGGGATGATATTGAAAATATGTATCCTGCCAGTGACTATGAGATAAGAACTGAATACACATCTAATGATAAATATCATGGTGACCTTCCTCCAGTCTATCTGCCGTCTCCAACATCTCTGGGGCAGGTCGCATATAAGATACAGCGTGAGATGGAATTTACCGTAAAGCGTTTGATTGATCATGAAACGGTTTCCAGGCAGGTTCATTCTTACTGGCAGTGGTTTGATTCCGCGGAAATTTGATGTCTCAATACATGGATGGGGGTGTTAGTATTTTTGGTCTCAGAAAATAGATAGTCATGGCAACAGTATTACAGAGTCCGGATAGTCTCAGTCTGCTTCGTAACGTCAAGCACTTCATACTGAACACATCACAGCCGGTAGCGCTTAAGCTGACGGATGGGGTGAATGTCCTTATGGATGAGACCTATACTCCTGATGCTAACTCCAGGGTGGAGGTGGATGTGATGCAGGTGCTCTCTGAGCGTCTGTATACTGACATTCCATCTTCAGACAGTTTTGAGCAGGCACATGGTAAGATGACCGTGACCTACTATGTGGATGGTGTGCAGATATCATCCTTTGTGGTCATCACCGGAGGCGTGCGTAAACCGGCAGAGACAGCTGCTAACTTCTGCGCCGCAAACTGGCTCACCTGGCAGCCGCAGACCAAGCCGGTAGGCTATGACTCTCCGGAGTTCCTGACCTACTACCATCAGACTCCAGGTAAGGTGAAGGCGCGTCTCTATCCTAAGGTGGGAGATCCGGAGGATGTCGTGATGTATACCATCAATGAGGCCGGCAAGCTGATGACCTATAACGTGGCCATGAACCATATCTTTGCTCAGAGCAGCCATGAGACTGATGAGCTGTATGGCCTGGTGGATGTATGGGTAGAGGATAACTCCGGCACCAGACTGTCATACATACAGCGTTACGTCTATCAGCCGTACCGTGGTAATGAGCACAGCTTCTGCAGCGTCAATTCCCTGGGCGGTATAGATACCTTCTGCTTCACCGGTGCGCAGCACCTGGTTCCTTCCTTTGAGCGTGAGCAGGGCACGCAGTCTGATCGCATAGTGGATATCTCTGATGATCAGATCCGGCGTTACAGTCAGCATACCGGCCTGGTAAGCCGTCAGTCTGTGGCATGGATGTGGGATTTCTTCTCTTCAGATAACCACTGGGTGCTGACGGCTGCAGGTATGGAGAAGATTGTGCTGGATGCCTCCTCTGTGGATATATCAGATGAGGATGCGTCATCCGGATGTACGTTCAACTTCGTGCTGGCAGAGGATGGTACGCTGCTGAATGTAGACCGGGTATCCAATGTGGGTGAACCTATAGAGGTAGAATCACCGTCAGGCGATCTTTTTTTTTTACCGCCTAGAATAGCCGATTTCCCAGAGGCAGAGCTAGATGACAGCCTGCTATTCCTGGTACAGACTCCTTTCTATCAGTCATGGCGTAAGCTGTCACTGGGAGAGTTTAAGGACTGGATATACTCCATCATACTTCCATCTTCACATGTTCATGAGAATAAGGCTGTCATAGATCAGTTCAATCAGCCTGCAGGTCATAATGTTTCCTACGGAGGTAATGAGATGGCCTACATGTCTGACGTGAATAAGCGTCTGCGCCGTGACATGGAGGATACAGCTCAGGGCCTCATCACCTTCCTGGATGGTGTCAAATTTGGTACCTTCCAGAGCGGCATGCAGGGCCAGGGCGGTCATATAGATGGCTCCGGTAATGCAGAGCTGGAGAGTATGATGCTGCGTAGTTTCCTGGAAGTGCCGGAGCTGCGTTATAACCGTGTGACAGTAGAGGTAGGTAACAAGTGGAATGCTCCCGGCGGCGGTATCATTGAGAGCGTAGTGGTAGATACGGATATCCTGGGTAATCCTCTGGCTACCGGTACCATCACACTGCATCTGGAGGATGGTGAGCCTGGAGCTGTGGCTGTGGATGATATCTGCATGGGTATATACCATCATCTGACGGCAGCAGAGAATGCCGGAGCCTCAGCTGATGACAGCCGCGGTAATTTTGAGTTCGCCGGTTTTGCTACCAGCTACTTCCGGGTGACGGAGATCCTGGATGAACGTGGCAAGCGCTTCCGCTATGTGCTGCGTGGCATCTCAGCCAGATGGCAGCATCAGATCCATCCTATGGCCATGATGCACTTTGTGGGATACGGTAACTTCACCAATACCAGCCGTCAGACCAGCCGTTACTCTTCACGTACCTATGAGCGTTATCTGTCTGGAGTCAATGACTGGGAGTTTACCTCCTCCATGATTAAGGCTCAGTTCGGTGATCTGAGTAACCTGAGCGTGTTTGGCCTTCAGATGTCCGGATATAGCGCCTACCTGGATAACATCTACATGTCCGGTACCATCAAGCAGTTTGAGGATCTGCCGCTCCGGATGGAGATAGATACACAGGGTGATAACTTCCTGGCATACGGAGAGACTATGACGGTGACCTGCCGTGTGTGGAAGGGTATGTATGAGGATGTGACGGATCAGGTGACGCTCTGGCAGATAGTACGTGACAGCGGTGATGCAGCAGCTGATGCAGCCTGGCAGAATAAGACCAAGGTTCAGGAGTTTGCCGGTCAGATCGTCATCAGCTTCACAGCTCTGGATAATGATCTCTCTGAGGTGCCCAGTGTGCTGAGCACGCTGTTCACCATCACAGCACATATATCATCACAGGCAGCACAGGCAGTAATAACAATATGATATGGAGACACTAAGAAAACGAATAAGAAGAGAGTATGCGCCGCTGAGCGTGTCTATAGCGGTGGCATGTGACAGTGCTTTCAGTCCGCTGACTCAGGTGTATGACAGCGCTTCGGCTGAGTATGAGCCGGACCGTTATGTATCACCTACTGTCATCAGACCTATCATCACAGCCAATGCCACTGACGGATCCTGGCCTGATCCGCATGCAAACCATGCGCTGGCCAATATGAAGTGGTATGCCAATGGTGTGGATATATCCACCATCTCCAGCTGGGAGGGTAAGTATGAGATAGACCAGGTGGGTGCTACACGTGGCAGCCTGATTATCTATCGTAACGTAGCTCCGTCTGAGCGTATCTCTCTGCACTTTGAGGCAGTCCTGGCGGATGACCGCCTGGGCGTCAATCTGCCTATAGTGACAGATGAGATCATCCTGTCTACTATTGATAAGAGCGTGGATTCATGGTCTGCAGATCTGTCTGCAGATAAGAGCATCCTGTATAATCCCTTCCTGGATAAGCTGCATCTGTATGATTATAAGGTATCACATGGCCTGATATCAGCCTCCTCAGGTGCTGAGGCCGCAGCCAGGGATGGTAATGAGTATCAGCGTACCATACCTTTCCAGGTATACAAGGGTGGTGTACGTCAGACCAGTGGCTTCACGGTCCAGCTGTACCGTGTGGTGAGCACCAGCAGCTTGACAGAGCTGACGGCAGATGATGATGAGGTGGTATCTATCTCTACATCTGCAGTGGTTCTGGATCTGAGGATGATAGAGAAGGATAACTACATGCTGATCTTCAAGGTCTCCGGCTCAGAGATAGCACGTGTGCAGTTCAGTGTGAGCCGTGTATATCAGTCCTTCACCTGTGAGCCGTCAAATGATGCTCCTATCGTGTATGGCCAGACTGAGCGTTATGATGAGGCCATAGTGAACTCTGAGGGTAAGATCGTGGACTGTCCGGCATCCATCATTGAGATAGTCTGGAAAACAGACAGCGCTTATGCCACAGGCGTGACGCATAATGAGGGCGGTACCACAGAGTACCAACTATCCAAGACCGGGGTGGGGCAGCTGGCCACTGATGACTGGCTGGATATCTACACTACAGCTACGCAGAAGCCATGCTACAGCGTGGCTATTGATGAGGATGCCAACATCCTGACTGATGAGAATGGTAATGATCTAATCTTTAACTGATATGAAGTATGTTATTTGCTCCATCCGGGCCGCCGAGATAGCTGAGATATCCGTGCGTAACCATCGGATATTAGGTGCTGACGTAGTGCTTAATGAGAGGGAGGTGATGGCAGCCTCCATACCAGGTGAGACTCTGGCTCAGCGTGTCTCTCATCTGGGTGGTAAAGTGTATAGTATTGCTCAAGTCAAAAAGAAAATCAATACAAAATGAGTGAAAATTATTCCGCACAAGCATCAATCACCGTCAAGCGTATGCGTAACGGTGATAGTATCTTCCTGACACTGGAAGGTAATGGTAAGCCGCTGTTCCAGGCAGTGGATGATCAGACCTCACCTGCTTCTGTGTCTCCGGACTGGACGCAGGCTGCTAATCAGCCGGTGGTGACGCCTCATGCCTCCACCACCAGGGGCCTCCTGGTCTCACTGTCTAATCACAGCTGGGCATATAACGGTGTGACTCTGACCTTCAATGGCGCCACATCCGGAGACTGGATCACTGACAGCACCGGTAAGTTCCAGCTGAACACGTCAACCGGCGCCATCAAGATCATAGCTAACCTGGCCAGCGCCACTAACCTGGCCAATGATACGCTGCTGTACTCATGTGTGGCTACCGTAGCCGGCGTGGAGTATAACATGTCTAAGTCTGTGGATATCGTCATCCAGAAGGGTGGCGCATCATCATACTATGGCTTCGTGACAGCCAGCACACTGCAGCTGGACTCTTCTCATACTACAGCTACTCTGGTGGCTAACCTGTGGCTGGCCGGTTCCGGCGCAGTGCCGTTCTATGTGAAGTGGTATAAGGGTAATACCGAATGGACCGAGAAGGCCGGCTACTCATCCATCACCGTAGGGCAGAGTGATGTGGATGGTGCTCAGCTCATCATAGCAGAGTTCTATCTGAACCAGGGTGATGCCAACTACGTGTACCGCTATGGCGTGTCAATTATTGACACCATGGATGAGATCATAGTGGTACCGTATATCTCCTCCACCAATAAGGAGGTGGATACTGGCTTACCGGTCACCGTGTCTGCACGTATAGTACGTGCCAGCACCGGTACTGTACTCACTCCTTCCAGTGTGACATGGGAGTTCGTTATCATGGATGGCGTTACATGGGAGCAGAAGGCTACCTCCAGCAGCTCATCCATTCAGGTCACCACAGCTTATACGGATCAGCAGGATGGATCCTTCCATGATGTGGTGGTACTCGTTTCAGCTAGTTTTACATCACTAACATAACTTAACTATGGCAAAAAAGAATCTGGCAACTGCACAGACCGTGCAGTCTATGCTTCGCAGTAACTGCGTTTTTATTGAAGTGGATGGCGCTGTACGCCGTATCTCACTGGATAACCTGATGAATGCTATCAATGAGGGTAATGAGGAGCTGCTGCGTGAGGTAGCCTGGGGTGTTCCTCTCAAACAGGCTACACAGTCATCACCGGCCTGGGGCCGCGTAGGTAACCTGGATATGTGGGCACAGTACAAGGCACTGACCGGACGTTACCTGGTAAAAAATAATGGTAAGGCAGCCAAGCTGTCTGTGTCTAACTCCGGCGTCTATGCTGATGGTACCACACTGGATGAGTCTATCGGTCATGTCATGGTACATGCGCCGCGTCTGTATTACCTGGTTAAGATTGACGCTGTGACCAATATCCCTACACTGTGGATGTCTATGCTGCCAATCGGTGGCCATTACATTGAAGCTATCACACTGGGTGCTTACCTGGGATCAGTTCAGAGCAGCGCTCTGGTATCACGCTCAGGTGTGGTACCAACCGGTAACAAGACCATCAATCAGTTCTGGACCGCCGCTCAGGTGAACGGTGCCAAGTGGGGCCTGATCAATTATGATCATGTGCGCTGGATGATGATGATGGCTCTCTCTGAGTATGGTAATCCCAATATCCAGGCTATGCTGGGTAATGGTATCACCGGATCTAACAACTCATCAGACTATCTGACTCCGTTATCATGGGCCGTAGGTGAAACCAAGTCTCTGGGTGACGGCTTCGGTAAGGTGGATAAGTCCTGGACTACCAGTGGTGGTACAGCTGTTCAGAACGCCTGCCATGTCAGTGTTCTGGGTATTGAGGATCCTTACGCTCTCATGTGGCAGATGATCCAGGGTATCTACTGCGGTAATAGCGGTAATACTGATCAGGCTGGTAATGAGGTATTCATCTATCAGGGTAACCGTATGCCGTCAGCAGCTGAGCTGGCTGCTCATCCTGCAGGAGACTACCGTGAACTTACCAGACCTACCTCTGAAGGTTATATCTCACGTGAGACTCTGGGTGAGTTCTTTGATCTCATACCTTCAAGCCTCTCCGGTGGAGGCAGCACATCATACTGGTGTGACTACTTCTGGGGTAACAGCACAGGCCAGCTGGTTCTTTTGGGCGGTAGTGCGAGTGGCGGTGCGTACTGCGGTCTCGCTTACCTGATCTCGACTGACGCCTTCTCGTACTCGTATGCGTATTTCGGCTCTCGCCTTGCATATTATGGTGAGATAGAGATTATTAACGGTCATGACATGGCCACAGCGTAATTTGACATATTGAATCTTCTGATACAAATCCTCCGGCGGTAATATGGCCGCCGGAGGTAGGCAGGAGGAAGTAAGAGCTGGTTCTTTTGGGCGGTAATGCGAATAACGGTGCGAACTGCGGTCTCGCTTACCTGAACTCGAATAACGCCTTCTCGAACTCGAATGCGAATATCGGCTCTCGCCATACTAAGGATTAAAATTGTGATACACTTCCTCAGCCTTGACCATGCACCTAGCAGTGCATCGTATCCGGATTAACGTCCGGGATGTCAGAACACGGATCGCGGAAAGGCCGCTGCAGGGCGGCAAGCGGTGCTGGTAGGTTAATTCTCGAAGGCTCCGGGCGGTCATCCAATGCAAGTGGATGATTTATCAGGTCTGAATAAGACAAAAAGTATGGCACTATGACAAAAAGAAGAGGATATATTATTGAACAGATTGCCGATATGGATAACCTGCGCCGGGCGGATCTGGACGCTCAGTGCGGAAAGGCTCGCAAAAACAGGTATATCCGCCGGCATAATGAGCATGCAGAGCAGGATCTGCAGGAGCTGAGACGTATGATACTGGAGCTGGACTTTCCACCAGTGGAGTATTCCATGATGCTGGTGAAGAATGACTGCGGCAAGACCAGAGAGATAGCCAGGCAGAACTATTATCCATGGCGTATACTGCATCATGCTATCATCAGAGTGATAGGTAAGGATATTTACCGGTATCTCATTGATGATACTTTTGCATGTATTCCTGGTAAGGGCCTGCACTACGGTGTGAAACGGCTGAAGATGTTCCTGCGCCGTTATCCGGAGTATACCTGGTACTGGAAAACCGATTACAAGAAATACTACCAGTCCATCCCACATGACGTGATGCTGGCCGCCTTGAGACATAAGTTCAAGGATGAGCGTTTTATCCGTCTCATGGAGATGACCATCCTCAGTTATGACTCCGGCCCGGAGATCCAGGCTGCATTAAATAAAGAGTATGACAAACGCAAAAAGAGGGATCACCATCGGCGCGTACACCAGCCAGCCTCTGGGCGGCTTCGCGGCCAGTCCGATTGCACATCACATGAAGGAGCGCCTGCGCTGCAAGTGCTTCCTGATGTATTGTGATGACTCACTGGGCCTGGCACGCTCCAAGGCTGAAGCCTGGGCACAGCTTAATGAGTTCATACGTGTGTCTGAGCAGTATGGCCTGGTAGTAAAGGCATCTATGATAGTGGCTCCTATAGCACATCTGGCAAAACATGGCAAGAAAAAGAGACGCAGACAGAGGGGTAGAGGTAGGAAGGCGGATTGATTTCCTGGGATATCAGTTTAGCCGAGAACGTGTCCTGCTCAGAAAAAGCATAAAAAAGAAATTTGCAAGGAAAGTGAAAACCAAAAACCCTGAGCGCCGCCGGCAGATGCTGGCCAGCTACTGGGGATGGTGCAAATGGGGTAACTGCCGCCATTTATGGAACACAATAACTAATAATGATATGAGCTTCGCAGATAAGGGTATAAAAGGTGAAAGCGGCTACCGGAACGGTAAGCGCTTCTTTAATGTGCCGTCCAAGGCAATCATGGAGATAGTAAATGTTCCTATCACAGTTCTGGACTTTGAGCCTGGGATAGATATTGATGCTGAGCGTAAGGACCGTTACTCAGTGCTGTGCCGTGATGCGGATGGCAAGGAGTTCAAGTTCCTCACCAGCAGCGGTAACATCAAGTACGTGCTGGATCAGGCACGTGAGAAGGAAAAGGATGGAACCAAGATCTTCCCTGTGGAGAATGTGGTGGTAAAACGTAAGTCCTACGGTGACAGTAAGTACATGTATATCTTTGACGAGTAAATAATCTGAATATGAAAGCAATCGTTAATCTATCAGAGCTGCCGGGTTCCGGTGTGCTCGTTATCATTGAGGGTGAACTGGTACGTCTGTTCTTTGACTTCTCACAGCATGTAGTTCCTGCTCCGGAAGGAGAGGAGGTGGAACAGCCTCAGGATCTGTATGACTGCGAGAACGTAGATGCTATGGGCCGTACTAAGGCAGACCTGGTGAGTGCCATCGTCAATGACCACTACTCTGCAGACCAGGTACAGGCTCTCACGGCTAACTACGCCATGGCGCAGGATCCTGATTCCGGTATCACTCCGGAGAAGAGAGAGGAATATACTGAGGAATACGCTGCATACCAGAGCTGGCGTGCCCATGCCAAGGATGTAGCCATCACAGCACTGCAGTACATAGAATGACGGAAGCCAGAGGCCATACCGTAGTACGGCGCCGGCCTAAGGATGGTACCGGTGTTACTGTCATAGCACAGACTATCAAGTATGCTGTGGCAGACAGTGGCACTGTGCATCCTAACTCCGGCTGGCAGGACAGCGTACCGTCAGCTACTAACGGTAAGTACATCTGGACGTGGATACATATAGAGTATTCTGACGGATCAGTCACAAATGCTTATTCTGTCTCACGTCTGGGCATAGACGGTAAGGGTGTGGTGAGCAGTGTCACCACCTACTGCCAGAAGGCAAATACAAACACGTCTCCGGAGAACTTCCCGGCATCAGACTGGGGCAGCTTCCCATCCAGCTTGACGGATGGATACTGGCTCTATACCAAGACCGTGGTGACCTATTCAGATGGTGATACGACAACCTCCTACAGCGTGGTGCAGATAGGACAGGGTTCCTACTATGCCGGCCTGCAGGAGTATTATGCTGCCTTCGCCTCAGCTGATCACAGTCAGATCTCCGGATATCCTGATAAATATCCTTCAGGATCCTGGGATACCAAGTGGCCGGAGACCTATGCTGCAGGTGAGACTCCATCCATAGATACCACCAAGTGGAAAACCAGCAGGGCCGCGGTGACGCTGAATGCGTCCACTCCTTACCTGTGGAACTTTGAGATCAGCCGTGACAGCCAGGGTAACCAGTATGTGACGGAACCGGTATGTATAGGTAACTTCGCTAAGGGTATCACATCCATAGTGGAGGCGTATGCCATCTCATCACAGAGCGTGGCTCCTTCCGGATCATCTTATCCTTCAGATATCTCTACATGGACTGATGAGGCACATGATGCGGCACCTACCACTGCTAAGCCATACCAGTGGAACCGTACTATCATTACATATAATGATAACTCCACTACCACCACCTATCATGTCAGTGCCGTTAAGGGCGGTAAGGGTGATCCAGGTGATGATGGCGTGATCAGGTTCCTCCTGCCATCCACACGTCAGATCATGCGTTACTCTGACGGCACGCTGTCAGAGAGTACCGTAAGCTGCCAGAAGTATAAGCAGACCGGCAGCGCCTTACCGGTGGTGGCCTCTGACTGCAGCATGAAGTATCATTATGTGGAGGCTGGCGTGACATCATCACAGATCTCCTATTCCGGTGGTAATATCACCGTAGGAATGTGGTGGACGGAGGTGGTATTCCATCTCTTCATGTCCGGCACCGAGATAGCCACAGAGACAGTCAAGATACTGCCGTATGCTACCAGTCCAGGAAAGAACCTGCTGACCGGTACCAACTTTGTGGATGAGCCTTCAGATACCACCACTTTTGCTGATAACAAGCTGGTGACACGTAATGCTCTGCAGGGGGAGGCTTCACTGTCATGTATAGCTTCACCTACTCAGAACTCGTATATAGACTTCTTCCGTCAGGTCATTCATTATGCTGACGGAAGGAGTAAGATGGAAGCCAGCACGTGGTATACCATGTCCTTCTGGGCGAGGAGCCGTTTTGTGCAGATAGATGTGAATACCACATCCAATGCCTATGGATTCGCCACTCACTCTCTCTATCTGCTGTATGGCCAGACTATCACCATGACTATACGTGGCTGCGTCAATAGTGCCGCATACAATGCCGGCAAGTCACTGCGCTGCTTCTGCTTCAATTCAGACTGGTCCTGGCAGGCCAGCTGTGCGATCCGCAGCACATCTACCACAGAGGCTCAGGTGTCCTTCACTGTTCCGTCTCATGGAACGTACCAGGTAGTGGCATGTGTATTCCTGGAACCGGGTGGTGGTAATACGCCTGTCTCCGGACAGACTGCTACGCTGGAGTGGTATAGGATATCATACTCTAATCCTCTGCTGACATATATCTATCCCGGTCTGATTGATACCAGCGCCATACAGGTGGTAGATGGTATACGCTATCCATCCAGTCCGAGTGATGGTAATGTGAACTGGCAGCTGTCATCAGCATGGTCATATCATACCTTCTCATTCAAGACTAAGAGCACACTGCCTACATCCAACCAGAGGGCTCTATGGCGTCTGCCTGCCGGCTGTGATGGTGTGGAGATCTGCATGCCTAAGCTGGAGCGTGGCGTGATGGCCAGCAGCTGGCAGCGTGCCGAGACCGATAAGACCGGTCAGACCGGTATGATACTACGTACCAGGGAATGGAATAACGGCGGTACCGGCGGTATCACCTATCATAATGATGAGGATCTGGAGACGGAGACCAGGTACCTGGATATCGTCACCGTCACCAGCGGTGCCGGCACGTTCACTGCCTATAAGTGTAAGAAAACACATACCACCACATCATCCTCTCCTATAGCGGTCACTAACACCACCTACTGGGAGCAGATGAACAGCATGGAGCCTATCTATACGCCTCTCATCATGGCAGCCTATGGTCAGATCTATTTTGCTCAGACCAACCAGCTGCTGGTGATGAAGAATGACGGCAGTACGGTGGCCGCCGGTATGGGTGGCGGAGACTTCCCTATCTGGGCCGGAGCTGTCAATCCGAATAATGCACCGTTCCGTGTATCGCAGGCCGGCGTGCTGCGTGCTACCGGAGCATACCTGGAAGGTGAGGTGCATGCCACCAGAGGTGAGTTCACCGGAGAGCTGAAGGGTGCCTTTGGCTCTTTTGACGGAGGCATCTTTAACGTGTTCAAGCATGAGCTGGTAGATACCAGCGGATATACCATAGGTGCGAGCGGCAGCCGTCAGTTCCCACAGGACTCCCATATTATGTTTAACTTCATGCCGTTAAGCAGTCAGTCTGCCTGCATAGTGGAGGTGCCTGCAGCTATTGAGGACTGGACCGGACTGGAGGTGGTGCTGGGGCGCCTATGGGGTACTGCCGGTACTCAGATAGGTACTCTCTATATCCAGGTGAGAGGTAAGTGCTTCATCAGTGATACGAATACCATGTATACGGATTCACTGAGAGCGGAGATCCGTCTGCAGCGTGGCCAGCTGGTACGTCTGACCTGTGTGTCATGCGCAGTCTATGGCGGTATGGGCGCTGATCCTATGTGGGTAGTGGAGAATAGCACCGGATTATACATCAGAATAGGATAACAACCTTTTTAATCATTATAGTTATGACAGATTATTGGACTTTATTTGCCGCTATAGTAGCGGTAGCGAGTGCAGCATCAGCTGCTCTGATCAAATTGTTTGGTATTACTACCAACTGGGTAAAACAGGTGATATCATGGGTGGTGGCCATAGCTCTGGCTTTCCTGGCTTATGCTATCGGCATGCTGCCGGCCATGGCGGAGCCTGCCTGGTTATACGTGCTCATCCAGGGCGTATGTATAGGTCTGGTGAGTAACGGTATATATGACATACCGGCTATCAAGAAGCTGTATGAGTGGATTTTTCATTTGAGGAAACGTGATGAGGAATAGGTTTTAGTTTGATTGGCAGACCATCCGGCATGAGCTGGATGGTTTGTCCTTTTTATGGAGTCTATGTACTGATATTTTTGCTGTAGATATAATGTTTCGGTTATTACACATGAAATTAAGTGCAAGAGGGCAAGTGAGACTTGCCACTTTTATGTGCATCTTCGGATGTATGCTCATCACTGCCGGATTCATCGTCAACCCGGCTGGTTACATTGATCCTACAGTTCTTACAGCCTTCGGTGAGATCCTGACCTTTGCAGGTGCTGTGATAGGTGTGGACTATTCTTACCGGCGCGGCCTGCGTAAACATGACAGCGAAGAGGAAGAGAAGGAGTGAAGTGCTGTATCATCATACCGGTTTATAAGCTGCATCCGTCCAGGACGGATCTGCTCTCTATTGAGCAGTCCATAGCGGTGTTCCATCCGCACAGGGAGATGTACTATCTCTGTCCTGAAGGGATGGATCTGAGCGCCTATCCTGAGCTGGGTGTGATAGAGGCTCCAGCAGCCTTCTTTGAGAGCCGGGTGAGTTATTCACGCCTATGCTGCCGTCCGGAACTGTATGAGCTGCTGGCCGCCTATGATTACATGCTGCTGTGCCAGCATGACGTATGGGTGTTCCGTGATGAGCTGGATGAGTTCATGGCTCTGGACTGTGACTACATAGGTGCTCCCATAGTACGCTGCAGGGGATTCAGCAAGGAACGTCCGCTGATAGGTAACGGCGGCCTGTCTCTGCGCCGGATCCAGGCGCATATAGAGGTCTGCCGTGAGCATGGTCCTATACGTATGGAGTATGATCCGGAGGATGTGTTTTTCTGCCTCAGGCGCCGTATGCTGCTGCGCGTGCCTCCCATGGAGGTGGCCATGCGCTTCAGCCTGGAATGGGCACCTGATTACTACACTGGGATGATGGGCGGCAGGCTCCCCATGGGATGTCACCGTCCGTGGGATCTAGGTTTTTATGACAGTTTCTGGAATAAATACATACCGATATGATTGACATCAACAAACTTGAGAACAGCTGCGGCACCACCGTATGTGCTTACCGCGGTAAGGGCGTATGCTCTTTTAAGGAGGGCATGTTCTGTCCTATGTATACAGTCTATAAGCCGGAGTTCTTTGTAGAGAAGGAGTTCCTGAACTGCGTTCCTACCTGCTCCATGTCTGCCATGCACCCGGCTATGCTGAAGTTCCTGGATGATCTGCGCCGTAAGGCCGGCATACCTATAGTGCTTATCTGTGCCTTCCGGTCACGCCAGTATGACCTGGATAAAGGACGCTCAGGCAAGGGTGCCCATACCTATGGCCTGGCCGTTGACATCAGATGCACCAAACCGGCTAACCGCTGGAAGATCATCAAGGCGGCCATAGAACTGGGAGCTACCAGGATAGGTGTGGCACCTACCTATATTCACATTGATCTGGGAGAGAATAAAGGTCTGTCTCCGGAAGTATTCTGGACCTATGATTCAAAAGGTAATGCTGTCTGAGAGATACACTGTGATGACCATCATCATAGGTGACTATGAGATGCTGCATGAGGTAGAGGAGAAGTCTCCTAATGCCAGGTATCTCTGCATCACTGACCGTGAGGATCTGAAGAGTGATACCTGGGAGGTGGTCTATGACCAGCAGCTGCAGGGCAGTGCCTTCAATAAGGTGATAGATATCAGGTGGCATCCGTGGCGTTACACGAAGGATGATATCATCATCAGCATAGACGGCAGCATAGGCATACGGCAGAACCTGGATGACCTCATCATAGCTTTCCGTAACGGAGGGTATGATCTGAGTCTGATGGTCCATCCGTACCGTGCCACTGCAGATGCGGAGTACAGCGTATGGGTATCACGCCGCAGCTATCCTGTGGCCAGAGCCAGATGGCACCGTGAGATGATGATGCGCATGGGGTATGACACAGCAGCTTACCGTGGTCTCTATGAGATGGGCTTCATGATACGGCGCCGCTGCCGTCTGGTGGAGGAGTGGAATGAGACTAACTGCGGCCTGCTGCGTGTGGCCGGCCAGGGCGAGCTGGATCGTCTGGATCAGGTGCTGGTATCCTTCAGCCTGAATAAATGGTTCAACCATGCGCGTGTGATGTGGGTAAGCGAGATGGTTATTCACTCCAGGTGGCTGACCTGGTACCAGCATAACAGCTGTAAGCCGGCTGTGCCTGCTGGCTTCATACCGGCTTACGGATTCAATAAACCAGTAGAAGTAATGATATGAGAAACTGGATACTGATAGCAGCTGCTCTGATGATAGCCGGATGCCGTAGCACCGGCACCATCACTGCGCCTCCTCCGGTAGAGACGCATACGGATCAGACCGTCAGCAGCTCACAGAATGAGCAGCAGCATAACGTGACACATGAGTACCATGTAAAGGACTCAGTGGTGTATATCTACACAGATTCCATCATCACTAAAGAGTTCTGGCATTATGAGCGTGACTACCGTTATGAGGAATATCTGCAGAACGTGATAGACTCTCTGCTTAAGGTTAAGCAGGATTCCATACCATATCCGGTGCCATATCCTGTGGAGGTGCCTGCCAAGCTCACGCGATGGCAGAACGCACAGATGGCACTGGGTGATGTCTTTCTTATCTTCATAATGCTATATGCGTTAATTTGGTTAGTAAAGAAACGCCGGATCCTTTGATATCTTGCGTCTGGGGGTGAGCTGGCCGTGAGGCTGGCTCTTCCTGTCTAGAAACGTCCGGAGCGGTGACGAATCACATCATTCGCGGCCTCTATGTCATGCGGTGTGTAGATATCGGTCATAAGCAGGCTATGATGGCGTGCCTGGTTACGTACTGACAGCAGATCCGTGTTATCCTTGATGAGATCCGTGATGCCGGTATCCTTCAGAGAGTAGAACTTCCACTCCATGGGGAACTTGAGATCACGCCGGATATGATGATCCCAGAAGTCTGAGAACTGTTTGGCCGTGTGCCGTTCCTTACCAGGCCGGCACCTGGCGGAGAAGAGGTAGTAATGGTCCGGATGCTCGAAGATCCTGAGCTGGATCATGAGACGTATGACCTGATCAGGCAGTGTGACGGTGGCACCCTTGCCGTTCTTTGCGCTGTAGTCCGGTATGTATATGGTTCCTCTCTCCACTGATATGTGTTTGAGCTGTATGTAGCTCATCTCATTTGGCCGGATGAGGCAGTAGTACAGGACGTAGCAGGCCAGCAGGAAGTGAGTGTTCTGATCCTGGCAGTAGGTGCGCAGGCGCTCCATGGCTTCTGCCGGTATGATGGTACGGTTCTTGCCGCTCTGGGCCTTGCCTCCGAAGAGCTGCAGTCCATCGGCGGCATCAGCCTCTATATATTCCTTACTCTGCAGCCAGCGGCTGAAGATCTTAAGCCAGGTGACGTAGTTATTCCTGGTGCGTATTGACAGGCCGCGGTCCAGCCAGATCCAGTCAATGAAACGGCTGAGCAGGCGGCGGTCAAACTGGAAGGTGTAGCGCAGCTGCTGATCTGAGGCCCAGTCATTGAAGGTATCCAGCATACGCAGGTAACCGTAGATGGTTTTCTCCTTCAGACATCCGTCCGCCTTGAGGCGGCCCAGTGTGCTGCGGTAATTGTCGCAGGCTTCGGTCCAGGAGGTGTATGCCTCAGCTGCCTGGTATGTGATCCAGGGATTCCATCCGGAGCGCAGCTGCTCAGTGAGACGCTGCATGACATCCTGAGCGTACTGGCGGCGCTCACTTGTTTTCTTGATCTTTGGGGTTACTCTCATCCGCTTACGTCTCATACGGCCTGCATCCGGATCATAAGCGTTATAGACTATGTACCAGTCCTTACCGGTACTGAGCTGCGGCAGAGAATACTGCCTAATACGTGCGTGCGCGGAATTTTGATAAGACATTTTTTTTTCTTTCCGGCGGCCACTGTCACCAGAAAGAAACGTGTCACAATTTTGTCGCAGTGAATCTGCTTTTCGGAGGCTTAAATCATTGATATCTAAGCCTGTTGAGTCCGATTCGTTGCGGAGGAAGGATTCGCGTGTATTTTTTCTCTTCTTGTAAAACATCCTATATCAGCGTATTAGCAAAACGCCGCTCCCCCATTTTTGACCTATTTTGTCGCAATTTTGACGCAGTGACACGGTGGGTTAAAGCTCTATCTCTCAAAGTTTTAATCATGCTTCAATCACTTCTGTGTATGGGAAAAGGCAGAAGAAGCATCTTTTTGTAAGATGCCCCCCCCTGCCTTGTTTCAGCATCTCTATTATCTCCTTCTGATACTCTATTGTCTCTCTCTGGGCGGTTATTGTCTCCCGGAGAGCAGCCACTATATCCGGCTCTTTTTCTTTTTTGTCTGCAGGATCCAGGATCATAGACGTATCCCATCCTTTTGTATTGGTAAGTATCATACTTACTTTTTCTGCAGATAGCTTACTTTTTCCAGTCTCCACCAGGGATAGATATTCCCTGGATACTCCCAGATAGTCTGCAAGCTCATTTTGCTTCAGATTATTTGCCTTTCTAAATGCCTTTAAATCACTCATTTGAAAATTAGTTTGAAAAAAAGTAAGCAAAAAGTTTGTAATGTAACTTACATTACTTACATTTGCACAACCGATGCACAAACGAAACACAAACGAAAATGCAAAGGAGCGGCAAAAGTACTAATTATTAACTCAATTAACAACATTATGGGCATTTTAATTGCTGTGTTTTTATTGATTCTCCTGCTGGGAGTGTTTGTGATGAGCGGCGTCCTGCTGTCTCTGTCAAAACCGGACTCCTGTTACGGTTGTAAGTTCTATGATTATGGCTACTGCAGCCTGCACCGTAAGCAGGTGGAGGATCCTAACAAGCCATGTAATGATGGAGAGAAGCCTTTTGAGTATGGTAATCCTTATAAGTTCTGAAGTTATGAAAAAGGCTATCGCTATTTATCTGGGTATGGCACTGATCCTGACTCTGCTGACAGCGGAGAGTGAGAAGGTAGGTGTGCTGGTGTTTGTTCTGGTGAACCTGGCAGTGGCCATAGCACTGGCTCAGGCTTACGGAGTCATAGATTACCTTAATAAGATGGATGTATGAATTACGCTTCTTATGATGATCTGGCCGGCGTGATCCGGACCAACCTGTGGAAGATTCCATCTGACGTGGATCTGATTGTAGGTGTGCCGCGTTCCGGCATGATAGCAGCTCTGATGATGGCTGAGTATCTGAATAAACGCTGCACTGACCTTCAGGCTTTCATAGATGGCCATGCCTTATATGGAGGCGTGAGAGGTATGAACTGCCGTGAAGGTAAGAAGGGTAAGGTGCTGATCCTGGAGGATACGGTGAACCTGGGTTTCTCCATGGATGCTGTAAGGGCGCTGGTGGAACGTGTCAAGGATAAGTATGAGATCATATACGGTACGGTGTTTGCCGAGGGTGCCCATGCCAAGAGCATGGTGGATATCTATCTCACAGATAACTTCATTCCTGGTGATGAGGATTGGTTCTATGAGTGGAATATCCTGCACCATGGAAAGAATGAGCTGTGCATGTGGGACCTGGATGGACTGCTCTGCAAGAATCCTCCTGATGACAGTGACCTGGTGGCTTATGAGAGATACATCAAGGATCCTATCCCCATGGTTATTCCTACCTATCCCATAGGCGCATTCGTGACATACCGGCTGGAGAAGTACAGGGAGATCACAGAGGCATGGCTGCGCAGCCAGGATGTGCGTTATGGCCGTCTCATCATGTTTGATGCTCCGGACCGTGAGGCACGTAACCGCTATATGTGTGCAGCAGCTTACAAGGCTAGGATATACCGGAATAATCCTGGATTCCTGATGTTCGTGGAGAGTGATACGGAACAGGCTGAGCAGATCCATGTGATGTCTGGTAAACCTGTGTTCTGCTTCGAGAACGGTAAGATGTATAAGTAACTAACTAAAACCAATTAAATACAGTTATGGTATCAAAGAATTTCAAGGTGTGGGATCAGGATAACAGTGTTCCCAAGGTAGAGAAGAAGTTGACGGTCAGCATACGTAAGGACCGTGTAGTATTCCCGGTAGAGACACGTAACGCTCTGAAGATAGGAGTGGGGCAGGATGTGACATTCGTGCAGGATACGGATGATCCCATGGTGCTGTTCCTGGTGCGTGGCGGTCAGAACGCCATGAAGGTGGCCACTGATAAGAGCAAGAATCTGCTGTTTGTGAAGGCTCCTCTGATGTGTGAGGAGATATTCCGCCTGGTGAAAGCTACCAGGGCGTTCCGTGTAAGGATTTCATCTGTAGCGGAGGCTTTTCCTAAAGGTCCGAATCTGCCAGCTGCAGGAATGAGAATGTATCTGAATGAAGTAAAGCTGAAGTGATATGCTGCTGCAGGTGGAGAATACTCATGACGGATATGTGGTATCCGGAGTGTTTGTTGATCAGGATGGCTGTGGCCGCTGGCGTAAGATCATGAATTTTGGTGGCCGTCAGGGTGACGCTATCTGGGCATGTCATTCATATCTGCCCAGGCTGGATGAGCTGGAGCTGAAGCAGCTGGCCAGCAACTATGATAAGAGTGTGCAGTATAAGGTCAGCGGCCTGCAGACAGTGAGAGCAAAGGAATATAAATGAATTTAATTCACTTTTTATACTTACCAATATGATAGATGAGAAAAAGATCCTGAACGCCTACAGGAATGGCAGCCAGGAAGAGAGAGAGTTACTGTTCAAGCTGATGGAGCCGGGTTTCATAGAGGAGCACATCACTGAACTGGTTCAGAGTTATGAGGATGCAGTGAAGATGGTGGGTGATGACCTGCCTCTGAGCGTACTCAGTAAGATGCCTAAGCACCTGCAGGCACAGCATAAGCTGGAGGTGATCACCATGGCGCTTAACTGCGGATGGCGTCATCCTCAGGACGGTGAGACCTGGTGCTACTACGTATGGGGTTACTTCTATGATCAGCAGGAGATAGCTAAGATGAGCCAGGAGGAGAAGGATAAGAATATCCTGGTTCTTTTGGGCGGTGATGCGAGTGACGGTGCGCGCTGCGGTCTCGCTTTCCTGCACTCGGCTAGCGCCTTCTCGTACTCGGATGCGACTGTCGGCTCTCGCCTTGCATATAAGACTAACGAGCTGGCCATCTACAGCGCTGAGCAGTTCCGCGACCTCTGGGCGGAGGCTCTGTTCTATTTGCCGGTACCGGAAGATGAGAAGAAAGAGGATTAACGGAGTTTTACACCGGCTGCCGGCAGATGACCGTGAGGCTCTGATGGCTGAGATGGATGGTGTGGCCGTTCATGTGAAGCATAAGGGGCGCATGGTACTGCTGGTACCGGATAACTACAGGTACTATGGCCAGGATACTCATTAAAGGACAGGAGGCACAGAAGCGTGCCATGGATCTCCTCTTACAGATAGGAGTAAGAACACTGGGATTCAAGCTCATGCCAGTGAGCCGGGATAGGACTGAGGTAATCAATTTATCAGGGCATTCGATGGAGGATCTGCAGGATAGAGTGTCATTCCTGCTGGAGAGAGCACAGATGGGTGCTGATGATGCAGAAATAATAATCACTAAATGATATGAGAACAGTTATAAAAGTTTGGGAAGGCGCGTCAGATGATGACCGTAAGGACATGGTGGCGCGTATCATGACACAGGGCAAGGTTGCTCCGTCAACAGTGTATATGTGGATGCGTGGAGAGCGTAAGCCTCAGCATCTGTACCAGAAGCTGATACAGACCACCATCCACAAGGTGACAGGTAATTCTATTCCGCTCTCCGAATTATTCCCACAGCCATGAAGGATGATCTCTGTTTAGTAGTAATTCCGTACTATGGAGCTGGAGCGCAGGGCCATGAGCTGGAGCTGGCCATCACCGGCTGGTTCAGTCATTTCTGTCACTCCAACTACAAGATAGTACTGGTGGGTGAGGGTTTGCCTCATCAGCGTTACGGTGATAGTGAGAATGTGATACTGATAGAGCGTCAGCGTGTGGAAAGCAAGCCTGGCAGTTACCGTCAGCATCTGGACTATGTGGAATGTTTCATGGATGTGTACCAGCGTTATGGCCAGCAGACCAGAGGTTTCATTTTCACAGCTGATGACTGCTATGCAGTGAATGATTTTGACCTGGCTGACGTGCAGGTTCTGAAGGCTCATGCTCCGGAGTTCACCGGTGATCCGGTGTCCGCTAACGGATGGAAGCGTGACATGGCCAAGACCAGGGTGCTGCTGGACCGTGAGTCCATGCCGTGCGTGAACTTCACCACTCATCTGCCTCAGTGGTATGACTGGGATAAGCTGCTGATGATATACGCACTGTATGACATGCGTCAGGAGAGTTATGTGTTTGAGAATATCTACTTCAACCAGTTCTGTTCCAAACGTATCCCGGAGATGCTGGGTGGCCAGGATCGTTATCGCCTGGGCGTATGGAGCAAGGATGATATGCTGAAGGTGCCTGATGCACTTAAGAGTAAGATATGGATCACCAACAGCGTGGCCGGCTGGTGCCGTGAGCTGGAGGAGATCCTGGAGCGTCACTATGAAGATTGCATGCTATGATTAAGAAGGATGATATTTTTCTGGCCACTGAAGGAGGTAAGACGGTCATCGTGCATTACTATCCTCAGGCATCGGCATGTTTTGGTGGCCGCGGCAAGAACTTCAAGATCCGGGAGGATGACCGTAACCCATCGGCCACTGTTTTTGAGAAGGATGGTGTGTGGTTCCTGCAGGATAAGGGTGGCTCTGATAACAAGGCATACACGGCCATACAGCTGGTACAGCGTGAGCAGCATCTGAGTTTTGCTCAGGCCATAGACTGGATAGCAGCTAAGTTCGCGCCGCATCTCTGCGGTGAGAAGGTGGTAAGCACCAAGCCTCAGCCTAAGATGGAGGAGGTGAAGGCACAGGATATGATATCGGTGCAGCACAGGCAGTCTGGTGAGTTCAGCCAGGCGGAGCTGGATATCCTGGGATATAAGATCACTCCGGAGCTGTGCAAGGATCTGCACCTGGAGCCGTTGGACTCCTATATCACAGCTAAGAACCAGAAGGGTAAGAGCTATAAGGTCTCCAGCACGGAGAATTACCCTATCTTCTACTACAACTACGGTACATGGGGTAAGATATACCAGCCTCTGGGTGATATCAGATTCCTCTATGTAGGCCAGAAGCCGGAGAACTTTGTATTCGGTGATAACGCATTCATGAATGCGTATGAGCGTGCTAAGAACGGCATCTATCCGGGATCTCCGGATGAGAAGCCTGCAGATCCTGAAGAGGAGGGCGTAGAGGTGCCGGCCAAGTTCAAGCATCTGATAATCTGCTCAGGGCCTTCTGATGCTCTCAATGTGCGTGGCGCAAACATGGACTATCATGTATGCTGGCTCAATTCTGAGACTGCAGATCTGAGTGAGTTTGAGCACGCCAACATGGAGCATATCGCCGATAAGCTGTATATACTGTATGACATTGATGAGACCGGCCTGGCCAATATGTACCGTATTGCGCTCAGGTACCTGGATATCCGGATCATCCAGCTGCCGGCAGAGCTGAAGCGTTTCAATGACCGCAAAGGTAAGCCGTGCAAGGATGCGAAGGATTTCTTTGTTCACTTCCGCCGTCCGGAGAATCCCAATCCCAGGAGCCTGTTTGCAGACCTGGTTAAACTCTCCGGCAGCCTCATGTTCTGGACCAGGAAGGAGACCAGGCAAGGATGGCAGTATGACGTGAATAACGAGCAGCTGTATGCGTTCCTGTCTGCAGCCGGATTCTATAAGATATCCTCCATGTCAGAGAAGAAGGGTTATGCCTACTGCCATATCCAGGATAACGTGGTGACGCTCTATGATGAGACGGCCATAGGCAGCATGTGTGCAAGCCATCTGATGGAGTATCTTAAGACTCATCCTAAGTACTGGAGCCAGCAGCTGGCCAACTGTCTGTACCGGTCTGCCCAGATGGATCCGAAGTCACTGAGTCACCTGCAGATGGTGCATCCGGATTTCAAGAACTGGGATGTCAAGAAGGATATGCTGTTTTTCCGGAATGGTATATTCTGCGTGACGGATAAGGGTATCAGTAAGATGAAGGCTGAGGACTGCCCATGTATGGTGTATAGTGATAAGATCCTGCAGCATGACCTTACCGTAGAGGAGCCGTTCTTTGATATAGACTACTCTGATGAGATGAAGGCTCTTATGGCTCGCCTCCGTGCCTGTCAACCCCGTACCCCAGAGTACATAGCTACGCAAAAAGAAATTGACGCTCTGAACAACAGTGGGAAATATCGGCTGATTATCAAGCGCAGAGACCTGAGTTTCATGCAGTACCTGTATAACACCGGACGTACCTACTGGCGTAAGGAAGAGCTGGGCATCCAGCTGAGCCAGGAGGAGATGGCAGAGCAGGATCTGCACTTCATAAACAAGGTCATGGCTCTGGGATATCTGCTTACCAAACATAAGAACGCCGGCCAGCCGTATGCTATTTTCTGCATGGAGACGGAGCAGAGTGATGAAGGTACCCATCTGGGTGGTACCGGTAAGTCTCTGTTTGCATCGTCCATGGAGGTGCTGCGTTCCCAGCTCTTCATTGATGGCCAGGGCCTGGATCAGAGTCATGGTCAGTTTATGCTGCAGGGTGTCATACCTGGTGTGACGGATTACATCTTCATAGATGATCTGAACCGTCAGATAGATCTGCATAAGTTCATGCCTATGATCACCGGTAAGATGGTAGTCAACCCAAAGAACAGAGCTGCTTTCACTATTGACTTCAAGGACAGTCCGAAGGTGATATTCACCAGTAATCATGCGGTCCAGGGTTTTGATGCTTCGCTCAGGAGACGTACCTGGTTCTGTGCGTTCAGTGACTACTATCATGCTGATGACGTACAGAAAGGTATGAAGGAGAGGAGTCCGCTCAGTGAGTTTGGTAAGAACCTGATCTCTGACTATGATGATAAGGAGATGAACAGCTTCATCAACTTCCTTATGAACTGCATGACCGTATGGAAGAGAATTAACGTCCGGATCCAGCCGCCGATGAAGGAGATTGAGAAGCGTATCATGCAGCGTAACCTGACGGATGAGTTCCTGTTCTGGGCAGATGACTACTTCACTGAGGAGCGTCTGAACTGCCTGGTCAATAAGGATGAGGCGTTTGATGCTTACAAGCAGACTCTGAATCCTAAGTTCGCTCAGATGATGAAGGCCAGAACCTTCAAGCAGAAGCTCATTCTCTACTGCAGCTATAAGGAGTGGAAGTTCAATCCTCAGTCCATGCTTACCAGTGAGACAGAGCGTAGCCGAAATGACATCCGCCGTAAGGTTGATGGTAAGGAGAGTTACTTCTTTTACATAGATACGAAGGGCACCGTTCCGGATGCTCCGGCGTCAAAACTAGTAAACCGGGAAACTGTGATAGATGAAGAAAAACCTCCATTTTAGAAAATCGGCCTCTGGGGGGTGTCTGAGGGGGGTAACACTTTTGCTAAAAAAATAACTCACTTTTCTTTGACTTTTTGACGCCAATAGAGAGTAATCTATTATAAAGGATTGATAATAAAGTAGTTAAACGGCGTCAAAACTCGGCGTCAAAACCGCGTCAATGGAAAGTGACTGACGCAGAAGGCTTATGAGAGGGATTTTGTTCCAAAACAAACTGACGCCACTCAGTATCAGAGAGTTAGGTGGTTTTTAGCGAAAATAGGGTGTCAAACGGCGTCAAATCATTTTGACGCGGATAAAGAACTGATTATTAACTGATTAAAAAAGCGGCGTCAAAGCGTCAAAACTTTTGCACTTTTTACGCTTGACGGCAAAAACACCAAAAAAATGGAGAAAATAGCCAGACCTTTATGTTATCAGAATATAGGTGGTGAACGCCATCAGCTGTGGTGGTATAATTATGTGCCAGAAGGCATGCGCCTATGTAAGCCTGAGGAGATCCGGTATGGCCTGCTGGTTCTTAATAAATGGGTGGAGAGTGAAGGCTATGCTACTCTCTATGTGGATGATCAGGATATCAATGTTCTCAAGAATAAGATACGTGCCGGCTATCCGGTATATGTCAAAGAGTCAAGTATAATGAATAAGTAATTTTGTGTGGACTATGAAAGGAATGGTTCTGGATGTCAATGTAGGCACGTTTCTCAGGGCATGGGTTATACAGTCAGAGGGAAGTGACTCAGTACAGCTGGGCCGTACATCAGACCTCTGGGGTTTAGTCAAGAGTAACCTGGTGGTGGCCAGCGCTACTGACATGTCTATGATTGCCAAATCTGATGAGTGTATTCATGTGTATCTCTATGACTGCAAGGGCAGCAAGACCTGGAGTACAGTGGAGGAGAAGCACATCTATATGAATACCATGTTCAGATGTTATATGACAGAGCAGGGGCATTACTACTTCCGCCGGTACCTGGAGCGTCAGCTGAAGGTGAGCTTCTATGCTTATATGCTGGGTAACTTCAATGTGAGTGACCGTAAGATCAGTGATACCATCACGGATTTCCTGGTGGATTTCCAGCTGCCCATTGATAACAAGAGGATAGCAGCTCTGACCAAAGCATGGTACCGGTTCCGTCAGACTACGGATCAAAAATTCCGTGTTCCGATATTTTTTTAATCCCTGTAATGTCTTGATTTTATTAACATTAAACCAAAAAATGATGTCTAAATTAGGTATAAAAAAAATTGAATGCGTGAAGATAGAGGATGTGTCGGATTATTCATTCATGCCGGCTGGATCCAAAGTTAAGATAAACAGCTTCCTCAGATCCGGAGCTACATGGACGGAACTGAAGCAGACACAGCAGACAGTGCAGCTGGTGGAGAACTGGCTGAGTGATGATAAAGGTCACCGTAGTACGGTGAAGTTCTCAGCTGCCATACGTGTTGATAAATCTGCCCAGATGACATTAAGCAATAAACTGCTGGGCCGCCGGCACATATACAGGGTTACAGCTGTGGATGGCACTGTTTACCTGGTAGGATCCGTGGCCTATCCTCCTAAGTTCACCTGGAAGAATGAGATGAGCGGCATATCATCTTCAGAGATTGACTTCACCATAGAGTGTACGTCAACACATGGCCTGTATATATGTATATAGAGGTCCGCGAGTACCATTCGCCGGTGGTATATTTTTGCTCACACAATCAATGATTGAATATGAATCTAAGTGTATTTGCCAAGACTCTGCGCGGTCCATGGATGATCCATCCGCAGCAGGCCGCAGTTATGATGCCCATCGTGAAGGGCGTCATAGCCGGTAATCTGCTGGAGATGGATAAGGATGAGCGTAAGCTGTCAGAGAAGATTGAGCTGAAGGACTTCTACTCAGGTAATAAGGCCAGGCTCAGCGGATCTAACAGGAATAAGTCTGTGTTTGTGGTTCACCTGGAGGGAACCATGACCAGAGAGGATACCTGCTTCAACTACGGCACCAGGACTATTGCTGATGAGCTGAGGAGAGCAGATAAGGAGAGTGACGTAATAGGCCATATCATCATGGCTGACAGTGGAGGTGGAGCAGCTGATTCTGTTCCGGATCTGGCTGATGCCATCCGTTCCCTGGAGAAGCCTATAGTGACAGTGGTGGACGGCATGGCTGCATCGGCCTGCATGTATGCGGTATCATATACCAGTAAGATCCTGGCTCACCAGGAGACTGACATGGTAGGCTGCATAGGTACCATGATCACCGTATCAGGATGGCCTAAGCTGCGCCGTGATGCTGACGGCTATGTGGAGATGCGTATTTACGCTGATCAGAGTTCAGAGAAAAACGCTGACTATGAGGCTGCACTGGAGGGTGATACTCGCCTGATCAGGGAGAATATCCTGGATCCTCTGTGTGAGCGTTTCATCAATGATATGAAAGCTAACAGGCCAGCAGCTGCTGATGACCAGATGAAGGGCCGTACCTATTTTGCCAAGGACGTGATAGGAACGCTCATAGACGGTATAGGCGGCATGGCTGAGGCTGTAGATGCCATCCTGGAGATGGCGGATAACAGACAATCTTCATTAAACGAGAGTAATATGACTGAAAAGTATCCTAAATTGACCGCTCTGGCTTCACTGGCCGGATTGGTTGCCGCCGAAGATGGCACCGTAACTCTGCAGCCTTCACAGCTGGCAGAGATTGAGGCTGCACTGGCGGCTCCGGCACAGCAGCCGGAAGAGCTGGAGCAGCTTCGCTCACAGCTCACAGAGAGAGACAACACAATCACCACACTGCAGCAGCAGGTGACTGACGCTCAGGCTCAGCACAACACTGATGCAGCACGCATCACTGAGCTGGAGGGTGCTCTGGCTAAGGCCATCAACCATGAGCCTGACGGTGACGGCCTGCAGGTGAATAAGAACCCGGAAGCAGCTGATGAGGAAGGCGGTGCTAAGCCTGCCCAGACCTATGATGAGGCTGTGAATGTATGCCGTGAGTTCTTGAGTAGATAACCTTTAAAACAATTGAGATATGGAACTTAGTGAAATTCTTGTCAACTCCGGAGCGAAATTCCGCAAGGAGATTATTGCCATGCCTGTAGTGGCATTGGAAAAGACTCTCAAGCACATGACCGTCCGCAGGGGTGTTCGTGGTGATGAGACAGTAGGTACTTATGAGAGCGGTGCAGAGGTACGTCCTTACAAGACCGGTAAGAACGCAACTGACACTGGTAAGTTTGGTGCTCGCACACTGACCACCTACCTGGGTGATGTAGTGGAGGAGTTTGATCCTTACCAGCTCTTTGCAACCGTATACGGTGAGAGCTTCAGCAGCCTGACTGAGCGTAAGGAGGCCGATATAGTTCGTGACATGGCTCTGGCTATGGCTAAGACTGTATCATCCAAGCTGGGTAAGGCTATCTTCAAGGCTGCACGTAACAACTCAGGCACAACCACCATGGATCTCTTCAATGGCTTCAATACTATTGCTGCCACTGAGATCTCAGCTGGTAACATAGCTGTCGGCAAGGGTAACCTGGTAGAAGTTAATGCTATCACAGAGATCAATGCCGGTGATGTTCTTGAGCAGATCTATGACGCAGCCAGTGATGAGCTGAAGGATCAGGATAATAAGAGGATGTATGTAAGCCAGGCTGTCAAGTCAGCATACGCTAAGTGGTGCCTCGCTACTCTGGGTGCCGTAGCATACAATACTGCTTATAATAAGAACCTGCTCCACTTTGATGAGAGCGTAGAGCTGGTTGCTCTTCCCGGACTGAAGGGTTCTAATTACATCATCTTCTCCACCACCAATAACATGCTGGTAGGTTGTGATCAGATGAGTGATCAGGAGCGTGCCAAGATCCGTGAGTGTGACAATCCTAAGGCAGTTCAGTTCTTTATGTGCCTGTACTGGGGTGTTCAGTTTGAGAGCATTGATCCTCGCTTCCTCATGATCGCTCAGATGCCCGGTGGCTCTGGCAGTGGTAGTGGTAGCGGTGCTGGTAACTAATTAACACGGTAAGTTATGAATCTCGGTAATCTAGATTTCAATGTCGGTGGCATCAATCCTTCTGGGATTGGTGTTACCGTTTACCGCGTGGCAAAGAAGGATATCACCAGCTGGCCTACAGTGAATGATGATCCTAACGCCGGTAGCGGTGATGGGGAAAGCCTCTCCAAGATGGTGGGTGATTTCACCCTGGCCCCTGGAAAGGTTTGGGATAAGATCTACTCTACACAGGGTAAGGGTAAGGCTACATTCGAGCCAATAGGTGAGACAGACTGCATGATGGTCAACAATAAGCTGACCATCAGCCATCCTGATCTGACCGCTGCAGCTCTCGGCTTCAGCAAGGCCGCCTTGAACGGTGACTTTGTATATATCACCAAGTCTGCAGGCCGATACCATGTCATCGGCTCCAAGGACTACCGTACAGTAACGCAGCCTGCCGGTGATACCGGTGATGCTGCCGGATCTGCTAAGGGATGCACCATAGAGATCACAGCTCCGGATGTAACTCCGTTGCCTATCTATGAGGGTGTAATCGCCATGGCTGACGGCTCACTGGACTGCGCCACTGATACATTCACTCCTTCCAACTGATGAACGAGGAGATCAGAGAATACCTGAGCAAGCCGAATCCGGACTTTGAGACCGGATTCAGCTTGTTTTGTCGTTATTCTCGCAACCAGTCACTGATGAGCTGGATAGGACGCAAGAAGGACATGGCTCGCCTCCTATTTGAGCTGCAAAAGCTGGAGAAACTTAACCTCCAGGTTAATCCTCAGGCTGCAATACTGGCCGCTCGCTATAATACTCCGGTATCAGCTATCGGCCAGAGAGTAACAGGCCCAGGGCCGCAGATCACCTTCAAGACCTTTGATGAGCGCCGTACCAGGCGTGCGGATCTGAGTCCTGAGATGCAGAAGATCTATGATCAGATCACTGAGGAGTATAAGCTGCGCCGTGGCTATCATGAGAAGCTGAAGATGGCTAAGACTGATGCAGACAGGGCCTCATTCCGTGAACGCCTGCTCATCAGCCAGAACAAAATAGAGGAGGGATGGAAGCAGATTGATGCGTGGCTCCTGGAACAAGAGAAGGCTAACAGTGACAAGGGTTTTAATGCCAGTACATACCGCTCATACATCACTAAGACTCTTAAGAAGGGTGACGGCATGAGTGCTCTGCAGCGTGACACTGTGCGTGTTCGCGCCAAGGCTCTGATAGATGCCGGAGAAGTTCTGGGAGATAAGATCCTCTCACTTTTGAAGCAATATGATCTGATATAAATACTCTTTTTGCGCTTCACCATGGACGTATGTCCCAAGTACCCAGGTTATCCTGGGTATTTTTGTTCCCATGAATGTTACAAAAACTCCACTGTCTGAGACGCAGTTAGCAGAGATACAGAAGAATGCCGGTCTGAGATTCACACTGTCAGAGATTGCTCTGATGGTGGATATACCGGTAGAGGAGTTCCGTAGGAGAGTCAATGATCCGGAGGATGAGCTGGCCAGGGTATATACCAAGGGTAAGCTGGAAGCAGAACGTCTCTATAGAGAGAAGCTGCAGAAACTGGCTGAAGGTGGTAATGCCTGGGCCATCCGGATTCTGGAGAGTAAATCAATAAAACAACAGGAGGAGGAGCTGGGATTACATGGCTAAGAATAAACGGTTATCAGAGGATAAGGTAGACATGCTGGCTGCCGCTCTGGAGGATGAGTCCAAGCAGGCGGAGCTGTGTGAACGTGACCAGGAACATCTGCATCGTATCAAGGATATCTATGCTTATTGCCTGGAGCACCCTATGCTGACGGATCTGAGAGTGCGTGATTACATCATGGCCACTCATCATCAGAATAAGATGCAGGCATACCGGGATCTGTACCTGGTTAAGATCCTGCTGGGTAACGCTCCTAAGGCGAATAAGGAGTTCATGCGTTATCGGAGTAACTATCTATATGAGCTGGCAGCAGCTGCTGCTATTGCCGGTAATGATTCTAAGGCTAAGGCGCTTACCAAGATAGCTGATGGCATAGTGAAAGCTAACCAGCTGGATGTGGCTGAGGGTGAGGATTATCCGTTTGAGGATATCGTGCCGAAGGATTACTCATTCACAGTGGATCCGTCAGTCATCGGCATCCAGCCGGAGCCTAACGCCAGGGCCAAGGCCCAGAAACTGCTCAAGGAATACGCTGAGGAGGTGGACGCTGATGGAACCGATTAAGAAATACCTGAACCGTGCCCAGCAGGAAGCGCTGGCCATCGGTGCCCATACGGAGATTGATATCTGTGGCCGCCGTTTTGGTAAATCATTCGGCATAGTGTCACAGCGTATCATGCGTAATGTCATGTTCATGCCTGGATCCACCGGATGCTTCGTGGCCAGTAGCTATAAACAGGCTCATACTCGCACACTGCCTGCAGCTCTCTCCGGCCTGCAGGAGTTTGGATGGATCCGTGACGTGCATTATGTCATCGGCAAGCGGCCTCCTCAGAAGCTGGGTTATAAGAAACCGATCATTCCTCTGAACAACTTTGATGATGTGGTATCATTCTACAATGGTGCCCAGATGCTGATAGTTAGCCAGGATGTGAAGATGTCATCCAACTCAGCCACCTTTGACTGGATCATAGGTGATGAGGCCAAGGGCCTGAACTTTGATAAGCTCAAGGATGAGACCTTCCCGGCTAACGGCGGTACCAGGCGTTACTTCTCAGAGTGCCCATGGCACCATGGTATGCTTTTTGTCAGTGATATGCCTGTTCTGAAGTCGGCAAACTGGCTGCTTAACTACAGGGAGAAGGCCACTCCGGAGATAGTAGATACCATCAAGGCGCTGCTGGCAGAACGCTGGAACCTGGGCCTGCAGCCAGACAGTGATAAGAAGGCGGAGCAGATGAATGAGATAGATAAGCTGATCTGTGAGCTGCGCCGCCATGCTGTTCTTTACCGGGAGTGGTCTACCTTCGAGAACGTGGATGTAGTAGGTCTCAACTATATCCGGCAGATGAAGCGTGACCTGCCTCCTCTGGTATTTCAGACCTCTATCCTGAGCAAGCGCATAGAGAAGATCAAGGATGGCTTTTATCCTAACTTCCGGGATCATCTGCATACATACATCTCGAATAACAACCAGCCGCTGGAGAATGACGGCTATGATTTCACTACCAAGGACTATGGATGCCTGACTGATGGTGATGTGGATCTGAAGGCTCCCATATCAATAGCGTTTGACTATAACGCCAATATCAACTGGCTGGTGGCCGGCCAGCGTGACGGCAGCACGCTCAAGGTGATAAAGAGTTTCTTTGTCAAGTATGAGCGTAAGCTGCGTGAGCTGGTGGATGACTTCTGCCATTACTACCGGGCACACATCCTCAAGACCGTGGTGTTCTACTATGACTCCACAGCACTGGGCAGTAACTATGCTGTGAGTAATGATGACTTCCGCTCTGTGATAGTGGAGCAGTTCAATAAGAACGGCTGGCATGTGGAGCAGAAGTTCATAGGTAAACCTATGCGCCATGCAGAGAAATACACCATCCTGAATGACGGCTTCAAGGGTGCCAAACACCTGCTCCCAATGTTCAACCGGGAGAATAATGAAGCGCTGCTCATAGCCATACACATGGCAGAGGTCATCATAGACAGCCGTGGCTTCCACAAATATAAGTCTGGAGAGAAGCTGGCAGAGAGTGAGGATGATTTGCTGGAGCACCGTACTGACGGCTCTGACGCCTTTGATACCCTATACCTGGGTAATGTTCTGTATCCTTATGTGATGAATGCACCACTGGGCGGTGCGTTCTGAGTCAGTGTGGGCATATTTGCTGCAACTGCGTGCAATTGCGCCTCCCCAGACAGGGCAGGGCGTGGAGTCAGCTTCGTTTTTTGCGTGCTTCCGGCGTCAAAATGAAGCATTTAACATTTTTATGCAGAAAAAATTAACGCAGTAAGGTTTGTGCCTGCTCGCTGTCCTACATTAAGGACTATCTCAAGGGTATTTTTGTTCATCAAAAGGGAGCCATATATGATATCACAGAGTAAAATAACTACGCTGGTAGAGCACCTTAAGGAGTTCTCCATAGTATGGGTGGCTGAGGATGGTGAGCTGGTCCGCGTGGATCACTGCCGCCTTACTTCGTTCCATGGAAAGGGGCAGACCTTCAATATCATGCTGCTGCCCAGTAAGGAGATCCGGACGGTGAACCGGTACACAGTAATAGAGTTTAACGGAGAGGAGGTAATAATATGAGTCTACATCAAGGAATTGAGATTGTTGAGGATGTCAACCTGTTCCCGGAGATCAAGGCTGTTCTGGCCATTGATAGCCGGAGTGATTTCAAGCTGGACTATGACATCAATCCCATCAAGATCGGTACGTATAAGATTGCACCATGGGGAGAAGATAATCTGCTGCCCAATCATCTGCTGGCCAAGGCTGCCAAGAATGATGTGCTGTCTGCGAATCTGCATTTCAACAGTAACGTGTGCTATGGCCTGGGGCCGCGTCTGGTTAAGGCTGTACGTGATGAAAAGGGCCAGCGCATGTATGACGCCAAGGGGCAGATGGTTACTATCCCTGTGGATGAGGGCGAGGAGTTTGACTGGTTTGAGGCCAATGACATACCTCTGTTCCTCATGCAGCAGCTCACAGACATGAACTATTTCTATAATGCTTTTGTGGAGCTGCGTCCTAGCCGTACTAAGCAGCATAAGATTGAGACCATACGCCACAGGGAGGCTGTATTCAGCCGCTGGGGTATGATGGACCGTCACGGCAGCATCAACTATCACTACTACTGCGCAGACTGGGATAAGACTCCAGGTAAGGATGATATCATCTGCAGCCGTGTGATAGATGAGTTCCGTGCTATAGAGGATCTGGAGATCTTCTCTGCTGCCAGGGAGCGGATGGTATACGGCGTCTATATGCCGTCTCCCGGTAAGCCGTACTACAGCCGTCCGGAATGGTACTCTATCTTCAGCTCAGGATGGTATGATCACAGCGTGATGGTACCGGAACTTAAGAAGGCTATCCTGAAGAATCAGCTGGGCGTGAAGTATATCATCTACATATCACCTAAGTACTTTGAGAATATCTGCAAGCAGGAGGGTATTGACATGAATGACCGTACTGCTTACCAGGAGCGCGTAAACCAGGAGAAGCAGAAGTTCAATGAGTTCCTGGCAGGTCAGAATAATGCTAACAAGGCTATCATGGCTCTAAAGGAGCTGGTACCTACTGCATCCGGTACCACAGAGCATAAGTACATTGAGATAGTTCCTGTGCAGAATGATCTGAAGGGTGGTGAGTACATTGATGACACTGAGTCTACTGCCAATATCATCTGCT
>Ga0265301_10000939_pt1 | contig 40031 bp, 61 predicted proteins | sample AusTroGonzalo_MG_2_FD_193488 | JGI IMG/M metagenome (GOLD analysis project Ga0265301, IMG submission 193488) | Bovine rumen microbial communities from tropical cattle in Woodstock, Queensland, Australia - Gonzalo_04 | ecosystem: Host-associated > Mammals > Digestive system > Stomach > Rumen ...
TTCCCATAGGGGAAATAGACCGCCGTGGGCATCGGCACGGGCGAGCGCGGGGTCTGCGCATAGTAGCTGACGCACGCGAACGCGGACGCAATAGCGGACGAGGAGGAGGTCTGCCCTGAAGTGTCCGCACCGAAAAGGGTGACGGGAAGGAGACCGCATTCGAGGACGGCGATCCAAATCTTGCCGCTCCCGTCGTTCGGGAGGATGGCGAATCCGCCATCGTCAGGAAAGCCGCCCAGGTTGTCAAAGAGCGCATAGCGCACGCCGTTCACGTCCGCCGCGGAATATTCCGCCGTGTCCACGTCGCGGAGATCGGCGAGCGAGGAAACGAAGGCGACCTCCGCAACCCCTTCTTTCGGCGCGTCCCCGCCGTCGAGGTTCCACGTCTCATAGGCGACGAAATCGTCTGGGAAGGACGGGTTTTCCACGCCTTCCATCGGCACGAAGGAGCGGAGGGTGTACTTCCGCGGATGCAAGATCACGGAGGGGAAAAAGCCGGAATCGTCAGCGATGACGAAGGTGGTCTCCGCGCTCGTTTCCTCGACGAAAACGGAGGCCGGAACGTCCGTGCCTTCCTCGTAAAAAAGGATGTGCGCGAACGGCACGGGGTTGCCGTTGCTGTCCAGGAGGAGGAGTTTCGGGTTGTGCGGTCTAATCTCCATCTTCGCCGTCCTCCTGGTCGCCGAAGGTCAGCGCGGAGAAATCGAGCGGAAGCTCCGTGATTTCCTCCACGATCACCTCCTCGTCCTCGTCGTCCTCCGCGTAGTATTCGGGGTCGTTGGCAAGGTTGGTAAATACAATTTTTTCCAAAACCTCATCGTCGAGGAAAGGCGAGCGGTTCCGTTCGAAGTCGATGCACCGCTCGATCCACTCTTTCGAGTACGCATTGCCGTTGACGAAAATCATTTGTCGGCGTCCTCCGCTTTCTGCGTTTCCTCCGCCTCGCCGAAAAGCTCCGCGATGGTCTTGCCGGCCCCCGCGGCGGCGGTTTCTATGTCGGCCGCGCCCCATCCCCAATCCTTGCATTGGTCGACGAGTATCATTCGCGTCGCCTGGAAGGAGCCGTTCAAGGCCTGTTTGACGAGCGCGGGAATCGCGATGCGCGCATATCGCTCGCTCACCTCCGCCTTGATGTCGGGGTTTTCCTTGAGCGAGAGTTTGTGCCACCACCCCTTCGCGGTGAGGTAGTGCTTGTAATGATTGGGGGAACCGAAACCGAGCGTCCGCCACGCGCGGGAATGAACGCCGAACGCCTCGATGAAGGCGGCGCGAACCTCCTCGAACGTCGGCTTGACGTTCTCCGCGTAAAACATCCGCTCGTCGTTTTCGTCGCGGTCGAGCTGTTCGGTTTCGTCGAGTTCCATACACGCCTCTATTTTCTAATATACATAATTCGCAAGGAATTTCACCCGCCGAAGTACTCGCCGCGATCAAGGACGCGCATTCGCTCGTACCTGGCGCGCGCGTCCCTCCGCCGCTCGAAGTCGAGGCGGCGTTGCATTTTCTCAATTCGCGCCATCCGTTCTTTTTCCGCCGGCGTGAGGTTGGGAAGATAGTCTTTTTTCATAATTGCAAATCCTTCTCGCGAGGTTCGATGCCCGCAATATGCACGCGGTGTAGCTCCTTCGCATACCAGAGGTCGAGGGTCAGCAAGTCCTCCCAAAACGCGGTGCCGCCGACATAGGCGCAGTCGGGCCGACGGCCACGCCGGACGCGTGCCTCGAAACCGCCCGCCCGCCCGTCGCTCCACGGCCCGTCCACACGGACGTTCGCGACGGCCTCGTCGATGGCGGCTCGCGCGGCCGCACGCAGTTCGCGCTCGTTTCCCTCCGCTCCGGCCAGCTTGTCGAACGGAAACGCGGCGAGAACCTTCTCGGCCATTTCGTCAAAGTTCATTTTTCATCCTTCCCACTTTTGATCCTGTACGCGCACCCGCACTTCGGGCAAAGCACCCACTCGTCGCCCATATAGTGAACGACCTCCGCGTCGCGGCCGCACTTGAGACAGCGCGGCGGGTTCTTTCCGCTCGGGTCGACGATGATGCCTGGGTGCGCCTCCTCAGCTTTCGGTGCCGCCTCAAGGTTCAAGGCCTTCAAGGTCGCCTCGCGCCTATACTCCTCGCGCGCCTTTTCCATCATTTTGCCGGCGTCGGCAAAATGGTCGCTATCCTTCTCCTCCACGGACTCGACGAGGTCGAGGATGGCCTTGCGAATATCGCGCTCGGCATCGTCAAGCGGTTCGTTCCAAACGCCGATTTGAGTTTGGATGCTGTTCACATCGGCGTAGAGAATTAGCAGACGTTCGCAGATTTCACGCTTGGTCATCTGGTGTCCTCCTTTTGTTGAGATGGTCAAGTTTCCACGAGTCCAGAAGCGGTTTCAAAGCCCATATCGTCATCCCCAAAGCCCAGGACAACAAAGCTCCAATGAGGAAATAGAACATGGTCATTTCGTGGCCTCCTGGTCGGGGTGTTGCATTTTGTAGACCGCGCGAGCTTCGACCATTCGCTCCCAGCGCGTCTCTGCGTCTTTTTCCACTCCGTCAATCAGGCGGAGCGCCTTGCAGATTTCGCGACGAAAATCCTCCGGCGTCGCGGCATCAAAGTCACTTACAGACTGGAGAATATGGTGCACGCAACCCGAGGCGTTAAGGAACGCGGCTTCTAGCGAGGTTAAGTAGGCGTTCGAGCCGTGATTTTTCCAGTTCGGGAGTAGCTCCGGAATTATCCAATCGGAGTGAAACGGGTCTTTTGTTAGCAATTTGGGGCGCGCCTCTTCCCACTCCATGCCGCTCAAGTAGTGTTTTTCTGTAATGCGGTTTACGTCATCAAGAAGATGCTGGAGCGGTTTGTCGACGTGATGGCCGAGGTTCGCAAAGCAAATCTCCATTTTCGTTTCGCGCTTGATCATTTCTCCTCCTTCGCCGGGGGCGTTCGCCCACTTCAACACGGCTTCCTTACACTCATCATCATAGAGCGTATGATTGCAGAAGTCTTTGATAGGGCAATAAGGACAGGCGGCCCCCATCGGCATCTCGCCGCAATATGCGCCCAATAGACTTGCAAAATCTTCCGCCGCAAGTATTTCTTTCCACTTTTCCCAGTTGGTCATTTCTCCTCCTCCTCCGCGATGGCCAAAACGGCCTTGTCCCCATCGTCGAATACGCAATGGAAGATAGCCTGTTCATCGTACTCGTATCTCACGATTTCGCGCCCGGTTGCCATATCATAGTGTTTCCCGACTGGAGTTTTGAAAACCGCTTTCTTGTCCTTGCGCAGAGGGCAGTCGTGCAGACAATTAAGCCGCCCGTTCGACTCCTTGCGGAACCGATCGCAACACAGCCGCTTGAAGTCGCTGGAGACACGCATCAAATCGTACTTCGTCATTACGTAGCCTCCTAGAATGGGAATTCGCCTTTTCCAATATCCGGCGGCGTCTCGTCCTCTTGCGTTTCAGACGGCGGAAACCTGTCCGGGATCGCGCGGGTCAGGACGTACGCAAAATCCAGAACGTGCATGGCGTGCGTTTTCGCGCCGTCCCGGTCTCCCATTGAATAGCATGAAACGCAGAACAGAGCGTATCTATGGATTGCTGTCAGTGCTTCATAGATCTGGGCGGCGTGCGGGTCGACTAGTTTGATTTCGGTTTCCTTTCCTTTCGCCATTTTGCGGTCTCCTTTCTTTTTGTAGCTACAAAATCACTTCGCCTTCTTCGCCGCGCGGAGGCGTGCGATATAGGCGCAGAGCGTCCCCTTCGTGTGGCGTGCGAGGCACTTGTCGCGCTCCGCCTTCGCCATCTCGGTCAGCTCGACGTACCTGGCGAGCGCGGTCTTTTCCTCCTCCGTGAAATCGGCGCGGCCGGTCTCCGGCGTCGGTTCCGCTTCGGGACGATCAAGGGCCGCGGTTTCGATTTCGGCGGCGGTGTTTTCGGTTTCCATTTTCTGCCTCCTTACGGCAAGTTAGTGCATACCTAGTTAGTTTTTGGACGATTATCGTCCAATCAAAGCGCGGAGCGCGTTGCGCAATCTGCGGAAGGCGGATCTGCGAACGAGCGGGAGGTGCTTCAGGCGAGAATGGTAGAGCTCGCGAAATTCGGGCGAGCCCTTGCCGTCGCGGTAGATTTCCGCCATCTTGCACGCGACGCCTTTCGCGGTTCGGCCGGAGCCGACGTGTTCGGCGATTTGCGCGAAGGTGCGTCCGTCCGCGTACAGGCGGCACGCGGTCTCGACTTCGCCCTTGTTCCAAAGCTGATAGACGTGGGACTTGCTTCGCATCGCTCGCCCCCTTTAGAACGGGAGGTCGTCTTCGTGGAAAACATCGTCGGCGCGGGAGGGCATCGCGGAAGCGGTCTTTCGCGGAGCCGGCGAAGGAGCGGGAGCCGGAGCGGTGGAGGAGGATCGGTTGCCGTCGCGGTTCGCCTTCGAGAGGAAGGAAAGGTCGCGCACGAGGATCTCGGTCTTGAAGTGCTTCTGCCCGTCCTTCTCCCAGGTGCGGGTGCGCAGTTCGCCTTCGACGTACACGCCGTCGCCTTTGCCGAGGTAATTGGATGCGTTCTCCGCGATCTTGTTCCACGCGACGCAAGACACCCATTCGGTGGCCTCGCCGTTCTTTTCCTTTCGGTTCAAGGCCACGGAAAATTCGATGACCTTCTGCTCGCCGACGTATTTCAGCTCGCCGAGCGTGCCGATGTTCCCGATGCAAGTGAAGCGGTTGAGCGATTTCATTGCGTTCTCCTTTCTGCTTGAGGTTCAATCGCTATCAGTAAATATACATACGGAATTATCCATCGTGCTATATTTGTTTTCAAAACTTTCTGCTCCGGGTTCTTTCTGTTTCCCGTGCTAATTGGGATTGGAGCGGGGGAGCCTGTTTTCTCGTGATATTGTTTTCAAGTTGATGTTTTCAAATCGTTCGTTTCATTTTCGTTTTTCTCCGCATCCCGCCTCGCCTCCACCTACTTGCGTTCTATCGAGGTAGTCAGTGGGTGTCGCTTTCGGGGAGGGAGGGGGAGCGGGGACACGAAGCCCAAGCCTGGACTTCGGTGAATTTCGCATCTGCAAAAAGGACAGACCGCTTTCGGGTCGGTCGGGGTGTGCGGTTTTTCACTTCGGCACTTACGCTCGCTTAATACGTGGCGGGTCTTCCTGTTTCCACGGCTTGGCTTTGGGCGAGCCGGCAAGACGGCATCTAGGACGGGTGCTGATCGTCCTTCCCTTTCTCGAAGGTCTCCGCCCACCCAGGATAAGCCGGATGGGCGAAGCGGCGGCGCGGAGCGGCCTCCCGCATAGGGTTGCGAGCCGGTCGCGCAAGCCTCGATGTGAGCGCATTTCGACCCCGCAACCGATGGCGACGCCGTGCGCTATTCCCAAACATAAACGACCGAGACGGAAAAAGGGTGCGGTCTTTTCAAGATTTTTCCCCGCGATGTTTTGAAAACTTATTTGCCCCGACGCGCGGATATTTTTGTAGCATTGAAACCGAGGGGCAATCCCGCCTCGAACCACGAAAGGAGAAAACCGATGAACGAAACCGAGTACAACGAAATCGACGCCATCCGCGCCACGCAACTCAAGGCCCTCGCGACCGGCGGCGACCTCGCCCTTTGGGCCGCGACCTTCGGTGAGAAGGCGGACACCGCCGCGATGCGCTTCGGTCGCCTGTGCCACGCGTGCGCGCTCCTCAGCGACGCCGACCTCGACGCCGCGTTCGTCCTGTCGCCCTTCGCGGATTTCCGCACGAAGGAGGCGCGCGAATGGAAGGCGGCGCAGATCGAGAAGGGCGCGGACATTTGCACCGAGGCGGAAATGCAGACTGCGCGTTCCGTGAGCGACGCGTTCAAGCTCGCCGCGGAGCGCGAGGACGCGGACGGATGGAGCTCCAACGACACCGAGGTTTCGGCCGTCGCGGAAATCGCCGGCGGCGTGAAAATCAAGGCGCGCGCCGACCTCCTCTCCACCGACCGCTCTATCCTGTTCGACCTCAAGACCACCTCCTCCGTTATGGAGGCGGAAAATCAGTTCTGGCGGCTCCGCTATGACATCCAGGCGGGGCTTTACGCGCTCGCCTTCCCCGCCGTCCGCGAGGCGAAGTTCATCTTCGTGGAAACCTCCGCGCCCTTCCGCGTGGCCGTGATCTCGCTGACCGGCGAAGACCTGGAGGAGGCGAAGCGCACCGCCCAGGCCTACGCCATCCGCGCGGCCGACCTCCTCAAGCGCAACGGGAGCGACCGCTCCGCATACGCCGCGGAGGTCGCGAACGTCGAAACGCACCGCCCCCTTTGGATCGTCGACAGGTTCCTCGACGGCGTCTAGATTTTTTGGCATCTCCTCCCACCACCCACCGCCCCGCGCAAGCGGGGCTTTCTTTTTGCTATGCTTTGGACAGCATTCGAGGTTTCTCCTCCCTCGCTCCTCGCGTGGCTCAGCACGCGGGGATTTCTTTTTGTAGATGCGAAATTGTCTCGCAGTGAAGATACGCCTCGCGCTATTTACGCCGGCCGCGCTTTCTGTATCTACGAAAAGGCGGAGGCGTTTTTGTATATGCAGAATTGCGCATAGACGAAAGCGGCCCCGCGATCCTGGCCTCGACGCGCCCGACGCGGCCGGAACCCCGCGCCACGCTCGCAAGGCGGTATATTATTATATATGGCGCATCCCCCTATTGTTTACAAAAGTATAGCCAAAATAGCCGTTTTTAGCGTATTTTCGCTAGATTGTAAAATCTGCCGGAGCTATCAAAAAATACTTGCGCAAAGGCGAAAACCTTGCTATATCTTTAGACGTAGAGGGGCAATAAAGCCCCGCGCAGACAAGGAGAACGAAGATGAAGACCACCGCCGAAATCAAAGCCGCCATCAAGGCCTTCCGCATCGAAGCCCAGGAATACGGCGCGACGATCAAGGCCGACCGCTTCGGGTGGATCGCGGTGACGAATAAGTACGGACGCCGCTTCTCCATCGCTCCGGCCGACCTCGCCGAAATGGGCGAATACGGCCGCACGCACTACCTCGCGAAGATTGCCTAAACCCCAAACCGAAAGGAGAACCCACAATGAAGAACATCGAACACGCACAGGCCGCTCTCGTCGCAATCTGGGCGAACAGCGAACCCGACATCACCATCTGCAACAACGCGGGAACGGCGATTTCCATCGCCACCGGCCCGGATACTGAACACGCAATCTCCGTCAAACAGGTCGAGCTGAAGACCGACGGCGGCCTCCTCTTCGACGCCTTCCGCGTCGAGCGGAAGTACACGGACGGCGGCACGCAGAAGGTCACTCTCCTCGCCATCTTCCCCGCGTACGCGACCGCGATCGCACGCAGAGAAATCCTCATCGCCCTCATCCGCGCCATCGACGCCGAATGGCCGACGGCGGAAACGAAGGAGGCGGAGGGCGAATAGCCCCCGCCGAAAACCGAAAGGAGAAACGAGATGAAAACATACACCGCCTGGACTACCGCCGAAGTATCGCGCGTCCGCGAGTTCCTCCGCACGGGCGGGGCGCGCTTGCGCCGCCGCTCGCCGGAACTCCGGCCAATCGTCGAACGCCACGGAGCCCTCGCCGTCTCCGTGATGGCCTCGCGCATCCGCGCGGAAATGGAGGTCGCCTAGATGGACACCACGACCGCCGCCGCCCTGGCCAATTTCTGCCGCGGGTACGAACAGGGGCTCCTCCGCGCCCTCGACGTCCTCCTCCGCTCCGGCTCCGCAAACGAGGCAATCGCTCGCCTCAAGCCGATCCTCCTCGCCTCCGCCGACCGCCGCGCCGCGCGCGAGGCGGAGCTCGCCAAGATGGCCGCGAACGAAGCCGACGATTTCCTCCGCCTCCTCGACGAAGTGGAGGCGGAATCCACCCAAAAGAAAGGAGAAACGAAATGAGCTACAAACACTCCGCCGGCCTCTTCGCCGGCCTCGCCATCGTCCGCGACAAGGTTCGCGCCCTCCCGAAAACGAAAGCGGGGCACGGATACAATTACACCCCGCTCGACGAGATCCTCGATTACCTCCGCCCGACGCTCGAAGCCGCGAACCTCATCGTCATTCAGGAGGTTTGCACGGACGAGCGCGGGAACGCCGGCGTCGAGACCCGCGTCATCGCGGAGGACGGCGGCGAGGCGTGCGCCGTCTGCTACGCGCCTCCGCCTCCTCCGCCGGAGGGAAGCAAGGGGCCGCGGATGTCTCCGATTCAGCGGGTTGGGAGCGAGATCACCTACCTCCGCCGGTACGGCCTGTGCGCCCTCCTCGGCCTCGCCTCGGGCGAGGACACGGACGGATACCAGGTGGGCGACACGCGCGAGGAGGCGTCGCAGAAAGCCGTCGCGGCCCTCAAGGTGCGGCTCATCGAAGCGGGTCGCGCGGAGGACGCGGAGCGCGTCGACTCGATGACCTCCGCCGAACGCAACGCGCTGTGGAAGGAAACCGCTCCGCGAGCGACCGGCAAGAAGTAGCTACAAAAAAATCGGGGGATGAATTTCGTTGAACCTTCCCCCGTCCTCCCCTTGCCGAGTGGCGGGGGAGGTTTTTTGTGCTCCGTGGGGCCTAATTCGCGGACGGATCGCCATCGCCCCGCGACGGGCCTTTCTCGCGGCCTCTAACGGCCTTTTCCGCGACCCTCGCCCACGCACCCATCATATCGCCGTTCGCGGCCTGGATGGCCTCCACGAACGCCGTGACGGCCTTCGCCTTCTCCTTCGCCCCCGCCTTCTCATAATGGCCGGCGAGCCCGTTGTAATTTTGGAGGAGGATGCCGATGAGGTTCTGCGCGAAAAGGAGCGCGGTGTCCGTGTTCTTTTCGAGCCATTCAAACGCCGCTTTCTCGATCGCCGCGTCTTTCTTTTCCTTCGCCATTTTGTAGCTCCTTTTTTGTAGTGGGTGATCTAGAGCGCGGTCAGCTCCACGTCCGCGGACGGGGCCTCCCCGCGACGGGCCAATTCCCCGCGCACCTCCATCCGCTCGACCGCCGTCCACGAATCGTCGGGGAGGATCCCCGCGTCCACCAGGAGGTCGAGGACGGACGAGAGCGCGTTGTCGAGGTCGCGCCGCCGCCGGTCTGGATAACGCACGACGAGGGAAACGGCGCACGGCACGCGCACCGCTCGCGGAATGTACTGCAACTGATACACGATGCTGGACAGGTTCCGCTTGTGCCAATCGGTGTAGGAGGCCGAGGGAATGTTCACGATGCGGCCACCGCGCGATGCGCAGAGGCGCGAGTTCTTTTTGGACGGAATGACGCCGGACAGATGGAGCGAGATTTTATCCATACAAAATCTATTTGCGCTCCTCCGCAAGCTCGGCGAAGGTCTTGCCGTTTTCGTGCTTCGCGGTCTTGCCTGTGAACTCCTCCCACCGCTTCACAATCACGTCGCAGTAGTGCGGGTCGATTTCGATGAGCCGCGCCTTGCGCCCTGTCTCCTCCGCCGCGATGAGGGTAGTGCCGGAGCCGCCGAAAGGGTCGAGGACGGAGTCGCCCTCCTTCGTGCCGTCGAGCATCGCGTTCTTGACGAGCGCAACGGGCTTCATCGTCGGGTGAAGGTCGCATTTGCGTGGCTTGTCATACCGCCATATCGTCGTGCGGTTTTCGCCCTTTCGGTAGTTGTGGTGCGATTTCGTCCACGTGTAGAAAATCGGCTCGTGCTGATAATCGTAATCAAGCCGACCGAGTGAGAACGTTGCCGTGTTTTTCTCCCACATAAGGACGTGGCGAACCTCTAGACCCGCGTCCTTCATCATCATCATCATCAGGCCGAGCGAACCGCCTTGCGGGCTCGTCACGTAGTAAGACGCGCTATGGTCGCACGCCTCGCGTGTGTTCGTGAACGCGCTCTTCAGCATCTCGTATAGCTCGCCCTCGCTCATCGTGTCGCCGGAGATGTTCGTCGTGCATCGCCCCGCTTTCTGCACCTCATTCAGCGCGGCGTTTTTGTCGCCGATGGCGACGCCGTACGGCGGGTCGGTGAAGACCATATCAGCCTTCGCCCCCCCCATTACGTTTTCAAAGTTCTCCGCTTTCGTGGAGTCGCCGCAGAGGAGTCGGTGCTCGCCGAGGAGCCAAAGGTCGCCCGAAACGGAAACGGGCTTCTCCGGCGCGTCGGGAACTTCGTCCTCCTTCTCCGCGTCGGCCTCGATGGCCGCGTCGCCGATGGCTTCGAGGGTGTCCTCGTCAAAGCCGATGATGTCGCAGTCGAACCCGTCCGCCTCCAACTCCTCGATCTCTAGCTTCAAAAGGTCGCTGTCCCATTCAGCCCAATTCGCGGACTGATTCGCCAGGAGCCGAAAGGCCTTGACCTGGGTCTCGGTCAGCTCGTCGGCGAGCGCGACGGGAATTTCCTTGAGGCCCAACGCACGCGCGGCCTTGAGGCGGAGGTGGCCATCGACGAGCGAGCCGTCGCTCTTGGCGACCACGGGGATGCGGAAGCCGAACTCTTTGATCGCGGCCTTCATACGCTCGACTTGCTCGTCGTTCTTTCGGGGGTTCCGCGCGTACTCGACGAGCCGTTCGATGGGCCACGTCTCGACCTTGAGTTCCATAAGGTGTCTCCTTTGCGTTGAAAATGCGGAGCGCGGAGATCGGGCTTACGAAAGGAGAGAAAGATACCGAAGTCCGCGCCCCGCAAGTGGCCGTCTTGCTTGCCGATTAAAATATATACGAAATCGCGCAGCCAAAGAAGAGTTTGTTTTCAAAACATTCTCGCGCCGCTCTCTTTTCGTAGCTACAAAAAAAGGATTGGGGAGCGCGTTCGCGCCCCCCTCACCTTCTCTTCGCGTTGGCGGAGTGCTACGCCTTGACGAGGAGCTCGCACGCCCAGTTCTTCCGCGCGAGAGCGGAGCCAACGAGGCAGTCGAAGCGGGTGACCACGCGGTCGTATTCGACCTGGTAGTCGCTCACGACGCGAGCGGTGATGCCGTTCTGGCCGCTGTAAACCTTCGCGGTAGCACCCGCGAGAGGAGCGAAGCGACCGAACGCCACGGCCAGGGCCGACTCGGCCCAGACCACGCCGCGGTAGTAGGTGCTGGACGCGTCGGTCACCTTCGTGATGGTGCCGAGCGACGCGCCGACAAGACGCACCTCGCCGTAAGCGGGGTTGGCGATCTTGATGTACAGCTTGCCGCCCTCGATCTTGGTGTCGAGCACCTTGAAGGAGAAGAGCTCGCCCGTCGAGTTGCCGAAGATGTCCGCGACAACGACGTCGTCGATGGTGAGGACTTCGCCAACGACAAAGCCGTCGGCGGTCACGACGCCGCCGGAGACGGTGGCCGCGGTTTCCGCCCAGATGTAGTCCGCGTCGGTGTCCCACAGACGCTGACCGCGGTGGGGATCCTGTTCGGTTTCGGTGATGGTCAGAGTGACCGCACCGGCCGCGGCGGAGGTGGACGGAACGACAAGGTCTTCGACGTCGGCGGTGGTCAGCCATTCGGCCCCGTTGTACACGCCGAGACGAGCGGACTTCCAAATGTCGCTGATGATGGCGGTGGGGTTGAAGTAGCCGATGCCGGAGCCGGCGAGCTTGCCGTTCAGCGAGGAGCCGACGACGCCGACGAGGGTGCCGTAGGCGCGCGCCTTGCGGATGTTCGCAACGGCGTCGCTGACTTCCGGCCAGGCGGTCGCGGAGGAGATGACCTTCGTGAACGCGCTCTCGTTGAGGAGCTTGTTCGCGGTTTCGGTCTGCACCTTCGAGGCGAGGGCACCGCCGTAAGGCTTGATGATCTGATTCGCCATATCGCTGATCGAGGCGAATTCGAGACCGGTCGGGATGCCGAACGCGCAATGCCACTGCTTGAGGGCGACGGCGACAGCGCGGTTGTGGAAGTCGAGCTCGTGGTTCTTCGGCGACGTGCCGGTGGCCGCGCCTTCGTTGATCCACGCGCCGTCCCCGACCTCGGGAGATTCGGGAACGATCACGTCCATCATCGTGCCGTTGCCGGCGGTTTCAAAGGGCTTCTGCACGGCCTTGTTGGCGTGCATCAGGATGGGGAGGGAGGCCTCGACTTCAGCGACCATAGGGGCCGCGATGCGAGACGTGGCGAGAGGTCCGATGACCTGTTCGGGTGCGGTAGCCATTTTCGTACCTACGAAAAAAGGGTTTGACTTTGCGTGAGTTGCCCGAACGAAGTCAAGGGGCGAAAGGGAATATCTCCGTTCACCGCGCCGAACGTATTAGCGAATACGCAATCGGTGCTACATCCAATATAGACAAATTTTTTCTTATGCGAGCCAACTAAACGAAATAAATTTTTTGTCCCCTTCGTCCGCGCCTTCCCACGCGCTCCGGCCGAAGAGCGAAACAGCCGAATAATATAGATATGATTTCATAACTCCCACGCCATAAAAGCGGAGCAACTTTAGAAATATATCGTCCGCGAAATCCTTGCTAGTGTAGTGCGCGGAGTAGAGGCAGTCGTGAATCTGCGACGCCAGGAGGACGCCATAGGAGCCGGAGCCGTTGTCGAACGCGCCGCGGAGGGCTTTCGGCACGGATGCGAGGTCTGTCCAATAGCCGCGGCGGATGGCGAATATCAAACGCCCCTCCTCCTTCAGCACGATCTCCGCCCTCCAATCCTCCGCGTATTCCCAAATGCCGCCGCGTGGCATCTTGCGGAGCGCGGGAGCGATGGCGTTGACCCGTTGTATTTTTATACCCATATTAACCCCAAAGGGATGCGGCCAGGAACTCGCGCTCGTCCTTGTCGCTCCACGACGAGCCCTTGACCTTCGCGCCAAAGAACGGCGAAAGGGTCGCGAACGTCAACGCGAGCGCGTCCGCGCGGTCGGGAGACCGGCCCAATAGCTCGCGCGTCCTGTCCTTCGCGGGGAGCTGATACTTGCCGTGCCCGTTGATAATGATCTCGGTGTTCAGTAGCTCCGCGAACATCTCGCCGTCGTTCACCTCGAACGAGACCTCCCTGTTCTTCATCGCGTCCGCCAACTGCGAATACATAAAAGCGCGCATATTCGCGCACCGCTCGTTTAGCGACTTCGCGCCGAAGTTGATCCCCTCCACCTCCGCCGAGGTCATCGCCTTGCGCAAAAGGTCGGGGATCGTCCAACCGAGGCCCGTGGAGTCCACGAAAACGCGCTCGACCCCGTGCCGCTCGCAGAGCGAAAGCGTGCGGTCGATCAACGTGTCGACGTTGCTACTCGCCTCCGTCTCCACCGCGATGACCTTCCCACCGGAGCGGATGCACCACACCGAAAGGTCTGCGCCTGTGCTCGCCACGTCGAGGCCCATCACCACCTCACCCGCGTGCGCGGAGGGGTTGCCCTTCAATTCGGCGAGGAGCTCCCGCGTCAAAATCGAGTAGCTCGACTCCTTCGGGAATTGGCCGAAAACGTTGATCCGCACGCGGTCGCTGTCCTTCCCGTATTGCCGCACCATCTCGTCGAGGTACTGCTTGTTCGTGAACCGCGACGAATAGCCGGAGATATGGATCGTGTACCATTCGGGCGTATCCGCAACGTCCGCCGTGAAGCCCGTGTTGCGCGTCGGGTTCGTCGAGAGCATTATGCGGTTGTTTCCTTGCGTCATCGACGCGAGGAGGTTCACGATGATCTTGTCGGGGATGCCGGAACTTTCGTCCAGGAGGTAGAGGAGGTTCGGCGCGTGGAAGCCGGAGACGTTTTCCACGGCGTCCGCGCTCGCCGTTATTCGGGTGATGAAGCCGAGCCCTCGCGCCCCTTTCCAAAATATGTAGTCGTTCGTCCGCTCGAACCACGACGAAATCTTGGAGCCGTCCAAAAGCCGGAGTAGGTTCAGCCAAAGAACATCGTAGCTCTGCTTGTAGGTATTCGCGCCGAGCACCACCTTCGTCTCGGGAGCCAGGACGAAAAACCAAATCGCGATAGCCGAAAGCGCGTAGGACTTGCCGCACCCGCGAGCCGCGATTACTGCGGTTTTCTTATGGTCGCGAACCGCATCCGCCATCGAGGCTTGATTTTCGTCCAAATCCACGCCGAGGATCTCGGCACAAAACTCCACCGGACGCGTGCGATAGCGAGCACGAAACGCGGCAACGTCCTTTTTCGTCAGCCGCTCCGGCGCGAGCATCTCCTTTCGTACTTCCATACCTACAAAACTACACTCTATGCCCGACGAATAGGACGCAATCTCCAGCCTCCCCTTCTGTTTGGAGGACGGAGCCGAGGAAGTTCGACGGCGAGGAACCCGCGCGGAATACAAGACCGACGCATTGAGACGGGAGCGCGGTCGCTACGTTTTCGTGGCCCGTGAACCGAACCACCGCCACGACGAGGCCTTGCGTGCCCGTGAGCCACGCCTGGTATTTCTCCCCGTTCGCGTATCCGCTCGCCCATTTCCCGCCCAACGCCTCGAAGATGGCGTTTAGCTCCATCTTGAACGACGGCGGCAATTCCATAGAGCGAAGGGTCGTGTTCGTTATTTCGCCGCTTTTCATAGCCATTAAAGCCGAGTAGAGGTGGTATAGCCGACGCGCATCCCGAAAAGGTGGATCGGCGCGGGGTCGCTGAACGAAAACTCGAAGATGAAGCTGTCGCCCTGGCCGAGGTTCCACCACTGCGCGATGCGCCAAAACTGACCTTGACGGCCAAGCGATGACCACCCGCAATCGTAGAACGTGAAGCCGCCGTCGGTCGAGACTTTGAGCATCGCTTGCGGGTTGCGGCCTTGCCCGACTAGCTCCGGCGTCGAGCCGACTTCGCAATCGAGAAGGAGCTGACGAAGGGACATACAGAAGTTGTTATCCCAAATTGTCGAGGTCGTGCGCTTGCGGACGAGTTGCGTCCCCTTGTAGGTTCGCCACCCGCCGAGCGAAAGCACCGCGCCGTCCGCGCTCCCGAAAAGAACCTTGTCGAGCCATACCGCGGAGAAGGCGCATTCCCATTTCGTATCCGTCCCGTCCGCCAACCGCTCGCGCCTTTCGTGCCAAAGTTGCGTCGAGAAGTCATAGACGAGGGTTGTATCCGCGAGCGTGATCGCGTAGAAGTTGTGCCCCTGTTCGTACCAACAGAAGCCGGCGAAAACGTCCGCACCCTTGATCCGTTCCTCGATGGCGTTCGTGGAGATGCGTTGCGGGAGACCGCTTTTCGTCCATACGAAAGCACCCTCGCGGCCAAGCTCCGAGGAGCCGACGAAAAAGACCGACCCGTTGCTCGTCGCCACGGACGCGGACTGCTTGCACCCATAGGCGGACGAGGAACCGCCAACGAAGGAGAAAACGTCGTATTCGCTCTCTCCCGCATTGAGTTGCCATAGCTCGCACGACTGCGAACCGAAAACGAATAGCGCGCCCTCGCTCGCCGTGAGCGCGGTGATCTCGTCCGCTGAACTCTCCGCCGTGTAGTAATCGGCCGCGGCGAAATCGGTAGAAAGGAGCGCAGAGAAGTAGAACTCGCCCGAGCCGCTCCTGTCGATGACGAAGCGGTGGCCGATGCACACCGCGAAGCGCGGCCGGATGACGAGCGGGTCTCCCCCGTCCGCGGGGAAGGTGAGATTTACCAAACGCCAGGTCTGCGCCACGGACGCCGTCGGCTCCTTCACGTCGAAGGCGTGGAGGGTGTCGCCATCCGCGAGAACGCATTGAACGCCGTTGTCCGCAACCGAGACCGGCGTTTCCGCGGAATTGACCTCGCCAACCTTCACGGGGTTCTCGCCGATGACGAGCCGATATACTTCCTTGCCGAAAACGGCGACAAGGGTCTCCGCTCCCGTCGGCCCAGTGGTCGTGCGGTAAAGCGCGCGGCACGCGCCGCCTTCCGCGAATTGCGAAAAGACCTCCGTCCCGTGCGTGGAGATCAGGATTTGCTTCTGCTTCCCCTGGCCGTCCTCGACGTTCTCGGTGTAGAGGTTCTCGCACGTTTGCGACGAAACCTCCCGCGCCTTGTATTTGTACGAGCCGCCGATGACGGGAATTTGCGCGGTCTTCATTCGCTACCTCAAGCCCATAATCGTGATGTTTTCGTGGCTACAAAAGCCAGGGTCGACGAGCCGGAGCGGTTTCGACTTCATCGTATTCGCGCGGATTGCCGCTTGCGCCTTCTCCATTTCGGGGAGGAGCCGCGCCACGTCATCGTCCATCCCCTTGTCGACGGCCATAGAGTGCGCGAGGGTGAGGACGAGCGCGCGCGAGTAGATTTGCGGGAGCGGCAGTTCGCCGTTGATCGTCGCGCGAGGGAACGGGAGCGAATAGACGAGCCTGAGCTGACACGCCGCGCCGCGGTTGAAGTGAAGGATGCCGAAGGGGAACCCTTCCTCGTAGGCGAAAAACTCGGGGTGGCCGGAGCTACCTTCAAAAGTGTAGGAGCCAATGTCCGCGAGATCGGTCTCCTCCATCGCCACCCATCCCGCTCCATAATTGGAGGCGACGGATTGGAGGTTGTACGGACGCGGGGCCACGATGTCGGGCGTCGTTCCGTCCGCCTGGACTTCGCCGATGGTGAGCGCGTCCTTCCCGCGGCCGTCCGCGGTGATCAAGGTCGCGCGGCAATTAAAGAAGTTGTCCGCGGAGAGTTCCGCGAGAATATCGTCGAGGAGGCCGCAAAGGTGCACCGCCTCCTCGCCGCTGATGCTCGCACCCGCGCGGATGATGTTCGTCTTGTAAGCCGCCTTCTCCAAAATCTCGCGAACGCGCATATCCTTACCTCTTTTTTTGTACCTACGAAATCACCACGGCAACTGCGTGAGGAACTGCTGAAGGTGCTTGCACGGGGATGCGACCCCGTTCGGGTTTGTCTTTTCGGGCCATTCGCCGTTGCTATCCTCCACGGGAGACCACCCCGCCGCGTTTGCCACGACCTCGAAGCGATATTTGAAGTCGGGACAATCGCAATGAACGCGGACGCGGCCCGTGCGGTCGTTGCGGATTGCATAGAGGTTATACGGGCTTTCGCCCTGGGCGATTCCGCGGACGAGCGAGAACTTCGCACCGCCGCGACCGCCGAACTTCTTTACCTCGGTGATGGTGATCGGCCGCGTCGCCGGATTGGACGGACGCCCCGCGGGGACGGCCGGCGAACCTTGCGGACGGATGGAACCGGCGAGAACGTCGCCGAGTTGCTTCGCGCTTCGCCCTTCCGCTTGGAGCTCCCGCGCGAGGGCCTTGTCGGCACGCGAAACCGCGACCTCCCCCGCGTCCTCCTCCATTTCCAAAGGCGTCGGCGCGGAGCCGAAAACGGCGTTAGCCAGGGCGGCGGGGTTCGCACCGCCCATAAGGCTGTCCGCGAGCATCGCCAGGACTTGCGGATTCATTCACCGCCTTCCTTCTTCCCCTCTTCCGCCAGGCCTTTGGGGAGCGATTTAGGCGCGGCCGACTTCGCCGCGGACGTGCGAGCTCCGCCGGAGGCGAGCGACTGAACCACCGCGACGGCGTCCCACCCGCTCTTGCCAAGCCGCGTCGCGATCCGCTCAAGGATGCCGCGCGTGGCCGGATTGGACGGAACCTCACCCGCCTTGAGCGCGAGGATTTCGTCGAGCTCGCTCTGCGTGAGCGACACGCCGTATTCCTTGAGGGAGGAATTAACCCTGTTGAGCGGGGCCTTTTCCAACTGCGAAACGATAGCACCCTTCGCCTTGCCGACGGCCTCCTTCGAGACGGAGCCCTTTCCTTCGACTTCGCTCGCGACGTTCTCGACCGCCTCCTTGATCGTGGCCGGAGCGCGCATTTTCCCTCCGGCCGCGAAAACGTCCTCTTCGAGGATTTTCTGCACCTCGGCGAGCGCGGCTTTCGCTTCCGCCTTCTGCGCTTCCGTCATCGCGGCCCCTTCAATCGCGGACGCCGCCGCGTCGAACTGACGGGCGACGCTGACGGGCCGTTCGCTCTTCGCCGCGGTTCGCGCGACGTTCGCGAGGCCGCTCTCCACGACCTCCCGCGCCTTCGGGGAAAGGTTCGCCAGGACTTCGCCGACCTTCTGCGCACCCGCGCGGCCCAAAAGACCGCCGAACTTGCCGACCGCGCCGCCGGCCGCGCCTCCGATCCCCGCCGCCATACCGGCGGCTTGGAGCGGGTTTTCCTTCGTGGACGAGGGGACGGTCTCCACACCGAGGTATTTGTGCGCGATAGCGTCGATCCCAATCGGGGCCGCGGCAAGCGCACCGCCGGCCATCGCACCCGTCGCGGCCGTGGAGCCGAGGCTTTTCCCGCGCGTGGCGAGGAGAAGCGGCAAGGCCCATTTATCGCGGGACAGGTGCCACGCCGCGCTCTTCTCGCCCTCGTTCAAACCTTCCGCTCCGTAATCTTCGCTCGCCGGTTCGCCAGTGACCGCCTCGTAAACGAGGCGCGAGGCCATATTGCCGAGGTCGCCGGCTCCGGCGTATCCCTGTCGAGCGAGGGACTTCCAATCGGTGTCCCCGCGTTCCTCGTTCAATTCCCACTCGCGCATCGCCTTCGGGAAAAAAGACCTTGCGAGCGCGTGGAGGTTGCCCTTGAGGTCGGCCTCGGCGAGGCCATAGCGGAGCTCGTCCTTTTCCTCGTCGGTGTAAACGTGGCGGCGAAGATACTGCGCCGCGGAGGGGTCTTGCGCGAGAAGTTCGTTTTTGTCCTCTTCGGTGAGCCGAATGACGGAGCCGTCTTCGTCCACGTATTCCCACGCCTTGAAAATGTTTTCGTCGGCCATTTAGCTACCTCCGTTTGATGCCGAGGCGAGATTTCACGTCCCCGTCCTTGCCGCCTTCGGTCTGCGCCGAAGGAGCGGGTGCCGTGGTCGCGGGGGTTGCGGCGGGAGCCGCGGGAGCCGCGGGAGCCGCGGGGGCCGTTGCCTTCTTTTCCTTGCGCGGGAGCATCGCCTTGAAGTCGGCGTAGCTCTTCCCCGCGTCGAGCGCGACGATAAACGCCTCGCGGAGGTCGGGCCGTTCCTTGAAAAGGTCGGCGAACGTGGTCGAGCGGTCGAGGTTGAGGTTGAAGTACCTGTTGCCGAGCCGCGTGAAAATGCTCTCGTTTTCCTCGCTGACCATCTTCGCGTCGTCCTTCCCGCCGGACTTCTTGTACGCATTGAAGGTCGCCGCGAGAAGTTCCGCGCCGTCCTCGTCCACGGGAGCGAACCGAGACGGAAGCGCACTCCAGGCCTTCTCCGTTTCGGTCGGGGCCTTCGGCCGGTTCTTGACGGGGATGGAGAGATTTTCGATAATGCGTTTTCTGTCCTTCGCCCAATCGCCGGCGTTCACGTTGTAGCCGAACTCTTTTGCGAACGCGTCGACGGCGCGGTTCAATTCGTCGGGGCCATATCCGTATTTAAACGAGCCGTCGCCAACGGCGACACGGAGCGCGTCTTGGAGATCGTCGATTGAAACGCCCTTCTTAGCCTCCTTCCCCGCCGCCTGCTCTTCCTCGGTTTTCGTATATGCGAAAATCGGGAATTGCGCCATAGACTGCTTCATCCGCTCCGCGGTTTCCTTTCCATAGAGACGCCCCGCGGTCTCGCTCGCGTATTCGCTCGCGCGGTTCGCCCGTTCGCGTGCGGCGTTGTCCTCCTCGCGGAGCTGATTTCGACGCTTCGTGTAGTACTCCTTCTCGGCCGCGTCCTTCGCGGAGGAAATCTTGTACTCCAGGTCGGTCAGCTCGCGCGTGTTCTTCGCGATTTGGTCGGCGTTCTTTTCCCATTCGTTGCGGTAGTCGCTCAAAACGGCGCGGAGGTCATTCTCCCTCTTCGCGCGGCCCTGGAGCGCGATGGAGCGATAACGCTCCGCCTTCTGCTCGTCCCACGGGTCGAGGGCGGATGCGAGTTTCTCGATGGCCGTGTACTCGTCGCCGCCGCCGAACCTCTGCGCCGCGTCCTCATAGGCCGTGCGCTTCCCCGCGTCTCCGCCGAACTGCGCGGAGTATTCCTCCTCCGTGGCGAACGTGTCGCGCGGCTTGTACTGTCCGAAGGTCTGATAACCTTCGAGCGCGGACTTCACCCGCGCGTTCTTGATAAAGTCGAGCATCGCCGTGGCCGAGCCGGAGCCGAGGCCGGAAAACGGGTTGTCGCTTTCGGGCGAGGGATTGACTTCGAGATAGCCGAAGGGGTTTTTCGTAGCCATAAAATCTTGCCTCCCCTAAACGAGTTTCGGGAGCTGACTGACAAACGGGAGCGCGCCGGAAATCGCGCCTCCCGCGATGTACTCGCCCGTCCCGGCGTTGCCCATTCCGGCGCGCGCGCTGTAATAGTCGCTGATGTTCTGCACTTTAGCCGTGCCGAGGTTGGTCGCGCTCGTTCCGGCGTCCCGCTTCTCCGCGAGATTGGAATTGTAGAGCGCGAGAATGGCGTTGAGGTCGGTCCCCTTCGCGGTCTGCTTCTGCGCGCTTTCGGTCTGCTTCGCCGCCTCTTGCGCCTGGTACGCGGCGAGGTCTTGGTTGATCTGCTGAAGGGCCGCGCTCCGCGCGTCGGCGTAAGCCTGTGCGGTATTTGCCGCGGTGCGGTCGGCGATGGACTTGAGGGTCGCGCCGGAGAGGAGCTGGCCGCGAGCCGCCGCCGAGCCCTGGATGGCCTCCGCCGCGCGGCGGTTCTGCTCCGCGAGGGCCGGAGACATAAGGGCCTCCGTGGCCGATGCGAGGTCGCGTGGCGTGTAGGTTCCCGCCTTGTAGCTCGGCTCCTCGCCGAGGGACGCGAGAATCTGCTCTTCGAGCGCGGACGCCTTGCCTCCCGACGCCGCCTCCTTTTCCTTCTGTTCCTTGATGAGCTTGTCGAGCTCTTCCTCGACCGCGGTTTTCCTCTTCTTCAAGAACTCGCGCTTCGACGCGTTCGCGGACGCCGAGCCCCATCCTTCGAGGCCGCCGCCAATCGCGCCGACGCCCATTCCAATCAAGCCAAGAGTGAGAGGATCCATTTTCCGTTCTCCGCGATATGCGGGGCGGCGCGGGAGGTGCGCCGTTGCCCGTTTTCATATCTACAATTTAACTAAACGCGGCCTCCCGATTTCAGATATTCCGCGTAAAGTTCGTCATCCGTCATCTGCTCGAACGGCTTGGGCGCGGAAGTCGCGCCGACGCCAACCTTGCCGACAATCGGCACGGGGGCGGAAGCCGTGGCGGTCTGCTCCGTTTTCGTATCTGCGAAAATACGGGAGGTCTCGCCGATCTTCCAAATCGTCATCTGCCGTTCCACGTCGCCCATCTTCGCGAGGGCCTCCGCGAGGGACGGGTTGCGGAGACATTCGGCAAGGACGATAGGGGCCTTTGCCGAACCCAAGATGGCGCGGATGGTCGGGTTCTTCTTGCCGCCGGTGATGTCGGTCAGCATTTCCATTCCGTCCTGTGCCTCCACGTTCAGCCATTCGCGCTTGTCCGCGGGGACGTACTTCTCGACCTTCGCGTTGAAGTCGGCGACGAATTGACGCGCATCCGCGATCTCCGCGGCCCGTTTGTCCTCTTCGGCCTTCGCGCCCTTCGCGATCTCCTTGAGCCGGTAGGCGATGAGCGCGTCGGCGTATTCCTCGTCGGTGGCGAAATCCGCCTTCCTGGGCTTCGGCGTTTCCTTCACCTCGCCGCCCGCCTTCTCGCCGCGACCGCGCACCTCCGCTTCGAGGGCCTCAAGCCGCGCGCGGAGCGTTCGGTTTTCATACTCCATCTTTTTGAACTTGCGGTGCGAGAATTTCGGCGCGTCCTTTTCGTCCGTTTCGCCCTGTTCCTCGCTCGCCTTCGCCTCGCCGTCTGCGGGGCCGTCTGCGGGCTTTTCGCCTTCGCCCGTGTCAGCGGCGGGGGCGGGGTCGTTCTGCGCCTCCGTGGCCGTTTCCGTGGCCGTGGCGGCGTTCTCGTCCGCGGCCTGTTCCGCGGCCGCGGCGGGGGGATCGGGGATGAGGGTCTCCCCTTCCCCGAACTGCTTTTCGAGTTCCTTCACGTACTCTTCTTTAGTCATCTTTCTACACTCCGTTTCCGCCCTTCGTTTTCATACCAATCGCGCGACGGAGCGGTGCGCCGCGCGGTGGCGTTGCAATTCCTAAACGCCCTCGACGGGAGGGATCGGCGGCGGGGCCATCTCCTCGATGGTCTGCGCCTGTTCCTGTTCGGCGCGGAATACCTCCCGCTCCGCCTCGGCCTGGAGCTCGTTCGCCTGTCGCGTATTGGCCCCCGCTTGCTTCATCGCTTCGAGTTCCATCGCGTGGCGGTGCTTCAAGTCCTCCATCAGGACGGCGTTCTGCGCCTTGAGCACCTCGCCGTTCACGGAGTTCTTGACCGCTTCGAGTTCGGCGGTGAGCCGTTGCACGAGGCCTTCCAACTGCGCCTTCTGCTGAAGGAGGTCTTCGACGTTCGCGCCCGTCCCCTCCACGCCTTCGCCGCCGGCCGGCGGCGCGGTCTGCGCCTGTTGGAGCGCGGCCTGTTCCTTCGTGAGTTGCATCGCGGAAATCGCCTTCGCTTGCTCGACGAGTTCCTCGTCCGCGCCATCCATACATTCGAGCATCCGCGGAGCGAGAATGGCCTTGTATTCGGGGAGCGCGGTCGCCATCGCGTAGAACGAGCGGAGCTTTTCCTTCCGCATCGTGGAAAGGAGCGGCCCCGCGCTAACGGAAATCCGCGTCGCGCCGTCCTTCGGCGCGTCATATTTGTACACATACGAAATCAGCTCGATGAGAGCCGCGCCGAGGGCCTTGATCGACGAGGCCAGGTTTTCGTAGTAGCACGACAAAATCGACTCGCTCGCCTTCGCCTTCGTGATCACTTCCTCGGCGGTTTGCACCGAGTGATTTTCCACGATGCCCTCGATGGGGATGCCGATGATCTGCGCAACCGCATCCGTATAGAGCGAGGTCAGTCCGCCAATATCGCCGACGTTAATCGCGGTATCCTGTTTCGTGGGCGGCGCGAGCGTCCTCCCATTCTCGTCATAGAGGTCATACGGGAGCGCGGGAGGGTTGATCTTGTTCGCCTGTTTCCATAGCTTCGTGTGCGCCTTGATGGAATCCGCCACGACGAGGTAGTTCGCCTTCGGCGAAAGCGCGAGCCGCTCGCCAGAAAGCGAGACCGCGTAGTTGAGGAGCCGTTGCGCGTCGATGGCCTTGTGAACGATGCCCGTGTACTCCACCGCGCCGGAGTCCGCCTTGAGAACCGCCTCGCCGGCGACCAGGACAATCGGGAGACGGCGGATCGGGAGCGTCTGCTCGTCGATGATTTTGTTGCCGACCACCTTCACCACGGCGACGGAGTTTTTCTTTTCCTTGTACCAAAAAGTCAGCACGGGCACGGAGGTGTCGGTGTTCGTATTGTAGAACACGCCGTCGTTTTCACTGCTTTCGGTCGCTTCCTCGCCGAAGAGACGCTTGGCCTTGTCGCGGGTGATGTCCTCGCGGTGGATGAAGTACTCGCCGTCGCTCCCGTCAACCTTCGTCGAGTTCGGGTCGAAAAAGATCGAGAGCGGATTGGGGACGGCCTCGATGCGCACGCACGGCTCGCCCTTCTCGTCCTTCTCCGTGGTCGCGTAGATGAAGCCATAGCCACAGGAGAGCGCGTTGCGGAGCGCGGATGAGTAGATGTTCTTCGCGTTGCTTTCGTCCTCGATTTCCACGATCTTCTCGTTCAGCCGCTCCACGGCGTCGCTCTGCTCCTCGCCTTCGAGCTTGATCGCGAACGGGTTTGCGTTGTACGCGCCGACGATCTTGGAAATGTACGCGGAAAAAATCGGGAATTGCATCCGCGCACGGGACGGCCCACGCGCTTGCGTGTCCTCTTCCGTCCACTGATCGTCCACGCCGGAGGCGAATTTGATGTCGGTGCGCATCCGCGTGCGAACGACGCCCAGGGCTCCGTCCGCATCGGTCAGCATCTTGCGAAGTTCAGCCAACGTTTTCATAGCTACAAAACCCCTTTGTCAAAATCTACAACTTTCGCCGCTGTTGTTAAGCCGGGCTTATTCACTGCGCCCCCGACAATATGGCGCACAGATAAACGGCGAGAAAGAGCAATAAGCACAAGGACAACCCGACAACGAAGTCGGCGTTAGTAATCGGCCATTCGCCGTGCTCGTCATACTCGACGCCGAGGACCTCCCCGAGCCATTCCTTGATGCGTTTTTTCACTTCGCGCCCTCCAACATTTTCTCGATGTGCGCTTGGACGGCCTCCAGCCGGTCGAGCCACCCGCGCTTGACCACGCCGTGCGGGTGTTCGAGATACCGCGCCGTCATATCATTCAGCGCGCGGTCGAGGTGCAAGCGGCACTCGCGGAGAATGTCCAGCTGTTCGTCGCTCATTTCGCGCCGCCCGTTTTGAGTGTTTCTTTGATCCACGCAATATCGGTCTCGATTTGCGCGAGCCGCACCGACACGTCTCCGTAGGAGGTCTTTCGCACGGCGTACATCGCGCCACCGACAATCCCCGCCGAAACGGCGAAGAGCGCGGAGGCGACAACAGCTAAAGACTGCAAATCCATAGCACTACCTCGCCGCGATGTAGAACGCGAGACTATCCGGAGTCAGCACGGGGAGCGTCGCCGGAAGCTCGGAAAGACCGGCCGTCGCGGACGCCGAGCCGATGAAGTTCGCGTCGAACGTGGACGCCTTCTCCATACCGAGAGCGTCAATCGTGAGCGACCACGGGGCCTCCGTGAAGTAGGCCACGAAGTAGTATTCCTCTCCGGCCACCATCTCGAACGGCGCGGAGGTGTCAATCCACCGCATCTTCTTGAAGGTTTCGCTCGTCGGCGTTTCGGCGGCGGTAGTCGCGAGGAGGTTCCCGTCGTTGTCGTAAACGCCGAGAAGCACCGCGCCGAACGTTCCGGCCTCGTGGAAAAAGCCAAGTTTCGTCCGCGTCGCCGTGAAGTTCGACACGACCTTCGACGCGTAAATCCTGTTCCCGCGCGTGGAGGTGTCGTAGTGGTCGGTTGAGTCCAGGAGCGAGAAATTCTCTTGCATCGTCTCGACCGATCCGCCACCGCCGGAGGACACGCTCCCGCCGAGGGCCCATTGGTCAGTCGGCACTCCGCCGATGTCGCCGCGGCCGAGGAAGGTGAGCCGATACATAGACGCGGCCTGTCCGCCAATCGTAATCGCCGAACTTTGAGCGTTCAGCACGGAGCCGCCTTGCGGGGTGATGGTCAGCGTTGCGACGTTGTCAAGGAAAACGAAGTCGATAAAAGACTTTGCCGGGATGTTCGCGGCGGAGGGCAGTTCAAGGGTCTGCGCGTATCCCGACAGGTAGAAGAGACAGCCGAGATAGCCGTCGTCAATACTAGACGAGGGGACGTTCCCGTAGACGTTGCGGTACTTCTTTGGCCCCCCTTCCCACTTCGGGGAAAGGAAACCGCCATACAGCGCGACGGCGAGAATATCGCCGTCCTCTCCAATTCCGCGCCGCAAGGGCGCACCCGCCGGCCCACCGAAAATCAAGTCGCCGGGATCGGTCATTGGGTTCGACATACCGCCGCCGCCCTCGCCTTCGGGAGCGGCCACGCCGTCGATGGTCTTCACGACAACGCCGTCGGCGTCTTTCAGCACGACGCGGTAGATTTTGTCCGTATAAAAACGGAAGTCGCTTTCCGGCCGTCCGTCGTCGTCGAGCCGGATGACCGAGCCGAGCGGTGTTCCGTCAAAGGTCGCCACGCCTTGCGGAACGTCCGTTCCCGTCTGGTAAAAACGAAGTTCGCCGCTCGCGCAAGGTTCGCCGTGCGCGTCAAAGAAAACCTTGTCGAACCATCCGCCGAGAGAAGTAGCCATTTAGTCAATCTCCTCTACCAAAGAGTCTGCGTGTTCCACGGGTCAATGATGGCGTCGCAAAGACCGCTCACGGATTTCGCGAGCACGGCATCGCCGTCGCCGTCCGTAGTGTACGCAAGCGGGCCGGACGGCACGTTATTGCCGACCGAAAAATGAGCGAAGATGGCGTCCGCAATCCGCGACTGCGTCCCGGCCGCGTTGAGGAAGTCGATAAAGCCCATAGACCCGAGCTTCGTCAGGTAATATACGCCTGACTGCTCCGTCCCGTCCAGAGCGGCGATACCGCGCGAGCGCAGAAGCGGTTTGGCGGAGGTATTGTCTGTGGTCGTGTTGTCGCTGATGTCGATGTTCACCTTTTCGGCGGTGTCCCACGCCTCCACGGGAATGGCGTAGGTCTGCGAGAATACGCCGCCGACATTCTTCTTGAAAAAGCAAGCGTTGTCCACGGAGCACTCGCGGACGATGAGGTTTCGAAGCGGGTGCGTCGAACTCCAGGAAAACGAGTCGTGAATGGTGCATCGATAGAATTTGAAGGAGATGCCTTGACGCGGGGTCGGGTCGGTGACCTCGCCGATGCGTGGAGCGATGATGTTGAAGCGCGAGCCGACCGCCTCCACGTCCACGGCGTTGTAGAGCGAGCCGCCGATGGAGGAGTCGAAGATACGGGCCGTCCACGCGGAGACGTTGCCGGAGATGGCGCACTCGTCCAGCTCGACGGCGGCGTTGTTAATGGTGAGGTCGCCTGTCAAATTCAACCGGCGAAGAGTGGCATCGTAGGAGAGGGACACGTTCGCGGTGATGGCGACGTTCTCGAAATCGGCGTCCGCTCCGTGCGCGGACACGAAGGCGGAGAACTCCGTGCTCCCGCACCCCGTCCAATTCACGGCGACGGGTGATACGCGACCGACGAGAACGTTTTGGATTGCGATGGAACCGTAGACACCGCTCATCGTTCCGTAGTTGACAAATGCCAGCGGCGCGGCTGTTTCGTTTTTCACGCCGTTCGCGATGGCCACGAAAACCTCGTCGAAGTAGAGCGCGGCGTTCGCGATCAAGGAAACGGCCTCATCCACGACGAGGCGCGGCCCCTTGAGTTTCGTCCAATCCCGCGCGGCGTTTGCGAGTTGCGAGGTGCGAATTTCGCACCCGATCTCGATGCGGCCCGTCACGCCGTTCAGGTCTAGCTTGCCGCCGGAGGTAAAGTCGACCGCGCCGATATAGAGCGATGCGGCACCCGCCTTGTCGATGGCGAGCCCGGCCGCGGGAACGATGACGCGCGGGATGGAAACGGACGCCGCCGATTGCAAGGAAATAGAGGCCGCAAGGACTTCTGCGTTCGGCCCGACGTTCGCCGCATCAACCGCGCCGACGCCTCCGTCGAGATAGCCGTCGACGAAATGCGGCGTCCGCGTGTTGTATTTCAACACCACGGGGTCACCGGCGAATACGGACGGGCTCGTCCCCTCGAACAGATATTTATCCCAAATAACGAAGTCCAGGGAATGGCCGGCGTTATTCGTGATCCTCGCGAACTCCGCCACCACGACGGGGGCCGTCGCCGAAATGTCCTCCACGATTGCGTAGTTCCCATAGGGGAAATAGACCGCCGTGGGCATCGGCACGGGCGAGCGCGGGGTCTGCGCATAGTAGCTGACGCACGCGAACGCGGCCGCGATGGCGGAGGAGGAGTCTTCGAGGCCGTTCGGGTCTGCGCCGAAGAGGGTGACGGGGAGGAGGTCGCCGTCGATGCTCGCCACCCAGACTTTCGAGGCGTCGTCGGTGGAGACGAGGAGGAAGCCGTCGTCGTCGTTCGCCCCGACGGGCTTGTCGCGGAGGACGTAGTTCACTCCGTTCAGCACGGCCCGCGAGTACGTGGCCACGTCGAGAGCCCGCAGCGCGTTTTTCGTATCTACGAAAATAGGCGTCTCGTCCTCGACTGGAGGTTCGGGGCCGTCAAGGTTCCAAGTCTGGTACTCCTCGAAGTCGTCGGGCCACGACGGAACGCCGGCGTCGTTGATGGGTCGGTAGGAGCGGAGGGTGTACTGCGTTTCGCCGAGGGTGACGGAGGGGAAAAAGCCGGAGTCGTCGGCCTCGATGGTGTCGGTGAGCGAGCCGTCTTCGTAAGAGACGGAGGCGGGCACGTCGGTTCCGCGCTGGAAAAAGCGGACGCGTGCGTAGGGAATGGGCACGCCGTTGTCGTCGAGGAGAAGGAGGAGCGGGTTGTGCGGTCTAATCATCTTCGTTTTCCTCCGCGTCGCCGAAGCCGACCTTGCCGAAGTCCAGTTCGGCGCGTTCGTACACCTCGTCCTCCGGCTCGTTCAGCTCGTCGGCGTAGTAGTCGATGTCGTCGGCGAGGTTCGCGGTCACGATTTTGGCGATGGTCTCGTCGGGGAGATTGGGCGAGTGCGCCCGTTCGATTTCGACGCACCGATTGAAGTACTCGTTCGAGAAGGCGTTGCCGTCGATGAAGTGCATTTAGGTTTCCTCCGTCTTCTGCGTCTCGTCGCCAGCGGGGCTTTCGCCCTCCGGCGAGCCGAAGAGTTCGGCGATTGACTTGCCCGTGCCAGTTGCGGCGGCGGTTTCCTTTTCGGCGGAGCCCCACCCGAAGACGGCGGCTTGGTCGTCGAGGAGTTTTTTCGCGGCGCGGAAGTCGCCCGCCTTCGCTTGCGCGATGAGGGCTTGTAGCCCGATGCCGTGGAACTGCTCTGCGAGGTCGTGCGCGAGTTCGGGGTTCTTGCGGAAGTTCAGCTTGTCGCGGAGCGCGGGTCTGGCGACGAGGTAGTTTCGCCAGTGCGCGGGCGAGTTGAAGCCCGCTTGCCGCCAGATGGTCGTGTGGCGGCCGCCGTTGCGGAGCACGATTTGATAGAGCTCGTCTTCGCTGGGCGGCGTCCATTCGTCTTGCTTGCGGTAGAGGGGGTTGTTCCCCTCGAAGGTGCCGCCCGTTTCGAGGAGGTCGCCATCTTGATTTTCGTCGATACGAAATTCCATCGCGTACCTCTCGAATTAAATATACACGAAAAAACCGGGGTCGTTCTGTCCAAGTTTGATAGTCATACTATTCCTCCTGCGTTTCGCTCGCGGCCGGAGAAGTTTGACGGGGTTTCAACATACCGACCTTTTCGCGGCCGCGCAGAATGTTTTTGAGGAAGAGTTCGCGCTTTCGGCTGGCGAGCTCGGCTCCGAGCGGTTCCTTTTCGGGGTCGGGGTTTCGGTCGATGAGCCGCTTGAGCGCGACGGCGATGGAGTTCGACTTGACGGGCTCGCCGAAGCGGGCGAGGTAGTCGGCGGCGATTTCCTCGTAGGTCTTCCCGTCGAGGCGTTCGCGGACGCAGAAGTCGATGTCGAGCTTGAGACGTGCCATAGCTATGGTCTCCGTTTTTGTAGGTATGAAAAGATTGACGGACTAGAACGGAAGGTCGTCTTCGTGGAAGACGTCGTCGCTTTTGGAAGGCATCGCGGAGGCGACGCTGCGGGGAGCGGAGGAAGCTTCGTCGCGGGGTTCGCTTTCGTCGCGGGAGCCGGAGAGGAGGACGAGGTCTCGCACCAGCACTTCGGTCTTGTACCTCTTGCCACCGCCGTTTTTGTCTTCCCAAGAGCGAGTAGTGAACTTGCCATCGACGAGGACGGGAGAGCCCTTGCGGAGGTAGGAGCTGGCGATGTCGGCGAGCTTGTCCCAAGCGACGCACGGAACCCACTCCGTCTTCTCCCCGTTCTTCGTCTTTTCCGTGACGGCGACGGAGAACTCGCAGACGTTCGCGTTTCCGGCTTGACGGGTGACGAGGTTGCCGATGTTGCCGAGAATGGTGACGCGGTTAAAACCCTTCATAGCTTGACTCCTTCTTTCGGGTGTTGCGTATATATGTAAATCTACTTGATTGAGCGGAAGTTTTACGCCTAATCGTATCGAGTTGTCACCCTTAAATTCGGGTACTTCGATTGAGTACTGGAGGAATGGTCGTCGTTCGGGAGGGAGGGCGAGCGGGCACACGAAGCCCGTTTAGGACTTCGGTGAAGGCGACGTTCGGTCGGTCGGGGTCGCGGTACTTCACTTCGGCACTTACGTTCGCTTAATACCTCGCGGGTCTTCCGGTTTCGAGGGCTTTCCTTTGGGCGAGCTGGCAAGACGGCATCTGGCCCGCGTGCTGGGCGGGCCTCCCTTTGGAGGAAGGTAGCCCCGACGAGCTTGCGCTCCTCGAAGGCCCCGCTCTCGTCGGTGCGTCCAGCCCGATTGGGTTCGGTGACGGCGGTGGCGGTCGATGGCCCCCGACTTTCCTCCGCGCTCCAAAGGCGCAGACGGGCGGGAGCTCCAAATAAGGTAGCACCTCTTCGCCCTCCCGACGAGCCATTCTCGCCGAGTTGTCACCCCTAAATTTTTCCCGATTGTTTACGTTCGCTCGCCTTGAAAGTATTACATTTAATACCAGCGACGGCACGGAGCCGGAGCTACACCACAAAACCAAAGGAGACGCAAAATGAACTACAACGAACTCGACGGCATTCGCGCAACCCAGCTGAAGGCCCTCGCGACTGGCGGGCCCGCCGCCCTCTACACCGCGACGTTCGGCGCGAAGGAAGACTCGCCCTCCCTTCTCTTCGGTCGGCTCGCGCACGAACTGGCCCTCCTCCCCGAAGACAAGCGCACGTTCGCCGTGAACGACAAGTACCCCGACTTCCGCACGAAGGAGGCCCGCGAGTGGCGCGACTCGATGGCCGCGTCCGGCATCACCATCGTCAGCGCGAGCGACTTCGAGCGGGCGCAGAAGGTCGCCGACCGCTACCGCGAAGTCTGCGCCGACCTCTTCGGCGAACGCACCGACGCCACGCAGACGGAGCTCGCCGTCTCGACCTCGCTGACGGGGCTCGGCATCAAGGCGAAAGCCCAGTTCGACGAGGTTCGCGCCGACGCCATCATCGACCTCAAGAGCATCTCGAACGTCCTCGACTTCCGCTCGCAGTTCTGGCGTCTTCGGTACGACGTTCAAGGAGGGCACTACGCGAACGTCGGCTCCGCCGAACTCCCGACAGCCCCGACCCGCGTCGTCTTCGTCTTCGTCGAGACCGCCGCGCCCTTCCGCGTCGCCGTCCTTACCCTCGAAGGCGACGAGCTGAAGACCGCTCGCACCGCCGCCGAAAGCTACCTCAAGGCCAGCTACTCGCTCCTCGCCGCTGGCGACGACCCCTCGAAGTACTCGCCCATCGTCGGCAATGAACTCGCCGCCCGCCCAGCGTGGGTCGAAGACCCCTTCCTCCCCGTGGGTCTGTAAACCTTTGTCTCCTCGGTGACTCCCTAACGCCCCGCCCCTCCTCCGGCGGGGCTTTCCTTTTACTATGCTTTGGAGAGTTCTTCTTGATGGATTTCCCGCCCACCACCGCCCCGCGCTCGCGGGGCTTTCCTTTTGTAGATACGAAAACCCTCCGCGACTTTTGTAGATACGAAAATCGGCTCGGGAGATAAACACCCTTAACCACCCTTAAAGACCCCTCGCCGTCCTTCCCCGCCCGACGGGCTCCTCCGCCCCTCCCGACCGACCGCCAGACTGCCCCGTTTACCTTGTCAAAGTTTACAATTCGGCTCAAATTGGCGAAAACAGGCCGAAATCGCGGTCGAATTTTCCCCAAAGTTTTACATACGCATCGGCGTGCGGTTTGCTATACTTAATAGCGAAGGGGCGAGGAAAGCCCCGCACCACCGAAAGAAGGAGACTCAAGATGAAGCACCTCAAGGCCATCAAAGCGAAGCGCGTCCGCCTCGTCGTTGTCCGCCCCGACGTCGCCGAACTCGTCCGCCGCACCATCTACGACCTCGGCGTCCTCCTCCACAAGGACGGCGACCTCCTCCCGACCCGCACCGCGAACGCCATCGCTCGCCGCGTCGAACGGCTCGCGAAGGAGTCGAACGAGACCATCTTCATCGCCGGATACAAGGAAGGCGGCGACTTCGAGATTTACGCCTAAACCCACCACCCACCGCAAAGGAGACCGAAAATGAGAAACCTCGATAAAGCCGGAGCCGTCCGCGTTACCCTCTGGGACACCCTCGCTCCCGACATCAACATTTGGACAAACCCCGCCGACGCCCTCGCCTCCGCCATCGGCGAAGGCGGCTCCGGCATCGACGCCGACCGCCCGACCCTCAAAGCCGAAGTCGGCGAGTTCCCCCTCTTCCGCTTCGTTCATCACCTCGGCGGCACGGGCGTGCCAATTCGCGTCGAACTCGTCTTCGTCTTCCCGACGACCGCGACGCCCGCAGAGCGGAGCGACATTCTTTGGGACTTGGTCGGGTGCGCCGACCAGTTCTGGCCGGAGGAAAAGAAGGAAGAGACCGCCACGGAAGAGACCACCGCCACGGAGGCGGGCGAGTAGCCCGCCCATCCACCACCACCGAAAGAAGGAGACCTACAATGCTCGCAAACCGCACCATCGTCGCCCACGCGTGGACTTCCTCGCGACCGACCTCACCTTCGAGCTCCGCTCCGCCGAGCGCATCGTCTTCAGCGAAATCGACGACACCAGCTACAACGCCGACGGCGTCCACGTCCAGCGCATCGAGCTCATCGAAGGCGTCCACGCCTACGTCGTCCACGGAAAGCACGACACCATCGTCTGCGACCTCCCCGCCGACGAGGCGGTCGCCGCCGAGGCCATCGCCCGCATCGCCGTGCTCGTCACCGAGATGGAGGCCGAGCGGCAAGGAACCCCCGTCGCCGACCGCGTGGAGGGCTAGAGATGGGCCACCCGAACCAGTACACGCGCCACCTCCCCATCTTCGCCCCAGCCGAACGGGCGAACCTTCCCGAAGCGCGGGCCGTGAAGGCGTTGCGCCGAGCCGCTGAAATCTGGCACGAAACCGCCCTACCCATCAGCGACCACGCCCGCGCCGAATGGCACGCCGTGGACGCGCAGATTTCGGCCGCGCTCCTCCTCGCCCGCGACCTCCTCCGCACCCGCGACCGCCGCGCCTACGAGGAATACACGGCGACCGAAGCCGCCCGAAAAAAGACCGAGTTTTCCACCACCCTCAAAGAAGGAGAAGCATAGCTATGAAAATGACCACCGGACTCCACCACGGCCTCGAAGTCGTCCGCGACCGCACCCGCGCACTCCCGAAGACGAAGTCGGCGGGCGGGCGGTACAACTATACCCCGCTCCCCGAAATCATCGACTACCTCCGCCCCGTCCTCGAAGAGGCCGAGCTCGTCGTCGTCCAGCAGTGCACGACCGACCCGACCTCCGGCGCGGCTGGCGTGACCACCTCCGTCTTCTCGAAGGACGGCGGCGAACTCTCCTCCACCATCTACGCCCCGCCGCTCGGCGCGAACGACAAGGTGCCGATGAGCCCCATTCAGCGCGTCGGTAGCGAAATCACCTACCTCCGGCGGTACGCCCTTTGCTCCGTCTTGAACCTTGCAAGCGACGAGGACAGCGACGGCTACACTCTCGGCGAAGCCCCTTCCGTCGAAAAAGCGAAGGCGGACGAGACGAAGGCGAAGGCGAAGGCCGAAAAGGTCGCCCAGCTCAAAGCCGACCTCGTCAAGCTCGGCTATACCGAAGACGCGGAGAAGGTGGACGGCGCGACCCCCGACGAACTGAACGCCCTTTGGAAAAAGGCGCACCACTAGGAGGAACGAGATGAAAAAGAAGCAGTGCCAGTACATCGACACGTGCCGGAAGCTCGAACGCGTCCACGACGCGCTCGCGCTGGCCGTGAACCTCCTCGACCACCCCGAAATTCAAGACGCGAAGGTCAAGGCGTACGACACGGGCATCGACGTGGACGACCTCGTCGCCCTCGTCCACACCGCCCGCCGCGTCTGCATCGACCTTTGGAACGCCGTCGGGTACGGGCACGCGCCCGTCGCCCCCGTCGATTACAAGAGCTACCTCTGCACCGCTCTCGCCGCGAAACACCTCGGCGAGACGTTCGACGCCGACTTCGTCGTGCGCCGCGTGCTGGACGGGTACGTGCCGGAGCAGACCCGCGAAATTCGTCGCGAGGAGGTCGCCGATGCCTAAAGACCGCTACACCCCCGACGAGGAGCGGAAGGTACTCGCCATTCTCCAGCACCGCGCTCTCGCGAACGACTTGAAGGCCGAACTCCTCAAGGCCCATTCGGCGTGCGGGCTTTACAATAAGCTCCGCCGCGCTGGACGGAGACGCGGAGGCGAGGAATGAGACTCGAAGACTTGACCTTCCCAATTCCCATCGAGACCGCCCGCGCCCTCTTCGTCTCGCTCCGCGACTCGCTGATTTACGCCAGCCAGTCGCCGGACGAGAAGGAGGTGCGTACCATCGTGAACCGCGCCATCGTCAAGGTCACGCCGTGGGCCGAACGCGCGGAGAAGCAGTACAAGCGCGTTAAACCATTCATCGAAATCGACCGCCTCACGTTCGACGCGATTATGCACGGCGTAAACGTCCAGCGGAGGAAGATTGACGAGGAAGGAGGAAAGGAATGAAGACCCGAAGCGACCTCCCCGAAGAGGCGTACAACTGGCTCCTCCGTCATCTCTTCGACCAGCCCGCCGAAGTGTATCCGGAGTTCTGCGCCGCCTTCCCCGAAGTCTCGATAACCCTCCGCTCGTTCACGGCCCGCCACTACCGCGCCCGAATGAGACGCGGCATCGAGGCCCCGTGGGCGCACGACCATTCCGTCCGCGTCTATCGGCGAGGACGGCCCGTGCCCGTCTTGCCGCCACCGAAGCCGAAGCCCGTCAGCGAGCTCGCGCGGAAGGCCCTCGAAGCGCGGGAGCGCGAGGAGCTGGAGAAGACCCGCAACTGGAACCGCTTGATGTTCCGCCTCGTCCAGAAGCGCGAACGCCTCGCCCGCGAACGTGCGGCGCGGCTCCGCGCATTTTCATAGCTACAAAAAAAAGGAGACCCAAAATGAAGGAAGAGACACGTAAAAAGCGCGAAGCCGAACGCGAAGGAGGCCGCCAAATGACCCGCACAAACTTCGACGTCTGGCGCGACCAGCTCACGCCGGATGATATTGTCGTGACCGATTTCAGCTTTAGTATGGGGTGTAGCGCATTTTACGGTCACTATGACGGATGCGACGCTTGCCCGGCAAAAAGCCATTGTCTGGGCAAAGACATATCGTGCAAGGAAGGGTGGCTCTCTTGGGCGAACGCGCCCGCGAAGGAGGAGGCGAAATGAAAGAACTCGAGTTTTGGACAAGACAACTCATTAAGCAAATCGACTTCCACCGAGTGGCCGACGACGAAATGGAATGGTGCTCGGACTCTCGTGAGAGGATGCTTTCGTGGGCGCGCGGGGCTGTCGAAGAGGCGGTCACCTCAGGAGATGAAGAAGAGCACCGGGTCGGGTGCTTTCATTCCTCGGCCATTCACAACGGAGGGAAGCTCATAATCGACTTGGAGCACCGCCGCACAAGGCAACGCGCCACGATCGAAATCTGCGAACCCACAAACCAAAAAAAGACGAACTGGGACACCGTGACGCCAGGGGATTTCGCGCACTTCATCCAAGCGACGCACGAGTGTTATATGTGCGAGGCGTGCCCAGCTTCTGGCGACTGCGACCGAGAAATGTGCCCGAGCGGCTTTCTCAAATGGGCTTACAAGGAAATCAAACCCGAGGAGGCCACCCGATGACCAAGCGTGAGGAAATGCGGGCCGAAGAGTTCCGCGTTGAATATCTACACGGCTATCAAGCCGGACTAAAAACGGCGTGTTTCATCGCCCCGTGCAGTCGCGAGGCGTTCGAGGTCGAAATCCATATCAAGGAAAAACAGATACAAGCGGCGTTATCGCACCTTTGCGAAATGCTCTTGTCCGAGGAAGAGGAGGCCACCCGATGACGAAGCGCGAACTCTGCGAACGGCGGTGCAAAATCCTCTCGCGGCTGAATGCCGCTAGAGTGATACTGCGTATTGAAATCCCGCGCGAGTATATCCGCCTCCTCCTCGACCTCGCCGTGCCGGAGGAGAAGCCCGAAGAGCCCAAGCGCGGGGAGGGGGAATGAAAACGACATTCGAGGCGTGGCGAGACGGCCTCACACCGGAGGCGTTCTTTAATAAGCACCAGTCGCGCGGGTGCGTGTGGTGTCCAGCCCACTGGCGGTGCACCGCCGGAAGCGACGGCCACGGCTCCCCCGCTTGCATCAAGTCTTTTCGCGAATGGGCGAACGCGCCAGCCGAGGAGCCGATGCCGAAGTGCCCTCGTTGCGGCGACTCCGCGTCGTTCACGTGCGGAACCACCGACGAGCCCGACGCGTTCGGGATGTGCGATAAATGCGGCATCAAGTTCTCTATCTACGGAGGAGACAAATGAACTTTGACGAGATGGCTGAAAAGGTGCTAGACGTCTTCCCGTTCGACAAACTGGCCGGAGCGGAGGGAAACGAGCGCGAACTGCGTGCGGCCGCGCGAGCCGCCATCGATGAGGCCGTCGCGAACGTCCGTGTGGACGGGCCGTGGAGCGACGGGCGGGCGGGCGGTTTCGAGGCCCGCGTCCGGCGTGGCCGTCGGCCCGACTGCGCCTATGTCGGCGGCACCGCGTTTTGGGAGGACTTGCTGACCCTCGACCTCTGGTATGCGAAGGAGCTACACCGCGTGCATATCGCGGGCATCGAACCTCGACGCGACTGAATTTCGTTGAACCTTTCGCGTCGGCCCCGTGGGAAACGCCCACGGGGTTTTTCGTATATACGAAAATCTTTGTGGTTAAAGCGAGCGGGTCGGACTTGCACCGCCATCTGCTTCTTGGAAAGAAGCCGTCCTACTAATTAGACGACGCCCGCGTTTCTACGGAAGATAGTAATTCTTTTTTCGGGAACGGCAATGCGAGGCCAGCTACCGCCGTACGCATTTTTTTGTCTAGCGGCATAACGTACTTGAACTTCCGCATTTTGACAATCTCGATGCCGTGCCGCTCAGCGTACTCCTTTCTACTAATTCCCAATTCCGTACAAATTGTTCCTATTCCCCTATCGGCAATTCGCTTCCCGTTTTTCAAGTAAGACGGCGTCACGACTGGCCCGACGTAAACCCAGTTCGTCGCTTGGTAGATGGTGCCGACGTGTTTTTGGAACGAGTCGGCGTAAGAAACGATTAGGCGGAGCTTCGGGCAAAGTCGCTTTAGCATCGCCATGCCGATTTTCAGCATTTTGCTAGTCGGGTGGACGTGGTCCGTCAATGCGACGCGAGTCAGCTCGCAAACCTCCGTCTGGTCAAGCCCGAACGGAGCCCCGATATTTTTGCACGTGCCGCGACTGAAAATGATAACCCCGATAAACCGCTCGTCTTCCCAAAAGCCGACCTTGACTAGCTTCCCGATGGGGATAGTCTTCGAGTAGTGCCAGTGAAGGCACGCGTACTTCGCCGCATCGAACGAAGCCCAGTCGGCCTTTAGAACGCAGTTAGAACTCATATCCGCAGTTCGGGCACTTGTTTTGCTTGTCGATTTCGCAAAGATTGCCTTGTTCGCCTTCGGTAGCCGGAGACGTCGCGTAAACGTCGCCGAGGTCGGCGAGAGTGTCTTCGTCGAAGCCGATGATGTCGCAGTCGAACCCGTCGGCCTCTAGCCCCTCCAGTTCGAGTTTCAAGAGGTCGCTATCCCATTCGGCCCAGTTCGCCGACTGGTTCGCCAGCAGACGGAAGGCCCGCACTTGCGTGTCGGTCAGCTCGTCGGCCAGCGCGACGGGAACTTCCTTGAGCCCCAAAGCCCGTGCCGCCTTCAGCCGGAGATGGCCATCGACGAGAGTGCCGTCGCTCTTCGCCACGACGGGAATACGGAAGCCGAACTCCTTTATCGCGGCCTTCATTCGCTCGACTTGCTCGTCGTTCTTGCGCGGGTTCCGCGCGTACTCGACGAGGCGTTCGATGGGCCAAGTCTCTACCTTGAGTTCCATAAGCTAGACTCCTTCTGTTTCGGGTTCGACGAGCGAGACCACGCGCACGACGGCGCGGGGCGGTTCGCCGCGACGGAGCGCGGCTTTCGCGGAGACCTCCGGCACGCAGACCCACGCGTCGTCGCGGAGGACGTGGGCATCGACGAGGAGGTCGAAGATTGACGAGACGGCGTTGTCGAGGTCGCGGCGGTGGAGGTCGGGATACTCGACGGAGATTTCGACGCGGCACGGCGAGCGGAGCGGACGGCGGTCGCCGCCGCGCTGTTCCAAAACGGACGCGAGGTTCCGGCGGTGCCAAGCGGTGTACAAGGGGTTCGGGAGATTGACGAGCCGCATACCCGCGTGCGCCACCATACGCGAGTTCTTTTTCGCGGGCACTACTCCGTGCAAGACTAGCGAGACTTCCTTCATAGCTTCGGGTGCGTTTAAGAGGGGCGCGAGCTAGACCACCACTGGCAGAAGGAAGACCACCAAATCTAGCCCCGCCCCTCGTTTTCAATATATACGAAAATGGGGAGGGAGTTCAAGAGCCGCCGTTGCGGTTGAAGTCGAGCCACGCCACCTCCGGCACGGAGGAGTGCCACACGCGCTTGTAGCCCTCCCGCATCGCTTGCGCGAGGAACTCGTTGTCGGCGGCGTAGCAGTCGTCGCGCCATTTCGTCGAAACGAAGTACGGGTTCCAGACAAGGCATTGCGAGGAGATGGTAAGGCCGGAGCCGTAGGTGTTCGAGAGGAGCGGGAGCCGCATCTTGTTCGGCGTGTAGTGAATGGAGAAAAGGTTTACCGCCGAGAAGTCGAGCGGGGCGGCGAGAATGTTCTGCGCCGCGTTCGGGTACGCGATGTCGTCGCTATCGAGCACCCACATAAACGCGTCGCCGACCTCCCGCGCGATGTCGTTGATGTAGCCGTTGAACTCGTTTTTCACGTTCGGGCGAACCTTGACAAGACGGCGCACGCCGTTTCGTTCCAGCTCCTCCCGCTCCGCGTCCGTGACGTAGCTTGACACGATTTCGACGGGCTGGCCCTCTAGACTGCGTAGGAGCCGTTTTAAGAGGGTTTCCCGCCCGTGGTGGTATCTTGTAGCCACCTTGAGCGAAACGGGCTTGGAGGGGCCTCTAAATGCGTGTAGCGCCTTGCGCACCTCCGCTCGCTTGCTTCCTTGCCCCAAATAGGACATAGCCCCGAAGTGCCGGAAGACGACGCCTTCGTGGTCTTCGTCGGCGACCTTCCCGCCGAGGCGGCGCACGTCCTCCAGCAGAGTAGCCCCGACGTCGTACCACGGCGAGCTCGCGGAGTTTCCCCGCGCGCGTAAATCTTTGACGTCCACAATCGGCGAATGGCCGTAGATAATGTCGCTCCCCTTCTTTTCGCGGGCGGTGTCGTGGAACGGGAGGCCGTTCGCGCGGAGGAAGTCGAGGTCGATGAAGCAGAACCACGGCTTGACGCGCGGCATCAAGTGAATAACCTCCCCGTCTTGCGGAACGTCGCTCATAACGCACCCGCCGAGGGTCACGCCTTCAGCCGCCCACCGCTCCACGATAGGCCACGGGTCGGCGAGGAACTGGACGTCGCTATCGACGACGAGCGCGTACTTCGTGCCCGCTTCCTTGACGGCGCGGTTCAGCGCGTAGGCGTGACGGGTGTCGCCGGAGCGATTGTCGAGGAATGGCCACCCGAACTCCCGCCACCTCGTCGCCCCCTCGTCGTCTGGCGAGTTCTCCACCAGCATAAACGGAGCCGCGCCCATCTTCTCGCTGACCGATAGCAGCGAACGGCGCATCAGCTCCATCTCGTCGGGGGTCTTGTAGTTGCAAGAGATGAGAGTGATTTCGTCGGGCGTCATTCTTCTGGTCTCCTTCTTTTCCATAGATACAAAAAGGAAGGGCGAGGTGTTGCCCCCGCCCTTCGTTTCACGCCATTGCGACCGCGAGACTCTAGTCGGCTTCGACGAGGAGTTCGCAAGCCCAGTTCTTCCGCGCGACGGCAGAGCCGACGAGGCAGTCGAAGCGGGTAACGGTGCGGTCGTACTCGACCTGATAGTCGGACGTCACGCGAGCGGTGATGCCGTTCTGGCCGGAGTACACCTTCGAGGTCGCGCCCACGACCGGAGCGAAGCGACCGAAAGCGACGCAGAGCGCGTTTTCGGCGTACACCACGCCGCGGTAGTAGGTCTTGCTCGCCTTCGTCACCTTCGTGACGGAGGAGATGGTCGCGTCGCCGCCGTTGTACGCGGCTTCCCCGTTGGCGGGGTTGGCGATGCGGGCGTAGAGGTAGCCGCCTTCAATCTTGGTTTCGAGAACCTTGAAGGAGTAGGCGACGCCGAGGTCGTTGCCGAAGATGTCGGCGACGTTCACGCCGGAGATGGTGAGCACTTCGCCCTTCACGACGCCGCCGGAGACGACCGCGCCGGAAGCGACGGACGCGCCGTCAATCTTCGCCCACACGGAGTCGCTGTCGGTGTTGAAGAGACGGCCCCCGCGCACGATGTTGTGCGCGCCTTCGGTGATGGTCACCGAGACGGAGCCAGCGGCGGCGGAGGTGGACGGAACGACGAGGTCTTCGACGTCG
>Ga0265301_10000940_pt1 | contig 40025 bp, 77 predicted proteins | sample AusTroGonzalo_MG_2_FD_193488 | JGI IMG/M metagenome (GOLD analysis project Ga0265301, IMG submission 193488) | Bovine rumen microbial communities from tropical cattle in Woodstock, Queensland, Australia - Gonzalo_04 | ecosystem: Host-associated > Mammals > Digestive system > Stomach > Rumen ...
AATAATGGTGAATTAAGAATTGAATATCTAGATGGTATAAGAGAAGAAATAATTGGAGTAGAACAAATAATCAGCACTGAAACAAAGAAAGGTTAAAATAAACCTTCTATAAACCTACCAAAGATGGTTGCAAGTCCATTTGAAAAAAGGTGAGCATAGAAGGAAGGTTGCTTATGAAAGAGCAAGAAATTAGATTAAAAGCATATAGAAAGGAGATTGAAGTATTAACATTACAAATGGATGTACCTTATTATGAAGATGAGAGTAAAAGAATGCTATGTGGAACATATGAAAACACATTATTAAGATTATTCAATAATAAGAGAGAACATAAGGAAATCCTAGAAATAAGAAATTACTACAATAGTTATATGATAACAATTAAAATCAATTTTACTGAATATATGGATAAAGATGGAAATGATAGAAAGGAAGAAATAGAACATTTAAAAAGTTGGTTTGCAGGTTATCACGATATTAAGAATGAAGATATTAAAGCATATGTAAATAAAGGATATATATATGAAGTAGATACATATGAAAATAATATACCATATTATGATTATAAAACTGATGAAAGTATAGATACATTTATAGAGTGGGGAGAATAACCCCACTCTAATAAAAAGGTGATAATATGGAAAAGATGAGTATTAAAGAAATAAAAGACTTTCTTATAATGATATTAAATAAAGAAATGGAAGAAGAATTAGATACAACTGATGATAAAGAATGGATAGCAAGTTGTATTCAAGCCAAAAGATACTTAATGGACAAAAAAGGAATTATGGCATTAGTCACTAATGAAATAATTAATGAAGATATTAGAAAATATTTATATAGATAATATAGAAAGAAGGATTAATAATGGAAGAAAAAGAATTATCAAGAATATGTAATAAATCTACAAATGAATGTATTGAATTATCAAAAAAAATAAAAGAAAAAGAAGCTATAATAGATAAGGCATTAGAATTATTAGATAGTTATAAATTAGGTAAATACGATTTTGCTTTAACTCCTGCAGGATTATTAGAATTAGAAGATATATTAAGAGGTAAAGATGAAGAAAGAAACAATAGAAATACCATTAAAAAAAGCAACTTATGAAGAGTTGCAACAAGTAATATGTGAATTACAAGTAGAAAACTATGACTATAAACAAAGAATAAAAAAGTCAATAAAAAAATTGAATAGTGCAGTAAATCATTTTGAAGATGATTATAAAGATTGGGTATTGAAATGTGTTATTAAAATATTAGGAGGTAAAGCTAATGAAGAAAATAAGGAATAAAGAAATAGATGGTAGATTTTATACTGATGAATACATAGGAAGATTAGTTAAAAGAATATATGAATTAGAAAATATAATAAATGAACTAGAAAAATGGTGTGATAGACAATTTAATATATATAAAGATTTAGACAAGATACAAGATAGTAGAATAAGTTGTCAATATTTAAAAATGAAAGATAAATTAAAAGAATTGAAAGAAGGAAAATAATATGATAATAGGAATAATAGTAATAATAGTAATAACATTTATAACAACATTTATTGGAGGATATATATGGCTTGAAAGTTGGGAACGAGAAACTATGGGTGCTACATTATGTATAATTAGTGCATTAGTATTAATTGGAACAACAATATTTGGCTTTTTTAATGGTTTTATCAACTATCCAAGAACTGAAGGAACACATCAAGGAACTATAACTGCTGTTGATTTAGAAGGTATATATTTTAGAAGATATGAAGTATATATTAAATCAGGTGGTTATTCTAAAAATATCAATGGTGATTATAGTGATGAAACAAAATATTGCTTATATGAATATGAAAAAGATTTAGTAGATAGAATAAGAAGTGCAGTAGGTAAACAAGTAAAATTAGAATATGGACACGATGGTGGTTATATTGGTTGGAAGTCTTGTGGAACATATCATATTAAAAGTGTAGAGATAATAGATAATGTAGATGGTGAAAAAAATGAGTAATAATATACAATACATAAAAGAATATAACAAAAAGACTTATAAGAGATTACAAACATATTTAACTAAAGAAAAGATGGAAGAGTTTGAAAAAGCTTTAAAGAGAAATAACTTAACAAAGGCACAATTTATTAATAAAGCAATTAATCAATTAATAAATGACCAATTCCTGATTAAATAAAGACTAGATGTTGATGAGTTCAACATCTTTTTTAATGGGATAATTTAGTTAGAAAGGAGAACAAATGCATTGATGGTATTTTAAAACAATATTAATTGATGTGTGTTCTTCTTTTCTATTTTTAGGAGGAATAAATATGTATAACTATCCTTATGGATTTAGTCCACAAGCAAATGTGGATAGAATTAACAACATTAATAATGAAATAGCTAATTTAGAAATGAAAAGGACACAGGCAATGATGCCACAACCTGTACAACCAATAACACAAAACTTTCAAATGTTAAATGGTAATGCAACAATGAGATTTGCTACAAACTTTGAAGAAGTACAAAGAGATTTTGTAATAACTGATACACCATTCTTTAGTAAAGATATGAGTGTTGTATGGATAAAAAATACAAAAGGAGATATAAAAACATTTGAATTAAATGAAATAGTAGCAAAAGATGAAAAAGATTTAAAAATAGAAATGCTACAAGCACAAATAGATGAATTAAAAAAAGAAAGAGTGATAAAGAATGAACCAAGTAATGAATATGTTGATGAGCCAATTAAAGATGAAAAATCCACAAGTGTTCAATCAGTTTCAAGAATTAAGAAAAAGTAATGGTAATCCACAAGAATTGTTAAAACAAACAATGAGCAAATATACACCTGAACAAATAAAACAATTCAGTCAATTTGCTAATAATATGGGAATTACAAACGAACAATTAGTTAAAGCAGGTATTAACATTGAATAATGTTGATATAAATTATAGAAAGGAGAAAAGATTATGAATGGTTCTAATGGTATCCAACCAACTATCGAACTAGCTACTACAAATGGAAATGGTTATTTACCTTATCCTATAATGTATGGAAATAATAATAGTGGTTTTGGTGGATTTGGTGGAGATGGTGCATTATGGTTAATCGTATTACTTGCATTAATATGGGGTAATAATGGCAATGGATTTGGTGGTTTCGGTGGAAACAATAATGATTTTGCTTGGTTATCTAATGGTCAAAAAGATATTATGACTAACACTAACAACGGATTTGATACATTACATTTATCTAATCAAGTTGAAGGTGTAAGAGATGGTATAGCATCATTAAGCAATCAATTATGTAATTGCTGTGGTGATATAACAAGTACAATCAGTAATGGTTTCTACACTGCTGAAACATCAGCAAATGCTAGACAAGTAGCTGATATGAACCAAAACTTTAACAATCAAATTGCTACATTACAAGGATTTAATACTTTAGGTAGTCAATTAGCAAATTGTTGCTGTGAGAATAGATTAGCTACTTGCCAAACACAAAACATAGTTCAAAACGAAGGAAATGCTACTAGATTTGCTGATGCTAATAATACAAGAGATATTATTACTAATGCAACATCTAATACACAAGCAATTCTTGATAAACTATGTCAATTAGAAATAGATGCAAAGAATGACAAGATAAGTGACCTACAAAGAGAAGTTTTAATGAAAGACTTACAAGCTTCACAAGTAGCACAAAACTCTTTCATTGCACAAGGTTTTGCTAATGAAGTAGACCAACTATACAATAGATTGAGTAATTGTCCTGTTCCATCTACACCTGTATATGGTAGAACACCTATATTCACTTGCCAAAACAATAATGGTTGTGGATGTAGTGGATACAATGTAATTTAAGCAAAGAGTAGATAACTACAAACTCGAATACGAGAACTTGCTATGTAATCGTGAGTACAATAGGAAAACGAATGGAGGTAGGCAAGTCTTACCTCTTTTTTTAATTTAAAAAAGAAAGGAATGATAAAAATGATACAAGCATTACAAATAACACCTGAAATACTAACATCTAATACTGATAATATAAACTTTGATAAAGTAGACTTACAAACAAGGAGTGCAAATTGTTGTGGATGGCTACAATATATGAATGGTGGCAGTGAGTTTACCATTATAGGTGGTGGAACATTTAGAGTGACATTTAATGCAAATGTGACAAGTGATACAGCAGGACAAGTAGCATTAGCATTAAAGACAGGTACAGGAACTGATGTTGAAGGTACTGAAATAGATGCAGTAATAGGAACAGCAGGAGAATATACTAATATATCATTTAGTAAATTAATTCGAGTATGTCCTAGAGTAAATACAACAATAGCTGTTGGTTCATTACCTGCAATAGGTGGTGTCACACCTGTTGTGGAAACTGAAATACTAACTATAAAAGATGCTAATTTATCAATTGAAAAGATTTCATAATGAATAGAGTAGATAATTTATCACTTATTTTACAAGCATTAAGCCTACAAATCCTATTTAGTGATTATAACAATGTAGATTTGATGCAAGAACTACAAAAACAAGATAGTGAATACTTGGAAAAGATAATTAAGCAAAATGAAGAGATTATCCAACTATTAAAGAAAGGAAGTGAAAATAATGGAAAGTGATGTTATAAAGAAAACTGAAGATGCTATTAAAAAGATAGTAGATGAAGGATTAACAACAAATAACCTAGACACTTTATATAAGTTATCAAAGATAAAACATATGGCAAAGGAGGATGAGAGTATGAATAACTATGGTAATTATGGAAGATATGAAGCATATGGAAGAAGATATGCACCTTATGGTGAAAGAAATGAATATGGAGAAAACTATGGTAGAAGAGGATATGATATGAAATATCGTGGAGAAGGACACATAGATAGAATGTATGGTGAATACGAAAGATATGAAGAAGGTAAAGAACAATACAATCGTGGTAATTATGGTGCAAAAGAAGATACAATGAAAAGTTTAGAATATATGCTAAAAAGTGCTGAAGAGTTCTTTAGATATTTAAGAGAAGATGCCAAATCACCTGAAGAACAAGAAATGATAAGACAATCACTACAAAGAATGGCACAAATGTAATATGTATAAGTTCTATAATGCAAATGCACTAGGAAATTATGTAAATGATTGTGTTATTAGGTCAATCAGTGTAGCTACACATAGAACTTGGGATGAAACATATGATATGTTAAGTGATATAGCACAGGCAAAAGGAACAATGATGGATGATAGGGATTTTGTTAGATGGTATTTAGATAGTAATTTTAAAAGAATACCCAAACAATATATGTCAGTAGGTGAATTAGCAGGATTATATCCTGATAAAACACTTCTTATAACAATGGATGGACATATAACTTGTTCTTTAAATGGTATAATAATAGATAGTTTTGATTGTAGAAAAAGAAGAGTAGAAGATGCTTGGATAGTATAATCTACTTTTTTTAGTACGAAAAATCGTTATTTTTGAAAAAAATTGTATATTTTTAAAAAAAAGTGAAAAAAATGCTTGATATATAACTCTATATTTGATAATATATAATTGTAATATAAATTACAAGAAAGAAGGAAAAAATATGAAAGATTTTGAATTAGGAAGCAATGAATGGTTATACCAAATGTATTTAAAGAAAGGTGATAAAGTATATTTTACAAATATGCAAGGGTTAGCAAAAGTTGGAATTGTATTAAACAATTATAATAATGGTGAATTAAGAGTTGAATATTTAGATGGTATAAGAGAAGAAATAATTGGTGTAGAACAAATATTAAGCACTGAAGCAAAGAAAAGAGATGAATAATATGAAAAATGCAATAAAAAATATAGAAGAAATGATTATAAGAGAAAATGATAAATTAGAAAAATTATATGATAAAATATGTGCAACTAATCCTGATGAACAAGAAAAATTAAAAAGAATGGATATGCAATATGAAAACTTAAGAAATTATATAATGGGATTAGAAACAGCAAAAGAACTTATAAAAAATGAAGGAGAATAATAATGAGAATAGAAGAGGATAAGATAATATATTATATTACACATCAAGATGAAGATACTAAAAAGAAGCACATTGAATTATATACTACTATTAGAACAAATGGAAAATGTATCAAAAGTGAATGGGGTGGTGATTACTTAATAACAACTTATGAGTACAATAATAAGATATATGAATTATGGGATAATATGGAATATGGAATAATGAGTGAAGTAGTAGAATATAAACAAGAGATAGGTAAATAATAGCCTATCTTTTATTTTTATATGTTTTTTGATATAATTAAGATAACGAAGAGAGTGATGTTATGCCTATTAGAAAAGTTAAAGGTGGGTACAAATATGGAAGTACAGGTAAAGTGTATAAATCAAGAAAGAAAGCTATTAAGCAAGGTCAAGCAATTGCTATATCCAAGAAAAGAAGAAAAAGATGAATATAGATAAAATGATAAATATGCTATTAATAAGACTATCAAGAAATAAAAATGTATTCTATATGGAAAAAAGAACATACAAAGATGATAGAGTATATAAATCCTACATAATTAAAACAGGAAACATTACTAAAGAGTTTAATAGCAAAAAAGATTTATTATTATACTTATCTAATTAAGAGGATGTGATATAATTGGGAACTACTAGATTAACTGATAAAGAAAAGAAAAAGATAATTGCCGATTATATTGAAACAGGTAATTATAGTGAAACAGGTAGAATGAATGGGATTAGTGATGTGGGTGTTAGAAGAATTGTAGAGAAAGACCCCGAGGTGTCGAGGATGTTAGAAGAAAAAAAACTTGAAAACACACAATCTACAATAGAATATATGCAAACACAACACGAAACCAAGAAAAAAATATTGGATAAGATATTAAAAGCAATAGAAGAAAAAGCTGATAATGTAGATATGTTTACTAATATAAAAGATTTAGCAACTGCATATGGAATAATATTGGATAAAGAATTAAAAGTATTGGAAATACAAAGTAATATGAAAACAAATAAAAATGAATTATCTAAATTAGATGAATTGTTGAAAGAAATTAAAGAAGAGGCAAACAAATGATATTGAGTGATAAACAAAAAGAGTTTATTAAGAATGCCACACACAGGTATAATCTTAAAGTAGGTGCAAGAAGATGTGGAAAAACATATTTAGATAATTTATGGACAATACCATATAGAATAAGAGAACGAAGTGGATTAGATGGATTATATTGTATATTTGGTGTAGCAAAGGGAACGATAGAAAGAAATGTATTACAACCATTAAGACAAATATATGGTAAAGATTTAGTAGGTACAATTAGAAATGATAATATAGCAATATTATTTGGTGAAGAAGTATATTGTTTAGGATGTGAAAAAGTAAATCAGGTAAGTAAGATACAAGGTACATCTATAAAATATGCATATGGTGATGAGGTAGCAAAGTGGAACCAAGAAGTATTTATAATGATACAAGCATCATTAGATAAACCATATAGTTGTTTCGATGGTGCATTAAATCCTGAAAATCAGTCACATTGGTTAAAAAAGGATTTTATAGACCAAATAGAAGAAAAAGGACTAGATGTATATGTACAACATTACACAATATTTGATAATCCGTTTTTACCAAAAGAGTTTGTAGAAAACCTATGCAAAGAATATGAAGGTACAATATTTTATGATAGATTAATATTAGGGTTATGGAAAAATGCCGAAGGAATAATATATAGACAATTTGCTGATAATCCAAGTATATATATAAAAGATGAACCTGTTGATGAAAATGGTAATCCAATCAATTTTATGATTATATCAATAGGAATAGACTATGGAGCTACTGAAGGTGAAACGGAGTTTAAAGCAACAGGAATAACACCTATGTTTAAACAAGCTTGGACAATAGATGAAGAAAAACTTACAGGATTACACACACCTGAACAAATGTATCAAAAGTTTGAAGAGTTTTATAGAAGAGTAGTACAAACATATGGTAAAGTCACACATTGTTTTGCCGATTATGGTGCATTAGGACAAGTATTAACATATGGTATGAATAAATACCTGCAACAACACGGAGTACCATTACAAGTTCAAGATTGCATTAAAGGAAGAATAGTTGATAGAATAGAATTAGATTGTCATTTGTTTGGTCAATTTAGAAGATATATATTAAGAAAATGTAAATACTTAATAGAAGCATATACACAAGCATTATGGGATGATAAACACGAAGATGAACGATTAGATGATGGAACTACACCAATAGATGATTTAGATGCAAGTGAATATAGTATGTTCCCATTCTATGATAAGTTTATGGCAAATTAAATAAATTAGGAGGTTAGTATGAAATTAGAAGATTTTTTACAAAAAACATATAATTATAATCCTGCAATAAAGGATGATATAAAAACATATATTACACAATGGAAGAGTTGGTATGAAGGGAATGTTAAGAGGTTCCACAATTACTTTATTTACAATGGTAATCAAAAGGTAAGAAAAAGAAGATTTACACTTAATATGGCAAAGGAAATAAGTGAAGATTGGAGTGATATATTATGGAGTGAAAAATGTAGTATATCATTTAAAGATGAAAATACACAAAAAGATTTTAACGAATTAGTAAATAAATTGGATTTATATACAACAATAAATCAATTAATAGAGAAATCAGGTGCATTAGGAACAGCAGGAGCAGTAGTAAGTGTACACGATTTAATTGAAAATGAAGATGGAATGACATTAGATACTACTGATGCTAAAACAAGAATAGATGTAGTAGATATTGATTGGATATATCCATTAAGTTGGAATAATAGAGAAATAACTGAATGTGCATTTGGTAGTATAGAATATCGTGATGGTATTAAATATGTAATATGTTCAGTACATAGAATAAATAAAAAAACAGGCAATTATGAAATAATAAACCATTTATTCCAAGATACAAATGGTAATCTAAATGAAATAACTGATGAAAAAACAATTCAAACATTTGATACTAAATCAAATAAAAAATGGTTCTCAATATTTAAACCATTATTAACAAATAACTTATTTAATAATAATCCATTTGGAATACCACATTATGCAAATGCTATTGATAACTTAAAATCTACTGATATATCATTTGATGCAATTAAAAATGAAGTATTAGATGGAAGAAAGAGAATATTTGCACGAGCTGAAATGTTTAACTATGATAATGGTGAACAAAAAATGGTATTTGACCCAAATGATGCAACAATATATCAATTACCATCAGGTGCAACAAAAGATGATTTAATACAAAGTGATAGTGATACATTAAGAACTGACCAATTAATAGGTACATTAAATACTGAATTAAACCTATTAGGAAGCAAAGTAGGATTTGGAGAAAATCATTATCATTTTGATGGTACTAATTTATCAACTGCAACTGCTGTTGTAAGTTCAAATAGTAAGCTATTTAGAAGAAAAAAGAAACTAGAAGTAGGATATGAAAGTTCTATATTTGATTTAGTAAATGCTGTATGTTATGCATCAACTGAATATGGACAATATAATATTAATACTGATGGAATGGTAATACAATTTGATGATAGTATTGTAGAAGATAAAGAAGCTGAAAGTAATAGAGCAATGAGAGAAGAAAGTGCAGGATTAATTAGTGCAGTAGAATATAGAGTAAGAATATTTGGTGAAACACCTGAAATTGCTGAACAAAAGATAAAAGAAATAAGAGAGAATGACCCATCAATAAAAGATTTAGTTGGTGGCAACGAATAGGAAGTGATTAACCTATGATAGATGAGAAAACAATAGATAAATTAATTGAAAGATTAGTTTTAAGAATAGAAAAAGCAAATCAATACTTCTTAAATACCATAGGTGAAAGCATTAATAAGATAGGTAAATTAACACCTAGTAAAGCACATCAGTTAGTACAAATATTAGAATATGGTGGAAAATATGAAGATATAATTAAACAAATATCTAAATTAACAAATCTAAATGTACAAGAATTAGATGATATATTTAATGAGTATGCCAAGAAAGACCAAATGTTTTATAAGCAATTTTATGAATATAGAAATAAACCATTTGTAGAATATACCAAGAATGAAGCATTAAGAGAGCAAACACAAGCACTTGCTAATATTAGTAAAGGTATTATGTCTAACTTTTCTAAAACAAGTGCATTAGGCTACTCTATTCGTGATTTAAAGGGTAATATAATATTTACAGGATTAAGAGATACTTATTTTAATATATTAGACCAAGCATTATTAAATGTAGGACAAGGAAAAGAAACATTTGACCAAAGTATGAAGAGAATATTAAAAGATTTAGGCAATAGTGGATTAAGAACATTAGACTTTGAAAATGGTAGAAGTGTTAGATTAGATAGTATGGTAAGAATGCATCTAAAAAGTTCATTGAGAGAACTACATAACGAGAATGAAAAGATAATAGGTGAAGAAATTGGTGCTGATGGTATTGAAATAAGTGTACACGAAAACCCTGCACCTGACCACGAAGATGCACAAGGTAGACAATTTACTTTAGATGAGTTTAATAAATTGCAAACATATGGTAGTGCATATGATATACATAATAAGTTTATTAATATGCATAAAAATGATAAAACAATAGATTTTAGACCAATAAGTGAAATGAACTGCTACCATTATATATTTAGTATAGTATTAGGTGTAAGTGAACCTGAATATAGTGAAGAAGAACTAGAAGATATTAAGAAAAGAAATGAAAAAGGATTTGAAATAGGTGGTAAACATTATACTAATTATCAAGGCACACAAATGCAAAGACAATTAGAAACAAAAATAAGAGAACAAAGAGATGTATTACTACTAGCTAAAGCAAGTGACAATAAAGCACTTATAATTGAAACAAACAACAAGATAACAAAGTATAAATTATATTATAAAGAATTAAGTGATATAAGTGGCTTAAAGCCTAAAATGAAGAGGTTGAGATAGAATGGTAATAGGAATAGATAAAAACACCTTAAATGTACCTAAAAACACGAAATACGAGTATATTTATATATACGAAGATGAACCATTAGAAGATTTATTGAAATTAAAATTACATTGTATTCATAAAGATTATTGTAAGTATGTAGATATAAACTTAACTGATTATGATATAGAATGCATCAAAAAAGCAAAAATAACTGATAAAGATTGGGATAAAATAGTATATAAAAATTATAAAATAGGAATAATAATACCTAATTATAATTATGAACATACAATAGAAAAATGTTTAAATAGTATATTTAATCAAACATATCAAAACTTTGAAATAATATTTGTAGATGATGTAAGCACTGACCATAGTGTTCAAATAGCAAGTAAAACTTATTGTGATTATTTATCAACTAAAAAAGTAGGAGAACCTATGGGTGAATTAAAGATAATTAAATTAAAACAAAAAAGATTAAATGGTGGTGCTAGAAATGAAGGATATTTGCATTTAAGTGATGATGTAGACTATGTTTATTATGTCGATAGTGATGATTGGTTATATGATAATGATGCATTAAAGAAAATAAATAATAAATTACAAACATATCCTGATGTTCTATTTGTAGGAATGATGAAATATCATAATGATAAATTAAGTTTAAGTTATATACCTGAATATAAAGATAAATATGATGCAATAAGAGGTTGGAGTGGTAGTTGTGGTAAAGTAATAAAGAAATCACTAGCTACTAGGCAAGAATGTTTATACAATGAAGGAACATTAAAAGAAGATAGAAACCAACATAGAAGAATATGTATATATATGAATAATTTTGCATTGTTAAAAGAACCTGTATATGTGTGGAACCAACAAAATACAAAATCAGTGACTACAATAAGAGAGAAAGTAGTATGGGGTACAAGTACAATAAGACATTATGCTGATACTATGCAATTAGCATTAAGTGTTAAAGGACAAGATAGTAAAATAGATAAAATATTAGATGATGCATTAAGACTATGTAAAAAAGAAATGGATGAGGGAAATGATAGACAATGGTAAATGATATTAAACTTTCAATTATAATACCTTATTTTGAAACATATGAACTAACAAAAAAATTACTTGTGCAATTATATACACAAATAAATGAACCTAATATCGAAATTATATTAATAGATGATGGATGCAATGAAATGAGATTTGATGATTATGTTAAATATTTAAAAGGATTAGGTTTAACAACATCAATGTTTAATATAATACATCAAGAAAATATGGGTGTGGCAAAGACTAGAAATAGAGGTATAGAACTTGCAAAAGGACAATATATAGCATTTATAGATTGTGATGACCAAATAACAATGGATTATATAGATACATTATTAAATGCTATTGATACATATGATACTGATATAATTAATTTTAATTGGTATGATATGACAACACATATTGAAGCAAGAAAACCAAATAACTTTGCACCTTGGAAAGCAATATACAAAAAAGAAACAATGCCAATATTTAGTGAAGATTTTGAATACGGACACGAAGATGTAATATTTCAAGGTGAAATAGATAAAGGAATAGCAAATGGAAGATATACAATAACATATTTAGATAAATTATTATATCTATATAATTCAAATAGAGAAGGTAGTTTAATATGGAAAAAAACACATAAACAAAGGTGATATAATGGCATATTCATATGATTATTTTAAAGAAGATGTAAAAAGATATATAGAAAATAATTTTGATTATGATATTGAAATACTAGATGTAGGTGCAGGTAGTGGGACATATCAAAAATTATTACCAAATTATAAAAATATAGATGCAATAGAAGTATATGAACCATATATAGATTATTTTGATTTAAGAAAAAGATATAGATTAGTCTATAATGAAAATATAACGAGTTTTAAATACTCATATTACGATTTAATTATATTTGGTGATATAATAGAACATTTAGATGTAAATGATGCTAAAAATGTATTAGAATATGCTTATAATCATTGTAAAGAAATGATTGTAGCAATACCATATCAATATAAACAAGATGTGGTTGATGATAATATATATGAAATACATAAACAAGATGATTTAACTAATGAAATATTTTTAGAAAGATACCCATATATGAAATTGCTATATAATAACGAATATTATGGGTACTATATAAAGGAGTAATATGATATATATAGTTAAGCATAAGGAATATAATAATCCTGTTCCTGATGGATATGAAGAAATATATGTAGGAAGTATGTATAAAGGAAAATCCATAGGAATAAACTTATTAAATCCATACTTGAATGAATTAACTGCACTATATGATATATGTAAATATAGTCCAAGTATAATTGTAGGATTATGTCATTATAGAAGATTTTTTGAATATAATGGTGAAATATTAAAGGTTGAAGATGCTGAAAAAATACTAAAAGATTATGATATTATAATCACAAATAATGTGGTATTTGATAAAGGTATATATGAACAATTAAGATTAGAAATGCCAAATGATAAAGAAAGAGGCATATTAGATAAATACTATAATAAATTAATTGAAGAAGAACCACAATTAGAAACATACTTTAAGGAGAAAGAGTTTGCACCTAAAGAAATGTTTGTATGCCATTGGAGATTAATAAAAGATTATTGTGAATGGATATTTAAACTAATATTACCTTTAGCAATAGAGTTCAAAGAATATGATAGTAATATAATACAAAAAAGAATGCTAGGGCATTTAGTAGAGAGATTATTTTATTATTGGATTTGGAAAAATGATAATTGGAAAATATATAGAATGGATTATAAGGAAATATGATAAAAGTAGAAGTAATAAAAAAGTTTCATTATGAAAAATATGAAGATATAAAAGATACAATTAAAAGAAAAAGTATTGATACATATGGAGAATTATATGAAGGAGATACATTTGAATGTAGTGAAGATGTAGCTGATTATTTAACAGGTAATAATGATAAAAATGTAATAGTTGTTAAAGTAATAGAAATAATACCTGAAAGGAAAAAGAGTAAAAAATAGCCAAGTTGTAATTATTTACAAAATATGGTATATTATAGATAGTGTACAGGAGTACATACCCCGTTTTGCAATAACGATATATTGCATAAATAATAATTCTTTCACGAAGGACAATACCTGCGTTAAAAAAATGTAAGGAGGAATAATATTATGAGAGAGTTTTTAAATGGTCTTAATTTAGAGAAAGATGTTGTAGACCAAATTATGACCGAATATGGTAAAAGCATTTCAAATCTAAAAGACAAAGAGAATGATTTAAGAGGAGAAATAACAAATCTAAAATCAACAATCAATGACTTAAAGGATAAGAATGTTGAATATGAGGGAAAAATTAATGAATTAAATACAACAATTTCAACAAATGAAGGGATAATTAAGAACCTAGACACGATTACAAACGAAAATAAAGACTTAAAGGCACAAATCCAAATGAATGGAAGTAATGTTAAAAAAGAGTTTAGTAAGTTTGTATCTAGTGAAGTTCAAGCATTAGTTAATGATGATACGGACTTTGCAACAGCACTTGAAAATTACAAGAAAGAAAATCCACAATATTTTGGAGAAGTTCAAGTAAAGAAAGTGCAAACATCACCAACATTAATTGGTGGTGAACCTACACCTCAAACAACTAATTCAATTATGAATGACATTATTAGAGGTTCAATAAACGATAATTAAAAAAGAAAAAGGAGAGAAAGAAAATTATGACACAAATAGCAAAAAGTGATGCTGAAGCAGTAATCGAAACACAAGTTGTAAAAGAAATCTTTGAAGGTGTCACAAAAGAAAGTAAAGCACTTTCAATGTTTAAAAGATTACCTAATATGACAAGTGACAAAACAAAATTAAGAGTACTTGATAGTTTACCAATTGCATACTTCGTAGATGAAAGTACAAAGAATGGTAGAAAGAACTTAACAAAACAAGCTTGGGCTAATAAGTATATCAATGCAGGAGAATTAGCAGTAATTGTTCCTATTAAGGAAAATGTATTAAATGATGCTGATATTGATATATGGGCTGAAGTAAGACCAAGAATTGTTGAAGCAATGGCAAGAAAGATAGATGGAGCAGTATTCTTTGGTAAGGATAAACCAACTGATTGGAGAAAAGGTTTAGTTCCATCAATAATTGATGCAGGTGCTGAAGTTGATGAAACAGGTAGACTTTATAGTGACATCAATGATGTTATGACTAAAGTTGAAGAAAGTGGATACAATGTTAATGCACTTGTAGGTGGTGTTGGACTAAAAGGTAAGTTTAGAATGATGACTGATACAACAGGTCAACCATTAAATACTACTGAAATTGGTTCAATAAGAAGAGAGTTTATGGATAATGGTGAATGGGATAAGACTGCATCTACATTAATTGCAGGTGATTTCTCACAAGCTGTATATTCAATTAGACAAGATGTTACATATAAAGTATTAACTGAAGGTGTTATTCAAGACCCTGATGATGGTTCTATTTTATATAATTTAGGACAAGATGATATGGTAGCATTAAGAGTTGTTATGAGATTAGGATGGGAAATACCTAACCCTGTAAATGCAACAAACGAAACATCTTCTCGTTTCCCATTTGCATCATTAAAACCTGAAGGTTCAGTAAGTTTATAATAAAGGAGGAAGGCATTTATGGAGTTTAATGGACAATACCTAACTTATGAAGAATATAATAATTTAGGTGGCACAGGACTTACACTAATGCCTTTTAATTTATTAGAGTTTGAAGCAAGGAAAAAAATAGATGGAAGAACTCTCAATAGACTAAAAAATGTTGATAGTAAAGATATACCTGAAGAGGTAAAAATATGTGAATATAAATTAATAACAAGCATACAAAAATATGCCGAAGAGATGCATAATGTTGCAAGTAATAATGGTATAGCTAGTGAAAACATAGATGGATATAGTGTAAGCTATATTACACCTGATAGAATAAGTGATATAGTTAAATCAAAAGAAGTAGAAATAGATGATATTATTAGAACTTCGTTATTATATGTAAGTTATAATGGTGAACATTTATTATATATAGGTTAAAATGATAACTAATAAAAAGATAACAATATATCACAAAGGAAAACGAGATGTAGCCACTAGAATAGAAAAGTATGTTAGATTTAATTATGATAATGTATGGTGCTTTGAAGAAGAAAGAGCAGTTATTAATCAAGGATATGATGATAACAACCAAGTTAATATTAGAATACCTTATAATCAAAATGAAAACCTAGATGTGAGTAATTTTGCTAAAGGGGATATAATAGTAATTGGAAAAGTAGAAGAAGATATAGAAGCACAAAGTGATTTAAAAGGATATAAAATATATAACATAGATAGCATAAATGATAATAATTTTGGTAATGAACCACATATACATATAGGTGGTGTATAATGCCTGTTAAATTAAAACCAACAAGTGTAATAAAAGCTAGATTGGGAATAGAACCAAATGGAAGAGTTCAAAGATTTTTTACACAAACCTGTCGAAAACATATGGATAAATATGTACCAATGGATGAGGGTAATTTAAGAACAATAGTGAGTACAGGAATTAATTATATAACATATAAAAGTCCTTATGCCCACGCACAATATATAGGTTATACAAAAGGACCTGTAAAGAATTACACAACTGCAGGTACAGGACCATATTGGGATAAAAGAATGGTAAGTGCTGAAATGGATAAAGTTGAACAAGAAGTAAGAATGTTTGTTGGAGGTAAATAATGGAACAAAATAATACAAGAATATCAAAATTAAGAGAATATTTATTAGGAGTAATTGATGAAATGACTAATAGTACGGATTATCAAATAAATGCTAATATGTTATCAAATGATGTAGGTGATTATTCAATAGATAAGATACCTACTGAAAAGGGAGTAGAACATTGGATATTAGCATCAGGACCTGCTGTTAATAAAGATGTATATTCTTTTAGAAGTAGAAAAAAATATTCACAAGATGTTATCGACAACTTGAATAACATAGGTTTTTTTGAAGAGTTTGAGAGAATAATACAATCTAATAATGATAAAGGTATTTTACCTGAAATAGAAAATATAGAAACAATCGAATGCTTAAATTGTGGTACTATGCAAATGAATGATGATGGTAATACATCAGTATTCGATATACAAATACAAATCACTTATAGAAATGCTAATGAGCATATTATAAGTTTATAGGAGGAACTATGAAAACTATAAAAGCAAAAATAAACTTTGTAGCTAATGATATAAATTATTTAGCAGGAGAAGAAATTAAAGGTTTAACATATGACCAAATTGTTAAATTAAATGAAATGGGGTACATAGAACCTCTTACATATGAAGATTTGGTAGAGATAAAAAGAGAAATGGAAAAACCTAAAAAATTAATTAAGGAGGAATTATAATGATACCTGAAAATATTGAGAAATTACACGATTATCAATACTTGAGATATATTAATACTACACCAACTTCACAAAATCCAACTTGGAAAGTTTTAGGAGTAGGTATAACTGAATTAACTACTGCTTATAATCCACAAGTTGATACTGAAAGATGGGTTGTAGAAAAAAATGCAAGAACTGACCATACAGGAAATCAAAAACAATCAAGTGTTTCACAAAAATGTTATAAGAATGACCCTGTCTTTACATTTATGAATGATGCTAGAGATAAGATTAATACTACAACACAAATACTTGAAATTGATACTTGGAATGGTTCAGGTGGAAGTTATCCTGCAAAATTAAGTGATGCATTAGTGACACCAACTACTTATAGTGGTGCAGTAATCGAATATGACTTATATTTTAATGGAGATACTACTGAAGGAAATGCTACTATAACAGGTGGTACACCATCATTTACACCAAGTGTAAGTTTATAATTAATAACCTAGAGTGGTATAGGTCAAACTATATCACTCTTTAATTTTAGAAAGAAAGAGAGAATGTGAATAATAATGATAGACAATTATATTCAATTAACTAAAAATGATGTTTTAAAAATTGGAATAAAGGATGAAAATGGCAATGATACAGGAAACTATTTAGAGTTTGATTTGGAAGATATTGAATTACCATTAAGAATACAACAATTAGGAGAAGAACATAAGAAGAACTTAAATTATTTAAAGATGCAATATGCATTAATAGAAAAGAAAGAAGATAAAAAAGGTAAAAAGATATTATCAAGTAGAGAAGAAGATAAAGCTAAAGCATTAAAAGAGTTCTATGATAGAGAAATTAAATGTTTAGATTTAGTTTTAGGTGAAGGTGGAACATCAAAAGTATTAAATGGTAGAAAACCTTACTTTAGAATGTTTGATGATATTGGAAAAGCAATAGATAAATTATCACCAATCTTTGAAAAGAGAATGGATGAAATTAAGAATAACATTATAGAAAAATACAAAATCAAAGAAGAAGATGTAATGGAATATGAATAATCCTGAATACATCAAAATAGGTGATAAAAAGTATAAAATAAACACTGATTATAGAACAATATTAAAAATTAATAAAATATCTTGTGATAATACCATAAAAGATTATGAAAGAATAGTAGCAATAATGTACTTGTTTTATGGAGAAGATATGATGAATAATCCTGATTTTGAAAAATTAGTATATGCTATGTATGATTTTATGAAAGGTAGACCAAGTAGTATGAAACCTATTGGTGATGAAAAACAAGAAATAGATATGGATTATGACTATGATATGGGATTAATAATAGCATCTATGAAAAGTGAATATGGAATAGATATAACAAAAGAAAAAATACATTGGTGGTCTTTTTTTGATTATTTAAATGGATTATCTACTGATTGCATATTAAATCGAGTAAGAGAAATAAGAAGTAAAGATTTATCTAAAATAAAAGATAAAGAAGAAAGAGATGAATATGAAAGATTACAAAAGATATGGTCATTAGATAAAAAGAAAACAATGACTGCCGAACAAAAGAAAAGTGTGGAAGAGTTTTATAAAGATTTTACACTTTAGAAAGGATGATAAAATATGGATGGATGGATAACATTAGGTGCTGAATTAGATACAAAAAGCTTTGATGCCCAAATAGAAGATGTTGAAAGCAAATTAGCAACATTAGAACAAAGATGGGAAGAAACTAATAATATGCCAGCTTTTGAAGGTAAAAACGAAGATTTACAAAACTTATCATTACAAATAGAAAAATTAAGTAATAAGTTAATTATATTAAAGAAAAAACAACAAGATGTAAATAATCAAGGTTTGGAAAATCTTGGTAATAATGTTAGTAAAATAGGTGATGGTATGTCATCTATACTTAAGAAAGTTGCAAAGTGGGGATTAGCATTATTTAGTGTTCGTACTGCATATTCATTAATAAGAAATGCAATAACAACAATAAGTGAAAGTAATGACCAAATGAAAGCAAATATTGATTATATGAGATTTGCATTAGCAATGTCATTAAAACCAATAGTAGAATGGTTAGTAAATGCAGTATATAAATTAATGACATATATTAATTACATATCACAAGCTTGGTTTGGATATAACTTATTTAAAGATGCAGGAATAGAAGATTTTGAAAAGAGTTTAGAAAAATCTAATAAAACTGCAAAAGATTTAAAGAAAACATTAATGGGATTTGATGAAGCAAATGTAATACAAGATACATCAAGTGCAAGTGGTGGTGGAACTACAATGCCAAGTCTTGATTTATCAAAAGTAGAACAAATAGATGTACCTGATTGGGTTAAATGGATTGCTAATAACAAAGATACAATAATACAATTAGCTGAAATAGTAGGTATAGCATTTGGAGTAGGAAAAGTCACAAGTATATTAAATAATATAGCAAAATTGTTTGGCATAGCAGGACCTGCTAATGCAATAGGTGGTGTAGGATTAAGAGGTTTATTTAGTTCATTAGGATTGATAGCAATCATTGCAGGTGGAATTATAATTACTGCTATGTGTGCTAAAAAAGTTTGGGATGACCTAACACATTTAAAAGATGAAATGGATGAAATAATTGAGAAAAATAAAACAATAAATAGACAAGAAACTGATAATTTAGACCCTATTGAAGATACAAATAAATTATATTCAAAAATGGAAGTACATCAACAATCAATATTAGATAATAATAAAAACTCGAAAAATACTATGGCAAAAATATTTGGATATAGTGAAGGATATTTAAATGCAAGTAAAGAAGCAGTTATATCAAGTGAAAATGAAGTAAGAAAATTAAAAGAAATGTTTGATGTTGAAGGTAGAACATTAAGTGAAAAAGAAGAAATGCTTTTAATTGCACAAAAACAATTAGGTGTTAATTTAAGAGCAATAGGAACATTGGAACAACAAGGAAAAGATACTACACAATTAAAAGAAGTTAATAAACAATTATATAGCACAATTGCTTGGATGGAAGGCGATATTCAATATACAAAAGACCAAAATGCCAAAAAAAGCAAACAACAATGGGATGATTTAAAAGATAAAGCAATTAATTCATTACAAAAAATAAAAGATTTCAAAATTGGTGACAAAGAAGTTGGAGTTAAAGTCACTATTGGTGACGCACTAAAAAAACTTGGAGAGGTCATTTCTAACTTGGGTATTGTACAAGGTTTAAAATCAGCATTAGAAACAGGTAAAAATGTTATAACAACTAACCTTGTAAACCCTATAAAGAATGCTTATAATTCACTTAAAAGTTTCTTTACACCTACATATGGTGCAACAGGTGGTATCATAAACTTACCGGGTAGAGGTGTACCTATTGGTGGAAATATTTATGGTGGAGAAGCAGGAAGAGAAGGTCTATTACCACTTACAAATCCATCAGCAATGGCTGAACTTGGTGCTGAAATAGGAAAATGGGTAAATATATCTCTACAAAATAATATGGTAGTAGATGGAAGAATATTAGCAACAGCAGTAAATACACAAGCAAATAGAGAAAGGTTATTATTAAATAGGTGATAATATGTTAAGGTATAATAATGATTTGGTAATTAATAGTGTGAACATAACACCTTACTTAATAGATATTAAGTTTAGTTATAATAAAATATGGGGAAAAGATGCAGGAAGAAATACACTATCAGGAAAATATACAGGCACTTTGCTTGGTATTTTTCCTAAAATAGTGTGTACATTTGGTAAATTAACACAAACACAAATTGAAGAATTAATACCGATACTAGATAGTGCAACACAAAGTGTGACTTATTATGACCCTAATAAAAAACAATTAACAACAATGGAAACATATACAGGTGATTATGAATTAGAACAAAAATGTTTATTTAGTAATGTAGCAAAGGCAGGTGAGCCTTTCAGCATTAGCTTTGTTGCTAGAGATAGGAGAGTTTAATTATGAAATGGGTAAATCAAAAATATAATGACCATATATATGATTTAGGTAGACAATTTAATGCTACATTATATTTATATAATAATAATGCATCTTATGTTGGGGCTTATAGTGTAGATGTAGTTAATTATAATGCATATGGTGATATGTGTAGAACTGCAATGCAAGAATATTCATTTGAATGTGATACTGATTTAGAAACATTAGATTTATCTAATTATAAAAAATTAATACTTAAAACTGAATTAAGAGAAACAGGTACAACAGGTCCTACAAGCCCCCCTTTATATATAACTGAAAAGAAATATAGTGAAGATAAAAAGACTTATGAATATAAATTATGTGATGCAATGGTAAAAACAATGATACCATATGATTGGGAAACCATAAATGGTAATGTAGATAATGTAAACTTATATGCACTTATTCAAAATATTCTTACATATGTTATAGGAAGTGATACAGGTATATCATACAATCTTAATAATCTACCTAGTGGACTAATTAATATAAATATAAAAAGAAAGAGTATAGATGGAATTAAATTAAGTTGTAGAGATGTATTAGATATGGCACTTGAAATATGTGGAACAAGTATGAGAATACATCAAAATAAATATGGTACTTTACCTTGGTGTATATTTCAATGTGTTAATCCTACAAATGCTACATCTAATTATACTGCCGATGAAGATATTATAAGAGATGATACAGCATATACTAAACAAAAATATGGTCCTATTAATTCAATATTATTTGAAAGTGAAATTGATGAAAGTGATAATCTTGAAAGAAAAGATGATACATCAATAGCTAATAATGGAATAACACAATATAAAGTATCAGGCAATTACTTATTAGATAATGATAATAGAGCAAATGCTATTAATATGCTATATAATAGATTAAATGGATTAGAATATTATTTATGTGATTTAAGAACAATAGGATATATGGCATTAGAAATATATGATAATATAACTATTTCATTAAATAGTACAAATTATTTATGTAAATTAACTAAAAATATATTTACATTAAGTAATGGTTTAGAAGAAACAATAGTTAGTGAAAAACCTACACAAACATATGATGATTACGAAAGTGGCAGTCCATATGATGATAAAAAAGCAAGAATTGATGTAGATAAAATGAAAGGTGAAATAGTCCTTAAAACTGATAGTGATGGAAAAATAGCACAAGTAAGATTAGATAGTTCAGGTGATGATGGGTCAGTAGTACAAATAAAAGGAACACAAATTAACCTTGAAGGAACTACTACTATCAATGATAGATTTAAAATAGATACCAATGGTTATATGTATGCAAAAGCAGGTGGTGAAGTAGCAGGTTGGAAAATAAGTGATGATGCATTATATAAATATGTTCGTATAGGAGATTATGATTATATGACATATATTCAATCACCATTAACAACATATACTGAAGATAGTTGGATATTTAGTACACAAAAGAAACATAAAGATGCATTAGGATATGGTGGAACTGCTATTATTAAATTGGGTGGAGATATAAAAGGTAAAGATATATCAGCAACAGGCAATATATCAGCATCAGGAAATATTACTGCAACTAACAATTTATCAGTTCAAAATAAATTGGCAGGATATTTGAACTTAAATGATGCTAAAACACATTATTTAGGAGAATATGGTTTATACTTTACTGATGAAACATTTACAATAGTAGGAACTAATGAATATACAAGATATACACATAATGGGTTTGCAGTAAATGGAAATGGTGCAATGTCAGGTAGCTTATGGTTGCAAAATGTTTATCCACAATCTAAAGCTGAAATAAAGAAAAATATAAAACTATATGATAAGAATGCCCTAGATATTTTAAAGAATGTAGATATATATAATTATAATTTTAAAACTGAAAAAGATGAAGATAAAAAACACATAGGGTTTGTTATTGGTGATGATTATAAATATTCAAAAGAAATAACTAATAATGATAATAGTGGTGTTGATTTATATTCATTTGTATCAGTATGTTGTAAAGCTATTCAAGAACAACAAAAAGAGATAGAAGAACTTAAAGAGCAAATTGAAAAATTAAGTAAAAAATGATAAGATAAAAGAAGAGGGGATATGATAAAATGGATATTTTAAAAAACATATCAGTAGAACAAATTGTAAGTGCAATCATATTACTAGCTTCTTTTATTGGTGCTATTGAAGTTATTTTACATAGAGAAAAGAAGTTTATAAAAGATACTATGAAAGAAGAAATAGACCCTATTAAAATGGAATTAAAAAAGAACTCTTTAAATACTATGAAGAATACAATATGTAATGAAAACATACCATTAAGTGAAAGATTATCAGTAGGTAAAGAATACATTGAACTTGGTGGTAATGGTGCAGTTAAAATATATGTACATAAGTTAGAAGAAGAGTTTGAAAAAAGATTACAAAAAGAGGAGAAGTTATGAATAATAATCCAAAAGTAGAACAAACATTAATGCTAAAAATCCTACACGAAGAAAAAAGAGATAAAATATTATTTTTTGTAATGTGGGTGATAACATTTTTGTGTTTAATAGGTGCAGTAATATATATAATTTACTTACATAAAGATATAGAAACTATAACTGAAACAATAGATATACAAGATGTAGAAAGTATTGATAATTCACATATCAAGATAGGTGATGATATATGGGAAAAGTCACAATAAAAAGAATAAGAAAATATAGAAAGTCTAAAACAACAAGTTCTAATGGTAAACGAAGATGCAAAACTTGTGGAAGATATATGTAAGTATGAAAGATTATCTTTTATAGAGTTTGGTGAGCCTGAATATAATTACTTTGTTGTAAAATGTATGCTTAATAAAGAAATGAGCAAAATACTTCAAATGCTTATACAAGGTGAAGATGAAACTAAAATATGTGATGAATTAAGTATTAGTCAGTCAACATTAACTAGAAGAATAAGAGTATTAAAAAGAAAAATAAAGAGGGTATTGTAAATCCTCTTTTTATTTGATATAATTAACTTGTAATTGTGTGCTATCTAACGAGTGTGAGATAAATGGGTTATTCTCGTTTATCCTACTTATCGGTAGCACCTAGTAGATATATAAAAGACATACCTATAAAGGTTATAATATGAGAGTAGGCAAGAGGGTAATATTATAGGGAGTGCATTGCTTAGGGTAAGAGTAATTAACTTATCAAACCTTTATATCTATTAGATGGTGCTAATTAAGACATAATTGGTACACCCCTGAATATGAGTAGGTTTATAACCTACTCTTTTTATGGTATAATATAGTCAGGAGATGATAATTGTGAAAAAAGGATTTTGGAAAGCATCTTTGATAAGAGCAATTAGGACAATATGTCAAACTGCATTAGCAGGAATAGGTACTGCATATGTATTACAAGATGTAAATTGGTTGAATGTTATATCAGCAAGTTTATTAGCAGGTTTACTATCTATGCTTACATCAGTAATAACAGGATTACCTGAAGTAGAGGAATAATTATGGGTAAATATATAGGTGAAACAATATCACCAGTTTTAAAAAAGAACAATCATTGGATGACATCACCATATGGAATGAAAAAAATAGATGGTAAAGAAGTAATGCATAATGGTATTGATTTAATTAATCGTGGAAAAATACTTATAGGAAAGACAACCGATTACATTATAGCAATAGCAAAAGGTGAAGTGACTTATACAGGTTATAGTGAAACAAGAGGATATTATGTAGAAATCAAACACGAAAATGGTTTTTTATCAAGATATTTACATATGAAAAAAGATAGTATTGTTGTTAAAAAAGGACAATATATACAAAAAGGAACTATATTAGGATATATGGGCAAGACAGGAAAAGGTGTCACAGGACCACATTGTCATTTAGCAGTAGTTAATACAAAAGGTAATTTTGTAGACCCACTACCATATCTATTAGGTACTAAAAACTTTGATAAAGTAGTACAAAAAAATGCATATCAAGTATATGATATTAAGAAAAAGAAATGGTTATCAAAAGTAAATGTAGAAAATGACAATGTATATGCAGGTATAATTGGAGAAAAAATAAGTGGTATTTATTTAGATAAAGGTGAAATAAGAGTACACACTCATAGTGGTAAATGGCTACCTGCAGTTAAAGACCATAATGATTATGCAGGTATATTATCTAAAAAGATAGATGGTGTAGCAATTAAAGGATTTAGATATAGAGTACATATATATAAAGGTAATTGGCTACCATTTGTAGATGGTTATGATATAAATGATGCTAATAATGGATATGCTGGTATATTAGGAAAAGATATAGATGCAATACAAATAATTAAAAAAATATAAGGAGGTTAATAATATGAGATTTATAGTTAATCCACATAGAATAGAAAAAGATTTAACTGATATAGTTAATGAGAAAGAATTAAATATAACTGAATGTGAGTTTGTGTTTAGTGAAGAAATCCCATCTAATTATGTAAAAGAAGCATATTTTACATTAAATGGGAATAGTTATAAAGTTATTTTAGTAGACAATAAATGTGCTATACCTAGTGAAGTATTAAGTGAAAAAGGTATGGTTGAAATAGGTGTAATAGCTTATGAAGTAATAGGAACTGAACATATCAAAAGATATAATCCAAGTCCTGTATATATAACTACAATGATTGGTAGTATGAAAGATGCACAAAATAGTGAAGAAATAACACCAACTGATAAAGAACAAATTACACAAATGTTAGAAAATATCAATTTAAGTGTATCTAAAGATGGAAAAATAACAACAATATCATTTACAAATACTGATGGAACAACACAAACTGAAACATTAGAAGATGGAATATCAGTAATAAATATGGAAATTATTGGTAGAGATTTAGTGGTGACATATGATAGATAATTATAAATTATATTGTTTGACTAATTTGATTAATGGTAAACAATATATTGGTATTACTAAACAAAATATATATAAGAGATGGAAAAATGGTAATGGATATAAAAAAGGAACTAGAATGGAAAATGCAATAAAAAAATATGGATGGAACAATTTTAAACACGAAGTATTATTTGATAACTTATCAAAGGAAAAAGCAGTCGAATTAGAAAAATATTATATAAAACAATTAGATACAATTAATAATGGCTATAATGTTCAAGAAGGTGGATTTAATAGTAATAATGGTGTTGTTAGTGATGAAACAAGAAAAAAATTAAGTATATCACATAAAGGACAACATAGTTCACCAAACACCGAGTTTAAAAAAGGTGAAAGAAGTTTAGCACATTTAAAATTATTAGTACCTGTTTATTGTATTGAATTAAAAAAAGTTTTTTCTAGTATAACTGATGCTGAAAGAGAACTTAATATAAGTCATCATATTTGGGATTGCTTAAAAGGAAAAAGAAATAAATGTGGTGGTTATCATTGGAAATATTTAGAGGAGGTAATTATAAATGAGTAGACAAGTTAATTTAGGTCAAATAGTACCAAATATTCAAATAGGAACAACTACAACAGGTTCACCAAGTTCAAGTGCAATTGTAGAAAATGTTGGAACAAGTTTAAATCCTATACTTAATTTCACAATACCAAAAGGTGAGGCAGGTGCTATTAAGTTTGAAATAGTAGAACAATTGCCAACAACAGGGATTAAAGAAGATACTATCTATTTAGTACCTTATGCAACATTAGTAGTACAAGAACTACCAACAACAGGAACACCACATACAATATACATAGTAGAAAGTACAAATAAAAGATATGTATATGAAAGCAACCAATGGATAGAAATAACAAGTGATAATAAATACATTGAATATATTTATGTAAATGGACAATGGGAAGAATTAGGTGGAATTGGTGTAGATGTAGATTTAAGTGATTACTATACTAAAAGTGAAACAAATACATTATTAAGTGGTAAACAACCAACAATAGATAGTTCACATATGTTAAGCAGTGATTTAGTAGATGATACTAATAAAACAAATCTATTTACAAATACAAGTGAAAAAACAACTTGGAATAGTAAATACGATAAACCAATAGCAGGAATACCAAAAACTGATTTAGATAGTTCAGTACAAACAAGTTTAGGATTAGCTGATACATCAATACAAACTGAAACCGACCCTGTATTTAGTTCAAGTGTTGCATCAAGCATAACAAGTAGTGATATAACAAATTGGAATAATAAAAGTGATTTTAGTGGTTCATATAACGATTTAACAAATAAACCTGATTTAAGTGTATATGAGTTATTATCAAATAAAGTCATATCTATTAGTTCATCATCAACTGATGACCAATATCCTAGTGCTAAATGTGTATATGATATTGTAGGAGATGTTGAAAGTATATTAGAAACACTTGATATAGGGAGTGGTGTATAATGAGTATAGCAAGTAGAATAGAAGCAATAGAAGAACATATTGGAGATGTATATGATACTATTGACCTAGCAAAAGATACAACAGGAACAAATAAAAACATAGTAAATATACCTAGTAAATTAAAAGATGCCTATGTAGATATAATAAATAATGGAACTGATACATTGTATAATAACTTTCCTAAAGTAAGTGGAAGTGGAACTGATTTATCATTAACACCAACATACGAAGCACCAATGAAAGTAGATTTAAAAGGAAATACTAGCCAAGTACAATTAACTGGTAAAAACTTATTTAATATAAATAGTTCTTTTAGAAGTTCAGGTACATCTGATTACGTAAGTGCAGTATCAAATAATGGTTTTGTATTTGAAATGCCAACTTATAGAAGGCTTGATTTCTATATAGATAATCAAAGAACATTATCTGCTGGAACTTATACTATATCATTTGATGTTTTAGAAAACACTTCTACTGCAAGAATAGATTGCACATTTAGAACTTCAACTACTAACGAAGTGACAATAGAAATACCATCAAGATTTACTGGAAAATTCTCAGCTTCTTTTAATTTAACAACTGGGACAACAAATTGTATATATATGTATTTACTAACAAGTCAACCAAGTGGGGTAAGATTTGTAATTAATAATATTCAAGTAGAACCGGGTTCTACTGCCACACCATTCGAACAATATTGTGGTGGTACACCATCACCAAATCCATCTTATCCACAAGATATTAATGTTGTAAGTGGAAATAATAATGTAGTAGTATGTGGGAAAAACTTATTTGATAAAAATAACATTACAACAGGTAAATCTTATTCAAACACAGGCGATATTATTTCTTTAAGTGATACATTTATACAAGAAAGTTATATAAATGTTATTCCAAATGAATATTACTCGTTTTCATTGGTAAATACAATTCAAAGTGGTAATTATAGAATACAAATAGTTGAATATGATAAAAATAAAACATTTATAAAAAGAAACCAAATAGGAAGTGGTAGAAGAATAACGGTAAAATTATCTTCTAATACAACTTTTGTTAGGTTGGGTTCAATGACAACATCAATTGATGAATTACAATTTGAAAAAGGGGAAGAAAGAACAACTTATGAAGCATACCAAAGCCAAACATATCCAATTAATCTACCAATACAAAACTTATTTGATAAAGATAATGCTAATTCATTAAATGCTTATCCTGATGGTACAACAAATACTATAAAAGGTTCAAATGATACAAGAACAATATATATACCTTGTAAACCAAACACTACTTATACTATTTCTAAAATATTAAGTTCTAGATTTAGCTTTGCATATACTACTGATATACCTGATATAGGAGTAGATATAAGAGGAAGAGTTGTTGATTTTACTGCAACACAATTAACATTAACTACTGATGCAACTGCTAATTATTTATGTGCTTTTATATATCATAGTTCTTATGATACAACTATTACATTACAAGATATATTAGATAGCATACAAATAGAAAAAGGTAGTAAAGCCAATACCTACACACCATATGGAACAACACCAATAGAAATGTGTAAAATAGGAACATACGAAGATAGTTTTTTAAGAAATACAGGGAAAAACTTATTTAGTTTAGATAATATAGAAAATAATGGTACAGGAAGAACAACATATACAATTAATAATGATGAAATAACAATTACTGCAACAAGTGGTGGAACATATAGATTTATTTATAAAACAATACCTGTTGATATAAATGAAACATATACAATAAAAATAGGGAAATATAGTGATAGCAGTACAGGTGGTTTAGCACAATGGGGAGTTGTAAATAGTCAAGGACAATATTATGATTATGTTAAAGATTTAAAAAATACTCAACAAATAACATTTATACCTACTGAAAGCACAATAACTTTTAGGTGTGGTTATTTAGGTAATTCTTGTGCTACAAATGATGTATTAAAAATAAGTCAAATACAACTAGAAAAATGCAACCAAGCAACTTCATACGAGCCTTATGGTAATGGTGAGTGGTATTTACATAAAGAAATAGGAAAGATAACTTTAGATGGTAGTGAAAATTGGCAAATAGGAAATACTGGTACTTCTAATTGGTATTATTATTTTAATTCAAGTTATATTCCTATTCAAAATATACAAACTTCTAGTTATGGTTTATGTTCTCATTATAATATTGCAAATATAGGTAATAATAATACTAATCAAGGTATAAGTTTATTATCTAATGGAATATTAAGAGTTAGATATGGAATAGAAGATACAACAACTAATTATAAAACTTGGTTATCTACACATAACACAATAGTATATTATGTACTAGCAACACCTACATATACTGAAATAACTGATACAACATTAAAAGGTCAGTTAGAAGATATATATAATGCAAAGAGTAAAAATGGAACAACAAATATAAATCAAGTTAACAATGATTTACCATTTAACTTAAGTGTTAGTGCATTAGAAAAGGAATAAAGTGTGTAAGGAAAGGTGGTATTTCCTCTATAATACAACACACTTTATATATGACTAGGAATAATCCTAGTCTTTTTTTGTGTAAAGTTTTAAAAATATTAAAAAACATATTGATTTTAAAAAATATATGTTATATACTTTAAGTACATTAGGAAGGATGTGAAGATTATGAAATTAAAGAAATGGGTGCAAGTTGTAATAATAATTGCAACAATAGTATTTATGTTTAAAGCATTATTTCAATTTATGGAAATAGAAAATACTATTAATAATACACCTGAACAATGGATAGCATTTTTAATCTATTGTTTAGTAAGTTTTGTACTAACATTTATACTTGGTAGTGATTTATGTACTCTACCAAAAGAATTAGATGCTAAATTAGGCAAGTTATTAGGTGAATAGTATAAATATAAGGTAAATATATAAAATGTCTAAAAAGGCATTAAAAACAATTTAGAAAGAAGGATAAAATATGAAAAAAAATCAAATAGTAGATGGAATAATAACAATTAAAATTAGTTTTAAGGATACATTCCCTGAAGATTGGGATGAAGAACAAATAGAAGAGTTTATAGAAAAGAACTATAAGCAATACATAGATAATGATGACAATATGGAATATGAATATACAACAATTGTAAATAGTGAAATAGATTATTATGGAGGAGATGATGTATATGGTATCTAGAAGTAAATATTTAAAAATTAAAAGAGCATTAAGAACAACAAGATATATAACATTAAGTTTATTATTAGTAGAATTAATTATATTAGCAGGAACAATTATAGCAAATACTATGATATAGGAGTGAATATGGAATTATTAGAAAAGATTAAACAAGATATTAAAGATATAGAAGAAGCACAAGATAATATAGAAATGTGTAAAAAATGGAATAATTATGAAGATATGGGCTTTAGCCAATATCAATTAAGTGAAGCTACAAAAGAACTTATAGAAGATATGAAAAAATATATAGAAGAAATGGAAGGTAAATAATTATGGGAATGTTAGCATTAATTAATAAAAATAAACAAGAAAAGAAAGATAAATATGAATTACTTGCAAGTGTAAAGATTACTGATGTAAAGGGTTATTTGCAAAAAGAATATGATAGAGCAAGTGAAAGAGAAGATTTAATAAAAGATTTAGAAAAAGAAATAGCAAGATTAAAAGAAATAGAAATTAAATATGGTGCATTATTAGTAGTTCAAGAAAAAACACAAGAACGAATTGAAAAACAAGATAGTAGAATTAAAGAATTAAAAGAAACTATTAATGATTATCAAGATAGATTAAAATTATCTAATTCTCAAAATACTGATATAAGAATAAATGCTGAAAATAAACTAAAAGAAAAAGATAATGAAATTAAAGAATTAAAACAACAAATAAAAGAATTGAATACTAAAAAAAGAGGTGGAAGATGAAAGAATTAATTATAAATATATTATATATGATATTTTCTATTATATTAATCATTTTAGTAATTATAATACTAGCAAATACATATATAACTAGAGAAAAATGTGAAAGAAATGGTGGTACATTTGTTGATGGTGCAGGTATTGATAACAAATGTATATATGATAAGAGGTAGAAGATAATGAAAATAACTGAATATATAGCAACATTAACAAATGAGGTAGAAAAGATAAGCAATTATTTAGAAGAACTTGATTATAATAGCAAAGAATTAGAATATTCTATACAAAAATTAAGTGAAGCATTATATTGGTTGACTTATGTTGAAGAAGATTTAAGAGATGGATATGAAAACGGAGAAGCTTAACTTATTAATGTTATATAGATTATACCTATTTGCTTTACAGGAAAGATAAGAATATGGAGATAAGTATGGAGATACTGACGAGATTATGGAAATGTATGAAGGGAAATTAACACAAGGTGGTGTTATCGTTCATACTGATAAAGTTAGAAAGAGGGATAAATATGACAATGGAGAAAATTAAAGATTGTTATTTTGATTATTTAACTGAAATTATATTAGATGCTATTGTAAGTGCTGATGGATATGATTGTAGAGATTTCAATGCTATGAAATTAGCATTATATAACAATTTAAGATTAATGTTAAAATCTAGAGAGCAATTTGAAAATGTTATTAAAACATTACAAAAGGAAGATGAAAAGACAAGGAGTAAAAAATAATGAATAAACCAAAGTTTAAGGCAAAGCAAATAATAACACTAGCATTAGAAAAAGAATTAAAAGAAAAATTAGAAAAGGATGCTGATAAGTTAGGAATAACTACAAGTGCTTATATTAGAATGATTATATTGAAATCAATAAATATATGATTTATAATTTAAGTACATAAAAAAATACACAAGAGTTCAGGTCTTATGTATTAGTAGAGGTAATAGCCTACCTCGTGAATTAATTATAACACGAATATAGGTAAATTATCAATACTATACATAGACTACTCTTAAGAGTAGTTTTTATTTTAGAAAGAGAGAGATTATGGAAAAACAATTTGTGAGTTATTATTTAGATGCTTTTGAACAATTACCTAGAAGAGCAAAGGAATTATTATTTGAAGAAGATGGTATGAACGAAGATACACTATCATACATTATGAATGATTTAGAAAATATAAAATCACCTATTGAAAAAATATTATTTACTGCAATATCTATATTTTTAGGGAAACATAAATCATATATTTTTATTGACCCACAAAAAGAAATTAATATTAATAATAATAAATATATAGCTGATTTTATTATTGAATATGATAATTATATTAATAATTTTTTAAAAAAAGATTTTAAATTAATTATTGAATGTGATGGATTTGATTATCATAGTAATAAAAAACAAATGACATATGATTACAAAAGAGAAAACAATTTAAAACTTAATGGTTATGATGTTATTAGATTTACAGGTTCTCAAATATATAATGACACTATGGATTGTGTAAAAAAAATAATAAAATATATTTATATGAAAGGTTTTGATAAAAATGAATAATCCTGCAGTATTATGGTATCCTAGTGATTTTATTAGTTCAACTATATTTTGGAATAATGAACAATGTGGGGCATATATAAGATTATTAAATTATCAATTTACATTAGGACATCTTAAAAAAGAACAATTAGAACAAATAACAACTGATAAAATTGTTTTAGAAAAGTTTATAGAAGATGAAGATGGTTTATTTTATAATCCTAGAATGGAAAAAGAAATAGAAAAAAGAAGAAATTATAGTTTATCAAGAAGTAAGAATAAATTAGGTAAAACAAAATCATATGATAATGATACGAAAATTACATCAAAATCATATGATATTCATATGGGAAATAGAAATATAAATGAAAATATAAATATAATAGATTATTTTAATAATAATATACATAGTATAGTACAAAGAGAATATGAAGATATAACTAAATGGGAAGAAATATTTACTGATGATATTATCAAAGAAGCAATCGATGAAGCAATATTACATAATGCTAGAAATATGAAATATATTAATTCAATTTTAAGAAATTGGAAAGAAAAAGGATATAAAACAATTGATGATATTAAAAACAACTCAATTAATAAAAATAATAAAACTGAACCTGAATGGATGAATAAAAAAATTGATAGTGAACAAGTCAGTGATGATGAACTTAAAGAATTAGAAAAAGAGATGAGTATATTTGAAAACTAAAAGAAGTAAAGCTACTGATATACCAATGAGTGTTAAACAAAAGGTATGGGAAAGAGATAAAGGAAGATGTGTGGTGTGTGGTAATAATTACAATGTGATGCCAAATGCACACTACATATCAAGAGCAAAAGGTGGATTAGGAATAGAAGAAAATATTGTGACCTTATGTACTAACTTCACTTTAAACAAATGCCATTATAGATATGACAATGGAACTGAAGAAGAACACGAAAGAATTGGTAATAAAATAGAACAATATTTAAAATTAAAGTATCCTGATTGGAACAAAGATGACTTATTTTACAAAAAGTAATAAAAAAACTATTGAAATATAACTTTATATTTGATATTATTAAGATAATAGAAAGAAGGTAAATATATGGAATTAACACAACACGATACAATATTATATGTATTATTGAATAATCCTGATAGAGTATTTGATGCTAGGGATTTTCAAAAAGGACAATACTTTGTTGGATATGAAGCAACTGCAAGAATTAGTGAATTAATAAAATTATATCCAACATTATTTATTGTAGGTAGAGATGGTAGATTTAGAACTATCCAAGTTGATAAAACACAAACAAAGCTTATCAATGAACAACTAGAACGAATTAGAACATTAATTAATTAGAAAGAAGGTAATATTATGGAAGATAAAGTAAAAGAAAATAACTTGAGAATATATAACTTAATTAAAGAAGTACCTGATGAAGCACAAAAGAAAATTACAGGTGGTAGGTTAAATGGAATGACTGATATTAAACCTATGTGGAGAATTGAAAAATTAACTGAAATATTTGGTATGTGTGGATTTGGTTGGAAAACAACTATAAAGAATAAAGAAATTATTGAAGGTGCTAATGGAGAAAAGATAGCAATAGTAGATATTGATTTATTTGTTAAGGATGAAAATGGAAATTGGAGTGATGCAATAGAAGGAACAGGTGGAAGTTCATTTATTGCTAATGAAAGTAAAGGATTATATACAAGTGATGAATGCTTTAAAATGGCATATACTGATGCATTAAGTGTTGCTTGTAAAAGTTTAGGAATGGGTGCTAATGTATATTGGGGTGATAGTAAATATAATACAACTAAAATAGCAACTAAAGAAGAAGCTGAAAAGTATAAACTATCATTTGGAAAACATAAAGATAAGACATTAATAGAAATTAATAAAGAAGCACCTGATTATATAGAATGGTTAGTTAAGAATAGTAATGATGATGCAGTATTAACTTGTATAGAATTATTATTTGGTATGAAGAAAAATGATTTTGAAGTAGATGAAGAAACAATATTATTAACTGCACAAATAACACAATTAGTAAGTGAAACGAGTGCTGATTTAGAAAAGATTAAGACAAAATACAATCTTAAAGATTTAAAAGAAGCAACAAAAGACCAATTAAAAGAAATCAAAGAAATATTAACAAAGAAAAAAGAAATATTAAAGAAAATAAGTGAAAAGGAAGGTAAATAATGAATAGAATATGCTTATTAGGAAGAGTAGCAAATGATTTAGAATTAAGATGTACAGGTCAAGGGAAAGACATTGTGTCTTATTCCCTTGCAGTTAGAAGGGATAAAGATAATACTGATTTTATACCTTGTTCAACATTTGGTGAATATGCTAAAGTGTTATGCCAATATGCTAAAAAAGGTGATATGATTGGTGTAGAAGGAAGATTACAAGTAAGTCAATATGAAAAGGATGGTAAAAAATACAACTCTTATAGTGTAATAACTGATAAGATAGATTTTACTGCAAGTAAGACTAAAGAAGAAAAACAAGAAAGTAAGATATCATTAAAACAAGATGAAATAGTATTACAAGATAGTGAACTTCCCTTTTAAAACGGGTTGTAAGGTGTCAGTTAAAGTGGTATAATTAAATTAGGTGATTAAAATGGAAATATGGAAAGATATACCTAATTACAAAGGGTATCAGGTTAGTAATTTAGGTAGAGTAAGAACATATAATAAAACTACTTATACAAAAAAACACGGAATAAGAAAATGGAAAAATAGAATATTAAAATATAAAGGAGAAACTTATAAAACAGGATATAGAGTTGATTTGTGGAAAAATGGTAAACCACATACAATGTTGGTAGCAAGATTAGTAGGTTTTACATTTAATAACGAAGATATAAATAATCACGAATTAACGATTGACCATTTAGATGGAAATAGATTAAACAATAAACTAGAAAACTTGGAATTAGTAAGTTTAAGTGAAAATATAAGAAGAGCATTTAAAAATGGATTATTACCATATAAAAAAGTGAGATTAACAAATAAAGAAACAGGTGAAGAGATAATTTTAGATAATATGACTAAAGCATCAACCTACATAAATAAAAATCACGGATATATAAGTGGGAAAATAAAAAAAAATATTTATGAAGATAATAAATACAAGTGGGGATTGGTTTAGAAAGGATAATATATGGATTTAGTATTAGAACTACAAAAATTAATAGACAATCTTAATATAAGTATTAAAGAATTAAGAATTAGTGGAAATGCTTTAGCTGAAGCTGAAAGAGATTATAAAGTTCTATTAAGACAAGAATGCTTAAAATTAAGAGATGAAGGTATGGCAGTCACAATTATTGATAGAATATGTTATGGAATACCTAGTGTTGCTGAAGCAAGATTTAAAAGAGATGTAGCTGAAGTTAAATATAAAGCTAATATGGAAGCAATAAATACTTATAAACTTATGATAAGAATAATACAAAACCAAATAGATAAGGAATATGGAAAAGAAGAATTGGTATGATAAGAAACAAATAATAGATGAAAAAGCACTTACTGAATTAAGTAATTTATTAGTAAAGTGTCAATGTGGGCATACAATGATAATGCCTGTATATCAAGATAAGACAATATGTAAATATTGTGGTAAGAAAGTCCTTAACAATACAAAATTATATTTTATGCATAAAATGAGAAAGGAAATAAAGAAAAATGAAAAAAGTAATAATTGCTAGTATGGTGGGGTTATTTGGTTTATCATTAATGGTTATAGGTTATTTGAATGAAGAAGGTAAACAAGAAGTAGTTGTAATAGATAAAACAGGAGAACCTACAACAACACAAACTGCAACACAAACTGCAACACAAACAACTACTACAACAAAGAAAACAACTAAAAAGGTAGTTAAAACTACTAAAAAGACTACAAAAAAAGTATATAAAGCAACAAAGGTAGCAACAGCAAGTAAACAAACATATATTGATTATGCTAAAAGTATTAGTGGATACAATGATAAACAAATGAGTTGTTTAATAACATTATGGAATTACGAAAGTGGTTGGAACCCAAATAGTGTAAATAAAAGTTCAGGAGCTTGTGGTATTCCACAGGCACACCCTTGTACAATAGCAAAATATTATGGTTCTAACACTTGGCAAAATCAAATAAGATGGGGAATTGATTATATAAAAAGAAGATACCACAATAAACCTTGTGAAGCATTAGAACATTTTAATAATCATAAACCTCATTGGTATTAGGAGGATATATGAACTTAAATCAAGAAGTTAGTGAAGAAACTGAAATAACTGAAATAGGAAATATGATATATACTATTGGTATTAATATAATAATAAATGATTTAAAATGGAACTCTAATGAGTATGTAGGTGGAATACTTACATTAAAAGAAATAAATGAACAAACAAACTATAAACCAATAAGAGTTATACAAGATGATGGATTATCAGGAATAATATACGAATATGGTAATTATAATGATGGTAAATGGAGAGTTTATGGTATAACTAAAGGATATGCATAGGAGAATATATGAATATAGAAGAAATAAAAGATGGATATTTTAACTATTTAGTTAATGAAATGTTAGAAGCTATAATGAATGCTGATGGATACGAATGCAAAGACTTTTTAGCATTAAAACTTGAATTATTAGTTAATATAAATAAGATATTTCAATCAAGAGAACAATATAACAAGATTATTCAAGTATTAAGAGAAGATGAAGAAAGGAGCAAAAGGTTATGAGTAAAACAATAGAAATAAAAGATATAGCACAATATGAAGAAACTGATAGTGAATTAGCAAAATATACAATAGGCAAATTACAAGAAGAAAACAAACAATTAAAAGAACAACTAGAATATTTAAGAAAAAATCAATATCTTAATCAAGTAAAATGGGAAAGAAATATTAATGAATATTTAGTTAAAGAACTGGAATTAAGAATAGATAAAGCAATAGAATATATAGAAACAAATAAAGAAAAGCAATATAGTTTAGATTATTATGAATATGGTTTATACAAAGAAGAAATAAATGAATTATTAGATATATTAAGAGGTGAAGAATAATGAATAAAAGAGTATATATAAATTATGAGATGACTTGTGAAGAATTAGTTGATACATTAATTGATATGCTTTTTGAAAATGATGAAAAAGATTTTGAGTTTTGGAAAGAGATATTATGTAGAAAGTTATTAAAATGGGGTTATTTAAAAAAAGAAGATGGTTATTATATAACAACAGGAAGAGGTAGAACTAGAAAAAATCTAGATATATTAAGAGGTAAAGATAATGAAAATTAAATTAAAAGATATATTAGATTTATATAATTTTAGGGGTTATATGACTAATGAAATGATAAATAACCATAAATTCAATACTGGTATTATCAGAATATATTTAAACGATACTATTATACACAATAATAGATTTGTAGAACTAGGTATATATGATTATGGAGAAGATGAATACAAAGAAAGTATATATAAAGAGTTTATAAATGAAAATATATTAAATAAAGAAGTTGTTGATATGTATGTAGATGAAGATATAAACATTTTATGTATTACATTAAGAGGTGAAGATAATGAGTAAAGAGAAAAATTACGAATATTTAATTGGTAAATATATTACTAATTATAAAGAAACAAAACAATATATAGATTTTATTACAAATGATAACTATGTTATTAGAATAGATAAGTTTACACCTTATTGTTGTTGTTATGTTGGAGAATATATAGATGAAATAACAAAAGATGGAACTTGTTGTGGAGTAATTACAAATATTGAAACCGATATAAGTGGTAATCAAATGGAATGGTATAATCCTGATAGAGAAATTGTTTATGCAGGTTTTGTATCTTTCTATTTTGAAAATGGTAAAATGGATTTTAGAGTACACGGAGAAGATAATGGTTATTATGGTGTAAGTTTTACAATGCCAGTAGAAGTTTTTAAAGAGGATAAAAAATAATGAGTAAAATAAAAGAAATATTAAAGGGTCAAATATATGAAGCTAAATATGATGAATACCTTGAAAAATTAATCAAAACAAAGATATATCATATAATGTACGATAAAGAAACTAAAACGATATATATTGATGCACCTTTTCCTGTTAGACAATTAAGAAAAGTAAGAAAATATTTAGATTATAAATTAATATATTATAAAAATATAATAATAGGTAGACCTGATATTTAGTAGTATTAAAAAACAATCAGTTTTTCATAAACAAAACCTTCTTTTAATGTTCTATTATAGTACGAGTTTGGTGATTGTTGAGTTTGGTACTTAAAAGAGATATAAAATTATCTCTTTTTTAGTACGAAAAATCGTTGTTTTATAAAAAAATTAACAAAAATTGACACAAATTGAAAAAAAAGTATTGAAATATAACTCTATATTTGATAATATATAATTGTAATCAAGAGAGATTACTAGGAAAGAAGGAAAAAATATGAAAAATTTTGAATTAGGAAGCAATGAATGGTTATATCAAATGTATTTAAAGAAGGGTGACAAAGTATATTTTACAAATATGCAAGGATTAGCAAAAGTTGGAATTGTATTAAATAATTACAATAATGGTGAATTAAGAATTGAATATCTAGATGGTATAAGAGAAGAAATAATTGGAGTAGAACAAATAATCAGCACTGAAACAAAGAAAGGTTAAAATAAACCTTCTATAAACCTACCAAAGATGG